>Ga0228639_1000005_pt1 | contig 136660 bp, 109 predicted proteins | sample 50DmetaG_FD_190532 | JGI IMG/M metagenome (GOLD analysis project Ga0228639, IMG submission 190532) | Seawater microbial communities from Monterey Bay, California, United States - 50D | ecosystem: Environmental > Aquatic > Marine > Coastal | place: USA: California | collected 2016-10-18
AACCAATATTTTTGCCAATAAATTGTCAAAAATATCAAAAAATACAGTTTTTTCCAAAAATTTCCTTCAAAAAAATATTCTGAAGGAAAATTAGAGAAAAATCAATGATTTATGCAAAGGTCTTAATCTTTCTATATTTTTTATTTTAAGATGAGTTTTGGTATAACATAATCATTATTATGTCTTTAAAAGAAAAAAATCTGGGTTGGTTGGGAAGAAGAAAAGCCAAGAGAAAGTTAGGGAAATTTTAATGATTTATATGCAAAGGTCTTATGTTTCAAGAGTGTTTATTGGACCATGATATTGATCTTCATAATATTTTTCTATAAAAGAAGTAATATAAGGTAAAATATAAAATAGCTGAAGATGATATGGTGAATGTTAATTTCCATAATTGCCAAAGATCATAATTTTGCCAAAATTCTTTTAAAAATATTAAAAATAATAGCATGATGCTTGATATTATTAATATAATCAAAAAATTCTTAAAAAAGTAGCTTTCGAAGGAGAAATAATTTTTTTGCAGTAATTTCTTAACTAATAAAGTTAAATTAACATAAGAAGCAATTGCTGAAGCTATCACCAGCCCTAAATATCCAAAAAATTGAATAAAAAATAAATTTAATATTAAATTAACAAAGAGACATATGATGGCAATTCTCATTGGAATTTTAGTATTACCTCTGGCAAAAAAACCAATCTCTAAAATTTTAACCATAATAAAGGCTGGAAGTGCTATGGCATAAATCATGAGAGCCTTAGATACTTTTAAGGTTTCGGTAATAGTAAAATGATCTCTTTGAAAGAGAATTTCAATAATTTCTTCTGCTAAAAAACATAATCCAATTGCTGCTGGAATGGCTATCAATAAGCCAATTCCTAAAATTTTATTATGTAAATTATTAGCTTCAGTAAAATCCTTATTTTGTATTTTTTTTGAAAGGGTTGGTAGAAGAGTTACAGAAAGAGCAATCCCAATCATTGCTAATGGTAATTGATTAATCCTGTCTGCGTAATATATATAAGAAATTCCTCCGGCAAATAGGCTGGCAATAGCAGTATCAATTAAAAGATTCATTTGCATTACATTGCCGCCAATAACTCCAGGAATAAATTTTTTAAAGAAAGTCTTAATATCTTGATTAATTTTTGGCCATTTGGGATAAATTAAAATTTTTTGACGAAGAGAAAAAGCGATGATCCAAATTAATTGTAAAATTCCAGCAAAAAATACAGCATATGATAAATTATAGGCCAAATTTGGAAATTTATCCCTCAAATATAGTAAAAATACAATAAAAGTTAAATTTAATATGATTGGAGTTGATGAGGCAGCGGCAAATTTACCAAGAGAATTTAAAATTGCTGAAAATAAAGAGGCTAAACAGATGAATAATAGATAAAAAATTGTGATTCTTGATGAGTTAATGGCTAAATTTAATTGTTGCTGATTATCATTAAAACCAGGAAAGATTGATGATATGATTATTGGCATAAAAATTTGCATAAAAATAACCAATATCAATAATATGAAAAATAAAAGTGATAAGATATTTTGAGCAAATATTATGGCATTTTTTTGATCTGATTCCAATTTAGCAGAAAAAATTGGTACAAAGGCATTATTAAAAGCACCCTCAGCAAAAATTCTACGAAAGAAATTTGGCAATCTAAATGCCGCAAAAAATATATCAGATAAAGTGCTGACCCCGACATATTTAGCAATTAGAATATCTCTAATCAGGCCAAAAATACGAGAAACTAAAGTTAAGGATGAAAAAATAAAGGCTGATTTTATTTGTTTTAATAACATTAATTTGGAGATATTTTGCCAATATTCCCAAAAAATTCTAAGAATATATTTTTATTAGGATTTTCTATTTTTGTATAGTCAGAAATATATTTAACATTTTTTTGGTCATCAAGATCGTAAAAATCAATTTTTTCAACAAATTTTTGTTTTTTATCAAATTTAATTGTCATGATTTTTCTTTCAGTTATTTTTGGTTTAAAAAATAATAATCTTTTTTTCTTTTGAGAAAAATAAATCCATATCGGATCTTCACCAATAAATGAAATTACACTTGGCAGGCCCATTATATTTCGGACTTCATTTTTTGAAGTAATTTCTTCCTTGATCATTTCATAATCTGATAATTCAAAAGAATATCCTTCATTATCTATTCTGCTCAAGCAGGATGAAGTAAATAATAAAATAAATATGGCAAGAATTTTAATCATCTTTTAGCTTCTATTGAGACTGTAAATATGCCGCCCTAATTGTTGCATATAAATCAAAGGAATCTTTTCTTGTAGACTCCAATAAATCGGCAATTTGATCATATTTATCAATCGCCTTGATTCCAGTTAATTCATAAGCATAAATATCATCAATTAAATCTCCTGTACCACCAATTCTAAGAGCGTTGATTGACAAAGGATCTACAGTCTTTTCAATCAGAAAACCAGAAAAATTACGGGCATCACTAGGACCCAAAAATGGTAAAATTAAATAAGGTCCCTGAGAAACATGATAATGAGCAAGGCTACTGCCAAAACTTCTTTCTTCAAAGGTAATTTGTTTGGAATTGGCGATATCAAAGATTCCTAAAAAACCAATTGTGCTATTAATTAAAAATGAGGAAAAGCTTGCTCTAGCATTATCAATATCGCCCTGTATTAAAGAGTTGATCACATCAAATGGTCTAGTTAAATTACTTAAAAAATTCCCAATTGATTTTCTAACTGATTTTGTGGTAATAAAGCGATAGCCTTTATTAACAGGTTTCATAAAATATTTATCAGCCTTTTCATTAAAATAAAAAATCTTCCGATTAATATTTTCTAAAGGATCATATATTTCTAAAGATGAGTCTGATTCGCCGAAATCCGCTTCAAATTCAAAAAAATCATCATCATATTCTTCGGCAGATGCAATATTTATTGGCCCAAAAATAATGAAGTAACCAATTAATAAAATTAATATTTTTTTCATCTAAATTCCAATTTTTAGTTTTTCAAATTAAAATGCCTAAAATTTGGCAATAAAAGTTAGTTTTGTGGTTAATATTCATATGGAGGCAAGGTAATGTCACTACTAACAATAACCGTCATTTTTGTACCATGGGGTATTCTAATTGTTGGTTGAATATTAATTGAGTCAGTTATCATTTCTTTTACAGTATCAACAATAGCTCCGGTAACATCAGTTACTACCTGGGCAGAAGCTGAAGCTGTTGAAATTACTGAACCATCGCTACCTGTTGTTGTGCTAGCATCTTTGTCAATAATTGCATCTGCCGCCATTGCGCCACCAACAGTTAATACACTAGTTAAAAGAGCGTTAGCAATAGTTGAACTATATTGATTATCAACATCGCCAGCTATACCAGATCTACCATATTGGTCAGAAGCTTTTAAGGAAATAGAAACATCTAGACCATCTGGTCTAATAATTCTACTCCAAGTTATTTCAACTCTACCTTGACCCCTGGCAATTGTACTAGAATATGAGCCAAATAATCTTGTTCCCTTTGGTATTAAAATATGGTTGCCAGCTTCTGCATATACATCTCTATTAACAATTCCCCTTATATCACCTGGTACCTCAGTATTAATTGCCGTTTCTAAAATTGCTGTCATCATTTTACCTTGCGCAATAATTTTTGATAAATCCTTAGTTTCTATTGGAGTTTTTGGGGTTTCGGTAATTGGTTCTTGAATTGCATTTCCAGTTAAATCGACAATGCTACCCTTATATCCAACGCTACTTCCCGGAGAGAGTTGAATTTTATTTTTCATAATTGGTGTTTTTCTGGGATCTGCAATTATAGATGTATTTTCTCTTGTGTCAGGTGGTATTTCTTGATCTGTTTTAGGTTCTAAATTAAGAGGTGTTTTTATTACTTTAGGATCCTCTTCTTGAAAAGGTCTTTTATCACTATCTGTTATATAGACATCTTTTTCAGGAGCATCTGATAAATCAGGCAAATCAGGTAATTCTGGCAATTCTGGTAATATTGGTTTTTCCAGAACTACATCAGAAGGTTGTTCTAGGGATAAATCATCTAAAATTTCGATATTATCTTCATCTTTAGGAGGAGATGATTCTATTTCTTGATCTAATATTGAGCCGTCAGTTTCTATATCATATTCACTAATTTCTTGCTCCTCAGATGTAAAGAAAATGAAATAAAATACTATGCCAAAAATGGCAACTATAGCAACTAAATTTAGGAATTTCCTTGTTTTGCTACTGCCAACTAAATTACTATTGTCAGATATATCTGATTCATAACCATTATCAGATATTTCATTTTCTTGATCTTGATCCTGCTCCTCTTGCTTCTTAAAATTACTTTTTAACATTGATCATAATATTAGCCCATCCACATTAAGGGAGTCATTGAAAACTAAAAATTGGAATTTCTGAGGCTAATTGCAAAATTTACTTCTTTTTTAAAAAGAATTTATTGAGAAATGATGTTATTAGACCCCTTTTAGATTGGACTATATATATCATATTTAGATCACCCCAAGTATTTACCATTGTTCTAAAGCGATCATGTATTGGATCAACAGCCAAAATAATCGAAAGTAATTTACTAGTAATTGCCGCTGGAACAGCAAATGAGGTGTACATACTAGTTAGCATAATTAAAGATGCGCTAGGTACAGCTGCAGTACCAAAAGATAATCCAACTGCTGTCAAAACAACTGACCAAAATGATATATCAACAATTCCGGCAAGTTGCGCCCCAAGTAAAAAGTAAACCACAAGACTAATACTAGTACCATCCATATTAAAAGTAGCGCCAACGGGCATTAAGGCTTCATTATGGCCTTTATTTTTCATATCTTCGGGAATATTTAAAGATGAAGCTGCTTTAATATTAACAGCTAATGTAGCGGCACTTGAGGCAGTTGCACCAGAAGTTACAAGAACAGAAGAACCTTTTTTTAAAAAAGAGAAGTAGCTTTCTTTATTAGGGACACCAATTGTAAATAACATTCTAACAATAGGAACTACAATTAATTTGTAAGTAAATAATATTGTGCCATAACATAAAATAAATTTACTCAAATCAACAAAGAAAATAAAGCCACGATCATTAAGAATTTGTAAAAAAGATGAATATACAGCAAGAGGTGATAATAATAATATTATCATTAATACACCAAATATAATCTTGTCAAAAAAATTAATAAACACTCTAGAATATAAAGAGTCTCCATCAGATTTTTCAGCCTCTTCATATTCAGCCTTAAAAATTTTAATACAATTTATTTTATTAAATATTTCTGAGATAAATAAGGCATGAATTACAGCTAAAATTTTCTTTACAACCGCAATAAAATAGTGATGTATGGCATATCGACAAAAAATTGATATACAAAAGGCAGTAATCATAATCAAAATAATTGTTGGAATGCCATCAGGTTTGGTTTTGGTGAATTCAACCGGATCAACTCCAGCTAAAGCCGGCGTTATAATGTCAGCGAAAGGAAATAAGCTGTACATATTGTAAGCAAATAGATTTGCAATTAATGTTGATATAAAATAAAGCAAAATAATATCGCATAATAATACAACAAAATTTAAGGCTTTACCTTCTGGAGTCCTAAAAAATACCCCAAACATTGAGAAGGCAATTAGAGGATTAATCCACCATTTTAAAGGTTTAAAAAAAGTATTTTTTAAGTCTTTGTAAATTCCATCTTCTAATTGAATGCCAAATTGATATGATAAAACGGATAGGAAAATACTGGAAATAAGAGCGATTGTGAGTATTTTAGAAAAGCTAAGTTTAGTAGAACTCATATTGATCTCTAGTTTAATTTATTAAAAAAATGAAGTATATTTTTTCAAAAAAAAAAATCAACTTTAAAATTAAATTGTGTTAAATCCCGTTCATTTCTTACTATTAAAAATATTAATTTTTCAGAGGTTCTTGAAGAATTTTATGGCATCTTTCTAAATATCTTTCGCGAACCACATCCTTTCTTTCATTAAAATTTTCCTGACATTTTTCAACAAATTGAGTTCTTGAATAATAAATACTAGATCGATTTTTGTAACTATTAGAAGATCCTGATTTGCCTCCTTTATTTTCTTTCTTTTTTTGCTCATAGCGAGGAATAATTATTTCATTAGTTTGTAGGAAATGATCAATATTGTCATAAATAATTTTAATATCCTCCTCTCTTAAAGTAGATTTTTCCTCTTTTTCTTCTGGCTCTGATTGAGAATAAGAAAACTGCCTATGAGATTCTTTTCTACATTCTATTTTAGCTTGTAAATACATCTTTTCTAAATAGCTATCAACTGAAGTTAAACAGTGAAATGATTTTTTAGATTTTTTAACACAAATAGATAATTGATTAGGATTATTGTATTTCTGACAATGTTTTTTAATAAAATCAATTTCCTTTTGATTATTTAAATCCTTTTCAAATCTAAATTTTTGATCTGGCCCACAAGATAGCAGAAAAATAATAATTGGTAAAAATAGAATTTTATTCATATCTACAAAAAATTTAATGATTCTCTAAAATTTTAATCATAATATTAGAAATTTCTACATAATAGATGCTTAACTACAATCTTCAACTTAAACAAATTAAGGAAAATACCTCAATTATCAAATTACATGATGATGCGGTTGGATTTTCTCTAGCTAAATTTATTCAAAATTCTAATAAAGAATATTTTCTTCATATTACTGAAAATGATAAAAGGTTAGAACAAATTAAATCTCAAATTCAGTTTTTTGCCCCAGAAATTAAAATCTTAACTTTTCCAGCTTGGGATAGCTTGCCCTATGATCGTGCTTCGCCCAAAAATTCTATCATTGCCAATAGAATCAAAACTTTAATTGAAATTTCTCAAAATAAGTCAGAAAAAACTCTAATTATCACTACAATTAATTCTGCTTTACAAAAAATTACGCCCAAAAATCAAATCACTAATCTTGGTTTTGAAATTAAAGAAAAAGATTCTATTGCAACTGATAAAATGGTCGAATTTTTAAGTAATAATGGCTATCAAAGAATGTCAACAGCCAATGATATTGGTGAATTTGCTGTTCGCGGTAACATTATTGATGTTATTATTTACAGTAAATTACAAAGAGATGATGATCTAATCGGTTATCGTTTTGATTTTTTTGGTGATGAAATTGATGAGATTCGGGTTTTTGATCCAATTACTCAAATTACCTCCAATTCTGTTAAAAAAGTTAGTTTTTTTCCAGCTAGTGAAATAATTTTAAATGATCAATCAATAGGTAATTTTAAAAAAAATTATCAACAGCTCTTCGGCTATCCAGATTCAGATCAGTTTTATGATCATATTAGTGAGGGTAGGGAATATGCTGGAATGGAAAATTTTCTGCCACTTTTTTATGATCAGGATTTGGATAATTTATTTTCCTATTTTAATCCAAAAAATAGTTTTATCACTTTGGAAGAGAAAATTTTCAATGAAATTCCAATCAGAATTTCTCAAATAGAAGAATATTACCAATCTCGAATTGATACAATTGCTGAATCGAAAAAAAATGGTAATATTTACAACCCATTAGAACCAAAAAAACTCTATCTTAATGAAAGTGAATTTAAAAAAAATCTAGAAAAATTTCTCTTCTGTAAATTCCATAATTTTAGTAATCCTAATCTTAATGATCGTAATATTGATTTAGATATTAAACAAATCCCTAATTTTTTAGAAGCTAGTAAAGTTAATAAAAAATATGTTTTTGAATTATTTTCAGAATTTTTACAAAAGGAATTAATTGGCAGGAAAATTCTGATTAGCACTATTAGCGAAGGTTCAAGATCGGTCATTAGTAAAATTTTACAGCAAAATGATTTTTTAACTAAAGAAATTAATGATTTTTCTGATTTAGAAAATCTCAAGAAAAATGAAATTGGCATTGCTGTTTTTGAACAAAAAAATGGTTTTTACAGTTCGGATCTGGCCATAATTAGTGAAAATATTTTGCTAGGTGAAAAAATTAAAAGAAAAAATAGACAAAAATTAAGTAAGAGAATTTTAGAAGAAGGTTTTGCTCTCAAACAAAAAGATTTAGTAGTTCATATGCAGCATGGTATAGGGCGTTTTGAAGGGCTGGAAACCATGAAAATTGGTCAAAATCAAAATGATTTTCTAAAAATTACTTACAAAAATAATGACAATCTTTTTGTTCCAGTTGAAGATATTGACTTAATTAGCAAATATTCATCAGAAAATTCTTTAATCGAGTTAGATATTTTAGGTGGTCCTAATTGGAAAAATAAAAGAAAAAAAGCTAAAGAGAAGATTAAAATTATTGCTGAAAAATTAATGAATCTGGCAGCTAAAAGAAAGGTACAGAAAGCGCCAATTATGGATGTGGAATCTGGTTTTTATGATGAATTTAAAAATGATTTTCCCTTCATTGAAACTCCAGATCAATTAAAAGCAGCTGAAGAAATTGAAGAGGATCTAATTAGAGGTTATCCCATGGATCGTTTAATTTGTGGTGATGTAGGTTTTGGTAAGACGGAAATTGCTATGAGAGCGGCCTTTATTGCTGCAGCAAATGGTTATCAGGTGGCGGTTATTACTCCAACCACTTTGCTTTGCCGTCAGCATTACAATAATTTTCTCAATCGTTTTTCTAAAACAAAATTTAAAATTTCTAGCCTTTATCGTATGAACACAGCCGCCCAAAATCGTGAAGTGCGGGCGGGAATGGAAAATGGTGATGTGAATATTGTTATTGGAACTCACTCAATTTTGGCTAAAAATACTAAATTTAATAATTTGGGCTTGATAATTCTTGATGAGGAGCAGCATTTTGGTGTATCTCAAAAAGAGAGAATTAAGGAATTTAAAAATTCTATTCATATTCTTAGCCTTTCAGCAACGCCAATTCCAAGAACTATGCAAATGTCTCTTTCGGGGATTAAGGAAATGAGTATTATTGCCACGCCACCAATTGATCGTATGGCTATTAGAAATTTTGTTATGCCTTATGATTCTGTTATTGTTAAAGAGGCCTTAATGCGAGAATATCAAAGAGGTGGTAAGAGCTTTTTTGTGGTGCCAAGAATTTCTGATCTCAGGCAAATTGAAAAACATTTAAAAAATCTTGTTCCAGAAATTAAAATCAGAGCGGCACATGGTCAGATGAAGCCAGAAGAATTGGATCAGATTATGAATGATTTTTATGATGGTAAATTTGATGTACTTCTTTCAACGACTATTATTGAATCTGGAATTGATATTGCTGGTGCTAATAGCATTATCATCTACAAGGCAGAGAATTTTGGCTTAGCGCAGCTTTATCAACTGCGAGGTAGAGTGGGTCGTGGTAAAATTAGAGCCTATTCTTATCTCATGAGTAGTGCTGGGCGAAAATTAACCAAAAATTCAGTAAAAAAATTGCAAGTGATGCAAAATATTGATGCGCTCGGTGCTGGTTTTTCTATTGCTTCTCATGATATGGATATTCGTGGTGCTGGCAATATTATTGGTGATGAACAATCGGGCCATATTAAAGATACTGGAATTGAGCTTTATCAATCAATGTTAAAAGAAGCAATTGAGAATTTATCAAATGATCAGGTTAGAATTTCTGATGATTATCAGGTGAAAATTAAGCTGGGTCTCTCATTATTGATTCCTGAGGAATATATTACTGATATTGATCTGAGGATGAGTCTTTACAAAAGAATTGGTAATATCAAAAAAATTGAGGAAATGGAATCTATGGAGATGGAGCTGATAGATAGATTTGGCAAAATCCCTAAAGAGGTGGTTAATTTATTGGAAATTTCTCATTTAAAAATTTTAGCCAAAAAAGCCAATATTACTAAAATTGAATCACGCGGGAATGATATTTTAATTGAATTTAAAAATAATAAATTTGCCAATGTTGATGAGTTATTGAAGATGGTTTTTGCCAGTGATGGCAAAATAAAGCTAGAGGGAGAAAGGGTTTTATTTGCCAATTACCAGAAGAAATCAAAGATCGATCTGACAATTTCTGCCATTAATCAATTGCTAGATATTAAATAGTTGCTACTAGTAGCCACTATTTAAGTAGCCTCTTTTAGGTATTTTATTTTGAAACTTACAGACTTTCAGAGGTTTCTTAATAATATCAAAGTTCATCTTAAAAACTATTGTCTATTTTAAAATGAACTTTGGTATGATACTAAATTACCTTGTAAATTTAATCTAATCTATTTATTTTTAATCCTTTAGATCTGGCGTTGCAAAATCAGTAACGTTTTTAATTAATTTTTTAATCAAATGTCGAGAAAAGTAGCTATTGAGAAATATCGTAATATTGGGATTATGGCCCATATTGATGCTGGTAAAACAACAACAACTGAAAGAGTATTATTTTACACTGGTAAATCACATAAAATTGGTGAGGTGCATGAAGGTGATGCCACTATGGATTGGATGGAGCAAGAGCAAGAAAGGGGTATTACTATTACTTCTGCTGCTACAACTTGTTTTTGGAATGATCACAGAATTAACATTATCGATACGCCAGGTCACGTTGATTTTACTATTGAGGTGGAAAGATCTTTAAGAGTATTGGATGGTGCAGTTGCTGTTTTTGACGCGGTTGCTGGTGTTGAGCCGCAATCTGAAACAGTTTGGAGACAAGCTAACAAATATAATGTCCCTAGAATGTGTTTTGTTAATAAAATGGACAGAACTGGGGCTAATTTTTGGAGATGTGTAGAAATGTTTAAAAAGAGACTTTCTGCCAATCCATTATTATTGCAACTTCCAATTGGCGATGGTTCTGAATATGGTGGTTTAATTGATCTTCTAAAAATGAAAGCAGTTGTTTGGGAGGATGAATCAATGGGAGCTGATTATGCTTTGAAAGATATTCCAGTTGATTTACAAGAAAAAGCTGAAGAATACCGAAATATCCTTATTGAAACTGCAGTAGAGCAGGATGATGATATTATGGAAAAATATCTTGGTGGTGAAGAAATTTCTGAAGATGAATTAAAAAAATGTATTAGAAAAGGTACAATTGCTGGTGATTTTGTTCCAGTTTTAAACGGTACTGCTTTTAAAAATAAAGGTGTACAAACTTTGCTTGATGCAATTGTTGATTATCTTCCAAGCCCAGTTGATATTGGATCTGTAACTGCAACAAAATTAAATTCTGACGATGAAATTCAAATCAAATATGATGATAAATTATTTTCTGGTTTAGCATTTAAAATCATGACTGACCCATTTGTTGGTTCATTAACTTTTGTTAGGATTTATTCTGGAACTTTAGAAAGTGGAACTGGTGTTGTTAATACTATTAAAAATTCTAAAGAAAGAATTGGTCGTATGCTTTTAATGCATGCTAATAATCGTGAGGATATTAAAGTGGCCCATTCTGGTGATATTATTGCTATTGCTGGTTTGAAAAATACTACAACTGGTGAAACTTTGGCTGATCCAGAAAATAAAATTGTTTTGGAGAAAATGGAATTCCCTGAGCCAGTGATTGAAGTTTCTGTGGAGCCAAAATCAACTGCTGATCAGGAAAAAATGAGTATTGCTCTTCAAAGATTAGCTTCTGAAGATCCATCGCTTAGAATTGAAAGTGATGAAGAATCTGGTCAAACAATTCTTAAAGGTATGGGTGAACTGCATCTTGAGATTATTATTGATAGGATGCAAAGAGAATTTAAAGTTGATGCCAATATCGGTAAACCAAAAGTTGCTTACAGAGAAACTTTCACTAAACCAGTTGAAGTTGAATATATTCATAAAAAACAATCTGGTGGTGCTGGTCAATTTGCTAAGGTTAATATGACTTTTGAGCCAATTATTGATAATGATAATGAGGAAGAAGCTAAAGATTATGAATTTGAAAGCAAAATTGTTGGCGGTAGAGTGCCAAGAGAATATATTCCTGGAGTTGAAAAGGGTGTAATCTATGCTAAGCAAAATGGTGTTTTGGCAGGTTTTCCTGTGGTTAAAATTAAAGCAATTTTAACTGATGGTGCTTATCATGATGTCGATTCAAGTGTTTTAGCTTTTGAAGTTGCTGCTAGAGCTGCTTTTAAAGATGCTATGGAAAAATCTAATCCAGTTCTTTTGGAGCCTTTAATGAAAGTTGAGGTTATTACTCCTGAGGATTATATGGGCGATGTAATTGGCGATATTAGTTCTAGAAGGGGTCAGGTTGCAAATCTTGAAGCTAGAGATGATGTACAAGTTATTACTGCTAAAGTTCCTTTAGGACAAATGTTTGGTTATGTTAATAATTTAAGATCGCTTTCTCAAGGTAGAGCACAATATACTATGGTTTTTGATTCTTACAGTGTTGTTCCTGATTCTGTAGCTGAAGAAATTAAAGCTGAAAGATCTTAACTTATTAACCCAGTCACAAAATAGTCACTATTTTATGACCCAGTTAATATCCAACTCCCCCTAAAAAAGCGAAGCGCTTTTTTAAGAATTAAACTTGCTAAGGCAAATTTGATAGGGGGTTATGGTACGCAAATGAAAAAAATCTCTATCATTATTCTTGGTGCCGGTAAAGGCACTAGAATGAAATCCAATCTTTCAAAAGTTTTACATAAAATTGCCAATCTTTCAATGATTGAGCATGTAATTTATGGAGCTTTAAATTTAAAACCTGATGAAATAAATATTGTTATCTCTGAAGAGATGGGGCAGGAGGTACAAAATGATCTTAAATTAAAATATCCAAATCTACATTTTACTATTCAAAAAGAAAGGCTAGGGACGGGTCATGCTGTAAAAATGGCCGTAGAAAATTCTAAAATTAATCCTGATATTTCTTTGGTTCTTTATGGTGATACACCTTTTATTGCCAAAGAAACTTTGGAAAATATCCTAAATAATTCTCAAGAAAATGATGTGTCGGTTTTGGCTTTTAATGCCAAAGATCCTGCTTCTTATGGTAGGTTAGTTACTAAGGGAAATTCATTAGAGAAAATTGTTGAATTTAAAGATGCAACTGATGAAGAGAAAAAAATTACCCTTTGTAATTCAGGAGTTATGGCTATTAATGGTCATCAAGTCAATGATTTACTTGCTAAAATTGGTAATAATAATGCTTCGCAAGAATTTTATCTGACTGATATTGTAGATATTGCTAAAAATCAGAATTTAAAATGCTCTTTTATCAAATGCTGTGAGGATGAGGTTTTGGGTGTAAATTCAAAAATTCAATTAGCTCAGGCTGAAAAAATTTTCCAAAATAAAGTTCGTAACAAGATGATGAAAAATGGCGTGACTTTAATTGATCCAGAATCTGTTTATTTTAGTTTTGACACTAAAATTGCAAATGATGTAATTATCCAGCCGAGTGTGGTTTTTGGTCCTAATGTCAATATTGATTCTGATGTAGAAATTAAATCCTTTTCTCATATTGAAGGTGCTAAAATTTCCAAAAATGCTGTTATTGGCCCATTCGCTAGAATTAGACCTGGTAGCAATTTGGCGGAAAATGTCAAAATTGGTAATTTTGTTGAAGTTAAAAAAAGTAATATTGCTAGTGGCGCTAAAATTAATCATCTTTCTTATGTTGGAGATGCTAATATTGGCCAAAATTCTAATATTGGTGCAGGAACTATTACTTGTAATTATGATGGTTACAATAAATTTCAAACTAATATTGGTGAAAATGTTTTTATTGGTTCAAATTCAGCATTAATTGCACCAATTAATATTTCTAGTAATGCCATGATTGCTGCTGGTAGTGTGATTACCAAAGATGTTGCTATAGGTGATTTGGCAATTTCTCGATCAAAACAAATGGTCCTTAAGGATGGTAGCCTAAAATTCCAAAATAGAGCAAAAAAGAAATAGAATCTCCATTATGAGGAATAAATTTACTAAACTTAAAACAGCAAGAGGTAGAACTAATTCTTCTGCAAGATGGCTTTCGCGACAACTCAATGATCCTTATGTCAAAAAGGCTAAAATGTTAAATTATCGTTCTCGCGCGGCTTTTAAAATTATTGAGATTGATGAAAAATTTAAAATTTTTAAAAAAAATCAATTAATTATTGATCTTGGCGCTGCTCCTGGCGGTTGGAGTCAAATTGCTGCTTTAAAAAATCCTGATAATATTTTAGCGCTTGATTTATTGGAAATTGAAGAAATTGAAGGGGTTAAGTTTATTCAGCAAGATTTTACCGATCCTAATATCATCAAAATTATTGACGATATTTTAGAAAAGGATTTTCATAATCGTAAAAAATGTGATATTATTATGAGTGATATGGCGCATAATACTTGCGGTGATGTGGCAACTGATCATTTAAGGATCATCGCTTTGTTAGAGGAGTGTTTAGATTTTGCGGTTAAATTTCTCAAACCAGGTGGTATTTTTATTGGTAAAACTTTTCAAGGCGGTTCTGATCAAGAATTGCTAAAAAGATTCAAAGATAATTTTAAAATAGTTAAGCATTTTAAACCAAAATCATCTAGGAAGGAATCAAAAGAGAATTATATTGTGGCACTTGATTTTAAGAAAATATCTAACACCACTTCCCATCTTTAATACTATATTAGTTTGATTTTTCAAATATATTTTGTAAATTAGTCTAATATTTTACACAAAATTTCCCTACAGCAAAAATTGCTTTAAAGTTGGGAAATGGTATAATAATCCAAATCATTTAATCATGAATCTCCTAATCTCCATTTTAGACAAATTTTTATTACATTTAGATTATTTAGGTACAAAATTTTACTCCTCAATACCTGGTGCAATTGAGTTTTTTAATAATATTCCATATTTTAATTGGATCTTATTATTTGTAGTAATATTTTTTGCTTATAATCAATTTTCCATATTTTCTTGGTTATTAGTTGGTTTTCTGATTCTCATTCAATTTCAGCCTGATTTAATTTCTTTTGTTTGGTATATTGTTTTAACTTTGGTTATTGGAGTGCCATATTTCCGTAGGAATCTTATTACTTTGCCAATTTTTCTATTTATTAAAATTGCCAAACTCATCCCAAATATTTCTAAGACCGAATTAACTGCTTTAAAGTCAGGAACTGTTTGGGTTGATGGCCAGTTATTTTCAGGAAAACCCAATTTTAAGAAAATATTTGCCGAAAATTATCCAACATTGTCAAAAGATGAGAAACGCTTTATTGATAATGAAGTAGAGGAATTATGTAAAATATCTTCAGATAACCAAATTTATGAAGAGAAAAATTTACCTCCAAAAGTTTGGAAATATCTCAAAGAAAATAAATTTTTTGGTATGATTATTCCAAAAAAATATGGTGGTTTAGAATTTTCGGCCTTTGGTCATAGCTCTATAATCCAAAAATTATCTTCAAGATCAGCGCCTCTTGCCATCACTGCTATGGTGCCAAATTCTTTAGGTCCTGCTGAATTATTATTACATTATGGTACTGATGAACAAAGAGATTATTATTTACCAAGATTAGCTGATGGTACTGATATTCCTTGTTTTGCACTTACTGAGCCAAATGCTGGAAGTGATGCCACTTCTATTTCTTCTTATGGCGTGTTATTTAAGGATTCTGATAATAATATTAAAATTAAATTAAATTGGAGTAAGAGATATATTACTCTTGGTGCTGTAGCTACTGTTATCGGTCTGGCTTTCAAATTAAAAGATCCTGATAATATTTTAGGCAGAGGTGAGGATCTTGGGATTAATTGTGCTTTGATATCTAATAAAATAAAAGGTGTGATTCAAGGTAGAAGGCATGATCCATTAGCGACTCCTTTTATTAACTCCCCAATTGATGGTAAGGATGTTATAGTTGGTCTTGATGCAATAATTGGCGGTATAGATGGTGTTGGCAAAGGTTGGGAAATGTTAATGGAATCTTTGGCTGCTGGTCGTGGAATTTCTCTTCCTTCAACAAGCTGCGGTGGTGCTAAAATGGTTTCGCGTTATATTGCTAATTATGCTTCTATTAGGCAGCAATTTGGTCTTCCAATAGTAAAATTTGGAGGAATTGAAAAGGTGTTAGCTAAAATATTTTCTAAGACCTATATATTAGATGCGCTTAGATGTTTTACTGCTGGCGCTGTTGATTCTGGTGCTAAACCTGCTGTTGTCAGCGCTATTGCCAAATATCATTCAACAGAAATGTTTCGTGATGTAACTAAAGATGCCATGGATATTGCGGCGGGTGCTGGAATTATTAGAGGTAAGAGAAATTTACTATCTAATGCCTATTTTTCTGCTCCAATTGGCGTGACTGTTGAAGGAGCAAATATCATAACTCGTAGTCTAATTCAATTTGGGCAAGGTGCTATTATGTGTCATCCTTATTTATATCGTGAGAATGAAGCTTTGCAAAATAATGATCTTAGAGGTTTTGATTTATATTTATCTGCCCATTTTGGTTATATAGTGCGCAATAAGATAAGAATGATATTATTATCATTAACCCGTGGTTATTGTCATATTCCAAGCAGAATATTTGGTCTTACTGCTAAATATGAAAGAAAATTAGCCTGGATTTCATCTTCTTTTGCTTATTTTGCTGATTTGGCTATTATTAGATTTGGTGGAGATATTAAAAGACAAGAAAAGATTAATTCTAGATTTGGTGATATTTTATCCTATATGTATCTGGCTGTTTGTGTTTTAAAAAAATATCGCGCCGATGGTAGAAATCTTAAGGAAGAAAAATTTGTGAGATATATTTTGGATGATTTATTATCAAATATAGATCATGCTTTTAGTGGTATATTTCAAAATTTATTTGCAAATCGATTCTTAAAGATCATCACTGCTCCATTTTCTATATTATTTAAATTAAATCCATTTTCTTTTGGTGCAAAAGATGTCGATGAAAGATATATTGTTAATCAATATTGTCAATCTGGGTCTTTAAAAGATAAATTAACGGCAGGAATTTATTTACCAGAAGGTAAGGATGAGGTTTTAGGTAGATTAGAAAATACCTTATCTTTATATGAGAAGACTGTTAAATCTAGAGATATGATAAAAATTGCAATTAAAAATAAAAGATTACCGAAAAAGCCTATCAAATTATTGTTAGATGATGCTTTGCGTTATAATATTATTTCTCAATATGAATTTGATGCTTTAAAAGAAAGTGAAGAAGCTTTATATGATTCTATATTGGTAGATGATTATAAGTTTGATGCTTAGTTATTTCCTTTTTTAGCATTAATTATCTTATTATAATAGATATTTTGTTCTATTATTGGTAATGGTATTTTATCAATATCTCCTTCTCTGGAAATATATATCTTAACATAGCGATTATTTTCTGTTTGAGTTCTGTCATTTGCTATCATATTTGGTTTTTCCTCCCCAAATGATTTTCTAAAGACGATATTTTTTGGTACTCCATTTTTAAAAAGATAATTTTGAACTGTTTTTACTCTTAAAGTAGATAGATTTTTATTATATAGTTTTTTGCCAGAAGAATCAGTCGAACCAACCAATAATATAGAATAGGTATCATCATAATTATTAAGAAATTCAAAGGTATTTTTAAGTTCTCTTCTAGCTTTACTATTTAATTTATAGCTATCAAAATCAAAATATAATGTAAATTCTGTTAAATCTAACTTTTCCTTTTGTTTTTTTGTCTTGGTGATTATTTTATATTCCTCAATTTCATCCAATAAGAGATAAAATCTGTTTTTACAGCTAGAATTTGGAATAAATTGATTCATTGATCCAGCTTTGCCACTAATCCAGCAATCATAAAGTAAAATTAAATGAGATAGTTGGATTGGTAAATTTATTTTAGTTTCAAAATTATTGACGGCAATTAATCTTTTGCCAGCAAAAATTGCCTCATCTATTTTATTTGGTGGGAAAGCCCAATTTTGTGGAATTTCTGGGTTAAGGTAAGTTCCTTTAAAGGCATCTAAGGCTTTTTGTGCAAAGTGATTTGCTGCATCTTCCTCTTTTATTTGATATAAATATTTGGCATAATCTGTATATTCAGAGGCTAAAAAGGAATTATATTTTTTAATAGATTTAATTTGCGGTTCCTTTTCTACTAATTGTTCAAATGGGCTCTTATAGCATGAAATAAGAGAAAATAAGAAGAATATAGAGATTAATTTATTTAGCATTTTCTAATTTTTCTATTCTTTTGATTAATTTATCAATTTTTTGATCATATTCTTTTTTAAGATTTTCTATTTCTTTGGCATTTTGCAATTGTAATTCTTTGATTGCTTGTAATAAAAATGGAGTTAGTTTGCTGTAAGAAAGAGATTTATAGCCCTTTTTATCAGTGTGTATTAATTCTGGGAATATTTTTTCTACTTCCTGGGCAATGAAGCCAATTTGTTTTTTATCAGAAAAATTCTTTTCAGGAAATTTCTCTTTTTCCCAATGATAATATATTGCTACCAATTGATTAATTTTTGGCAAGATATTAAGGATTGGAGTAATATTTTTTTTATATCTTTTGTCAGATAAAAAATGGAGACCAGTACCAGTGACATTACCCTCGACATGTATATTTCCATGGACTTCTAATTTATATCCTGGGTTTGTTGTGCCAATCCCGACATTTCCACCATCCTCAATAAACATTCCATTTCCTCCATCATCATTTAATGTTAAGCCGCTATTATCTCTGGCCTTAACCTCATCAACTTCATGAATTTTATAATCTTCATTACAGAAAATATCCGACCATTTACCATATTTACCACAAGTTCTTCGTAATATGGAGTTAGAATTTGTACAGCCACAATTTATATTTGGGCTGATAATGTCAGTTATATCTGTATTTTCTCCATATGAAACATTATTAGCAATTGTTATGTCATTATTGAGACAGGCACCTGGTAAATTACTATTATAAGAGCTATCAATAAATCCTTGTTGCAAGCCACATCTGACAAACTCTAATTCTGCATCTCTTAATAATTGGTCCTTGCTTTTAAAAACAAGATAATCATCAAAAATAATTCTATCATCGCCGACAGTTTTTATTTCATCAGAACTTGTAAAAAATACACGATCATAAGTAGCATTATATATATTATTTTTTTCGTCATTCGTTGCATTACTATCTGATTTTTGCGCGCCACTATCTGGTATATATGAGCCAAAGCCATTTTCTCCATGGCTGACTATTAACATTATGGCTTTATTTGATAATGTTTCTTCAGTGCCATCTTGAGATTTAATATTAATATAATCAACTGGTACTGGTAAAGGAGCGGTTACATCTCCTAATCTATTAGATCCGGCAAAATATTCAAAACCATTAGTTGCACTATTATTTGGAGTTTTGACACCAAATTCTTTGATCATGATATAAGTAAATTTATTGCCATAACCATCTTCAGCATCTTTTCTATCTAAACTAAGAACATTAATTGGTATCATACCATATAATATTTTCATATCCGTACCTACTCCAAGATTTTGAGAGTCACTTTCATAATTTGCCGGATCATTATTTCCAATAAATGTCCATCCAGCATTACTCTCATCACATACTCCTGCTGTTCTAGATTCTTGTCCATAATCAGCATCGCTATATTTTGAATCTAATCTGGCTGGGCAGGGCAATCTCTTATTTTCGGCCAGATAATCTAAAATTGCTTTATAGATTTTATCTGTTCTATCTAATGTTACTAGTTGGGATTTTTGCGTATTTTGGCTTTTCGATATATTACTAAATAATAATCCACCACTAGATATTAGAACTCCAACTATAAACATTGCTATGGTAACTTCTAATAGGGTATAAGCTTTTTTATTATGATGTTTTTTCATATTAATTCATACATTGATTTTGAGTCATTAACTCTATATTTTGCCAAATGCCATATTCCTGACATTTTCTGATAATCTTTTGATTATTGCCACAAGGACAATCAGCCTTATTATAAATATTTTTGCTATGGATTGTATTATTAAATTCAATTTCTCCTGTGGCACAACTACCCAAATTGCCACTATCATTAAAGATAATTTTACTATCTTTCTTGGAACAGAAAAAATTATCTATATTGGCATCTTGCAATATTTCTTGTTTATTTTTAAATATAATTATATCGCTACCATCATCTATAAAAATATTATTATTACCAGAATTTTCTGAATTTATTCCATCCGATCCACCGCTAACTATAATAAATAAATAGCTAGCATTTGGTCTGATATTAGAATTTAGCCCATCTTTTGGCGCTATGCTATTTGTTCCGTCGCTAGTAACATTAATAATTTCAAACTTAGGGTCAGGGTCATCTATTCTACCCTCAGAATCTGAATTATTAATATCATGCATGGTTTTTTCTGCTGCAAATCCGTCACTGGCACCAGAACCATAACTTGCCTTAGCAAATCTTTCATCAACATAATATTGAAAATTATTATTCCATTCATCTAAAGATAATTCTTTTGATAATCCAAGGCTTAAATATGGTATATCGGCATATTTAATATCAGTGCCTGTGATTGTAGATCCAGCGCAAGAAGTTGTAATATTTTCATTGCCATCTCCATCGCTATCTGGGCAAGGCAGCCTGTTATTGTGAATAACAAAAAATTTTATCGCTTTATATATTTTATTAAGCCTTGATCTTGTATCTAATTGCTCAATCTTGGTTATATAATATCTTTCTTTTAATTTTTCTAATTTTTCTAGGTTTTTCCTATGATTTAAATTATAAAGAGTTAAAGATGATATAGTCATAAAAGCTATTATAGTAATAGTAAGAGATGTTTCTAATAGACCAAAACCCTTTTTTTTCATTATATATAATTTTTAGCAATTATTAAAATTATGATAGCAAATATCGCTGCCACAACATCATCTAACATTACACCAAAGCCATTTTTAACCTTTTTATCTATAAAATTTATTGGAAATATTTTAGTAATATCAAATATTCTAAAGGCTATAAAAGATAAAAATATCACTAGGATATTTTCATAATTTAATAAATTTCTATCAAGATTAAAATAAAAAAATATTATTTCTAAAACCATAATTTGTCCAAGAACCTCATCTAAAACAATTGATTTATCATCAATATCACCAGTATCTTTAGCATAATGTTTAATAAAAAATGAGCCATAAATTAAAATTATAGTTAAAAATATAGGCCATAATAGATTTATATTGGGAAAAATTTTATTACAGAGGAGCCAAAAAATTATTGCTAAGGCTGATCCAAATGATCCTGGGGCTTTTTTAATTAAGCCGATATAAAAAAAACTAAGTATAAATTTATTCATATTATCTCATTTATGCTGATCCTGATGGATCTTTTTTATCTGATTCCATACGCTTAGCAAGTTTTTCTCCTGCTTCCCTTCCTTTTTTACCTAAGGCTTTTGATCCTGCTGTTTGTACATTTGCAATCATTTTCGCCCCTCCAGTTAATTTAGATAAGGCGTCAATAGGTTTGAGCATGGAGTCAGGAAGACCTTTAGTACTCCATAATAATGCTGATATATTGACAATTCTACCAGTCATTATATATAAAATATATGTCACGAGCACTATTTTAATTAATGTTGAGATTAAAGTTATTATTCTTTCAGGGGCTAATAAAACATTTAAAACTGGTACTGTTAATCCAAAAATTGCTAAATTTGAAGATCTTTGTACACTTCTAGAATGCATTATACATAATAAGCTATCTCCCTTAGGATCCTTAATTTTAAAGCCCTCTTTTTTTTCACATAAACCCTCCCTATAAATAGTGCTACAATCTACTTTAACTCTATTATCTTCATTTCCTGTTGTGCAATTAAGTCTTGTTGACTCTTCTATTGCAGCGCCACCAATTGTTCCTCCAGCTGCACCAACGGCTGCACCAGCAGCAGCTCCAGCAGCTAAACCAGTAACTCCAAATGATGATCCAGCAACTGCTCCAGCAACCGCACCTGTAACAGCTCCAGTTTTAGCGGTATCATCGATAATAGTACCTGATATTTTTCCACATTTTTTGATACCTCCTTCTATTAGATGCTTATCTATATCATCTTCATCTAGCATTGCTTTCGGTGCCTTACAGGTACATTCGCAATTTGGTTCGTCACCATTAAAAGATGCAGATCCAATGAAGAAATGATCAAAAATAAAAATTACCATTGATATAAATGAAAATAAGATAATTATCTGCGTTGCCGATTCCATTAATTGTCTAACCCATTGCTCAAAGGCTGATTTAGTTGCTTGAAACAAAAAGGCCACCATTATTAATGGCGAAATAAATATTAAAATTATTATTACTGAGGATGAAACAACAAAGATATATAATGTTAGATATATAATGCTAAAAAATATCGCGGCAAAGGTTAATAATAAAGATGCAAAATAAACTCCATAGGCTCCAGTAAAAAATCCAGAAACTATCAATATACCCAAATTACCAATAGTTATTCCAGGACCTAAGCCAAGATATTGAGATAATTTGCAATCAATACTATCCCAAATAGCTACATATTGCATATGATTGGGGTAGGTTGAGGGGTCAAAATAGCATCTTTTATGGGCTTGATTTTCTATGCTATTTCCATCCATTCTTAGATCTGATAGATTCAAGTCCAATATTATATTTCCCAAAGTTGTTGAGGCATAATATATGGCGTCAAAAAAGAAATTTTGCCAAGCTTTGCCGGTGGCAAAAAATAGAACAAAACCTATTTTTAAACAGGTTACAATAATTTGATCTCTTGGCATTATTTTATCTGCCATCAGGATTCTCATACCAAATATCATGACATATAAAATAAGAAATATTTGAACTATGCCATATAATTTACTTTGTAAAAATTCAAAAAATGAAAAATAAACTGCTTTACCATCATCATTTGTTACCGCCTTTAAATCTTGACCTTTTTGCCATTTATATTCTCCTCCAGGACATGTATTATAGTTACCAAGATTATTTCCTGCCAAACATTTAGTGTGACCAGCTTTATTTAGGAAGATATTTTTTAAGGTTTCCCTAAAGCATTGCGCTATTGGTGATGTTAATCTAATTATTTCTTTGGGAGCCAGATCTATACCCCAACTAGAAGATCCTCCTTGATATTTTGAAACACCTTTAAAATCAAAACAGGAATTGTCAAAATAAGGTGAATTAATTGATACCTCGCTATAATCTCGACTTCCATCAACTACAACACAATGTTTAAGCATTTGGCAATAATTTTTACATTTTCCAGCAAATCTTTTTTCAACACAATAATCCTCTTGGTCTAAAAATTCTTCTGCTGAACATTTATCATCACCTTTATCTTCATTTTTTAATGTTAAATCATGATATTTGGCATTATCACATATTACCGTTCCTCCTCCTATATTCATATCAAATGGACATAGGCTGGTAGTATGAGCGCATAATAATGTGGTACCTCCTCCATCTTCTTGCCTGCCATCTGTAGTAACATACTCACTATCAAATTCTAATGGTATTATAAAATTGGGTGGTGAAGCAGGACCGAAAGAACAAACATCTTCAGCATTGCAAATACGGTAATGGGCATTTAATACTGGTTCTTTGATATTTTCTTTTTCTTCATTATCTAATTGACCATATGGCATAACATAATAATCACCACCTTCTATTTCTACTAATTCATTATTTTCATTTCCTGTTATTTCCCCATCAGAATATTCTACACAAATTGACCCTCTTTTTCTTTTCATGCAACAATCATAGGCGTCTCTATGGATGCTTCTCATTAATTCTATTTGACTTTCATTTGATCCTCCTATACCTATCTTTGGTTCTTGTAGATATTTTTTGCAGTTAAATTTTGGACTATTGGTTCCTCTATAATAATATTTTTGTACAGCAAAAGGACCTAAAACATTTGATCCTCTATAATAATATTTTTGTACAGCAAAAGGATCTAAAACATTTAATCCTCCAGCAACTTCTCCATCGCGATTATATTGTCCATCGCGATCATAGAATCTATAATTTCCATTTCCATCATCAATATAATAGGCTTTTATTATATCTCCTTCAGATCTAACATAATTTTTAGTTGGATCGATACAATGTTTCATATCTTCTCCTGCTCTAGCAATCGCTTGATTTACTAATTCTATTGAAGGAATAGTAGTAAATCCTATATCATTATGATCTTCTCTTTCAACTCCTCTATAGATATATTCACGATATTTTCTAAATTTCAGCAATTCTGATAAAGATCTACCTTTCCATTCTTCATAAATATGTCCCTGATTATCATGGCATAATTCTCGGTATTCTGCTTTTCCTGCTGGACAAAATGTTGGACTCATGATGCCGAGTCGGCATTTAACACATAAATCTAATTTTCTTTGATATAATCCTGTTTGGTTTTTTTCTCTGGTTTCAGGATCCCAAGAAGTCCAGTTATGTCCGCATAATCTAGCTTTTTCCATAATGCTATTAGCAACTCCAGCTGTCGCCAATTCTGCCCCAAAATATGCCAGGAAATTTCTGATCATTGACCCATATGCAAGTTTACATCCTTTCTTGTTAAATTTTTTCAATCCTTTTATCATGATTTTAAAATCATTAATAGGGTTAGGATTAGGTGTTACTGTTGGACTAATAACTTCACAATTTGATCTAATAGATCCCATAGATACTTTTAGGGCTGTGTAAAGTGTTGTGAGTTTGCCAGCACATTTACTATTATATGGATCAAAATGATAGTCAGATTTTCTAAATTCCAAGGCAGCATTATATAAAGGACCTATAGATTTTGCCGATCTAATAGTTGCTAATGATGCAATTCCAATGATTGAAGTTGGAGGAAAAGTAACAAGCATAAGAGAAGCTATTTCTTTATCACTTGGTGGCGTGGTAAAAAAATTTTCAATATTGTCTATAAATAATCTTGCAATCAAGCCTCGAGTTGGATGAAAAATACTTTGAAATTTAATTAAATCATCTCTCTTAATGATAGAGATTTGTCTTTGATTTCCTTGCTCCTGGTCCCTAGGTAATTTAGCGTTGTTGGGTAAGGTTGCTATTTGGCAAGATCTTATTCTATCGATGCTATTATAATCATTTTTATGCTTCATAATATAAGCATCAGCATCTGGAATATTAAATATGAGGAATGTTAATAATATCAATCCAAGCCCTAGATAATGCATGTTAATTAGTTTGGCAAGAATTTTATGCATCTCTGGCTAATTTGTAAAAATCTTCTAACCAATTTTCTGGGTCACTACCATTTTTTTCAATCAGATCATTGAATATTGATAATGTTTCTGTTCTGCCAGATAAGATATTAATAAAATCAGTCATTCCTGCCAAATTTATTCGAGCAATAACTCCATTATTATCCTGTTTTAGAAGAAAAAATCGACTAGAAGGATCGGTGCTTTTAACTAAATTAAATTCTCTTGAACTTAGCATAAATACCTCCTTATAAACATCAGTTGCTTTTAGGTTTGGTAGAAATATTTGTGATGATGTTTGTTGTACTAATGTATCTGATATAGTACTTTTTGCAGCATCTTCTACAGATTGAGTTGCAAAAATTACAAAAGCATTAAATTTTCGAAGTACTTTGAGCCAATTTTTAATTTTTGGTGCAAATATTGGATTATCAATTAAAGCCCAAGCTTCGTCAAGCACTATCATGGTTGGTGAACCATCCAAAGAATTATTAATTAAATGAAATAAATAAAGCAATGTCGGAGCGAGGCTTTTACTATCATCTAAGATATGGCTCATTTCAATACCAAATACTTTGGCAGAATCAAAATTTGTTAAATCTTCAGGATTATCAAATAATCTGGCATGAGAACCTTCTCCATACCAAATTGACATTTTTCCAACTAGGGAATCTGGGCCACCAATACCAAGAAATGGCACGATATTGCTAAGTTTTCTATCTTTGAAGTCTAAATTATAATTTCCATTTACAGCTTGATTAATTTTATCTAAATCTTCTGGTGATAATTTATCGCCATTTGATGTTGCTAAAACTGTTAGAAATTCGACTAGAAAAGCACGATTATTATTGCTATCTGGAAGTTGGAATGGATTAAATCCTGAATTTTTAGCAATTGTTGGTTCTAAATTTTTACCACCTACGGCATTAATAAATATTTTGGCACCGTAATCTTTATCAAAAAAGAATAAATTACAATTAAATTTTCGTGATTGTGCGCATAGAAATGTTAGTAATAATGTTTTACCAGCACCAGTTGGTCCAATTATCATAGTATGACCAACATCCCTAATATGAAAATTAAAAAAATATGGCGTACCAGATGCTGTATCAAATACTGTAACTGCATTACCCCAATGATTACCATCTCTTTTTCCCGAAGGGTAATTATGAAAGGAAGCAAAAGAAGCAAGGTTTAGAGTGTTAATTGTTGATCTTCTAACTGCATAATCAAAATTACACGGTAATTGCGCCCAATAGGCTGGTTCTAAATTAATTCTTTCCCTGACAGAATTAATGCCGATATTGGAAAGTTCAACCGATGCTAATGATAGATAATTTTCAAGTAATTTTAAAGAATCTGCTATACAAAGTATTGTAAAATGATGTTCTCCAAAAGCAAAATCGCCACTCATAGCTGAATCTAATGCTTGGTCAATTTCGCCAATTTGAGAAGTGGCTACATCTTCTGATTGTATCAATCTTCTTTGTTGCAATTGCATTGAACTGATTGCTTGAGCTCGATCGGTAAATTCATAAGATTGGCTGATAATAAATTCAAATGGTAATTGCATAAAACCATCAAACATACCAGGAAAAGTACTGTTCCTATATTCTTTAATAGAAACAATTCCGGCATATTTAATTTCATTTTGATGTTTGACCTCAATTGATTTTTTACCAAAATATAATCTACTTAGAGGTAAATAATGATCGAGGCCAATTGTTGGTACTAATAATTTATAAGAATGATTAGCATTAACTAATCGGGCAAAAAATTCTAATAATTCTGAAAATACGCCATCTCCCGTTTCAACTAGTCCAAGTAATGTTGCATTATAAGCCGAAAAACCGTTTAATATTCTAGATGTCGTTTCTTCAAGATCTTCATATAGATCTCTCATATGCATTTCCCAAGAAAATTGATCTGCTTTATAATGTAATTTTTGTATAGTGTTGGCAAATTTAGATATGGCGCCTTTTTCTTCACCTTTGATTATGGTAACATAATGTTCATTGATATAGACATTTTCATCAGCATGTCTTTTTTTCCATTCCTTGTTTAATTCATTAGAAAAAAAATCAGGCATTTCTCCTTTAGGAAAGGCTTTTTCTTTCCTTCTAATTGTATGAAAATAAAGGCTATATCCAGATTGAGCAATTGATCTGAAAGTATTATTTCGAACTTCTTTTTTAAAATCTAAATCTTCGCTATCTAAAGTTTCAAATGGTAAACCTGATATTTTAATGACCCGAACCAATTCTTGTTTTTTAGTAAGGATAGTATTATGGTTCCAATGACATTGATATGGTATAAAGTTAGCTTCGGAAACTTCATATTTGACAATTTTTTCTTTTTCTAACTTTTTCTTAAAAAACATATATTGACTGGACGAATTTCTATGTTTATTTTATAATGACTGAATAGTTAATACTTTTTTTAATTTGAAAATATATATCAAAATATTTTTAAATTAAATGGTATGATACGCTAAAAATTATTCCCAAATATAAATGGAAATATTAACTCATAACTTACAATTGTGCAACCAATAAATAAGAAATTTAGAATAAATAGAGAAATAACTGCTAAAGAGGTTAGGCTCTTGGATAAGGATGGTGAAATGATAGGTGTTGTGAATATTCATAAGGCTAATGAAATGTCTGCTAGTGCTGGTCTTGATTTGGTAGAGTTATCACCAAATGCTAATCCTCCAGTATGTAAAATTACAGATTTTGGTAAGATGCGTTACGAGATGCAGAAAAAAGCTGCTGACTCCAAGAAAAAACAAAAACATGTTGAGTTAAAAGAAGTTAAGTTTTCAGTAAATATTGGTAAGGGTGATTATGATTTTAAAGTAAAACATATAATAAGATTTTTAAATCATAAGGATAAGGTTAAAGTTTCTCTTAGAATAAAGGGTAGAGAAATAACTCATTTGGAGTTAGCTGAAAAGATTATGTCTGATATTATTTTAGAGGTTGAAGATATTGCTAAAATAGATCAAAGACCAAGATTAGAGGGTAGACAGATGGTTTTAATATTATCTCCCAATAGCGCAATTTCAAATTAAGGGGTCTTTGTTTATTTAGGTGTTGCAAAATTAGTAAAATATATAATTGAATATTGATTATGGATGTAAGAGAGGAAATTTTAAATAAATTATCAGATGAGAAGTTGTCGGGCGCAGATCTAAAATTATTTAAAAAGTTCATTAAGGAATTTTATAAAAATACTAACCCAAGAGATTTTTTTGGCTATAAGGATGATGATATATTACATTTTGCTCTCATTAGCTTTAAAGCCGTACAAATTAAAGAGAAAAATTCTTTTAAGGTAAATTGTCTTAATGATCATAAGAATATTACCATATTTAATATTGTTAATGACGATAAACCATTTTTATTAGATTCAATAATAATTGAATTTGAAAATAGAGAGTTGGCGGTAAAAAATATTATTCACCCTATATTATCTATTTCCAGAGATTCAGAAAATAAAATCAAAAATTTAAGCCCTTTTTCTAGCGAGAATAATGAATCAATAATTCAACTTCATTGTGAGAAAATTCATGATGAAGATGAAATAAATTCAATAATCATTGAAATTGATAAAATTCTTGAGACTTGTGATTTAGTAGTTGCTGATTGGCCAAATATGTTAAAATTGGCAGGAGAAGCAAAAGAGCATATGCTAAATTGTAAAAATAAGATCGATAATGTAAATATTGATGAATTTATTGATTTTATTGAGTGGATTGAAAATAATAATTTTATTTTTCTTGGCATAACTGAATATCAGCTATTGAGTGATGATGGTAATCACTCCTTGGTAAGAGTTCCTGAAAAAACTTTAGGTGTTCTTAGATCTGGCCATGATAGTATGATACCTAATATATATAATAGGGCTATTGGAGAAATAGCACAATCCATAGAACAGCCATATTTTATCGAAATATTAAAATCAAAATATACTTCTAGAATTCACAGATATTCATATACAGAAAGAATTAGAATACAAAAATTTGATAAAGAGGGAAAAGTTTCTGGCGAATATAGATTGATAGGTCTTTTTGCTTCTTCAGCATATTATCAACCTTCTAATCATATTCCACTAGTTCGAAATAAAATTAAAAATGTAATTGATAGGGCTGGTTATGCTCCAAGAGGTCACAATGCTAAGGATTTAAAATATGTTTTAGATTCTTATCCGAGAGATGAATTATTTCAAATTTCTGAGGATGATCTATGTCAAATTGCTATGGGAATAGTTAATATTTCAGGTAGATCTGTTATTAGATTTTTTCCAAGAATTGATAAATTTAGCAGATTTGTTAGCTGCTTAGTCTTTCTCCCTAAAGATTTATTCAATACTACTTCAAGACAGAATATTCAAGATATTTTAGAAGAGGAGTATGGTGGGTATGTAGATAGTTATAACACATATTTTACAATGCATCAAATGGTCCGACTTCATATTGTTGTAAAAACAGATGATGGTATTAAGGATGTTGATATTAATGAGATAGAAAAAGTAATAACAGAGGTTACTAGAATATGGTCCGATGATTTAAAAGATAATATTTTTGATTATTTTGATATTAAAGACGCAACCAAGATTTACAAATTATATAAAAAATCATTTTCATTAAGTTACCAAAATAGATTTAGTGGTAAAAATGTTGTTCATGATATTAATAGTTTAGAAAATTCGAGAAAATATAATAAAAATCTTTGCTCTATTTATAAGTCGAATTTGGTTAATGATAATTTTTTAGAATTAAAGATATATAGCGCCAAATCTGAATTTGCCTTATCTATGATTATGCCAATTCTTGAGAGTTTTTATTTTAATGTAATATCTGAACATACATATACCATTACTCTATCTGAAGAAGTTTTTTCTATACAATATTATAAAATTGCAGTTCCGGATGATAAGTTTCAATTAACTGATGATCTTAAAGATAATATTGAAGATATTATTAATAGGATTTTAGCAGATACTGTTCAGCCTAGTTATAGTAATAAATTAGTAATATCATCTAATTTAAATTGGAAACAAGTATATTTAATTAATGCTTATACCAAATATCTATATCAGGCAAATCTAAGATATAGTCAGAATTATGTTTCAGATATCCTATATCAAAATTCTGATTTTGTTAAATTATTAGTTTCATTATTTTATAATAAATTTGATCCAAATCTTTCTTCAAATAGAGCTAAAAATGTAGAAAAAATATCTGATGAAATAAGAGAAAAATTATCTGAGGTTGCAAATATTAATCATGATGAGGTCTTAAAGAAATTTTTAAATATTATTGATTCTACAATTAGGACTAATTTCTTTCAGAAAAAAGACTATCTTTCTTTTAAGATAGATTCTGGCAAGGTTATAGATATAGCTCTGCCTAAACTTTTTGCGGAAATATTTGTATTTTCTGGCGAAATGGAGGCAATTCATTTGAGAGGCGGTAGAGTGGCGCGTGGTGGACTTAGATGGTCTGATAGGTTGGAAGATTTTAGAAATGAGGTTCTAGATCTTGTTAAAACTCAAATGACTAAAAATGCTCAAATTATTCCTGTTGGTTCAAAAGGTGGATTTGTTATAAAATCTGATTTATCAAATTTAACAAGAGATGAAGTTCTAAAAAAAGCTGTAGAATGCTATAAGACTTTTCTTAGAGGAATGCTTGATATTACAGATAATGTCATTGATCAGGATATTATTCATCCAAAAGATGTGGTAATTTATGATTCTGAGGATCCTTATCTTGTTGTTGCTGCTGATAAGGGGACGGCTACTTTTTCTGATATTGCCAATTCTGTTTCAAAAGAATATGATTTTTGGTTACAAGATGCCTTTGCTTCTGGTGGTTCTGATGGTTATGATCATAAAAAAATGGGTATTACAGCCAGAGGCGCCTGGGTTTCCGTAGTGAGGCATTTTATGGAATTAGATATTAATATTGAAAGGCAAGAATTTACTGTTGTTGGTATTGGCGATATGTCAGGCGATGTATTTGGTAATGGTATGCTTTTGTCGGATAATATTAGATTGCAAGCTGCCTTTAATCATTTACATATTTTTATTGATCCAAATCCCGATTCCAAAATATCATTTAAAGAGAGGGAAAGATTATTTGATTTACCTAGATCAAGTTGGACAGACTATAATAAAGGTTTAATTTCAAAGGGCGGCGGAGTTTTTTCTCGAAGTCAAAAAATTATTCCTTTATCAAAAGAGATGAAGAAATTTTTAGGAATAAAAGATAATTCTTTAACGCCAGATCAATTAATATCATCTATTTTAAAGGCAAAGGTTGATTTACTTTGGAATGGAGGTATTGGTACATATATTAAAGCTAGTGATGAAAGTAATTCAGAAGTAAGTGATAAATTGACAGAGTCCGTTAGAGTTAATGCTTCTGATTTAAGATGTAACATTATAGGTGAGGGTGGTAATTTAGGAATTACTCAGAGAGGTAGAATTGAATTTGCCCTAATGGGTAAAAAAATTAACACTGATGCTATTGATAATGCTGGCGGTGTCGATTGTTCTGATCATGAGGTAAATATTAAAATTGCCTTAATGTCTGCTATAAAGTCTGGTAAATTATCTAGTGAAAAAAGAAGTAAATTATTAGAATCAATGACAGAGGAAGTTGCCGACTTGGTTTTAAATAATAACCGCCTTCAGACTCAAGCTATTACCATTGAGGAATCTTTAGGTTGTGGTCAGTTGGATAATCAAGCTCGTTTATTAAATAGATTATCGCAGAATAACTTCTTAAATCGCAAGATTGAATTTATACCAAATTTTAAAGAAATTCAAAAGAGAAAATTAGAAAATAGGGGTCTTATTAGGCCAGAATTATCTGTTATTTTATCCTATGTAAAGATGGATTTATATAATAAAATTATTTCATCATCTTTATTAGATGATCCTTATTTTGAAAAAATCTTGATGAATTATTTTCCAATAAAATTAAGAGAGTCTTTTATTGACGAAATTCGATCTCACAGACTTAGAAGAGAAATAATAGCAACAGAATTGGTAAATTCAGTTATTAATAGGTTAGGCCTTACTTTTGTTAATCAGTTACATGAAGAAACCAATAAAGATTTTTCTTATATTGTTTCTGGCTTTATTGCAGTAAGAGATATTTTTGATTTTAAATCTATTTGGTTAGAAATCGAGAAGCTAAGTAATGTTATATCTTGTAAATCACAATCTCAACTATTTGACTATATTAATAGGGTTATTTATCAAATGATCTTTCGTTTTTTCAAATTAAATAAAGATTTTTCAATATCAGATTCAATAGAAAAATTTGCAAAAGTTAAAAATTATTTATATGAAGATTTAGAAAATATTTTGGCAGAAGATTCAATGCAATATTATCTTACCAAGAAGGAAGAATATTTATCTCAATCTATTTCAGAAAAACTATCTGATCAAATTGCTTCTTTAGATGCATTATCTGCCATTTATGATATTGTTAATATAGCTGGTAATTGTGATGTGGATTATAAAGATGTTGCTAAGACTTATTTTAAAATAGGTACCGAGTTGCATTTGAAATGGTTGTCTGACAAAGTTTTGCAAATTCCTGTGAATACTCATTGGGATGATATTTCTATTAAAACAATTATTGATGAGATTTCGGATTATCAATCACTAATAACGCAAAAGATTATTAGCCTTAATATCAAAAATAATAAACAGGATATATCAAATATTGATAATTGGCTGGAAGAGAATATTTTGAATATTAATAAATATGAAAAATTTATTGCAGAATTAAAATCTAATATAGTTGTTGATTCTTCTATTGCTGTTGTGGCAATTAATAATATCAAGAATTTAATGCTTTAATTTTTTAACAAATTTACAATTAAAATTTGCCTTGTAACATTAGAAATGATAGCTCACATCTTTAAGGCAATTGTTATTGTAGTTGGCCATAATTAATATTAATAAATTTCAATATGAGTGATACCGGTTTTATTTTGGAAAATATAAGGGATAAAATTCAGAGGATTAAAAATGATGATAATATCAAGACTGATTCTAATTCGGAGTTTATACCTGATGATCAGGTACAAAATAATCTTGAAGAAAATAATGAATCTAATATGTCTGGTGATATAAATCAGAATAATATTGATCAAAATATTGCAGAATCAAAGCCTGATTTACCTGTTGAAAATACTGATAATATAACATCAGGTGATAATGTTGATAATAATAATTCTAATACTGAGGAATTATTGGCTTCTGATGAAATTGAAGATGATGATATTTTTGATCAAATTGATGAGCTAGATGTTGATTTGAGTTCTGAAAAGGTTAATAATGAGGATTTATCAAATTTAGAGGTTACTACTGATCAGCCTGCTGAAGATTTTGTTGATTCGGAAAATAATCAAATTGACGAATTGGATGTTAATCCTGAAGTATCAGGAGTTAATATAGATAATTCTGAATCTGAAGTTGAATTAAATATTCAAGATGAGCCAAAAGAACCATCTTCAACGGAGTATAATAATGATTTTATAGCAAGTGATGACAATCTTTCTCAGAATAATGTTTCTGATGAACAAGATTCTGCCCAATATTTTAGTGTTTCTAGTGATGATTCTCATTTTCAGTCTGAAAAAAAATCTCCTGATCAATTGCCAGAATCAGATATTTCAGACCTAGGTCAGATTGAGGAATCAGCCGATGAGTTAATTAGCAATAATATAGAAGAAAATCAAACTTTAGAATCTGCAGAAGATGTTAATCCAGAGAGTGAATCTAGTGATGATTTAAGTTTTTCCAATGAGCAGTCGCAAGATGAAGATATTTTGTCAAATTTTTCTAATAATAATGATCAGCTGGATCTAGAGTTGGATGAAAAAGGCGATATCGCACTTGATAATCTTGATTTAGAGGTTAGTGATGATGAATTATCAGAGTTGGATTTAGATGATAAAGAGAGTTTGGAATTAAATGACTTGGATGAAAAAGATGATGCTACACTTGATAACCCTGATTTAGAAGCTAGTAGTGATGAATTATCAGAGTTGGATCTAAATGATAAAAAGGATTTAGAATTAAATGATTCTTCAGATGTTAGTTCTGATTTAGATAATTCTATTATGGATCAGGATGATAATTCTCAAGATAATAAGGATAAAGATCTTGATATTTTAGATGATCAGGATTTTGGTTTAAATCAAGATGTTGATAATTTGCTTGATCAAAAGGATGATATTTTAATTTCTGAAGATGTGGAAGAAAAAGTTTCTTCTAAAATTAATGATTTGAGAGAGTTAATTGGTAGTCAGGATAATTCAGATTTGATTGCATCACAAGTTAATGACGTTATTAGAGGTGAGATTAAAATTTGGTTTGATAATAATTTACCTGATATTGTGGATAAAATTGTTAAAGAAGAAATATCTAAGTTAATTAATAAATCTTAGATTGTGGGACTATCCACAATTTATGTTGAAAATACTTTTTCTTTTGATTTTTTAAGTAATTTTTTCTAAATTCAATGATTTTTTGGCCCAATATGGGTATATTGCACCAAAAATCATCAAATTTTGTCTAAAAATTACTTAAAAAATCAAAAGAAAAAGACTTAGGACAGTCCCATAATAAAATAAAACTTGATTTTTGTTTTCAAATATTATGAAATTCGATGTTTTCCTTAGAATTTATAATATAGAAACCATTTTAGTTTTTTAGATGTTTCTATGGCCAATTAAACTTAACTTAGTTGGCTATATATTTTACAAGTTTTAGGAATTGGTATGAGTTAATTTTAATAAAATGACAGAAGAAATTATTATAAAGGCAAATGTTAGAAATTTAGGGAGCGCTGAATCTAGAAGATTAAGAAAGTCTGGTTTTTTGCCTGCAACAGTTAGAAATGGTAAAGATATTTCTTATGTTGCAATTGATCAGAAAGAATTTGATAAGAAATATTTTGACGGTAGCGTCTTTATAACTCCACTTTCTTTAGAGATCGATGGTAAAAAAGTTACTATTATTGCTAATGATGTAGATATTCATCCTGTTAGTGATAGGCCAATTCATGTTGATTTTAATCAAATCAATAAAGGGCAAGAAGTTCGGGCAAGAGTGAAAATTGAGTTTACTGGGCAGGATAGATCTACTGCTTTAAAAAGAGGTGGTTTCTTACATATCAATGAAAGGATGGTTGATGTAATTTGCAAAAATATTGATTTTATACCGGAGAAAATTGATGTTGATATATCAGAATTTGTAGTTGGAGATAAAATAAGAAGTAATAATATTTCTCTTCAAGAAAATGTTCAATTAAAAAGAAAAGGTGAATTTCTTATAGCTAGTATTCTAGGTAGAGGCGCTTCCAAAACTGAGGAAGATGAGTCTTCTGATTCTGAAGATCAAGAGGCTGAATCCACTGAAGAATCTGATAAGAAGGAATAGCCATCTTAGGTGAATTGGTATAAATTCATCTCAATAAATTCTTATTATAATGGTTTCTAAAAAGCAAAAATCTTCAACCATTATTCCTGAGGAAGTAGAAAAATTTTCTAATATTGCATCTGAATGGTGGGATAAAAATGGAAAATTTAAACCTTTACATAAGATCAATCCGGTTAGATCAATTTTTGTTAGAGATCTTGCTTGTAAATATTTAAATTTAGATATCAAAGCAAAATATCCTTTAAAAAATCTTAAAATTCTTGATATTGGTTGCGGAGGTGGTTTAATGTCTGAATCTATGGCTAAGCTCGGTGCTGATGTTGTTGGATTAGACCCTTCTGCAAAAAATATTCAAATTGCCAAATCTCACGCTAAAGAGTCAAAATTAAATATAGAATATGTCAATCATGATATTGAAGAATTTTCTAAAAATAATAAGAATATTTTTGACATAATATTGAATTTAGAGGCTGTAGAACATGTTGATCATCCTGATCAATTTATTAATTTATCTAGTCTTTGTCTAAAAGATTCTGGTCTTATGTATATTTCAACTATTAATCGCAACCCAAAATCTTTTTTAATGGCTATAATTGGCGCTGAATATATTTTAAGGTGGCTTCCAATTGGTACTCACGATTGGAAGAAGTTTTTTAAACCATCTGAAATTCTAGAATTTGCTGAAAAAAATAATTTAACTTTATTAAAATCTAAAGGTTTTGAGTTTAATATTTTTAAAAATCAGTGGTTTTTGAGTGATAATTTAGATGTTAATTACATATCAGCTTTCCAAAAAATAACTTCTTAACCCTTGTCATTTTTTAAAAAATTATTATATAGATATTGCACCATTTCCAATCTTTAAAGTAACTTTTGCTGTAAGTAAATTTACTTACAGCAAAAGTTACTTTAAAGTTGGGAAATGGTATTATGTTGGTTGGTCATTATGATTTTAAGCTGTTTTTGCTTTAGAATATGAATGATAATTTTAATTTATTTAAATTTTTAAAATGGGAAAAATAATAGGTATTGATTTAGGAACTACCAATTCTTGTGTAGCAATTATGGAAGGTTCTGAGGCAAAAGTTATTGAAAATATTGAGGGCAAAAGAACTACCCCTTCAATTGTTGGTTTTGTTAAAGATTCTGATGAAAGAATTGTTGGTGATCCAGCAAAAAGACAGGCTGTTACTAATCCAGAAAATACAGTTTTTGGTATTAAGAGATTAATTGGTCGTCGTTTCGATGATCCTTTAACAAAGCAAGATCAAGAATTGGTACCATATAAAATTGTTAAATCTAGTAATGGTGATGCTTGGGTTGAAGTAAAAGGAGAAAAATTTTCTCCAAGTCAAATTTCAGCCATTACTTTGACTAAAATGAAGGAATCTGCTGAAAAATATCTTGGTGAAAAAGTAACAGAAGCTGTAATTACAGTTCCTGCTTATTTTAATGATTCTCAAAGACAGGCAACCAAAGATGCTGGTAAAATTGCTGGTTTAGATGTTAAAAGAATTATTAATGAGCCAACTGCTGCTGCTCTTGCTTATGGTTTAGATAAGAAGGAAGGTCAAACTATTGCAGTTTATGATCTTGGTGGCGGTACATTTGATGTTTCAATTCTTGAAATTGGTGATGGTGTATTTGAGGTGAAGGCTACTAATGGCGATACTTTCCTTGGTGGTGAGGATTTTGATATGAGAATTTTAGAGCATTTACAAGCAGAATTTAAGAAAGATTGTGATGTTGATTTATCAAAAGATCCTTCAGCTTTACAAAGACTTAAGGAAGCTGCTGAAAAGGCTAAAATTGAACTTTCTTCAACTACAGAAACTGAAATTAATTTACCTTACATTACTGCTGATGCTTCTGGACCAAAACATTTAAATGTTAAATTAACTAGAGCTAAATTAGAGCAATTAGTTGATGATCTTTTATCAAGAACAATTGATCCTTGTAAAAAAGCATTAAAAGATGCTGATTTAGAGGCGAAAGAAATTGATGAGGTAGTTTTAGTTGGCGGTATGACTAGAATGCCAAAAGTTATAGAAACTGTTGAAAAATTCTTTGGTAAAAAACCAAATAGTGGAGTTAATCCAGATGAGGTTGTTGCTCTTGGTGCTGCAACTCAAGCTGGTGTTTTACAGGGTGATGTTAAGGATGTTCTTCTTCTTGATGTAACGCCTTTATCTCTTGGCATTGAAACTGCTGGTGGGGTATTTACCAGATTAATTGATAGAAATACAACTATTCCAACTAATAAGAGTCAAACTTTCTCAACTTACGCTGATAATCAAACTGCAGTAACTATTAAAGTTGCCCAAGGCGAGAGAGAGTTAGCTGCTCATAATAAATTATTAGGAGAATTTAATTTAGAAGGTATTGCGCCTGCTCCAAGAGGTGTACCACAAATTGAGGTAACTTTTGATATTGATGCTAATGGTGTGGTTAATGTATCTGCTAAAGATAAGGCGACTGGTAAAGAGCATAGTGTTAAAATTCAATCTTCTGGCGGTCTTTCTGATGAGGAAGTAGAAAAAATGGTTAAAGATGCCGAAGCTAATAGCGAGGCTGATAAGGAGAAAAAGGAGTTAATTGAAGCTAAAAATAACGCTGATAGTTTAGTCTATTCTACTGAAAAAAGCCTTGAAGATCATAAGGATAAAATTGATGATGCTACAAAATCTGATATTGAAGCTAAAATCAAAGAACTTAAAGATCTAATTGCTAAAGAAGATGCTAAAGCTGAGGAAATTAAATCCAAAACTGACGAATTAACTCAATCTTCTATGAAGTTAGGTGAAGCTATTTACAAGGAACAGCAAGAAGCAGCTGGTGCTCAACCTTCTGGATCTGACTCAGGTGAAGAAGCAAAAACAGCAAATGATGATGTTGTTGATGCTGAATATGAAGAAGTGAAAGAGGATGAGGATAAGAAGGCTAATGGTAGTTAGTAATACCGAATTTCATCTTAAAATAGATAATATAGCAATATATTTTTAGATAAAATATTTTTTAGGGAGATAGAAAATAATGTAGGAGCCTCTGAAAAACTAAAATATGTATTTAGCAAAATTGATCTTTTTGCCCCTTTTTTAGCATAAATTTAGTTTTTGGCACAATATGAGCATATTGTGCCAAAAAGAAACACAATTTCTGCTAAAAAATGATCTAAAAATTCCATTTTTAGTTTTTCAGAGGTTCCTATATTTTCTATCTCTTTTTATTTTCTTGTCTTGATAGATATGTCGTCACGATATTTATTCTAAAATGAAGTGAGACCACTAAAATTAATCTGCAACCTATCTAGTGACGATATTAATCTATAACTTTCCTCAAATTTAATAGCTCGACAAATCAATAATGACATTAGCAACAATAAAAAAAAGGGAGGATTTTGTTAGAGCGTCAAATAGCAATCTTAAATATTTTTCAAAAAATGTCATAGTCATTGTCCAAAAAATAGAGGAGCAGGATTCAATTATTGATAATGAAACTTATCATATTGGATATGTTGTAACAAAAAGGGTTGGTAATGCTGTTATTAGAAATAAAATCAAAAGAAGATTGCGTCACATTATTAGAGATAATTACAAAACTTTAATGGAAAACGGTTTTCATTATGTTATTATTGCAAAATCTAATATTAAAAATAGCAAATTTGGTGATATCGAAAGAGATGTTAAATTTTGTTTAAAAAATTTAAGTAAAAAAATAAAAAATGATAATTAATAGAATTTTATTTATATTTATAATATTATTTTCTATTAACTCCAAAGCTAATTCTATTGAAAATAATCATTATAAATATTGCAATTATCATGATTTTACTTATTTTTTTCTTGATGTTTATGATATTTATCTTTGCTTTAATGATAAAAATCTTTTAGATCCAAAAACAATTTATCAAGATAATTTTTCTATTTTTATTAAATATAATATGAATTTTACTAGAGAAGAATTATCTAAATCATCAATTGAAGAAATAAATCGCTATTATGATATTTCTAAGCAAGATCAACAAAAATATTATCAAAAATTATTTACTATTTTTCCAAATGTTGCAAAAAAAGATATTATTGAAGCTAGATATAATAATGCTGGCTTAACAGAATTATATCATAATGATAATTTTACTGGAAATATAAAAGATGGTAAATTTAGTAAAATTTTTCTGGATATTTGGTTACATCAAGATAATAAATACCAAAATATGGTAAAAAATCTATTTAAAAGAAATGCAAATCAGTAACAAGAATTTAATATCTTATTCCCTACTTGCTTTTTGCTTATCTTTTATGGGTTTGCCATTATATATTTACTTACCTAATTATTACGCTGATAATTTTGGTGTTACCTTACAAAATATTGCCATAATTTTGTTTGTAACTAGATTAATTGATGCAGTGCAAGATCCAATTTTTGGTATATTTAGTGATAAATATTCATATTTAAAAAGAAAAATAATTTGCTACCTTTCTCCCTTTATGGGTCTTTCTTTTTTATTATTATTTTACCCTTTAGATATTATTAATATTCATCTTTGGCTTATTATTTTTTTAGTAATAAGTTTTAGTTTGTTCAGTGCAGTCTATATCAATTATCAATCATATTCAGTAGCTTTTAGTGAAGATTATCATACTAAAACTAAAATCATTGCTTATCGTGAATTTGCTTTTATTTCTGGAATTATTTTTGCTGCTTTAATTCCAGCGATCTTATTCAAAATTTTTGATGAAGTTACAAGTTTTTTGATAGTTGGTATAAGTTATTTTATTTTAGCGACTATTTTTTCTATTATTTTTTATTTTTTTGCACCAAAAAATCTTTATCAGAATAATCAAGAATCTGATTTTAAAGAACTTTTTTCAAATAAGATTTTAAAAAAGTTCTCAATAATTTTTTTATTTAATGCTGTTTCTTCAGCAATTCCAGCTGTATTACTTATATTTTTTGTTGAAAAAGTTTTAGTAGCTAAAGATTTACTTGGAATATTTTTACTACTTTATTTTGTTGGATTAATGATAGGAGCAATTTTTTGGACAAAATTATCAAAAATACTTGATAATAAATCCAGAACTTGGTTAATTTCAATGTTTCTAACCTTATTTGTCTTTGGTTTTTGTTATTTTTTGGAAGAGGGTGATATTCTTTTTTATGGTTTAATTTGTATTTTTTCTGGAATTGGCTTTGGAGGTGATTTTGCTTTAGCTTACTCTATTTTAACTGATATTATTCAAAAATATAAATTACAAGATGAACAGACAATAATTTTTGGTATTTGTAATTTTATTGTTAAAATTTCTTTAACTTTAGCCTCTTCTATTTTAATATATTTTGTAGGTTTTTTTGAAAATGATACAATTTTACAAACGGAATTTATTTCATTTTCCTACGCTCTTTTACCAATATTTTTCCGCGCATTTGCCGGGTTAACATTATTCAGAAATTTTAAAAAATGAAAAATTTATTTCTAAAATTAACCTTAATCATTTCAATTATGTCTTTATTTTCTTGTTCTAATATTACACCAAAAACCTATGAAAATAATAATCCAAAATTGGATATTAGAGATTTTTTAAGTGGCAAAGTAAAGGCCTGGGGCATGTTAGAGGATAGGTCTGGAAAAGTAACTAGAAGATTTGTAGTTGATATGGAAGGAAGATGGAATGGTAATGAAGGAGTTTTAGAGGAATATTTTACTTTTGATGATGGAGAAAAAAGTGAAAGAATTTGGACCATTAAATTTAGCGATGATCATAATTTTACTGCAACAGCTGCCGATGTAATTGGTATGGCTAAGGGTTCGCAATATGGTAATGCGATGCAGATGGAATATATTTTGGATTTAGAAATTGATAGAGAGAAGAAGACCAGATATAATGTAAAATTAGATGATTGGATGTATCTTTTGGATGAAAAAATCCTAGTTAATAAGTCAGATATTAAAAAATTTGGAATTACTTGGGCTAGATTGACTATATTTTTCCAGAAAATTAATTAATAGTGTCTAATAATTATAAAAATAAAAATATTCTAATTATTGGCGGTAGCTTTGGAATTGGTGAAGCTCTTTGCTGTGAATTATCCGAATTGGGAGCAAATTTAGCAATTTCTGCCAGATCAAAAGATAAGATTAATAATTTATGTTTTAAGTTATCAGGAGATCATTTGGCAATTCCGTGTGATATTTTAAAAAGAACTGATCTGCAAAATCTTCAGAAAGAAATTTTTCAAAAATGGCAAAAAATTGATTTAATAATTTTTTGCGCCGGCGCCTATCAGCCAATGAATTTAGAAAATTTTAATATTAAAGAAGCTAAAAATATTTTAGATATTAATTTTGTTAGTTTTTTTGATTTTATCGATGTTTTTCTACCAGATTTTAAAAAAGAAAAAATTAAACATTTAGCAGTAATTTCTTCAGTTGCTGGATATTTTGGTATGCCCAACTCTCTTTCCTATGGTGCATCAAAGGCGGGCCTTTCACATCTTACGGAAAGTTTATATTATGAATTAAAAAAATATCAAACCAAAGTACAATTAATTAATCCTGCTTTTGTCAAAACTCGTCTTACTGATAAAAATGATTTTAAAATGCCAGGAATAATTTCTAGCCAAAAAGCAGCGAAAATTATTATTAAAAAATTACCTAAAAAACAATTTGAAATTGCTTTTCCTTGGGTTTTTATTTTTGCTATTAAGATGTTATGCCATTTCTCCTTTTTAAGGAGGTTTTTGCTATATAAGTAAATTTCCATAGCCCTACAGTTTTGCTATCAATAATACTATAGGAACCTCTGAAAAACTAAAAAGGTCAAAAAGATCAATTTTGCTAAATACATATTTTAGTTTTTCAGAGGTTCCTATAAAATCCTTTTTGAACATTTGTTAATTGCAATTATATTTTAATAAATTATATTCTCTCATCTGCAATTTATCTTTATGATATGAATAAGAAATGGTATAAATTCAATTTAAATGAAAAGATTAATTAAAAATTTCTTTAAGTCCGAATCTTCCAGTGGTATTATTTTATTATTATTTGCCATTTTGGCAATGGTCTGTGTCAATTCATCGCTTAGACCTTATTATGACTCATTTTTTACCTCTAATTTAAATCTCGATCTTTCTTTCATTGGTATTTTTAAGGAAATGACTATAAAATTATGGGTTGATGATGCTTTAATGGCTATATTTTTCTTTTTAATTGGTATTGAATTAAAGCATGAAATTGTTAATGGTGAATTATCTCATAAGCCAGCAATTATCAAACCCCTTGCGGCAGCAATTGGTGGTATTATTGTTCCTGCTTTAATTTTTGCTCATATTAATGAGGGTGTTGATCAAAATATGAGAGGCTGGGCTATTCCAACTGCAACGGATATTGCTTTTGCCGTTGGTGTTTTAAATCTATTTGGTAGCAGAGTACCAAAATCTTTGAAAGTATTTTTAGTAGCTTTAGCAGTAATAGATGATTTAGTGGCAATTTTGATCATTGCTTTTTTCTATAGTGATAACATTTCAATTAAATATATTGAGATGGCATTTATTGTTTTTTTACTTTTATTTATTTTAAATCGTAAACAAATTACAGCTATCAGTCCCTATTTAATTTTAGGTGCTATGTTATGGATTTTTGTTTTAAAATCTGGTGTTCATGCAACTATTGCTGGTGTGACATTGGCTATGTTTTTACCATGTAAAATTAAACATAGAAGAAGAAATATTGCGCCACTTTATTTTATGGAAAAAATCCTTCATAAGCCAGTTAATTACATTATCTTGCCAATTTTTGCTTTTGCCAGTGCTGGTATTGTTTTTGAGGGTATGAAATTAAGTATTTTACTTGATCCTTTAGTTGCTGGCATCATATTTGGTCTTTTTGTTGGTAAACAAGTTGGTGTAATTGTGGCTGTAATATTAATTAATAAATTAAAAATTGTTTATTTCTTTAGGGGCGCCAATGTTTTACAATTTTATGGCGTTGCTCTTTTAACTGGTATTGGCTTTACTATGAGTTTATTTATTGGTAATTTAGCTTTCAGCGATCCTGAAATATTAAATAAGGTAAGAATTGGTGTTATGGTTGGTTCAGCTATTTCGGCGATTATTGGCTCTATTTTGATTTATATTGGTACTAAAAAGATGCAAAAATTACAAGCCAGTAAACATCATAATATAGCTGCAAAATAAAAATATGTTAAATTTTATTCTAAAGAAATTTTTTGGTTCGGTAAATGACCGTATAGTCAAATCCTTTGATCCAATTATTAAAAAAATCAATTCTCTTGAAGACGAAATATCAAAATTATCAGATGAAGATCTGAAAAATAAAACTGAGTTTTTTAAAGGTGAATTAAAAAATGGTAAGACTCTTGATGATATTTTACCAGAAGCCTTTGCTGTAGTTCGTGAGGCGGCTAAAAGGGTTCTGAATATGCGTCATTTTGATGTGCAGCTAGTTGGAGGTATTATTTTACATCAAGGAAAAATTGCTGAGATGAAAACGGGTGAAGGTAAAACTCTGGTTTCAACTCTGCCATCATATCTTAACGCCCTTTCTGGTAAATCGGTCCATATTGTAACAGTTAATGATTATCTTGCTAAAAGAGATTCCGCCTGGATGGGCCAAATTCACGAATTTTTAGGTTTAAAAGTTGCTTGTATTACCAATGATGTAGACGATGAAGAGCGCAAAAAAATCTATCAGTCTGATATTGTTTATGCTACTAATAATGAATTGGGATTTGATTTTTTAAGAGATAATATGAAATTTTCTCTTGATGATATGGTAACTCGTGGTCGTCACTTTGCCATTATTGATGAGGTTGACTCAATTTTAATTGATGAATCACGAAGCCCATTAATTATTTCTGGTCCAACTAATGATAATTCAACTCTTTATGAACAGGTTAATAAATTAATCCCAAAATTATCACAAGAAGACTATGAGATTGAAGAAAAATCACGCCATATTTTTCTAACAGAAACAGGGTCGGAGCATGCAGAATCAATTTTAAAAGAGCAGGGCCTGATTGAGAAGGAATCTTCTTTATTTGATATGGATAATATGACCATTATGCATCACTTTAACCAAGCTCTTAAGGCTCATAAATTATTTAAAAATAATAGTGATTATATTGTTAAAAATGGCAATTTGGTAATTATTGATGAATTTACTGGAAGGATGCAGGAAGGTAGAAGATTTTCAGATGGTTTACATCAAGCTCTTGAGTCTAAGGAAGGTTTGAGGGTAAAAAATGAAAATCAAACTCTGTCATCGATTACTTTTCAAAATTATTTTCGTCTTTATGATAAATTATCGGGTATGACCGGTACTGCCATTACTGAGGCTTCTGAATTTGAAGAAATTTATAATCTAAAAGTTGTTCAAGTGCCAACTCACAGAAAAATTAACAGAATTGATGAAGATGATGAGATTTATAAAAGCAAAGCTGAAAAATATAAGGCAATAGTTAAAGAAATTAAAGAATGTTATGAAAAGAAGCAGCCAATTTTGGTTGGTACGGTGACTATTGAAAATTCTGAATCCTTATCCAAATTACTAAAAAAAGAAAAATTACCGCATCAAGTTTTAAATGCAAAATTTCATAGAGAAGAATCGAAAATTATTTCTCAAGCTGGTATTCCAGGGGCAATTACCATTGCTACTAATATGGCAGGGCGTGGAACTGATATTATGCTTGGTGGTAATAGGGAGGCTTTTATTGAAGATTTAAAACAAAAAAAATTAACCAAGGCAAAATTACAAGAAAGAATTGATTTAATTGATAAAAAGATCAAGGAAGATAAAAAAATTGCCATTGAAGCTGGAGGGCTTTATGTTTTAGGAACGGAAAGACATGAAAGTAGAAGAATTGATAATCAGCTGCGTGGCAGGTCAGGAAGGCAGGGAGATATTGGTAAATCTAAATTTTATCTATCATTGGAAGATGATCTTATGCGTATCTTTGGTTCTGATAAATTAAAAGTTATTTTGTCAAGACTTGGGCTCAAAGATGATGAGGCGATTTTTCATCCATTAATTACAAAAACTTTGATCAGAGCGCAAAGAAAAGTTGAGGCTCATCATTTTGAAATTAGAAAAAATCTTTTGAAATATGATGATATAGTTAATGATCAGAGGAAAGAGATATTTAAAAGGAGAATGGATTTAATTAAATCAGAAGATTTAACTGATAATTTAAAAAAGGTTATTGATGATGTTAATCAGGATATAATTGGTAAGGCTATTCCAAAAAAATCTTATTTGGATAAATGGGATTTAGAATCGGTTGAGAAGGAGGCCTTAAGAATATATGGTTTACAATTAGATATAAAATCATTTTCTAAAAAGGAAGGGGTTACAGATGTTGAAATTTTGGATTATCTGAATGAGGAATCAGAAAAACTTATTGAGGCCAAGAAAAAAGAACATGGTGAGGAGATAGAAAAGCAATTAAGGCGTCAGGTTTTTTTAATGACTTTAGATTATCAATGGAAAAATCATCTTTTAGCTCTTGATAAAATTAGAAATAATATTAATCTCAGAGCTTATGCGGGAAAAGATCCTTTTATTGAATATAAGAGGGAGTCAGCTGAGTTATTCCAAAATATGATATATGATATTGAGGAGCAATCCTTAATTAGGATATCTCATGCCAAACTGCAGGAGAAAGCTAGTGAAGAAGAAATCTTAGATAAATTTACACAATCATCAAGATTAGGAAAAAAGAATCATAAATATTCTAGTGAATCTGCTGCATCTAGTAACCATCAAAAACCAAAAAATATTAAAAATAGTGACAAAGGCAAGTGGGCTAATATTGGTAGAAATGAAAAATGCCCTTGCGGTAGCGGTTTAAAATATAAACATTGTTGTGGAAAAATTACCTAAATAAAATATGACTGACAAAAAAAGTAAAAAAGTGAGTAAAAATAAAAATTCTAAAAAAGAAATAGAAAAAAATTTAGATATTAAAGATCAATATAAAGAGGATTTAAAGGCCTTAAATCCATCAACAAAAGAGCCAGATCCAGAACATAATGTTGAATCTGCTGCCATTAAATTAAAAAAATTAATTGCTAGTGTTAAGTCAAAAGGCTATATCACTTTTGATAAAATTAATAAATATATTGAAAGTGAGGCCATAGATCCTGATAAGATTGAAAAGATTTTTGATATTTTATCAGAATTTAAAATTCAAATTGTTGAAAAAGAGTCAGATTATGATTCTAGATCTGAAGATGATGAAAAATCTCAAAAAAGGACCGAAGATTCAGTAAAAAATTATCTCAAATCAATGAGTAATCTCAAATTATTAACTCGTGAGAATGAGGTTGAGATTGCCATGAGAATCGAAACCAGTAGGAATAAAGTTATAGCAACGCTTTGTTCGACACCAGTTGTAATGAAATATTTTATTGATTGGTATGATGGCTTATCTGGTGGTAATTTGCTTCTTAGAGATATTATCAGAATTGATGAAACTTATAATTCTGAATTGGAAGAAATGTTAAAAACCAGCGATCAAAATGCTAATAATAATGATATTATTATTGATAGTGATCTTGGTATTTTAGAAGATGAAGAACAAGAGGATGAGGGTTTATATGGTGAAGATGATGATTTTGACTCAATTACCTCCTTCGTTTCTATGGAAAGGATCTTGATGCCAAAAATGTTAGATCTTTTAAAGAAAATTTCTGATTTTTCAGAAACTATTTTAAAAAAATTAGAATCAGAAGGTTATGATAAATTATATAATGAGAAAAAAAATAAAAAATTAATTGACAACCTTGATGAATTAACAAAAGAAATTAATTTTAATGATGATTTAATTAAGTCTTTATTTGATCAATTATCAGAAATTGATGATGAAATTAGAGGTAATGAAATTACTCTATTAAGATTATTTACATCATATGGTATTGAAAGAACATATTTCTTAAAAAAATATAAAACTTTTGAAGAAGATAAATGGTTAAAACAAATAAAATCTTTGAAAGATAAGAAGATTGAAAAATGTTTTGATGAGAAGGAGGATGAAATTATTAAGGTTAGAAACAAAATTCTAGAATTAATTAAATTAACTGGTTTACCATTAGTTAAATTCCGTCAAGTTATTTCTACTATTAGACAAGGTCAAAGAGAAGAGAGTAAAGCTAAAAAGGAGATGATAAAAGCCAATTTAAGATTGGTTGTTTCAATTGCTAAAAAATATACTAATAGAGGTTTGCAATTTTTGGATTTAATTCAGGAGGGTAATATTGGCCTGATGAAAGCGGTTGATAAATTTGAATATAAAAGGGGTTATAAATTCTCTACTTACGCTACCTGGTGGATTAGACAAGCTATTACTAGAGCAATTTCTGATCAATCTAAAATGATTAGATCACCAATTCATATTAATGAAGGTTTGAATCAAATTCTTAAAACTCAAAAGAAAATGATTCAAAAAAACCAAAGGGAACCAACCGTAGAAGAGATTGCCAAGGAGCTTTATATGTCTGTTGATAGGGTTAGAAAAATTCTTAAAACTTCAAAAGATCCTGTTAGTTTAGAAACTCCTCTTTCTGGTGATGATGAAAGTATTTTGGGTGATTTTATTGAAGATAAGGCTGCAATTTCTCCGAATGATGCTGCAACTTATGGTAAATTAAAAGAGGCTGCAACTCAAATTTTATCAACCTTAACTCCAAGAGAGGAGAGGGTAATTAGAATGAGATTTGGTATTGGTATGGTTACAGATCATACTTTGGAAGAGGTTGGAAGACAATTTTCAGTTACTAGAGAAAGGATTAGGCAGATTGAGGCCAAGGCTTTATTAAAATTAAAGCATCCAACTAGGTCTAGGACCCTAAAAACCTTCTTCGATAACTAGTACCAATTATCATTAAAAAATAAACAATATAACAAGATATTTTTTCTTGTTATTTGTAAAAAATGAGATCAATATACCCATATTGCGTCATAGCTTTTTGCTAATAATAAGGAAAAAGATAAAGCTAGATTATTTATTTTGTTGCGCTCTTATGTAGATTTGACTATATTACAGTTGCAAAAAAATAAAATGCCTAAAGTTTGTTTGTAAAAGCGTTTTACGTGATATCGATTATTAAGATTGGAAATGATTTTAAGATAGAAAATGGCGTAATATCATTTATCAATTTGTAAAAATTTCTTAATAAAGATTTGGTTATGTTTAGATCTGCAGAAAGATTATATAATATTTATAGAAAAAAGGGAGGTGATCATAATATTGATGATATCGAAATTATAGAAGATAAAATTAATTATAATGCTCTATTTTTTGGTTTTTTCTGGTTATTATATAACAAAATTTGGATCAAGGGTGCAATAATTACTGCAATATCAATTATATTGATGATATTTAACCTTCCATTTCTTAGTATTATACTTTCTTTCTTTATTGCTATTAATGCTAATATTTGGATGGAAGAAAAATTGCAAAAAGATGGATATATTCAAGAAGCTGCAATTATTGAAGCTAGTGAATTACATGCTCTTAAAATATATAATAGCCAATTCTAGGCTTTAAAGCACGGTATTAGACCTTTTGGTGAGTGGTCAGATGTTTGTTTATAAATTTATCCTATTACTATGACTGAGTTAATATTATCCTCAAATCACATATCAAGTAATTTTGAATTAAATTTTTCAAGATATTTACAAGAAATACAAAAATTTCCAATTTTGGAAAAAGATCAAGAATATGATCTTGCTTTGAAGGTTGTAAAAGAAAATGATAAAGAAGCTGCTAAGATATTAATTCAAAGTCATTTACGATTAGTAGCTAAAATGGCTTTTCAATTTAAAAAATACGGTCTGACAATTTCTGATTTAGTGTCCGAAGGGAATTTAGGTTTAATACAAGCTGTTAAAAAATTTGATCCTTTGAAGGGTTTTAGATTTTCAACTTATGCTATGCTTTGGATTAAGGCCTATATTCAAGATTTTATTTTAAGATCTTGGTCTTTGGTTAAGATTGGTACTAATGTTGCTCAAAAAAAACTTTTCTTTAATTTACATAAGATAAAAAAAACTCTTGGCATTGAGAATGATGATTCTATTTCAGTTGATGATGTTAAACTTATTTCTAATGATTTAAATGTGTCTGAGAAGGAGGTTGTTAATATGAATAACCGTCTTTATAATAATGATTCTTCTTTAAATAATATTATTTCGGAAGATGGGGCAGAAATAGGTGAATTTATCGAGTCAGGCGATATATTGCCCGAGGAACAGGCTATAAATAATCAAGAAATTAAGAGGAGAAATAATTTGGTTAATGAAGCGATTAAATTATTAAATGAAAGAGAGAGAGATATTTTTGTGAAGAGAAATTTGTTAGAAAAAGCAGTTACTTTATCAAAATTGAGTGATATTTATAATATTTCAAGAGAAAGGGTTAGGCAGATAGAGTCTGGTGCTATCAAGAAAATCAAAAAACATATTTTTGAGAATTAAATTAGGCTTATACCACATCTTTAAAGTAATTCTTTACTTAAAAAAATAAATATTTTGAAGTAAAATATTTCTTCTTGTTATTTGTAAAAAATGAGGGCAATATATCCATATTATCCAAGGCTTTTTACTTAAATATATTTTTCTAAGTAAGGGGTTGCAATTCAAAGAATTGTATAATTTTTATCTCAATATTAATATTTGTTCCAAATTTATATTTATAATGACTGAAGAAAATAATTTAGGTTATGATTTAACATTACAACAATTAGATAGCGATTCTGATTGGTTGTCGAGAGCTGAAATATTATGCCAAGCCTTACCTTTTTTAAGAAAATTTTCCGACCAAACATTTGTTATTAAAATTGGCGGTGCAGCTATGGCTAATGATGCAAATATTAAAAAATTTGCCGAAGATGTTGTTTTGCTGAAAAAATCTGGAATTAATATTGTTATTGTTCACGGTGGCGGACCTCAAATAGGTAAGATGCTAGAAAAATTAAAAGTTAAAACTAGCTTTGTTAATGGCTTAAGAGTTACTTGTAAGGATTCTGTGGAGATTGTTGAGATGGTTCTTTCGGGATCAATTAACAAGATGATTGTTAGTCATATTAATTCAGTTGGAGGTTTGGCTTTTGGTATTTCAGGTAAAGATGCTAATTTAATTAAGGTAAAAAAATTGATAAAGGTAGAGAAAGATAATGATTCTAATATCGATAAAATTCTTAATTTAGGTTATGTTGGTAGTCCGGAATATATTAATACTGATATTTTGGAATTTTTTGATAATTCCGATATTATTCCGGTCATTGCACCGATTGGCGTCGATGAGGAAGGTAATACCTATAATATCAATGCTGATACTGTAGCTGGAGCAATTGCTAGTACATTATCTGCAACCAAATTGGTGATGCTAAGTGATGTTGATGGTATTAAATTGCCAAATGGTGAATTGGTTAGTCATTTAACAGCAGATGTGGCTGAAAAATTAATAGAAGATGGCATTATTAATAAGGGTATGATTCCCAAGGTTAGAACTTGTATTGATGCCTTGGAGAATTCTGTAGAATATGTTCATATTCTTAATGGCTCAAAAGACCATATCTTATTAATGGAGATATTTACTGAAAGTGGTGCTGGTACCATGATATTTAGAGAATAGAATATAATAATCTAGATGAATTTCTTATTTAAAATAATTATATTATTGCTATCAATATTGATGGCTATATTGATTATTTTACCTTCTCTTATTGAATCAAAATCAGTTCAGATAGAAATACAAAATAAGTTAACTGCAAAATTCCAAACAAATATCGATATAAAATCTGATATTGATATATCTTTTTTCCCTAGGCCAAAAATTACTATAAAAGATGTTGATGCTAATAATTTAACTACAGAAGATGGTTATATAGATATTAATTTTAGCTCTATTGATTTTATACCTTCAATATTTTCTCTTTTTGATTCTTTTGAAATTAAGGAGGTAAGATTTAACGGAGTTAATGCTAATTATATTATTTCTTATGAGGAAAAATTACCAACTAAAGAAGAGTTAACTTATATACCTAGTGTTAAGAAAGATTCTATTGCCAGTAAAATCTTTAATTTTAATTCTTTGGATCGGGATATTTTTGATTTAAGAAATATTGGAGATGTAATATTTACTAATTCCAAATTATCCATAACCGATATTAATGGTTCTACATATTCAAATTATAAGAATTTATATATTAAATTGGACTCCGATCTTGATAATGGTAAAATTTATGCTAATGGTTCATTTATTTCCGATGATATACCAACATTCTTTAATTTAGATATTTCAACTGATGCTAATGATGTATCAACTTTAGAGGTTGGTTCACCAATTTTACAAGCTAATATTTCTGGTAAATTTTTTGATACAAAAGATTTAAGTATTACAAAATCCAATTTTGATGGTACGATTAACTTATCAATATCAAATCTGAAATTATTATTAGATAAATATTTTTCTCAAAAAAGTTTAATATTTAGAAATATCAATAATACAGAAGATATCAAAATTTCTTCTAATCTTTTTATTAAGGATGGCATAATAAATATTGAAAATATCAATATAGATTCAAAAATTATCAATGGTTCTGGTGAGATAATTGCCAATCCAAATGATGAAAATAAATTAATTGAAGCTAAATTATTGATAGGTTATTTAAATTTTGATGATTTATGGCTTGGAAAATTTCAGCCAATTAAAGATGATTATTTAAAAGAGGCAATTATATCTATTAGCAATAATTTTAATAATTTGTCAAATATTGATTATCAAAAATTTCCAAAATTAGATATGTCGATTTTTGGTTTATTGCCTAAGTCCCATATTAATATTAAGGAGTTAAAATATCAGGATCAACTATTACAAGATGTCATAATATCTCTATCAGCAAAAAATAAAAATCAGATTGAATTAGAAAATTTTGAATTGAATTTGCAAAATGATTCAAAGTTACAAATTACTGGTCTCATAGAAAATATTGGATCTTTGGTGAAGTTAGATGGGAATTTAAATTTAGATAGTAGTAATTTACGTAATGTTGTAGATTTGTCAAATATTTCAATAGATGATGTCAAAGAAGATTCGTTAAAATCTTTAAAAGCAAACTCAAAAATTTTAATATTACCAAATACAGTAATTTTAAAAGAAATTAGGGCAGTTTTAGATAATAATTCTATCATTTCCGGTGATTTATCGGTTAAGGAAGGTACTGATATATTAAATGCTAATTATAATCTAAATTTCAATCAATTGAAGTTAGAGGATTATTTTTCTAATAATTATTTTAATAAATTTATTAAGGGTAATAGTTTTTTAAAGAATTTTATTGGCTTAAATAATATTGATGTAAATCATAAAATAGCATTAAAATTTGGTAATTTATCATATAATGATTTTTATCTTAGTAACCAATCTTTTGATATCAATATAGGTCGAGGTACAATTAATATTCCATTATTACTAATTAAACATAAGGAAAATAATAATATTATAAAATTTTATTTAGATGTTTATTCCCCGATTCCAGTTTTAAATTTTACTTTAAACTCTAATTATCTATCAATTAATAATATTAATAACAATTTTTCATCTGATAAATTTAATTCAAATTTTCTGAATTATTTTTTCGATTTTCCATCTCTTGGTGGTTTTGATGGTAATATTAATATTGATATAAAAAATTTAAATTTAGAAGGTTTAAAGATGCAAAAGTTTGATCTCAGAGCTCCTTTTAAGGAGGGGATAATTAATATAGAGAAAGCAACGGCAGAGATATTTGGTGGAAAAATTAATGTTTTGGGGGATATAGTTTTAGGTAAACAAAAAAGATTGAATAACTCATTTCAATTAACAGAAATTTCAAATTCAGCTTTATTAAAGAGTTTATTTAATATTAATAATATTGATTCAAAATCTAACATTAGCGGTGTTATTACTAGCTATGCTAAAAATAGGGAAGAATTTTATGATAATCTTAGCTTGAAGGTTAATTTTATTTCTTCGGGAGTAACTATTGCAAAATATGGTATTGGAAATTTATTAAGAAAAATTAATAAAAATATAAAAATAAAAAATGCCGAAGATGTTGTTTTATCTGATTCTTCAAAGACCTATTTTAAGAAAATTACAGGTAATTTAGATATTAAATCTAGTAAAAAGAAAAGAGATGTTTATATTTCTACAAAATCCCTTGGTTTAAATACCATTACTAATGGTTTTATTGATTTAAAAAGTAATAAATTGAATTTAAATCATAATGCGGTATTAATGGTTGTCAAAAGAGGTAGGAAACCTTTGCCATTAAGATTCGCACTTAATGCATCAGGTTCAGCTGATAATTTAAGATTGTCGCCAAATTTTGGTCAAATTAACCAATATTTAAAAATTCAGTGAAGATAGAAAATTTACTAAAAAAGAAAAAAGATCATGCAGCCTTGGTATGTATTTCTGCCCATAGTTACCCAATGGCTAAGATAATTGATAAATTTTGTGATATCATATTAGTTGGAGATTCGGTTGCAACTACCATATATGGTATGGAAGATACTTTGTCAGTTTCAATGGATATGATGATTAATCATGGCAAGGCAGTAAAAAGAGCTGTTAAAGATTCTTTTTTAGTCGTAGATATGCCTTTTGGCTCTTATGAATCATCAAAAGATCAGGCGCTTGAAAATGCTGAAAAAATTCTTCTTGAGACAAATTGTGATGCTATTAAGATTGAAACTGATGCGAAGATGATAGAAACAGTAGAATATTTAACAAAAAATGATATTAATGTTATGGGTCACATTGGATTAATGCCGCAACATATAAAAAAATATGGTGGTTATAAATATCAGGGCCTTAATCAAGATTCTGCCGATCAGATTCTGGAAAATGCTCGGGCTTTAGAGGATTCTGGAGCTTTTTCATTTGTGATAGAGGCAGTTCCAGCCAGTCTTGCTGATTTAATTACTCAAAATTCCAAATTAATTACCATAGGAATAGGCGCTTCAAAATCTTGTGATGGTCAAATTTTGGTTATCGATGATCTTTTAGGTTTAAATGATGGATTTTCACCAAAATTTCTTAAAAAATATCATAATTTGTCTAAGGAGGTTGAAAATTCAGTTCAAAAATTCCAAAATGAAGTTAGGGAAAGGAAATTCCCTTTTGACAATAATATCATTTAAGCTGATGAAAAAATTAATAATTCAAGGAGAGTCAAAATTGGATGGTCAAATTGATATTTATGGTGCAAAAAATGCTGCTCTTCCCATAATAATTTCCTCCATTTTAACCAAAGAAGAGGTTGTTTTTAGCAATATTCCTCATGTTTCTGATATTTCAATTCTTATTAGTATTTTGCGAGATATTGGAGTTAAAGTTAAAATGTTAACCAGCAAAGTTGAAGGATATTCCGGTAGAGTTATCTCCTTTGAGGCAGATGAAGTCAGGGATTTTGTAGGATCTTATGATTTGGTTTCAAAAATGCGTGCTTCGATTTTGATTTTAGGTCCGCTAGTTGCAAGATTTGGTTATGCTAAAGTATCCTTACCTGGAGGTTGTGCTATTGGTGCTCGTCCAGTAGATTTACATATTTTGGCTTTGGAACAAATGGGAGCAAAAATTATTATTGAAGATGGCTATGTTATTGCTGAGGGAAAGTTAAAAGGAGCAAATATTAAGTTTAAAAAAATCTCTGTTGGTGCTACGCAAAATATTATGATGGCAGCAACTTTAGCAGATGGCATTACAATTCTTGAAAATGCAGCTATGGAGCCAGAAATTACTGATTTGGCTAATTCTTTAGTTAAAATGGGTGCTAAGATTGAGGGTATAGGAACTTCAAAATTAGTAATTACTGGAAAAAAAGAGCTGCACTCAGTCAGGCATCATATTATGCCAGATAGGATTGAGGCTGGTAGCTATGCTATTATGGCCGCAATTACCAATGGATCAATTAGAATGAAGGGTGTTACTTTGGATCTTTTTAATCATAAATTATTAGAGAAGTTAAATCAGGCTGGTGTTGAAATTAAGGATATTGATGAAAATATTGTTGAAGCCAAAAGGCTCGGAGATAAAATTAATGCTATTGATATTACAACAGGTCCATTTCCTGGAATTGCTACAGATATGCAGGCCCAATTTATGGCCTTAATGACAATTGCCAATCAAACATCCAAAATTAAAGAAGCAATATTTGAAAATAGATTAATGCATGTATCTGAGCTGAATCGCATGGGTGCAAAAATATCAATAGAAGGCAATATTGCTAATATTGAGCCGGTAAATCAATTATCTGGCGCGAGGGTTATGGCCACAGATCTTAGAGCTTCTGTCTCACTTGTCATAGCTGCTTTGGTTGCAAAGGGAGAAACAGTAATTGACAGAATTTATCATCTAGAAAGAGGTTATGAAAGACTGGAAGATAAATTGGTCAGCTGTGGCGCTTCAATCTCTCATATCATAGAGTGATTTGATATCAAAATGAATTTTGGTGTTATGTTATGGTACATATTAATATAGAATATCACAAGACCAAAATTGGAGAATTAATATTGGAATCTTTTGACAATAAATTATGTCTGCTTGATTTTAGATATAGAAAAATGAGATCTTCTGTTGATAAGAGGATAAAAAATGCCTTAAAAGCAGAGTTTATTGAAAGAAATAATCGGTTATTAGAAAAAACAAAGCGGCAAATTGATGAATATTTGGATGGTGAAAGAACTGATTTTACTATCCCTATTTTAACAATTGGCAGTAAATTTCAAAATAAAGTTTGGCAAGCATTGGAAAAAATTCCATATGGCAAAACTGCTTCATATTTAGATATTGCCAAAATGATAGAACGTGAAAAATCTGTTAAGGCTGTTGCTAATGCTAATGGAGCAAACTCTCTTGCCTTGATAATAACCCTGCCATCGTATCATTGGTAGTGATAGTAGTCTTACTGGTTATGGAGTAGGGCTTGCTGTCAAAAAACGATTATTAAAATTGGAGAATTAATTCCACCAAAAATTTTGTGCTCCTAGGAGCACAAAATTTTTCTATTAGCAGATTTCAACAAATTGTTTCATGATCAATTTTGTTCCAGTTTTTTGAAAATTTATCTCAAATTTTTTTTCATCTTGAGAAATAATATGACCATAACCAAATTTTTGATGAAAAACCTTCTTACCTTTAAGATTTTGATCTAAAAATCCTGCCTTTTTATTAGAATTAGAAAAATTTTGATTATGTTTGGTAAAATTTTCTGAATTTTGTTTCAAAAAATCCTTATTTTCAAAAGAATCATCATGAAATTCACAAATATCTCCTGGCAATTCATTAAGAAATCTGGAGATTAGGGAATTTTGATAGGAGCCAAAAACAAAGCGACTTTTAGCATAGCTCATAAAAACTCTTTCCTTAGCTCTGGTGATTGCCACATAAAATAATCTTCTTTCTTCTTCTAAACCCCCTTCTTCCATAGATTTTGAGCTAGGGAAAATACCATCTTCTAAGCCAGGAATAAAAATATTTTTAAATTCTAAACCCTTAGCGGCATGAATGGTCATAATATTGATTTTATCAGAAAAATTATCAGCATTATCACTATCTGCAATCAAACTAATATGATCTAAAAATTGTTGTAAATTCTTAAATTCAGCAATTGATTTTTGAAATTCTTTAATATTTTCAATTCTGCCCTTAGCCTCATAACTCTTATCATTTTGCCACATTTGTAAATATCCCGATTCATCACAAATTTTATTTAAAAGGGCTGATAAATCCTGATTTTCTTCATAAAATTTGGTCCAAAAGGAAATTTTTTGACCAAAATCGAGTAATTTTTGATTAATTTTAGTGCTAAAAACTTGATCAATATCGCATTTAAAAATTGCCTCAAAAATTGAGGAATTAGAATCAAAGGCTTTATTAGATAATTTGTCAATTGTTGCTTTGCCAATCCCTCTTTTTGGTAAATTAATAATTCTTTCAAGAGCTAAATTATTATTTTTATTGGCAATTAATTGTAGATAGGAAATTAAATCCTTAATTTCACGCCTTTCAAAGAATTTTAAACCGCCAATAATTTGATAGGGTAAAGATAGTTGCATAAAAATATCTTCAAAAGAACGAGTTTGATAGCCAGCCCGAACTAAAATGGCCATTTCTTTGTAAGAATCTCCTTTTTTGACTAATTTTTTGATTTGATGAGCCACGGCAGATGCTTCTTCACGATCATTGTAAAAGCTAGCAATGGCAATTTTTTGGCCAGATTCTTGATCACTAAAAAGAGTTTTTTTATGACGCTTGGAATTGAAAGAAATTACATGAGAGGCCGCTTTGAGAATATTATTTTTTGAGCGGTAATTTTGTTCAAGACGAATAATTTTAGCATCTGGATAATCTTTTTCAAAATTCAAAATATTAGAAATTTCAGCGCCACGCCAAGAATAAATTGATTGATCATCATCGCCAACACAACAAATATTTTTATATTTTGCTGCTAGATTTTTTAGCCAAATATATTGAATATTATTACTATCTTGATATTCATCGACCAGAATATATTTAAATTTATTTTGATAATATTCTAAAATTTCAGGTTTTTTTTGAAAAATAATAAGATTTGAAAGTAGCAAATCTCCAAAATCGGCAAAATTAAGATTTTTTAATTGTCTTTGATAATTTTCATAGATTTTAGCAAAATTTGGTAGATTAAAATTCTGATTCTGGCAATTTTTTGGCAAAATATTACGATCTTTACATAAAGAAATTTGCCAAAGATAATTTTTTGCCGGAAATTCCTTTTGATCAATATGTAATTCATCAAGATTTTTTTTGATAATTCTCATAGAATCGGCTGTATCAATTATGGTAAAATTTTCATCCAAATCATAATATTCTGGATATCTTTTGAGAATTCTGCTGGCAATTCTATGAAAGGTACCAAGCCAAAGATTATTCGTTTCTTCACCAATTTTTTCTGAAATACGATATTTCATTTCACTTGCCGCCTTATTGGTAAAGGTTACAGCTAAAATTTCATCAGCTCTGGCAGCATAAGAATCTAAAATATAGATAATTCTTTCAGTGATAATTTTGGTTTTACCAGTTCCGGCTCCGGCTAAAACCAGTAATGCACCATCAATATTTTTTACGGCCTGCTCTTGTTGTTCATTAAGATTTGTCATCAGGTTTTTTATCAGAAAATTTATTATGACTAAATAGATTCATAATAATTACAAAAATTACAATAAAAAAGCTGATAATTAAAAAAAGCCCAATGAAACTCATTATTTAATATTGATTTTTCATATTAAAAATTTATACAATCTAATGGTGAAATAACTATGGTAGGAATTTCGTAAAGATGTCTACTATTTTCTAAAATAGTATCAATATAATATTGTCAATATGACCAAAATTAAGCAAGCAGAATATTTATGGATTGATGGTGCTAAGCCAGTTCAAAAGATCAGATCAAAAACTAGAATCACTGTTTTTAAAAATCCAAATGATGTAAAATTATCTGATTTTCCTGAATGGAGTTTTGATGGATCCTCTACTAATCAATCTCAGGGTGGTAATTCTGACCTATTGCTTAAACCGGTTAATTTTGTTAAAGATCCAATCAGGGGTGAAGGTAATTATTTAGTTTTATGTGAGGTTGAAAATTCGGATGGTACAGCACACTATAGTAATACTCGTGCTGGTTTGAGAAGGGTTTTAGATGCTGGTGGTGCATCTCACAATCCTTGGGTTGGTTTTGAACAAGAATATACCTTATATAAGGATGGTATTCCTCTTGGTTGGCCAACTAGGGGTTTTCCTGCTCCACAAGGTCCTTATTATTGCGGTGTTGGTAATGATGCCGTTTATGGCAGGCAGTTAGTTGAAGAACATACAGAAGCTTGTATTGAGGCTGGTATTTTAATTTATGGTACTAACGCTGAAGTTATGCCTGGTCAGTGGGAATTCCAAATTGGCTATAGAGGTAGTGATGAAGATGATAATTCTATTCTTAATGTTTGTGATCATCTTTGGTTTGCTAGATGGTTAATTTATCGTCTTGGTGAAGATTATGATCTTGATGCTTCAATTAGCAATAAGCCAATGAAAGGTGATTGGAATGGCGCTGGTATGCATACTAATTTTTCAATTAATGAATTTAGAGATCCTGCAACTGGTAAAAAAGCTATCAATAAAGCAATTGAGAATCTTTCTAAAAAACATAAAGAACATATTTCAGTTTATGGTTTTGGTTTAGACCAGAGACTTACTGGCGATCATGAAACTTGTGATATTAATGAATTTAAGGCTGGAGTTGCTGATAGAGGTTGTTCTATTAGAATTCCTCGTCAAGTTGACACTCAAGGTCATGGATATCTAGAAGATAGAAGGCCAGGTGCTAATTCTTGCCCTTATCAAGTTGCTGAAAAACTGGTCGGCACAATTTTAGAGATTGACTAACATATCTGTAATATTTATAATCTTTCAAGCAATTTTAACCAATTTCAAACTTCATTAAGTGAAGTTTAAGATAATTTTATTACCGACCTAATAGCTGATGAAAATAACTGCTGATGAAAATTTAAATGCTGTCATTTGTCTTTCTGATGGTAGTTTTTTTTTCGGGAAAGGAGCGGGAAATTATGGTGAGACTATTGGTGAAATTTGCTTTAATACCTCAATTACAGGTTATCAAGAAATTCTGACTGATCCATCCTATGCTGGTCAAATTATCACTTTTACCTTTCCCCATATTGGCAATGTTGGTTGCAATGATATTGATAATGAATCTGATAAGCCTTATTGCAAAGGTTTAGTTATTCGAGATGAAATAACCGAAGAATCAAATTTTAGAAGTAATATCAATCTTAATGATTGGCTTTGTCAAAATAACCTGACAGCAATTTGTAATATTGATACTCGTAATCTAACTAAAAATATTCGTAATAAGGGCGCCAGAAATTCTATTATATTTTTTGCAAAAGATGGTCAAGAAATTGATACTGACAAATTAATTACTAAAATCACTGATCTTCCAACTTTAAAGGGAGTAGATTTATCTTCCAAAGTCACAACTGACAAAAAATATTCTTGGGATGAAAAATTATATGATTTATCAGAGTTAAAATATTCTAAAATTACTTCTGATCAAAAAAAACATAAAGTTACCATCATTGATTATGGTATTAAGAAAAATATCTTAAGATGCTTGGCCCAGCAAAATTTTGATTTAACTATTTTACCAGCAACTTCTTCTTATGAAGAAATTATGGCCACTAATTGTGATGGTATTTTTCTTTCAAATGGTCCTGCCGATCCTCTTGCAACTGCTAAATATGCAGTTCCGATAATTAAAAAATTATTAGAAAGTGATTTACCGATTTTTGGTATTTGCATGGGTCACCAATTACTTTCTTTAGCTTCTGGTTTAAAGACTATTAAAATGCATCAGGGTCATAGGGGCGCAAACCACCCAGTTAAAAATTTAGAAAATAATCTTGTTGAAATTACTAGCCAAAATCATGGTTTTTGCGCTGCTAAAGAAAATATTCCAGAAAATGTAGAAATTACTCATATTTCACTTTTTGATCAAACAATTCAGGGTATAAAGTTAAAAAATAAACCCGTATTTTCAGTGCAATATCATCCAGAAAGTTCTCCTGGACCTCATGATAGTAGATATCTTTTCGACAAGTTCAGTAATAATATAAAGAATGCCAAAAAATAGTGAAATCAAATCAATTTTAATCATTGGAGCTGGGCCAATTATCATTGGTCAGGCTTGTGAATTTGACTATTCTGGAACTCAGGCTTGTAAGGCTTTAAAAAATGAAGGTTACAAAACTATTCTAATTAATTCTAATCCAGCAACTATCATGACAGATCAGCAAACAGCTGATCGCACTTATATTGAGCCAATTACGCCAGAAGTTGTTGAAAAAATCATCATCAAAGAAAAACCAGATGCAATTTTGCCAACTGTTGGTGGTCAAACCGCCCTTAATTGTGCTTTATCTTTAGAAAAAAACGGAGTTTTAGAAAAATATAGCGTAAAAATGATTGGTGCAGATTCCAAGGCTATTAAAAAGGCCGAAGATCGTGAATTATTCAATAAGGCTATGGCTAAAATTGGACTGGAAGTGCCAAAAAATGCTGTGATTAATTCCATGACTCAAGCTTTAGAGGCTCTTAAAGAAATTGGCTTACCAGCAATTATTCGTCCTTCTTTTACTCTTGGTGGTAGTGGAGGGGGAATTGCTGAAACTATGGCAGAATTTAAACAAATTGTTAAAAATGGCCTGAATTTATCGCCAGTTGGAGAAGTGCAAATTGATGAGTCAATCATTGGCTGGAAGGAATATGAGATGGAGGTAATTCGTGATAGTAAGGATAATGCTATTATTATTTGTTCTATTGAAAATATTGATCCCATGGGAATTCATACTGGCGATTCCATCACGGTTGCACCAGCGCTTACTTTGACAGATAAGGAATATCAAAAAATGCGTAATGCTTCAATTGCTGTTATTAGAGAAATTGGCGTTGAAACTGGTGGCTCAAATGTACAATTTGCAGTTAATCCAAAGGATGGTCGTTTGGTAGTTATTGAGATGAATCCTAGAGTTTCAAGATCTTCGGCCTTAGCGTCAAAAGCAACTGGCTTTCCAATTGCTAAAGTTGCAGCCCTATTGGCTATTGGTTATAGTTTGGATGAAATTCAAAATGATATAACAAAAGTTACCCCAGCTTCTTTTGAGCCAACAATTGATTATATTGTCACTAAAGTTCCAAGATTTACCTTCGAAAAATTCCAAGATACTAATCCAATTCTTTCAAGCGCTATGAGATCAGTTGGTGAGGCTATGGCTATTGGTAGAAATTTTGCTGAATCTATTCAAAAAGCCCTTTGTTCGATGGAAATTGGTTTAGATGGTTTTACTGAAGTTAAGATAGATGGTGTTACTGGCACAAATTCCCTGGCAGAAAATCAAAATATTATCAAAGAAAAACTTAAAATTTTTACACCAAATAGAATTTTATTAATTGCCCAAGCTCTGAGATATCAAATTTCTATAGCAGAGATTTGTCAAATTACTCATTATGATAAATGGTTTGTTAATCAAATTGCTAAAATTATTGATGAAGAGGAGAAGATTAAAATAAAAGGCATTAAATCCGAAAAAGTAGAATTATTAAGATTAAAGAAATTAGGTTTTTCAGATGCTAGACTTGCTAAATTAACTGGCAAAGATGAATTTAAAATTGCCACTCTTCGTGAAGAATTGCAAGTTAAGCCAGTTTATAAAAGAATTGACACCTGTTCGGCCGAATTTCAATCCTCTACTAAATATATGTATTCTTGCTATGAGGGAGATCATATTCAAAATCCAGAATGTGAAGCAGAAATTTCTGACAAAAAGAAAGTTATTATTCTAGGTGGCGGTCCTAATAGAATTGGCCAGGGTATTGAATTTGATTATGCTTGTGTTCATGCTTGTTTTACCTTATCAGAAGCTGGATATGAAACTATTATGATCAATTGCAATCCAGAAACTGTTTCAACTGATTACGACACTTCAGACAGGCTTTATTTTGAGCCAATGACAGCGGAATATGTACTTGAAATTGTCAGGAAAGAACAGGAAAAAGGTAGTTTGATTGGGGTTATTGTACAATTTGGTGGCCAAACAGCTTTGAAACTTGCTAAATATCTCAGTAAATTTAATTTACCAATCATTGGAACTCCCTTTGATAAAATTGATCTAGCTGAAGATCGTGAAAGATTCCAAAAACTGCTTCATAAGATCAATCTTATTCAGCCAGAAAATGACATTTGTCATAAATTAGAAGATATTGAGATTTCGGTTAATAAAATTGGTTATCCAATAGTTATTCGTCCAAGTAATGTTCTTGGCGGAAGGGCTATGGAAATTATCTATAATAAAGAATCTTTAGATAAATATATCAAACAAAATAAATCTGTTATTTTAGATGGGCCAATTTTAATCGATAAATTTTTAGAAAATGCTATTGAAATTGATGTTGATGCTTTAAGTGATGGTAAGGATGTAGAAATTGTTGGAATCATGCAGCATATTGAAGAGGCTGGAATTCATTCTGGTGATTCTGCTTGCTCTTTACCGCCATTTTCTTTAACTCAAGATCAAATTCAGCAAATCAAGAAAAGTGCCATAAAATTGGCTAAAGAAATTGGAGTTTGTGGTCTGATGAATGTGCAATATGCTATTAAGGATAACCAGCTTTATATTATTGAGGTTAATCCAAGGGCGTCTCGTACTGCACCCTTTGTAGCGAAAGCAACTGGCATTAATATTATTAAAATTGCCTCACTTTTAATGACGGGCTGTAAATTATCAGAATTTAATTTATCAAAAGCAGTTAATTATAGTGAGAAATATTATTCAGTAAAAGAAGTTGTTTTCCCTTTTGTAAGATTTTCTAACACTGATATTCTTCTCGGTCCAGAAATGAAATCAACTGGTGAAGTAATGGGTGTGGATGAAGATTTTGAGATTGCTTTTTTCAAAGCACAATTAGGAGTAAGTCCTAAGATTCTTGAAAAGGGGGGAGCTTTGATTTCTGTTAAAGAGAAGGATAAAACTCTAGAAATGTTTGAAATTGTTAAAAATTTACAAGAATGTGGTTATAAAATTTATGCCACTATAAATACTGAAAAATTTCTAACATTAGAAGGTCTAAAAAATGTAACCAGAGTTAAAAAAGAAAATGAAAATGGTTATAATGTAGTTGATTTAGCTAATGATGGCAAGATTAGTTTATCGATCAATACTTCATCTGATTCTATTTCAATTGCCAGATCATTTGGGCTGAGAAGAGCAATGCTTATGAATCAGGTTTTTTGTTTTACAACTATTAATGCTGCTAGATATATTTCTAAATCAATTAAAAAAATTCACCAAAATGATGGTAAATTTGATGTAATTTGTTTACAAGATATGTCAAAAAATTTAAAATGATTAATTCAATTACTAATATTTTAGATAAACATTTTGATAATATTCTGCCAATTTATAGTGAGATAAAATCTTGGGAAAAAATTGATCAAAATATTTTTGAAGATTGGCATAAAAGATCAATGATTGATTCTTTTATTTTTAATTTTATCAAAATTCAAGATCTAATGGGTGATAAATTATTTAAAATCACTCTAAATATTATTGGAGAGTATAGAGATAACATGTCATTTATTGATGTGGTTAATAAAATGGAAAAGTTAGAATTGATTAAAGATTCCCATAATTGGAGGAATTACCGATTGCTACGAAATAATCTTACTCATGAATATCCTGATGATTATGAAGATATCATCAATAATTTAAATCAAGCAATTTTAGCATATGATAATATGGTAAATATTTATCAAAATATTAAAAATTATTTGATAAAATATGAGGTTGAGTGATTTAGAAAAAAAATCAATTGTAAAAACTGCCAAAATCTTTTTTGGTGATGATGTAAAAATTTTTCTTTTTGGTAGTAGGGTTGATGACAATAAAAAGGGCGGTGATATTGATTTATATGTTAAAACTAAAATTAAAAATGATTTAAATCACAAAAAATTAGATTTTATAATAGCGCTTGAAGATGAAATTGGTAGGCAAAAAATTGATGTTGTAATAGCAAAAGATTCCACTAGAGAAATTGAAAAAGAAGCCATAAAATATGGAATATTATTATGAAAAAAATCTCTTTCCAAGATCTAATTAGCGCTAATCAAATTAATCAAAATGATATTGATTTGATATTTGATTTAGCAACAAATTACCAAAGAGATTTACAAAAAAATAAAATTAAAAAATATTCTGATCTTGAAGGGGTAATTTTAGCTACTTTATTTTTTGAACCAAGCAGCAGAACAAGATTTTCTTTCGAAGGGGCGATGATGCGTCTTGGTGGAAATCTTATTTCTTTAGAAAGCGGTCTTTCTTCTTCGGTAAAAAAAGGGGAATCGCTTTCTGATATGGGAAGAATTATTGGTAATTACGCTGATTTGGTTATTATTCGTCATTCTCAAAATGATAGCGCTTTAGAATTTTCTATAAATTGCCATATTCCAGTAATTAATGGTGGCGATGGTTCAAATGAGCATCCGACTCAATCATTGACCGATCTTTTTACCATCAAGCAGGATAAGAAAAAATTAGATAATCTTAAAATTGGTTTTGTCGGTGATCTGAAATATGGTAGAACTATATATTCTTTGGTAAAATTACTTAATCTTTATCCTAATAATAAATTTTATCTTATATCTCATAAATTATCTCAAATTTCTGATGAAAGGAGAGGGGCGATTGAAAAAATAAATGCTCATATTATTGAAACAGAAGATTTAGAAGATACTATTAAAGATCTGGATATTTTATATGTAACTAGAATTCAAAAAGAGAGATTTCAAGATGAAAAAGAATATGAGATTGTTAGAGATAAATATCAAATTAATAAAAATTTATTAAAAAACGCTAAAGAAGATTTGTCAATTATGCATCCGCTTCCCAGAATTGATGAGATTGACATTGAAGTCGATTCTTTCCCTCAGGCAAAATATTTTACCCAAGCACAAAATTCTCTTTTTATTAGAATGGCTTTATTAAAACTTTTAACTGATAAAAAATATGGCTAAAAGATGGTATTAATTTTGTAAGTTCAGGAGCTTATAGGAAACTCTGAAAAACTAAAAAATGATCTAAAAGATCAATTTTGCTAAATACAATTTTAGTTTTTCAGAGGTTCCTATATTGTACAATATCCTTGATTTGTAAAATATCAGGAGTAAAATCCTAACTCCTTGTTGATTTGTTCCTTTTGCAAAAAACAGGGATGCGTGGGCATTTTATGAGTTAAAATTTTAAATAAATTTTAATTTCATTTTATAATTAATTTAACTAAATCATCATAATTTGATGATTAATATTTGATAAGATATACAGGCTCCTAAAGCCCATTAGGTCTTTGTAAAAGGTGAATATTAAAAATAATAAATTCTTATGAATCAAGAAATAACAGAAAATTTTGAAGAACTTTTTAATGAATATAAAAAGGATAGCCAAAGATTAGAAGAGGGCTCGGTTGTAAAAGCAGTTATCGTTGAAATTACTAGTAAAAATATTGTTGTTGATGTAGGTACTAAATCTGTTGGATATATCACTAAGAGCGAATTCCAAGAAGATTTTGAAGAGGGTGATGTAATTGATGTTTATCTAGATAAAATTGAAGATAGAAAAGGTGAATTAGTTGTTAGTTATCAAAAAGGTCAAAGATTAAAAACTTGGGAATATCTAAATAATTGTCTAGAAAATGATGAAGAATTTGAAGGTAAAATTATTGGTCGAGTAAAAGGTGGTTATGCTGTTGATGTTGGTTATATTACAGTGTTTTTACCAAAAAGTCAGGTTGATGTTGTTATGCCAACCGAGGATGATTTTCTTATTGATGAGAATCATAAATTAAAGGTTCTTAAAATTGATGATATTAGAGGTAATATTGTTGTTTCAAGAAGGTTGGTTATTGAAGGTAAGAGAAGAAAAGCTAGAGAAGAAGTTCTTTCTAAAATTAAAGTTAATGACATTTTGGATGGTGTGGTAAAAAATATTACCGATTATGGTGCCTTCATTGATTTTGGTGATTTTGATGGTTTGTTACATTTGACTGATATATCTTGGCACAAAGTTAGACATCCGTCAGAATTTTTAACCATTGGTCAAGAAGTTAAGGTAAAAGTTATTAAATGTGATGAGAAAAATAAAAGGATTTCTCTGGGCATGAAGCAGTTGCAACAAAATCCTTGGGAGTCAATTGAAGAGAGATTTCCAGTTGGCAGAATTGTTAAAGGAACTGTTACCAATGTTACTAATTATGGTGCCTTTGTTGAAATTGAAAGTGGTATTGAAGGTTTGGTTCATGTTTCTGAAATTAGCTGGACTAAAAATTCTAATAATCCAAATAAGGATTTAGCACCTAATCAAGAAATTGATGTGATGATTTTAGATATCAATTCTAAGAATCATAGAATTTCTCTTGGTATTAAACAATGTATTAAAAATCCTTGGGAAGATTTTGCCAGCAAGCATGTGGTTGGTGATATAGTTGAAGGTGAAGTTAGAAATTACACTAATTTTGGTCTATTTGTTGGTCTTGAAGGTAATGTTGATGGTTTAATCTATATGTCTGATTTAGCTCATGGTGATAATCCAGAAGAAAAACTAAAAGACTACAAGGAAGGCGATAAAATAAAAGTTGTTGTTTTGGGCAGTTCTCCAGAAAAACAAAAAATTGCCCTTGGTATTAAGCAGCTGGATAATAAGAACTTCAAAAAAGAGATATCTGAAATTAAAGAAGGAGCAATAATATCAAGTGTCATTCTTGTTGTTAAAAAAGACCTTCTTGAGATTGAAACTGATATTGGTTTGAAAGGTACAATTAAAAGATTGGAGCTTGGTAAGGATAAAAATTCTCAAAAGACAGAAAATTTTATGGTTGGCGATAGAATTGATGCTAAGGTTATTTTATTTGATCCAAAAACTGGTAAATTATCTCTTTCAATTAGAGAGATGGAGGCTGATCAAGAAAATAACTATGTTTATTCTAGTGAAACTAGTGGCGAGTCTATTGGTAATATTGTTGGAGATTTATTTGATAACAAGGAAGATTCTTCTGAAGATAAAAAAGAAGGTTAATAAATTTCTAATATTTCTTATTGGATTGTCTGGAATCAAAATATCCACAGATAGATTCCAGATGATACCATTATATTGAAGCTCTTTTTGGATCTTTGATAGATATGCGTTTTTCATTTAATATATTATGAATTTCGATTCTGAGCATTTAACTACAATATCAATTTTAAGAAAAAAAATTAATAATTGGCGCAATATTTGCCTTTTTATTATTTTAATTTTTTTATCTGTTATATTTTTTTCCGTCAATAATCAAGATATCAATAAAATTTTAATTAAGCCCAATTCTATAGTAAGAATTACTGTAGAAGATGTTCTTATTAAAGATAAATATCGCGATCAGGTTTTAGAAAATATTAAAGATAATAAAAATATTGCAGCAATATTGCTAAAAATAAATAGTCCAGGGGGAGATATTGTCGTTAGTGAAGAGTTACTTTATAAATTTAAGGAAATTGCTAAATCTAAACCCTTAGTTGTTGCTATGGAGTCGGTTGCAGCTTCTGGTGGTTATTTAGTTTCATTGGCTGCAGATCATATTATTGCCAGAAGTGGTACAATTACAGGATCGATTGGAGTTATTATGCAAGCTCAGGAAGTTGTTGATCTTGCTGATAAATTGGGTATCAATTTTTTAACTTATAAATCAGCGCCCTTAAAATCTTCACCATCATTTTTCGAAAAAGAAACTCGCGAAGCAAAGCAAGCAATGCAGGAAGTTATTGATGATAGTCATGATTTTTTTGCTGATATTGTTAAAAGTCACCGAAAGAGCAAAATTAAAGAAGAAAATTTTGATAAGATATTTGATGGTCGTATTTTTAATGGTAGACAGGCCTTAAAAATGGGATTAATTGATGAAATTGGTGGCGAAGAAGAGGCTATATCATATTTATTGAAAAGAATGAAAATTAAAGATTCTAAAATTATTGATATTGATTTGAAGGAAAAGAAGAAGAATTTTTTTCCTAATATCGATGTTGGTAATTTATTTAATGGCAATAGTAATAATAGCCTAAAAATAAGGACAATATTACAATAATTGAATCATAAGCCCAACTTGGTATAGCTTTATTGTTCTAAAATTTTTCTAACAAAACTCTTTCTGTGATATTTGCAAATTCCAATTTTTTGAATTTGTTCTCGATGAAATTTAGTCCCATATCCCATATTTTTCTCCCAATCATATTGATCAAATTCTTTGGACAATTTTATCATTAAATCATCTCGAAATTCCTTAGCAATAATAGATGCCGCCATAATTTCTGGAATTTTCTGATCTCCTTTAATTATTGCCTCTATTTTAATATTTTGGTCAATATTTAAATCTGGAATAAAATTTCCATCAATTAAAATTTGATCAATTTTATCATTATTATTTTTAATTAAATTTTCTATAGCATTCTTCATGGCTAATTTTGTGGCATTTAAAATATTAATTTCATCAATTTTATCTTGCCAAATTATCCCAATTTTATATTTTATTCCCCCTTCTATTTCTTGAAGAATTTCTTTTCTTTTTTTGGAAGTAAGTTTTTTTGAATCATTAAGGATATTAGTTTGAATATTTTTAGTAAAAAAGGCAGCGCAGGCTACAACTGGCCCAGCTAATGGACCGCGCCCAACTTCATCTACTCCTATAATGATATTATTCATATATTTTCAACAACCTTCTCTCCAATTCCTTCATATCACTAGGCAATTTAATTTCAAATTTCATTAATTTACCACTTCTTGGATGTTCAAAAACAATTTTATAAGAATGTAAGGCCTGCCTATTAAAAGCGGAAATAAATTTTTGTAAATCAGAATCAATTCCGCTAATTGTTCTATTTTTATTGCCATAATCATGATCTCCAATTAAAGAGTGACCAATAGCAGTCATATGAACCCTAATTTGATGAGTTCTGCCACTTTCCAATTTACATTCAACTAAACTAGCAATATTATTGTAATTTTGAATAATTTTATAATTAGTAACCGCCTTTTTACCGCCTTTTTGTACCACGCACATCCTTAGGCGATGTTTTTTACTGCGATCAATATTTTTGTCAATTTTACCAAAATTTGGTGTTGGTAGACCAAAACAAAATGCTAAATATTTTCTTTCAATTTCGCGATTGGCAATCGCCTGAGATAATTTTTGATGAGCAAAATCATTTTTGGCCACTAACATCAATCCAGAAGTGTCCTTATCTAAACGATGAACAATACCAGGTCGAAAATCACCACCAATTTGCGACAGATTATTTTGATAAAAATAAAGCAAAGCATTAACCAGAGTATGATCCTTATTTCCGGCACCTGGATGAGTCGTTAGCCCTGCAGGCTTATTGACCACCACCAAATCTTCATCTTCAAAAATAACTTCAATAGGAATATTTTTTGGCTCTAAATGACTTGGTTCTGGATCAGGAATTGTTACATAAAATTCATCTTTTTCTTGTACTTTTTTATTAATTTGCGTGATTGGATTATTATTTTTGTCCAAAACATTGCCATTTTTAATGAGAGATTGTATCTTTGATCTGGTAATTTCTGGGTAAGATTTTTGTAATTCCTCTGCTAGGAATTTATCTAGACGGATATTATTATTTTTCTCATTGATATTAATTTTAATCATCTAGCTATTGGATATTATATTAATATAGTAATGTTAAATTTTTTTTTAAAATAAACAATAATGCATAAATTTCTAAATTCTGAGAAATTATTAGAATCCGCAAGATTATCTATTCCACTTGGATCCCAAACTTTTTCAAAATCCATTACTCAACTTCCCTTTGGGGTTTCACCTTATTTTGCTAAAAGTGCTAAAGGATCCAAATTAATTGATGTTGATGATAATCAATATATTGATTTTATATCAGCACTTGCCGCTGTAAATATTGGCTATCTGGATGAGGATATTACAAAGGCAGTTATAGAGCAAGTACAAAAAGGTAGTATATTTTCTTTATCATCTGAATTGGAAATTGCCTTAGCGCAAAAACTAAATGAAATAATACCTTGTTCTGAAATGGTTAGATTTGGTAAGAATGGTTCAGATGTAACATCTGCTGCAATTAGAATTGCCAGAGCTTATACCAAAAAAGATTTAGTGGTAGTGTGCGGATATCATGGTTGGCAAGATTGGTATATTTCATCCACTACTAGAAATAAAGGAATCCCAAAAGATATATGTAAATTAACTAAAAAATTTAATTATAATGATATTGATTCATTAAAGAAAATTTTTAAGGAAAATAAGGATAATATAGCCTGTGTTATATTGGAGCCAATGAATATAAAATATCCGGAAAATAATTTTCTAGAAAAGGTAAAGGAAATTACTCATCAAAATAATGCATTATTAATTTTTGATGAAATGATAACAGGTTTTAGATTTGGGTTGGGAGGTGCTAGTGAGTATTTTGAAATTACTCCTGACCTGGCAACATTTGGTAAGGCCATGGCAAATGGTTATCCAATTTCTGCAATTTGTGGTAAAAAAGAATATATGAGAATGTTTGAAGAAGTATTTTTTTCTTTCACTTTTGGTGGTGAGTTGACATCAATTGCAGCTTCTTTGGCAACAATAGAAAAAATCCAAAAATTCAATATAATAGAAGATTTTGTTAAAAAAGGTAATAAAATAATAAATGGATTGCAGGACATAATTGATTGTAATGGTTTGAGAAGTTATTTTGCTATTTCTGGTCATCCATCTTGGTCCTTTTTAACTTTTAAACCCAATGATATTTATAGTGATTATGATATAAAAACTCTATTTTTACAGGAAGCTTTTCAAAATGGCATAATGACACTTGGAACTCATAATTTGATGTTTGCTCATAATGATCAAGATATAGATAATTTACTTAAAATTTATCAAAAACTTTTACCAAAAATAGCTGATATTATTAAAAATAAAGAGCTGGATAAATATTTAAAATGTCAGCCATTAGTACCATTATTTAAAGTTAGGTGATGAATTTAATTGTAGGAACTGCAAATTTTGGCAATAATTATGGTTTAACTAAGGGTAAAATTGATATTACAAAGGCCCAGAATATTATAAATTATGCCAAACAAAATCATATTAATATAATTGATACCGCATATTTATATCCTAATTCATATGAGATATTATCAGATATCGAGATTGGCGATTTTCAAATTATAACCAAGACCCCTAAATTTTCCCATTGCAAAAACAAGGATGAAGTTTTGGATTTATTACAAAAATTCATTAAAAAAACTGATATCATTTTTAAATTAGATAATATTAAAGCGATTTTATTTCATGATGCGTCAGATCTATTGTCACAATATGGAGATGTAATATATCAAGAATTAAAAAAAGTTACAATTTTACAGAATATTAAAATTGGTATTTCTATTTATGATATTGATGAATTAATAATATTGGATAAATATGATTTAGAAATAGTTCAAGCACCTGTAAATATTTTTGATCAAAGATTTATTTCTTATGATGTAGTAAATTTTTTACAAAGGAAAAATATTGAGTTACATGTAAGATCAATATTTTTACAGGGATTATTATTGATGAATTTAGAGAAAATTAAAAATTATAGACCAGAAGCTATTGAATATATTAAGAAACTTGATAAGGTATGCTTAGATAATAATATTTCTAGGTTGGAAATTTGTTTATTATTTATCAAAAAAATAAAATCTATATCCTCATGTTTAGTAGGGATTAATGATTTGAATGAATTGCAAGAAATTATTAATTATTGGGCAAATAATGATATTTATGATATAAATTTTGATAATTTAAAAATAAATGATACCAATATAATAGATCCTAGAAAGTGGAAAAATAAATAAGTAAATATGAATGTTGTTATATATGGATTAGATAAATTTCCTAGCTTTGTTAGATATCTTTCCGATTCTTTAAAAATTAAGATCTCTTTTTGTGAAAATGTAAATGAAAAATTAATAGATGGTTGCAAAAATTATTCTTATAATTTTCACTCTATAGAAAATGATGAATTTATACCTAAAGCTCCAACACAAATTATAGAAGAATTAAAAAATAATCATTTTTTATTTTTTCTAATTATGAATTCTAGACATAGTAAGGCAATATTAAGAAATTGCCTTTTTGATTTTAGAAGTATCGATTATGACGTCAATGCATTTTATAATTTAGTTGACTTTGCTTATCATATATTAACAACAAATAAAATAGAATTAATAATTTTTCATAATATTCCACATGAGGGAGGAGATTATCTTTTATATAAAGTGGCAAAATTATTAAATATTAGAACAATAATACATTATCAATCTATGATGTATAATAGATATTGTATTTTAGAAAATATTGATGATTTTAAAAAAAATTATCCACCTAAAAGAAATATAAGCGCAGAAGAGGAGAAATATCAAAAAGATATAACAACAAAATTAGAGCATGTCAATAAGTTGGTTTTTATAGAGGAAGTAAAAAAGACTCTAGACAAAAAATCAAGAATCCAAAAATTTAATAAGAATTGGTTTAAATTGCTATTAGCTTTATTTTCTTTCAAGAGACAAACTATTTATAAAAGATTAATTAGAATATCATTATATTTACGTAAATCAAAAGAGATATCTAAATATATTAATTTACGCAATAAAGCAGTTTCTCATGATTTTGATTTAGAAAAAAAATTTGTATATTTTGCTTTACATGTCACACCCGAATTATCTGTTATCCCCTTAGGTGGCGATATATTTTATGATCAAATTATTTCTTTAGAAAAATTGTCATCAATATTGCCCGATGATTTTTATATTTATGTTAAAGATCATCCTTTTCAAGATAATATAGGAAGAGATGGGGATTTTTTTACTAGACTAAAAAAGATTAAAAATCTTAAATTGATAGCAACTAATTTTAGTAGTTCAAAATTAGTTGAAAAATCGCAATTTGTATCAACTATTTGTGGTACCGTTGGTTTTGAGGCTTTGCAATTACAAAAGCCGGTTCTAACTTTTGGTCTTGCTTGGTATAGTGGTTTTTCCGGAGTTTTTCAATATAAAGACGATCTTAATATCGAAAAATTGTTGGAATATAATGTTAGTCAAGATATTTTTAATAAGGAATTAGTTGATATTTCAAATAGATTATATGTTGGAATAGTTGACCGCGATTATGAGCAAAAAGTATCGGATGATTATTGTCCAGAGCAGAACCAGAAACTTCTTTATTCCAATCTTATGTCTGTAATAAATGACAAAAAATAGACTTGCAATTATAACTGCTAGAGGTGGCAGCAAAAGAATTCCTAAAAAAAATGTAAAATCCTTTTTCGGGAAGCCGGCTATTGCTTATGCTATAGAAACTGCTATTAAGTCTAATTTATTCGATAAAGTAATGGTTTCCACTGATGCAAAATATATTGCAGATGTGGCAATAAAATATGGTGCTGAGGTGCCATTTTTACGTAGTAAAGAAAATTCAGATGATTTTTCTACTACTGCTGATGTATTATTTGAGGTTGTAAAAGAATATGAAAAGAAAGGCAGGCATTATGATGAGTTATGTTGTATATATCCCTGTTCTATGCTTATTAATGAATCTGATCTTATTAAATCACATTCTTTATTAACTGATAATATTGATGCCGTTATTCCTGTTTGCAAATATAATGTACCAACTTATTTCCAATTTAAAATAACTGATAATAAATTAAAATATTTTAAAGAGAGTGGCAATTCTTCTAATAGAACTCAAGATATAGAAGATACTTACTATGATGCTGGACAATTTTATTGGCTTAAAACTAATAATTTTATCAAAACAAAAAATATGATGCCAAATAATACTGCACCATATTTAATTAGTGAATTACATTGTCAGGATATTGATGATTTGGATGATTGGAAAATGGCAGAAATAAAATATCAAATTATAAATGGAAAATAAAATAATTTTCCGAGTTGACTCTTCATTTCAAATTGCAACAGGTCATGTAATGCGCTGTCTAACTTTGGCAAAAATATTGCAAGAAAAGGGTGGTAGTGTAATTTTTATTTGCCGAGATCTCAGGGGTAATATTATAGAAAGAATAAAAGAAGAAGGTTTTAAAGTTGAGATTTTATCGAAGCCAAATAAAAAATTAGAATATAATGATCTAGATGATTATCTTAAATGGTTGGAAGTGGATTTAATCCAAGATGCAATTGAAACAAAAAATATTTTACAAAAATCAGGAAAAAATAATATTTTAATCATAGATCATTACGCCATTGATTATTCTTGGGAAGATGAGGTTAAAAATTATACTAATAAGATTATAATAATTGATGATTTGGCTAATAGAAAACATAATTGTGATATTCTTATTGATCATAATTTATATCAGAATTATCAAAATCGTTATGATAATCTTGTTAGCAAAGATTGTCAAAAATTGCTAGGTCCAGATTATGCAATTTTACGTAAAGAATTTTATGAATTGCAACCAAGAATAAGAACAGAAGTTAAAAATATTCTAATTTTCTTTGGAGGAATTGATAATGATAATTTAACCTTAAGAGCTATTAATTCTATCATTAGGTTGGAAAGTAATTTTAATGTTAAGGTAATTGGTGCAAAAAATCATCATCAAGAATTTATTAAAAATATTTGTCAGAAAAATAATTTTGAATATATTGCTTATAGCGATAAAATGGCACAAATTATGAATTGGGCTGATATATCAATAGGAGCTGGAGGCACAACATCATGGGAAAGATGCTGTTTAAAATTACCAGCTATTGTAATATCTGCAGCTGACAATCAGATTGAAATTTGTAATATTTTACATAAAAATAAGGTAATAAAATATATAGGTAGAGGAGATTGTGTTACAGAAAGTGATATATTATCAGTCTTATATAATGTAATGAAAAATTTTGATTTTAACTATTTAGAGGTAGGTACAAAATTAAATGACTTAATAAATAATATTGCCTCATGAAAATTTCTTTTATAGATCTGGATGAAAATTACATAGAACAAGTTAGATTGTGGCGCAATTCAAAACATGTTGCAAAATATATGATTAATGATCAAAAAATTACATTTGATCAGCAAAAATTATGGTTTGATAAAATTAAAAATGATCCAACAAAGAAATATCTTATCGTAATATTTGATAACCATCCCATAGGTTTAGTAAATTTTATCAACATAAATAATCATAAATCCGCAGATTGGGGTTTTTATATTGGAGAAGTTGATTATTTATCAAAAGGTCTTGGTAAAGAAATTATGAAGATGGCCATTAAATACGCATTTAATAATTTAAATCTAAAATCCATCAATGCTGAAATTATTTCAAATAATCTTGCAAGTATATATTTGCATAAGAAATTGGGATTCATAGAGTATGATTTATTAAAAAATGCAATTAAAAAAGATGATAACTTTTATGATCTTATTAAGATGATATATGTGGCCAAGTGAATCATATGATGCTATCATTTGTAATATTTCACTCCAGAATATATTGGGTATAAATCTCTAGTAAATTGTTTTTTATATTCCCCCGTGGTATATTCCTTCATATCTTCTTTGCTGTAGTTTGTATTATCTGGTTTTGAAGGATAGACCACTCCAACATTGAATTTTTTATATCCTTGTTTTTTTGCATATTTTATTCCTTCCCATAAAGCAAGATTATTAACCCTATATTTAAAATATTCTTCTCTATTACCAGCTCTAAAATAAATTGCCCAATCTTTATAAAATTGTAACGCAATTCCAGATATATCCTTATCCTTATCTTTTATTATAATAAAGACGATAGTTTTTTTATCATTTTCTTTTGTACAGAAATATTTTTTAAAGATTTCAAATGGAATCGAATATTTTTCACCTTTCAATCTAGTCTGAGTATTTACAAATAAATCAAAAAACCTTTTTGATATTTCATCAGAATCTCCTATTTCAATTTCAAAATTTTCTCTTTTGGCTTTTCTAATTGCACTTCTACAATCTTCTTCCATTTCCATCAATATATTATTTTCATCCTTTGTTAAATCTATAATTGTTGCAAGACGTGGCATAAAAAAAGGAAATTTAAAGAATCCATAATTCCAAAGAGGATTGTAATTATTTGTTATGTTCTGGGTGATATCAAGATTAACTTCAAGTCTTGTGGCTTTTTTATTTTTTGCTATAGTTTCTAAATATTGAAATAAGAATTTTTCTATTTTTTTCTTTCTTTTTAAAGTTGTGTTAATTATGGATGGACCATAATTATCTGTGGTAATATAGTAACTTTTATATTTATTTGTTAATTTTAAAAAAGTCTTAATAAATGGTCGAATAAAAATATTTGATATTACTTTTTTCTCATGAAAGATAAAGAGAGGACATATTGCTAATATTTCTCCTTTTTGACTAGGATCAATTATAGCAAAGGAGATATTAGTCTTTTTTTCATATCTATTAATAAAAGAGGCTCTGTGATATAGCCAAGAATTAGAAGATTTGTCAACAAATTCATTCCATTTTTCACTCGATATATCCTGAAAAGAAATAATTTTCATAAATAATTATTATTGGTAATATTTTATTAAATTAATTTCTACCATAATTATCATCAAATCTTTTTATATCACTCTCATCAATTTTTTCACCCATTTGCACTTCTATAATTTCAAGATCCTTACTTGTATTATTGATCAGACGATGTTTATGTTTTAAAGGAATAAAAGTTGATTCTCCTTTTGGTAGTTCAAATATTTTACCATTATTTTCAACAGTTGCAATACCATTAATAACCACCCAATGTTCACTGCGAAAATCATGGCTCTGTAAAGATAAAGAAGAGTTGGGATTAACTAGAATTCTTTTTACTTTAAAATTATTTCCACTTTGGATTACTTCATAATATCCCCACGGCCTATAAACTCTATTATGAAATTTTACTTCATCTCTATTTTTTTGTAATAATTCTTGAGCTACTATTTTAATATCCTGACTTTTATTTTTATCTGCAATTAAGATTGCATCACTAGTTGCAATGGCCAAAATATTATCAAGACCAAGACAGGTTATTAAGCTATTTTCTGATTTTATAAAAGAATTTTTAGTGTTATATAAAATAACATCTCCTTCAGCTACATTATTATTTTGATCTTTTTTCTTCTGATCATATATTGAGTTGAAATCCCCAACATCACTCCAGCTAGCTTTCATTGTAGTAACGGCAATATTTTTTGTTTTTTCTAATATTGCATAATCTATTGAGATATCTTCAGCCTTTTCATAATCTAATTTTTGAATATTACAAAATATATCATTTTCTATAGAGTTTTTAATAGCATTATCTGCCAATTCTAATTGTTTTGGTAAATATTTTTTTGCTTCAGATAATAAAATATCAGCTTGTAACAAAAAAATACCAGCATTCCATAAATAATTATTATCCTTGATAAAATCTTTTGCAGTTTGTTGATTTGGTTTTTCAATAAATCTTTCAATAGCAAAACAATTATTACTTATATTATTAGATTTTTTAATATAACCATATCCGGTGGAAGGAAAATGAGGTTTAACACCAAAAGTAACAATATTATTTTCTATAACTTCTAGAGCGTTAATAATTGATTCTTCAAATAATTCTTTTGGTAAAATTAAATGATCACATGGTAAAAATAATAATTTAATTTTTTCATTTTTAGTAATGTCAATTGCTTTTATAGACGAGCAAATAATAGCCATAGCAGTATTTTTGGCTATTGGTTCTAATATTATAGATTTAGGTTCTAAAGATAAATTAAGATATTGTTGTAATGCTAAGAATTTATGGTCTTGATGTGTAATACAAATAGGGGGCAGGAAGATATTTTCATTAGATACTAATTTTAAGGTTTTAGTAAATAGGGTCTCCTTATCAATTAGATTATTTAAAAATTGTTTTGGCATTTTTTGACGTGACAATGGCCAAATTCTTGTACCAAAACCACCAGACAAGATTACAGGGAGTATTTTTGTTGAATTCATTGTTTGATTGTTTATACTAGATTCCTTTAGTTTGTTGTAGTCATACCATTTCCCATTTTAAGTCAAACTAAACCTGAATATTAATATCATAAGATGAAAATACTATTTGATGCAGATATATTTGCAAGATGCTATGAAAATAAAAAAATCAAATCAGGTATATTTTATTCCTACAAAGCAATATTAAATAATATTTTACAAGTAAAGGATGTAGAAGTTACTTTAGTATCTTTTTTAAGTGACCCAAGTCATGCAAAGATTATATTAGAAGAATATGGCATAAATGCTGATATTATTAATTGTCGGAGTAAAATATCAATAGCAATTAACACGACTAAACAGATCTGTAAAGATTTTAGAGTTTTAAAAAAACAAAAATCAGGAATTAATAGTTTAATTTTAATTATAGTACGAATATTTTTATTACAATTAATATCGATTTTAAAAATTATAAATTTATTTGGTAATAATAATATTCATAATCAAATATCAAAATATGATTATTTTATTTCACCTAATGAAACAATTCCCAACATTATTAAAAATAATAATAATATAAAAAAAGCCATTATTCTTCATGATATGATACCATATTTATTTCCTGAAGAGACATCTGTAATAAAAAGTAAGAGTAAAATCATTAAAACCAAAAATAATTTTTTAAAAAAATTAAAATCTCTGAATCAAGAGGTGGCAATAATTTGTAACTCTAATAATACAGCAAAAGATCTTATCCATATAGAAAAAAAATTTCAGAATTATAATATAATAATTGCTCCATTTGCTTATGATAAACAACAATTTTTTTCATTATCAAAAGACAGTAAAAATAAAATAACAAAAGTTCAAAAAAAATATCAAATTCCAACTGATAAATCATATATATTAAGTTTATGTTCCTTAAGCCCGCGTAAAAATATAGATTTTTTAATTAAAGCTTTCGATATTTTTGTTAGTAAGTTTGATCTTCATGGTAAAATTAATTTAGTTCTTGCGGGATCAAAAGCTTGGCAAACAGAAAATATTTTTGGAGAGTATGAATCCAGTAAAGTAAAAGATAATATTATATTTACTGGATTTATAGATGATGAAGATATAAATTATTTATATAATGGTGCCAATTGTTTTGTTTATTCTTCAAAATATGAAGGTTTTGGTTTGCCAATATTAGAAGCAATGGCTTGTAATTTACCAGTGATTACATCAAATACTTCTTCAATGAAAGAGGTTGCAGGTAATGGTGCATTATTAATTGATCCTAATAATATAGATAGTTTAGTTGCAGCTTTTGAGAAATATTTTTTTGAAAAGGGTTACAGAGAGAAATTGATTGAACATAGTAAGAATAATGTTAAAAGATTCTCATGGCAAAAAACATGTGATATAATATTAAAATCCTTAAAAAATACCTAATATGATCTTTTCTAAAGATAAATTATTTACCATTGCAGAGTTATCTGGTAACCATGATGGATTTCTAGACCAAGCTTTAAAAATTATAGATTCTTTGTCAGAAAGTGGCGTTAAAGCAATTAAATTGCAGACCTATAAAGCTGACACCATTACATTAGATTGTAATAATAAGGATTTTATGATTACTGATAAAGATAGTCTTTGGCATGGTTATAATTTATATCAATTATATCATAAAGCTCATACACCTTGGGAATGGCATAAAGAAATATTTAATAAATGTAAAAAATTGGGTATATTATGCTTTTCTAGCCCATTTGATGAAACAGCTGTTGATTTTTTGGAAACATTAAATTGCCCATGTTATAAAATAGCCTCTTTTGAAATTACTCACTTACCATTAATCAAAAAAGTTGCTTCCACAGGTAAGCCAATGATAATTTCAACCGGTATGGCAAATCTTACAGAAATATCAGAAGCTTATGAAACAGCTAAAAAATATGGTGCTAAGCAAATTGCTCTATTAAAATGTACTAGCTCTTATCCTGCTGATGCAAGCGATGCTAATATAACAACTATAGAAGATCTAAAAGAAAAATTTCCAGATGCTATTATTGGCTTATCAGATCATACTTTAGGAATTGGAGTTGCAATTGCCGCTATTGCAAAAGGTGCCAGAATAATTGAAAAACATGTTACTTTAAATAGAGATGATGGAGCTGTAGATAGTGCTTTTTCGCTTGAACCTAACGAATTTAAATTATTATGCACAGAAGGAGATAGGGCTTTAAAATCAATAGGTAAAGTTAGATATGGCTCTAGCGATAATGAAAAAAATTCTCTAAAATTTAGAAGATCAATTTATATTTCTAAAGATGTTAAAAAGGGTGAAAAAATAACAGATAATAATATTAAAATTATTCGCCCTTCATATGGCTTAGAACCAAAATTATATGATAATATAATTGGTAAAAAATTTAATAATAATTTTTCGAAGGGAACAGCGTTAAAAAAACAATATATTTCAAATGATTAATACTATTATTTGGAATTTTTTTGGTAATAACAATAATGTAACCGAGCAATGTAATTTATTGCATAAAAATAATATAATAAATATTAAATATAGCTTTGGTATTAAAGAATATAAACATTCTAATAACAATATTAAACATCTAACATTTGATAGTCTTTTTCACTGGGACACAATTAAGACTCAATATAATTACAATCAGGAAGAAAATAAACTTTTAAATAATATTGCTGATAAATATTGGGCATATTTTTCTTTAATAAATCATAGAAATATCATCAGCTCTAAAACGTTAGATCTTGTTGGTAAATTAGATGTTAATTATAATTATCACTTTTTTCGTTTATTAATTAGTTTTTATTATAATCTAATTAAAAAAAATGATATAAAATTTATCTTATTTGCTGAATTTCCTCATATTGCCATAGATTTTGCTTTATATATCCTTGCTAAAGAATTAGGTATTAAAACCTTATTTTTTTATCAATTAATATTAGAAAATAAATTTATTTGGGGAGAAGATGTTGAAGATATATCAAATATTGCGCAAAAAAATCTTGATTTAAATCCTGATAATGTAGAGCCAATTAAATATAAGGTAAAAACTCCCTTATATATGAAAAATATTAGGGATATTTGTACTGAAGGGGTTAGAAAAAACAATATTACAATATTAAAATTTATTAAAGTTTTAATAGCGCTGATTTTGGGTAAAGGTAAGCTTATAGAATATGTTACAAAAAAATGTTCCCATTTTTATATTAGAAAAAATTCTTATATAAATTATTTGTCAAATAGAAATAAATTAATGCTTCATGATATTGATTTGTCGCAGAAATATGTTTATTTCCCTTTGCATTTACAGCCAGAGCTTACAACAATTACAATGGGTGGTTATATATATCATGATCAATTAAGAGCAATTGAAGATCTAAGATCAAAATTACCAAAGGATATAAAGATATATGTTAAAGAAAATCCAAAACAAACTTACGTTCAAAGGTCAGATGAGTTTTTTTGGCGTTTATCAATGATAGAGGGAGTAAAATTGGTTGATATAAAATTTGATACTTTTAAATTATTACAAAATTGTTTATTTTGCGCCTCTATTACTGGTACTGCAGGATTTGAAGCAATTCATATTGGCAAACCAGCATTGATATTTGGTCATGCTTTTTACAATAATCTTGAAGGAGTATTTAAATTTGACAATAATTTTGATATTAATCAAATAATGAATTATAAAATAGATTCTGATAAATTAAAAAATGATCTAAATAATTTAAATAAAAAATTGGGTAGAGGCATAATTACTTTGGAAATTTATTCAGATATATATTCAAAATTTGATAAGGAACAAAATATAAAAAATTTAACAGAAAATTTTACTAAAATCATCAATCATATTTTCAAAAAAAATGCTTAATAATAAAAATATATTAATAACGGGAGGTACAGGATCTTTCGGTAAAAAATTTACCGAAACTATTTTAAATAAATATAATCCAAATAAAATAATTATTTATTCTCGTGATGAATTAAAACAATATGAGATGTCTCAAAAATTCAATCAGGATTGTATGAGGTATTTTATTGGTGATGTTAGAGATTTAGATCGTTTAGATACGGCAATGCAAGATGTTGATTATGTCATACATGCCGCTGCTTTAAAACATGTTCCCGTTGCAGAATATAATCCATTTGAATGCGTTAAAACCAACATTCATGGAGCAGAAAATGTTGTTAAATCTGCTATTAAAAATAATGTTGATAAAGTAATTGCTCTTTCAACAGATAAGGCGGCGAATCCTATTAATTTATATGGTGCAACAAAATTAGCTTCTGATAAAATTTTTGTTGCTGGCAATAATATAACTGGCAAAAGTAAAACAAAATTTGCCGTTGTTAGATATGGTAATGTTGTTGGTTCAAGAGGTTCGGTAGTACCATTTTTTCAAAAATTGATAGATGAAAATATTGATTATATTCCAATTACTGATGAAAAAATGACTAGATTCTGGATCAATCTTCAAGGAGGTGTTGATCTTGTAATTAATGGTTTTCAAAGAATGTTTGGTGGAGAGATTTTTATACCCAAAATTCCATCAATTAAAATTACAGATTTGGCAAAGGCAATGGCTCCAAATATACCAACTAAAATTATTGGTATTAGACCTGGTGAAAAAATACATGAAGTCATGTGTCCAGCGGATGATAGTCATTTAACTATTGAATTTAAAGATCATTTTGTAATTACACCAACTATTAAATTTAATGATATTGAAATAGATTATAGAATAAATAATCTGGATGAAAAAGGTGAATATGTTCCAACTGATTTTAATCATCATTCTGGTAATAATCCCACATTTTTGACAGTAGAAGAAATCAGAGAATTTAATAAATATATCTAATGGATAAAATCATACCCTATGGTAGGCAAGATATAGATCAAGATGATATTGATGCTGTTAGCAGGGTTTTAAAGTCAGATTTTTTAACTCAAGGTCCAAAAATAGTAGAATTTGAAGAAAATATTGCTAAATATTGTAATGTAAATTATGCTACTTCCTTTAACAGCGCCACTTCTGCATTACATATTGCTTGTAAATCTTTAGATGTCAAAAAAAATGCTTTAATTTGGACTTCTCCCAATAGCTTTGTTGCTTCAGCGAACTGTGCTCTTTATGAAAATTTTGAAATTGATTTTGTTGACATAGATTCAGAAAGTTACAATATCTGTCCTAATAAAATAGAAGAAAAAATCAAAAAATATAATAAATCACCAGATATATTAATTATAGTTGATTATGCTGGTCAGCCATGCGATTTAAAAGAAATCAAAGAACTATCTAATAAATATGGTTTTAAAATAATAGAAGATGCCTCTCATGCAGTTGGAGCGACTTATGATAATAGAAAAATAGGTTCTTGCAATTATTCTGATATTACAATATTTAGTTTTCATCCGGTAAAAATTATGACTACAGGAGAAGGTGGAATAGCAACAACAAACAATAAAAAAATAGATCAAAAATTAAAACTTTTTAGATCCCACGGCGTTACCAGAGATAAAGATTTAATGGTAAATCAAGAATATAAAAATGATCCTTGGTATTATGAACAAATAGATTTGGGCTATAATTATCGCATGACAGATATGGCGGCAGCTCTTGGAATCTCTCAATTAAAAAAATTAGATAAATTTATCAAAAAAAGAAATGAAATTACTAATATTTACAATAAAAAATTAAGGGATCTGCCACTGCAATTGCCAAAAATCAAAGATAATAGGATGAGTTCTTATCATCTATATCCTATTTTATGTCAGAATAATAAAGAAAAAAGAAATCTGTTTAATTATCTAAGAGTTAATAATATTTTGGTTAATTGTCATTATATACCAATACATACTCAACCATTTTATAAAAATCTTGGTTTTCATTGGGGACAATTTCCAATAGCAGAAGATTTTTATTTAAGAGAAATTAGTATTCCTATATTTTCTAAATTAAAAATAGAAGAAATTGAATTTGTGATATCTAAAATTAAGGAGTTTTATGATCAACAGAAAATTTAAATTTTTAAAATAACAAAATATTTTAAGGGAGATTTATATTCTAAATTTAATAAATAATATTTTAACAAGGGTAGTTTTTTTGCCATTTTTAATAATATCTTTAATATAAAATAATTTTATTAATCCAATGTGATATTTTAAATATTTTATTTTTGAAGAGAAAATATCAGAATTTTTAAGTCCAAGGCCAATCCTATTGCAATGAGTTTTAATTTCCTTCAAAGCCATAGAATTTGCTTTTTTTAGAATTTCTTGCCAGAAAAACAATAAAATTGATTTTGGTAAAAAGCCAGATTCAATGATTCTTCTTTTTAATAGAGGAAAATTATTTCTAATAAAAAAATAAAATTTATCAGAATGTATGTAATTTGTACTATTATTTGCTTCAACAATACCAAAAACCTTTCTAACTATTTTAATAATTTTTCGTTTTGTAAAAAAAGAATTCTTAATTAAAAGATTTTCTATTTCAGCAGAGATATTAAGAAAATTATCTGCCAAAAAATGAATTATTTCAGATGAGCCAAATATAGCAAAAAGCTTTTTATTATTATTAATTAAAAATTCTGACAATCCAAATTCATATTTAATAATCACATCATCCTTGTCTTGATTATTGATATTATTAATAAAATTTTGAAAATTTTTATCTAAAAAAACGGCTCTTCTAAAAGATAAAAAATAACTAGCTAAATAATATTTTCCACGATCAACATAATCATCACTTAAACCCCAACAATCAATTTCTAACTTTTGTTCCATTTGGATAAAAACTTTGTCAAATGGTCCAATTAAATAACAAGAATCATTAACAAATAAAACTTCATCTAATTTATTAAATTTATCGGAATATTTATTTTGTAGAAGTTGAAAACCAAATTTATAACTACCAAAATCATATTCTCCATGTTTTTTGTAGATATTATCAAAACATAGATTTTCAATTTTTTTAATTTCTTGTTCTTTTAAATTGCAATCGGAAACAAAAATAATTTCAGAATATTTTTTTAATTCTGTAAGATAGGTAATGACATAAGGATCTACAATATTTTGTTTGTCATAGTGGGCAAAAATAGTCACTCTTTTCATTTATATAATATTTTGTAATTTTATTTTAGGATTTTTATTATTTTTATTAAAGCAATCAATTCCAAATAAGTTTGATAATCCACCTATTGATCTTGCCAATCTTTCAATAAATTTATTTAATTTTAATAATGGTAAATATAAAAAAGATGAAAAAAATTGTCTAATTAAATGAGACCATATTTGACTTTTTTTTATCCTATTTCTTTTTAAATAAGTTCTAGACCAACCCATATAATAATATCTTTGATATAGTAATTTATATTTGCCAATGATGTTATTAGTTTTTGTTGAGCTATGATCATTATGCCATACTGTAGAATTTTTTACCAAAATATTTTTATAGCCATTTTTTATTACCCTATCACATAATTCTTCATCTTCTCCATATAAAAATAGATCTTTATTAAAAAATCCAATTTTTCTAAAAATTTCTGTTTTTAATAATAAATATCCACCACATAGAAATTTTGTTTCAAGGTAGTTTTTATTTTCTGAGATAATTTCTATGTTTTTTTTATAATTTATTATGGCTTTTTCAATATCGTCTTTTTTTGTTTTTTGTTTTTTAACATCTGTTGCTCCAGCAAGAGCAATTCTTTGATCCCTATCTGTTTCTATCACTAAATTATCAATTGATTTTTCAGTAATAATTGCATCAGGATTTAGTAAAAATGCATATCTAGTATTAATCTTTTCTAAAGCTAAATTATTTGCCCTACCAAAACCAATATTATTTTCTAAAGATATTAATCTAATGCCAGAACCTTTAAAATTATTTTTTAGATATTTTTCTATATTGTCATTGCTGCCATTATCAATAATAATAATTCTATAACCTTTATTAATTATATTTTGCAGTGCATTACCAATAATATGAGAGCTATTATAGCTAACTATAATTATGGTAACATCCTTATAATTATTTTGAATTTCAATGCCAAAATCTTTTTTTATTTTATTGCAATTTAATGCACCATTTAATGGTCTTTTAGCTTTTGTAGGAAAGTGATCGCTGGAAACCGGAATGATTTTTAGATTTTTAATGTCACTGGTAATTTTTTTGGCAAAATCATAATAGGAAAGAGGTTTTTTACTAACGAGATGATAAATTTCTTTGAATTTTGGTTTTTTTTGTAATTTTTTAATAATTTTAATGGTATTTTTAGCAATATCATAGCTATTTATAGGGTTACAAATTTGATCATTAACTATTTTTAGTTCCTTATTTGTTTCGGCTAATTTTTTAATTTTATTAACAAAATTATTCTCAATATTTAAATTATAGACGGTTGCAACACGAAATATTAAGTAATCGCAATTAGATTTTATTATTGCTTTTTCACCATTTAATTTACTTTTACCATAAATTCCAAGAGGTTTAAGATTCTCTATATTATCTTCTTTATAAGGCTTTTGACCTTTACCATCAAAAATATAATTGGTTGAATAATGGATAAATTTTATATTATTTTTTTGACAATAATGGGCAATTAAGGCAACTGCTTTGTGATTAATATTTTCTGCCAATTCTTTTTCATCTTCAGCCTTATCAACTGCATTATAGGAGGTGGCATTAATTATTAAATCTGATTTTGGTAATTTAGTAAGAAATTTTTTTGTAGCTTCCAGTTTGCCAAAATCAATATCTTTACTAGAGAAATTGATAATATTAAATTCTTTTTTTTCAGAGAATATTTTTAATAAATCACTTGCAACCTGACCATTTTTACCAAAAATAATAATATTTTTTATCGTCATAATTTACTCTCCTTTTTTATTTTTGGTATTTTATTATTTTTTTTAAAACAATTAATTCCAATTAAATTGGAGATAGATCCACTAAAAATAGCAAAACGATTAATTGCTTTATTTAGGTCAAATTTTAATAGATAAAATATGGCTAAAAATAATCTATGAAAAATTTTTAACCATATTTTAACTACATTTTTATTTTTTCTTTTTAAATAAGTTTTGCCCCAGCCCTGATGCCAAGATCTAAAATAGAGCATTTTATATTTTTGCCACTTATTTTCAATTTTAACTGATGCTTGATTAATATGAGAGCAAGTAGATTTTGTTGCTGTTATATTTTTATAATTATTAGATATTACTCTGTGAGAAATTTCGTCATCTTCGCCATATAAAAATATATTTTCATCTAAAAAACCTATTTTCTTAAAAATTTCCATTCTCATTAGGGAAGCGCCGCAACATATGAAATTAGCATATTCAACATCCTTTAAATTTTTTCTTTTTTGTAATATTTCATTTTTAGTGGGAATATCTTCTCCAAAAAACAATGGATTAACCATTGCAATATCCATATCTTTTTCTGCCTCTATTACCATATTATCAATTGACTCTTCATCAATAATGGCATCAGGATTGAGCAATAAAGCATATTTAGTTTTTACCTTTCTAAGAGCAATATTATTACCTTTGCTAAAACCGACATTATTTTGTAATAAAATTAGTTCAATTCCAGAATTTTGATAATTTGGCTTTAAAATATCCTCTAAATTATCTTCACTACCATTATCCACAATGACAATTTTGTACCCTTTATTAATGATATTTTTTAGACAATTCTTAATAATATGAGAGCTTTTATAGGCTAAAATAATTATTGTTACCTCTTTATTTGGCATTTTTCTCAATTAATCTTTGTAAACCTTCTTCAAAAGAAATTTGATTTTTAAATCCTAATTCATTTTCAATTTTTCTGCCATCAATAGCATATCTTCTATCATGACCAGCTCTATCTTTAATATAGTTAATTTGATTTTTATAAGAAGATTTATCTGATTTGGGGTTGATTTTATCTAAAATTTCACAAATTTTATTAACTACCTGATTATTATCTAACTCATTATTGCCGCCAATACAATAAGTTTCGCCAATTTTACCTTTTTCTAAAATTAAATCTACTGCCTGATTATGATCATCGACATGGATCCAGTCACGAACATTTTTTCCATCACCATAAATTCCAATATCTTCTCCTTTAATTGCTTTTCTAATAATTGTAGGAATTAATTTCTCACCATGCTGTCTTGGGCCATAATTATTACTACAATTACTGATAGTAATTGGTAAATTATAAGTTTTATGATAAGCTCTAACCAAATGATCACTAGCAGCTTTAGAAGCGGAATAGGGTGAAGATGGATTATAAGGAGTTTCTTCAGTAAATCTTTCATTGCCTTCAAGTGGTAAATCGCCAAATACCTCGTCAGTTGAAATATGATGAAAATGAAAATCAGGCTTCTTTTTATATTGCGCTAAAGCAACTTTTAATAAGGAATGTGTGCCATTAATATTGGTCTGAATAAAAGCATCGGGATTTTTAATAGAATTATCAACATGGCTTTCAGCGGCAAAATGAATAATTTTATCAATATTATATTCAGTGACAATTTTTTCTACTAATGTTTCATCCAATATATCTCCAACTATTAATTTATATTTATCTTCTCCAATCCAGGTAAGATTTTCCTTTTTTCCTGCATAGGTTAATTTATCTAAAATAATTACTTTATTACCTTTTTTTACTTGCTGTCCTACAAATGAGCTACCAATAAAACCCGCACCTCCTGTTACTAATAAATTTGTCATTGTTTTTTGTAAAAAATTATTCCTACTTTTTTTATATGATCAATAAGATCGTTATTATTTATATCAGAAAATATAGAAATATCAAATTTATATGGAAGTAAAAGATCATCTAGATCGCTAATTATTCCTTGTAACTCTTCAAATTTTATATTGCCTATAATTGTTAAATCAATATCTGACCCCTCTCTATAATTGCCAATTGCTCTTGATCCATATAATAAAACTTCTTCTATTTGGCTATATTTAACAAAAACTTTGTTGATTTTGTCTATAGTTTTAATTGTTAAACCAAATTTCATAATAATTTTAGAAATTTTTTTTCTAATTTTTGGAACTCTTGATAATAATCATTTTTAATTGCTGAAATAATTTTAATAGTTGTCTCCTCATTATAACTATGAGAAGTCATATTTCTACTAATGATCATATTCATCCAAACTGCTCCATTGGATATCAAGCCCAAATTAAAAGCCTCTCTGGTAGCATCTTTTGAGCCATAAATTTCAACATTACCACTATTTTTGATAAAATCAGCTAATGTTTTCCATGCTAATTCATGAGTATATTCAAAAGATTGTATCAATCCTTGCTCTTCCAATTCATTTAAATTTTTAGTTTGGATAAATTTAGATAATTGAGATAAAGCTTTTTGATAATTATTAAATCTTTGTTGCCACCTAATATTTTCTACCATAAGAATTTTATATAATTTGTGATTTCCTCCTTTATCTTTTTATTATATTTTAAAAACTAAAATAAACCAAGTCGGGGCAAAAACTTAAAGGTTTTTTTTAAGGGTGAATTGTTAAAATTTTGGATTTTGTAAATATTCCTTAAAACTTTGTTGATTTTTATCCCTGTTGGAAATTATTGGATTTTCAATCCCCCAATTAATATTTAAATCAGGATCATTCCACATTATTCCACCTTCGCCACTAGCATTATATTCGCCGCCAGTAATTTTATAATATAAATCAGCAGTTTCACTTCCCATTGCACAAAAACCATGAGCAAAACCAGCTGGAATCCAAAATAATGTCGCTTGATCTAAAATAACTCCAAATGATTTTCCAAGAGTTGCTGAATTTTTTCTAATATCAACCGCTACATCAAATATTTTTCCAGAAGTGCAACCAACCAATTTTTCTTGCTTAGGATTGAATTGATAATGTAAACCACGAATAACATTTGGAGAGGATTTTGAATGATTTTCCTGGACAAAATCAGTTGGTAAGCCAAATTCTTTAAATTTTGATAATTTAAATTTTTCTACAAAAAATCCCCTATCATCACCATGCAAATCTAACTTAATAATTTTCAAACCCTCAATTGGAGTATTTTCAATTTGCATATTAATTAAATTTAATGATTTTTCTTAAATAATCACCATAACTATTGCCAATTTTAAATTTATTAGCAATTTTTTGTAAATCATCTTTACTAATATAATTTCTGTTAAAAGCTGTTTCTTCAATGCAGCCAATTTTAATTGCCTGCCTATTTTCAACAACTTCAATAAATTGCGCTGATTTATGTAAAGAATCATGAGTTCCTGCATCAAGCCAGGCAAAACCACGATTCATTCTTAGGACAGACAATTCTTTTCTTTTGAGATATTCATTATTTACATCAGTAATTTCTAATTCACCGCGATCTGAAGGCTTAATGTTTTTGGCAATTTGCACTACATCATTATCATAAAAATACCAACCAGTAACCGCAAAATTTGATTTAGGATCTTTTGGTTTTTCTTCAATTGCTAAAGCTTTATTATTTTGATCTAGCTCTACAACGCCATATCTCTCAGGATCACTAACGCGATAGGCTATAACATAAGCACCTTTGGTTAATTTTGTAGCATTTTTAAAATCATCAGAAATTTCAATACCGCTAATTTCGCTACCATAGAATATATTATCTCCTAAAATTAAACTAACCGAGTCATTTCCTATAAAATCTTCTGCCAAAATAAAAGCCTGAGCAATTCCATCAGGTGATGGTTGAATTTTATATGAAAGATTAATGCCAAGATTTGTACCATCTCCAAGTAGATTTTCTATTCTTGGTAAATCCTCTGAAGTGCTAATAATCATAATATCCTTGATACCAATATTCATGAGATTAGATAAAGGATAATAGATCATTGGTTTATCATAAACAGGTAAAAGCTGTTTGCTAATTGAATTGGTTATTGGCGCTAATCTGGTGCCGCTACCACCTGCTAATATAATTCCTTTCATATATATAATTTGAATTTTTTAAAATACCCCACCAAACTTACTAACCCAATATCTCTTTAGCAAAGATTTTTCCTTCTTCAACTGCAGGTTGATCAAAAGGGTTAATTTTTAATATTTTTGCATAGAATATTGTTTCTAACATAAAGTGCATCATAATTTCTCCAAATCCAGCTTCGTTTAAATTATCAAAATTAAATCTTCTAATGGGATGATTTTTATTTTTGATAGTCTTAATAGTTGCTTCTTGATTAGCATATATTACATCACCTAATTTATTATTAGATAAATATTTTAAATCATTTTCTAAATAATCCGGCACTATAATTTCATTACCTTTATTTTGATTATTACCTGTTAAGAAGGTAAAAAATTTATCATTTGGACCATCAAGAAATAATTGCAAAACACTATGTTGATCAACGCTACCAAGTGCCTTTAAAGGAGTTATTCCCAAACCATTTTTACCAATAGATTCTGCCAAGAGCTGATTATACCAATAATTAAAATGATATAAACGACTTAAATAAGGCATAGAAACTTGAATATTTAGGCCATTTTTTTGACAATTTTGTAAAAAATATACACCTTTGGCAATCAAATCAGTCTTTTTATGTAAAAAAGATTCTATCAAATTAACTGCTCCTGATAAATATTTTTTGATATCAATATCGTAAAAGGCAGCAGGAATTAAAGCTACAGGAGTAAAGCATGAATATCTGCCGCCAATATCTTGATCATGTTCTATTATTTTTCTTTGATGTTTTTTGGCAATTTTATATAGAGGATTATTTTCTTCTTGATCTTCAGTTAAAAAATAAAGATTTTCTGATTCATTATATTTGAGGCGATTTTGATAATAATCAGTAATAAATAATGTTTGGCAAATAGTTTCAATGGTTCTGCCAGATTTGGAAATAAATAAAAAAGCCGTTTTATCAAAATCTAATATTTTTAAAAATTCACAAAGATTATGATAATGAATATTATCAATAAAATAGATTTTATTTTGGGATTTATGATGATGAGCATCATAAAAATTATTACCACATAAAGCTTTGGCACCAAGTGAAGAGCCGCCCATACCGCAAATTACTAAATTTTTATATTTGCTTTTAATTTCATCGGAAATATCTAAAGATTTAGCTAAATAGGATTGATAGCGATTTGGCAAATCAAAAATACCTTTATTTTGATTTTCAGCGATAATTTCTTGTTGTAAATTATTAAAATAATCTTCCTTAAAATCAGAAAAATCTATATTATAAAATGTCTGGTCAAAAGTAAAATTAGGCATTTTGTTCTTCTTCCATTATTTCAAATTGCTTATTATATAAATTAGCATATTCACCATCTAATTTTAACAATTCCTTATGGCTACCTTCTTCAACTATTTTACCATCCATTACTACGCAAATTTTATCGGCATGCATAATGGTTGATAGGCGATGAGCAATTACTATAGTAGTTTTACCCTTCATTAATTTATTTAAAGCATTTTTAATAAGATTTTCTGAGATAGGATCGAGGGCTGAAGTTGCTTCATCAAGCAGTAAAATTGGCGCATTATATAAAATTGCTCTGGCAATGGCAATTCTTTGTCTCTGACCTCCTGATAAAACTACACCATTTTGACCAATTTCTGTTTCATATTTTTTTGGTAATTCAGAAATAAATTCATCAGCTTCTGCCATTTTTGCTGCTTCTATGATTTCTTCTTCGGTAGCATCTTCTTTACCATAGCGAATATTTTCAATAACCGTATCATCAAAAAGCATAACTTCTTGATTAACAACGGACATTGAAGATCTAAGAGAATCTAAGGTTAAATCTTTTAAATTATGTTCATCAAGGGTAATCGTACCTTTTTTTGGGTCATAAAATCTAAGAATCATATTCATAATTGTTGATTTTCCTCCTCCAGATGGGCCAACTAAAGCCACAACTTTTCCTGATTCGATATTTAGATTTAAGCCATTTAGTGCAGATTTTTCTTCAATATAATTAAAATAAACATCTTTAAATTCTATTTTACCTTTGATCATATTAATTTCTTTGGCACTTTTTTTATTTTTTATTTTTGGTTTTTGATCAATAGTTTCAAAATATCTTTCAGTAGCGCCAAGACCTAGCTGAATACCAGAATTCATCCCTGAAACTGATTTTAGTGGTTTATAAGCCATCATCATGGCAGTAAAAAAAGAAAAAAATGCGCCTGGTGTCGTAGTGCCATTCATCACCTGAAAACCGCCATACCATATAACGGCAGCAATTCCAATACCTCCTAACATTTCAACAAAAGGTGAAGAAATTAATGATAATCTAGATATTTTTTTAGCCAATTTAGTCATATGATCTATAATTTTACCCATCCTTTTTACTTCAAATTTTTCACAATTATAAGATTTAACTAATTTGCCATATTGTAAAGAATCATCCATTTGTGAGAGGAATTTTTGAGCAGCAGCTTGATCACCAAAAGATAAATGTCGTAATTTTTTACCAATTTTATATACAGGATAAATTGCCAAAGGAAAACCAATAAAAGCAATTAAAGCAAGTTCTAAGCTTTGATAAAACATTACTCCAATTAAAACAATTAAAGTAACCAACTGCTTGAAAAAACCATTAACAGCAACCGATATACCACCTGTAATTCTGGCAATATCCATCATAATTCTTGCAATCATATTACCTGATGAAGTGCTATTGAGAGCTGAAATGTCGGAATAAATATAATGTTGATATAATTCTTTTCTAAGATCTGCCGTAATAAAAATATTAATATAATTCATTAATAACATCTGAAAATAGGTTGCCATTGCCTTAATAACAGTAATTCCCATAATAATCACAGGAATTATTACTAAAACCCCAGTATTTTTATTGACAAAAACCTCGTCAAGAGCTGGTTTGACCAAATAAGCATGAGCACCAGTTGTTCCAGCAACTACAAACATCAGAAGGATAGATAGGAAAAATTTAAATTTATAAGGAAAGACATATGTTTTAAATAATCTTTTAGTTAGATATAAATTATCCTTATAATTTAGTTTTTGAGATGTTTTATTATTACTTTTTGATGATTTTGTCATTTATATAGCTGAATTTTTTAAATCAAGGCTTGATGATATTGTTTATTCTAAATTTTTCAAATTATTTTTGGGAAATGGCATAGTAGTCAATTAAGGAACCTCTGAAAAACTAAAAATTCCAATTTTTAGTTTTTCAGAGGTTCCTTAAGTTAAGCTTACATTTACTTGGCTATATATGCTTTGTTTAATATTCTATATTATTTCTATATTATATAGGCTGCTCGGTTCTAGGAATAATTGTGAAAACATTTTAAAACAAACTAATAAGATCATGATGGCTAATAATAATTTTAAACTATCACTATCCATATTCTGGGCTTTTCTAATGCCAAATTGAACACCAATTACTGACCCTATAATCATTATAGATGCTAATATTACATCAACAGTGTTATTAACAATCGATTGCATCATAGTTACTCCAATTGCAATAAATACAATTTGAAATAATGAGGTTCCAGTTATAACCCTATGAGGCATTTTTAGGATATAAATCATGGCGGGTATGATAATAAAACCTCCGCCAATACCCATTAATGATACTAAAGATCCAGCAAATATACCGATAATAATTGGTATTATTATACTTATCTCAACATTTGATTTAGGAAAATAGACTTTAAATGGTAATTTATTTAGTTTTTTACTAAATTTTATGAATGATTTGGTCTTTTTTCGTTTATTTCTGGTTTCTATTTCATATTTTTCTTTGAGGATGGTTTTTATATTGTCAATTGCCATGGCAAAACCAATAAAACCAAGAAAAATAACATAAATTATTGAGATGAAGACATCAGTTTGTCCTAAACTTTGCAAGAATCTAAAGATAACAATCCCAATGATCGAGCCAAAAATACCACCAAATATCAACACTGACCCCATTTTAAAATCAACATTTCTTTGTTTAGCGTGTGACATTAGTCCAGCAATAGATGAGGCTGTAATTTGATTTGCAGAAGTGGAAACGGCAACTAAGGGAGGAATTCCCATAAATATTAGAAGGGGAGTCGCAATAAAACCCCCGCCAATGCCAAACATTCCAGATAATATACCAGTAATAAAACCAAGAGATAATATTAATAATATATTAATTGGAATTTCAGCAATAGGGAGATATATCTGCAATGCTATTTTTCTAGTGTGATTTTAAGAGAATTTTCAAATTTATATTCTTGAGAAAATTCTTTAGAAAAATCTTTTTTAATTTCTTCTGTTAATAATAAAATATTGTCCATCAAATCAATGAATTTTTGATATGAACCAGTATTATTTTTTTTGTTATTTTCCATTTATAAATTAATTATAAAATAAGCTATTGTTAATAAATCCAATATATTTTATTATTAGATTAACAAATAATATCTTATTTTAAGTTAAAAATACTAACACTCTAATTCTAAGGGATAATTTTTGTAAGTCAATGGTAAAATCATGTCATATCAGGTATTAGCGAGGAAATATAGACCAAATATTCTATCAGAATTAGTGGGTCAGGAAGTATTGGTACAAACATTATTATCATCTATTAAACAGGGCAAAATAGCTCATGCTTTTATTTTGAGTGGTATTCGTGGTGTTGGTAAAACAACAACTGCTAGAATTATTGCTAAAGCTCTAAATTGTATTGGTGAGGATGGTAAATTACAGGAAGCTTCCAATCCCTGTGGAAAATGTCATAATTGTCTTGCTATTGCTGATTCTAAATTTCCTGATGTTATTGAAATGGATGCAGCTTCAAAGACGGGCGTTGACGATATTAGGGAAATAATTGATAATATTTCATATGCAACATCTATTGGTCGTTATAAGGTATATATTATTGATGAAGTCCATATGCTCAGTAATAATGCTTTCAATGCTCTTCTTAAAACCTTAGAAGAGCCACCTGCTCATGTAAAATTTATTTTTGCAACAACAGAAATAAAAAAAATTCCTATTACTATTATTTCTCGTTGTCAAAGATTTGATCTAAAAAGACTGACAATTGATGATATAACATCCCATCTCAAAAAAATTTTACAAAAAGAATCTTTTGAAGTTGAAGAAAAGGCTTTAAATTTAATAGCAAATTTATCTGAAGGATCTATGCGAGATTCCCTTTCTCTTCTAGATCAAGCCTTGTCATATAATAATTATCAAAAATTACTTACTACTGAGAAATTTGAGGAAATGGTTGGGTTGGTTGATAAAATTGAGCTGATCGATTTTGTTGAAATCCTTCTCAAGGGTGAAGTAGAAAATGTAATTAATATTTTTAATGATTTTTATGATAAATCTATTGATATTACCTCCTTTGCTAATGAGTTATTAGAAGTAATTCATGATATAACCTTAATCAAAACCATTAAAGATTATAAAATTTCTAACATATCTGATATTTGTTATAATAAAATGCAAGATATTGCCAATAATGTCTCTGTAGCTTCTTTGGCTAGGATTTGGCAAATGCTTTTAAAAGGTATAAATGAGTTGAAAAATTCACCAAATTATAAAATATCTTTTGAGATGATTTTAATTAGAATTTGTTACATGTCTAATATTCCTAATTTTGAACAAATACTTGTTGATAATAACAAAAATAACGCTCAAAATAGCAACATAGGATCTACTCTTGCTGGAGAGGTTCTAAGAAATTTTCCTGAATCCAAAATTATAGACTAAAATGACTGATAAAAAAACAAAAATTCTTTGTGCAGAAGATGAAGTTGATATTAGAGAAAATATAGTTGAGATCTTGCAAGATGAAGGTTTTGACGTGATAGCAGCTTCTGATGGCGCTGAAGCTCTTGAAATTTTAGAGAAAAGTCAAGATATAGATTTGGTTGTTTCAGACATTATGATGCCGAATCTCAGTGGTTTGGAATTATTGTCTAAATTTAGGAAAAGTGAATCTAAATGTAGAAATGTACCATTTATTTTATTAACGGCCCTTTCAACAAAAGATGATCTTATTAAAGGTAGTAAAATGGGTGCCAATGATTATATCGTTAAGCCAATAGATTTTGATATTTTAATTGCTAAAATTAATGAAAAAATATCTAATGCTAATATAGTTCAAAATCAATTTGATCACAAGGTCAAAAATATTACTGACCAAATTTCTAATATTCTACCAAATAATATCATAGAAAATGTTAAGATTATTAACCATCTTTCTGAGATTTTAAAAACTGAACCATATGGCCCCCTTCCTCATAATAAATATTTAACTGATATCAATAGAATACATAGTTCATCTTTAAAATTAACCGCTTTAATTAATAATTATTTAGAAACTGGACATATTGTTAATATCATAGATGAAAATGAAGAGATACATGACCCCGTCGCATTGTTAAACAATATTATTTCTGGATTAAGTCCAAAATTAAAAGAATATATAGATATTAATATAGATGATAAGACTGTAATTCCTAAAGTAAAAATTAACCCTAATATTATAGTTGAATCTATCAAAAAGACCCTTTCTGTTTTTTTAAAAACTCACTTAGTTAATATTGATATTAATATTATATTTGATTATTTGGATAGGGTAGTCTTTGTTTTAACAATCAGAGATTATATAGAAAAAGATGATATTAGCAAAATTATAGAGGAAAAAGGAATTCCTCAGAAATTGAGAGATTCTGAATATGATTTTGATGTTATATTTAATAATGGTGAATTTTCTGCATTAATTTTTATCCCAGCATTTAAAATTGTAGAATAAACATAATCTTGAAGGCAAAACCAATTATATCATTTATCATTAAAATTTTCTTTTTGCTTTTTCTGTTATTTTTTATTTCTGCTTCCTATTTCATTCTATTAATTACTACTGAGCAAAAATCCTTTCCATTTTTAACAAATAAAGTCGAATCTGAGATAAAACAATATCTCGAGCAACATGATGATATTAGAATAAAAAATATTCGAATTAAGCAAAAAAACTTTAATATCATTGCTCATTTTGATCAAATTAATTTAACTTATTCTAAAATATTTGTTGATATACCGACAGCTAAATTATCTTTTTCAATTTTTGATTTAATTTTATTTCAGACTTCTATAAAGGAAATGGATATTGATTTGGCAAATGTTAAATATCATTCCTACTTATCTGATAAAAGTGATGATAATTTTAATTTTAAGCTAAATGATATTTTGCCAGAAATTCTCAGTAGTAATTTAAAAAAGGCAAAAATAAATAGATTAAATCTAAAATTACTAAATGAGGGGAAAATTTATCATGATATAAAAATTAATGATGCAGCATTAAAAATTAGTAATGAGAGATCTTTTTTGTCCGCTAAAATAAAATTTAAAAATAAGAATCTTACTTTAAAAAATAGATGCTATATTGATGCTGCTGCAATTTGTAATATTAATATCTCTAAATTTGACCCCTCTTTAATTTCCAATTTCTATTCTATTCCGCTTGATATATCTGGCATAAGGGCAAAAATATCTAGCAATATTACTATTATTTCTAATGATAAATCGGATAATATTTCTTTTATTTTTAATAGCGATAAAGGAGTGATAAATGATCGTAGGATTTTCTCAGATAGGGTGCAATTTGATGATTTAAGAATTTCTGGTGATTATAATTTAGATCAAAAATCTTTAAAAATCACAGATTTTAATCTAAAATTTGATAATGATATTACTTTCTCCGGCAATCTAAATATTCAAAATGTTTTTAAACCTAAATTTAATGTTAATTTATCTTTAGATAATTTAACTAGAAAAGATACGTCAAAATTATGGCCAATAATTATTCCAGAAGATGATAATATCAAAAAATGGGTTTTAAAACATATGAAATCTTTTGATATAGAAAAGTCGAATATATTTATGCAATTTGATCAAGGGAATATGGTCGATATTGATGCGAAATTTAATTTTAAAAATGCGGCAATTTTATATGATAGATATTTTCCTACAATTTATGATGCTTCTGGAAGGGCGCATTTTGACAATAAGTCAATGAAGATTGAGATAGATAAGGGAAATGTTTTAAAAAGTAAAATTAAAAATGCTACAATCATCATTGCAGATTTTTTTAAAAAAACACTTATATTAGAAATTAAAAGTAAAGTTATCGGCAGGGCTGAAGATTTGTTAAAACATATAAATTATAAATCAGATTTTGCTCGAAATATTGGTAATTATGTTAATGGCTTTTCCAATAGCTACATTGATTTAGCAATACCAATTGAGCAAAAATTAAATTTAAAAGATATTTATCTACAAATTCATTCAAGAGTTAGAAATATTAATAATAATTATTTAGGTAAAAATTCTGATTTACATATTGATGTTACCAAGGATGTTAATTCAGATGTATTTTCTAGTAAAATTAACCTTACTGGTTCTAATATTAATTTTGCGCCATTATCAATAGCAAAAAACAAAAATATTAAGTCCCAATTATCTTTTGATATAGAGTCTAAAAATAATTTATTAAAATTTGATAATTTAAAATTTAATTTATTACAAGATAATTTAATTACAGGATCCTTCTTATTTAATTTAGACTATAAGAGTGTTCAAAATATCAATCTTAAACATCTAGATTTCGCGTTATCTTATAATTCTGATTACAAAAATTCTACTAGAGAATTAATTCTAAATGCTAAAAAAATTGATTTGAATAAACTTAAATCAATTATTACTTCTAGTAATAGCGATCATAAAAAATATGATATCAATAATGTAGAAATTATTTTGGATGATTTAATATTGGTCAATGATATTAAATTTCATGATGTTGATATTAATCTTCATTGTAATAAATCATTATGTATTAATAGCTTTATTGAGGTAAAAAAAGATAATAAGGAAATTGTAAATATTGATTTTAAACCTTATCCCATTAAACAGATAACCAAAATTTCTGGCAAAATATCAGATATATCCTCTGTAGTTAGGGGTTTTGATATTTATGATAAAATATTAGAGGGGGATTTAGCTATTGAAGCTGAAATAAAAATGGATGATCAGGATGCAATAATATCTGGTGAAGCTTATAATAAAAAGGAATATCAGATATTGAAGGGCGAGATGGTAGAAAAAATATCAAAAGATGATTTTTTTTCTAAGATTAGAGATAAATTAGCACTTGAAGATAAAGTTAGATTTGACGATTTGCATTCTGAATTTAATATTAGGGATGGCGTGTTAGAGTTAGAGAAATTTATTATTAGCAATAATTATTTAGGTATTACTGCTAAAGGAGATATTAATATTATTGCTGGTAAGGTTGATATTAAAGGTTTGGTTGTTCCAGGATATTTAATTAATAGATTATTTGGTATAGGAGATTTACCGATTATTAAATATTTTTCTCCTCTATTGGTTGGAGAAGAAGGTGGTGGCATATTTGCTGGAAGTTATAAATTAGAAAAAAACCCAGATATTGATAATAAATTAAGATTTCAACTAAATAAAAGTTCAATTTTTGCACCGGGTGCTATTCGTAATTTTTTTAATTGACCCAGAAAAATATTTTTAATTTGATTATAATTTGAATTATATTATATTTAGTAATGCCAAGTTTCGTCTTAAAATAGAAAATATAGCAAGATATTTTTAGATAAAAATGGTAAAAAATGAGAGATAATAAAGTAAAATAAATGAAAACAGCAATTATAATTTTTCCAGGTTCTAACTGTGATAAGGACGGTATTGATGGGCTGAAGAAAATTAGTAATAATATACAGCAAATTTGGCATAAGGAAACAAAATTAGATGATGATTTGGATTTAATTTTAGTGCCGGGTGGTTTTTCTTACGGTGATTATCTTAGAAGTGGTGGAATTGCTGCTAATTCTAATATTATGCCTGAAATTATTCGTTTGGCAAATAAGGGTGTAAAAGTAATTGGTATTTGTAATGGTTTTCAGATTCTAACTGAAGCTGGATTATTAGATGGTGCTTTAATGAGAAATATCAAGGCAAAATTTATCTGTCAAAAGGTTTATCTATCTTGTCAAAATAAGAATACTATTTTTACTAATCAAATTAATAAAATTATTCAAATTCCAATTGCCCATATGGATGGTAATTATTATTGCTCTGATGATATTTTAAAAAATCTTCAGGATAATAATCAAATTGCTTTTAAATATTGTGGTAAAAATGCTGAAATTGAAGAAGATTTCAATCCTAATGGTTCAAAAGAAAATATTGCCGGAATTTTTAATAAAAATAAAAATGTGCTTGGTATGATGCCTCATCCTGAAAGAGCGATTGATAAGGATGTTAATGGTCTTGATGGTCTTTTATTATTTAATTCTTTACTAAATTAGATGATCAATAAAAAGACAAAATTTATTTTTATTACTGGTGGAGTTGTATCATCTCTTGGTAAGGGTTTGGCTTCGGCTTCTATTGCTGCTCTTTTGCAATCTCGCGGTTATAAGGTTCGTTTGCGTAAATTAGATCCATATTTAAATATTGATCCTGGTACTATGAGTCCAACTCAACATGGCGAGGTTTTTGTCACTGAAGATGGTGCTGAAACGGATCTTGATTTAGGACATTATGAAAGATTTACCGGAGTTGATGCTAAAAAATCCGATAATGTAACTGCTGGGCAAATCTATCAAAAATTACTAAATAGAGAAAGAAAGGGAGATTATTTAGGTAGAACTGTTCAAGTTATTCCTCATGTTACCGATTTAATCAAGGAATTTATTCTTAATGATCTTGAAGATATTGATTTTGGTCTTTTTGAAATTGGGGGTACTGTTGGGGATATCGAAGCCTTGCCATTTTTTGAAGCTATTAGGCAAATTGGTTTTGAATATGGTGATTCTAGATGTGCCTTTGTTCATTTAACATTACTGCCTTATATCGAATCTGCTCATGAATTAAAAACCAAACCAACTCAACATTCTGTTAAAGAGCTTAGGTCAATTGGTATTAATCCTAGTATTTTATTATGTCGCGCAGAAAGGCCCGTTGATGATGCTATTATTGATAAAATTGCCAAAATGTGTTCGGTCAATAAGGATTATGTTTTATTGGCACCAAATGTTGATAATATTTATAAGGTACCAATGGTTTATCATGATCAGGGTTTGGATGAACAAATTTTAAAATATTTTGGACTTGATATTAAAGAACCTAATTTACAAAAATGGCAAGATATTTTTACTTCCATTGATAATAAAAAAGGTCAGGTAACTATCGCTATTGCTGGTAAATATACTGAATATAGTGATTCTTATAAATCATTATTAGAAGCAATTGATCACGCTTCAACCTATCATAAGATTAAGGTTAAAATTAAATGGGTTAATATTAGAAATTCTAACAAAAATAAATTAAAGGATTTAGAAAATGTTAATGCGATTTTGGTTCCTGGTGGTTTTGGTGATGATGGCATGGAAGGGAAGATAACCATAATTAATTATGCTCGTAAAAATAAGGTCCCTTATTTTGGAATTTGTCTTGGTATGCAGATGGCTCTCTTAGAATTTGCTAGAAATAAGGCTGAAATTCATGATGCAATTTCTAGTGAAAGTGAAAGTGAGGGGCAAAAATTAATTTCCATGATGCATGAATGGGAAAAACAAGGTGGAGAAAAACAAAAACAGGGGAAAGATCTTGGTGGCACAATGAGGCTTGGATCATATCCTTGTCATATTTCTAAAAATAGCCTAGCTTATGAAATTTATGGAGAAGAAAAAATTTCTGAGAGACATCGCCACCGTTATGAGGTTAATATTAATTATAAAAAGAATTTAGAAGATGCTGGGTTAATATTTTCTGGTATGTCGCCAGATGGCAATTTGACAGAAATTATCGAACTTAAAGATCATCCATTTTTTATTGGGGTACAATTTCATCCTGAATTAAAATCCAAACCATTTTCACCTCATCCAATTTTCTTAAAATTTATTGAAGCAGCTAAGAAATGCCCCCTAAAATTCAGACCATTAATTTTTTAATTTCTTTTGACATAATTTATTAAATTAAATTTTTAATTAACAGATGAAAAAATATTAGCATATTTTTCCATCTTCCAAATCGAAATTTAAAGAAATTATAGTCTATGAAATTTAAAAATTAATGGTCTGAATTTTAGGGGGCATTTCTCTAAGCCTTAAATTAACTTTAATAAAAATATTTTTTTATTTTACTAATTGTTTTTTCTTGATAAGAAGATTTGTTTTTATCGAGCCAGACTGGATTGGGAAAGCTAGGATCATCTTTAAAGCGAGCGATAATATGAATATGAAGTTGAGAGACTATATTACCAAGATTAGCTATATTTAATTTATCTGGCTGGTAATTATTTTGAATTATTTTAGATATTTGATTGATTTCTTCTAATAAAATTTCTTGATCAGAGGCGCTTAAATCAATAATTTCTGTCATATTTTTTCTTCTGGGAACAAGAATAAACCAAGGATAAAGAGCGTTATTCATTAAAAGTAATTTTGATAATTTTAAATCCTTAATAAAAAAACAATCATTTTCTAATCTTTGATCTAAAATAAATCCTTTTTCTAAATTACTCATAAAAAGCTAATTCTTTGCAAATTTCTAGTAATAAATCAGCTTTATTTAAACTGTAAAAATGAAAATCTCTAATATCATGATCATAAAGATCCTGACATTGTTTGATGGCAATATTTTTTGAAATTTCAAATTGATCTGTACCAGTTTGATATTGATTAATAATTTTTTTTGGTACATCAGTGCCACATTTTTGAGCAAAATGCTGTACTTGATTAATATCATGAATTGGCAAAATACCAGGAATTATTGGGATGTTAATATTTTTTGCTCTGGCTTTATTTAAAAATTCATAAAAATAAGAATTATCAAAGAAAAATTGCGTAATGATTTGATTAGCGCCAGCATCGATTTTCTTTTTAAGATTATCAATATCTTGATCTAAATTCTTTGATTCTGGATGTTTTTCAGGATAGGCTGCAACCGAAATTTCAAAATCTGCGATATTTTTTAGAGCAGCAACTAACTCATTAGCATATTTGTAATGACCAAGATTTTCTCCATCAGGTAAATCACCACGCAGAGCCACAATATGTTTGATATTAGAGTTCCAATAATTTTGAGCAATTTCTGTAATTTCTTGCTTTGTTGAGCCAACACAAGTTAGGTGAGCTGCAACTTCAAAATTATTTTCTTTAGCAATTTTTAGAACAATATCATGCGTTCTTTTGCGGGTACTGCCGCCAGCGCCATAGGTTACAGAAACAAATTTTGGTTCTAATATTTTTAATTTTTCTATTTCTTGATGTAATTTTTTTTCCAACCCAGCAGTTTTTGGAGGGAAAAATTCTAAAGAAATATTAACATTTTTTTTATTCATGAAATAATAAACTAACTTCTCACAGCGCAATCTGACGATACAATATATTTATAAGTAGTCAATTGCTCCAACCCAACTGGCCCTCTAGCATGTAATTTGCCAGTAGCAATTCCAACTTCTGCCCCAAGGCCAAATTCCCCACCATCAGCAAATTGTGTAGAAGTATTATGCATGACAATTGATGAATCAATCTTAGCAAAAAATTCTTCTTTAGCAGATTCATCTTCACAAATAATGGCTTCCGTATGAGAAGAGCTGTATTTATTGATATGTACAATTGCCTGATTGATATTTTTAACAATTTTTACAGAAAGAATTTTATCTAAATATTCAGTGTAAAAATCTTGATTTGTTGCTTTTTTAATTCTTGGATCAATTTTAATAGATGCAGCATCGCCCCTAATCTCACAGCCCTCATTAATTAATTTATCGGTTATTAATTTTAGAGCTTTTTTAGCTATTTTAGCATCAATTAATAATGATTCTGTGGCACCACAAATTCCAACTCTTCTAAGTTTAGCATTGGCAATAATTTTGACTGCCTTTTCAAGATCAGCAGAAGAATGAATGTAGCTATGGCAATTGCCAGTTAAATGACGAAAGACAGGAATTTTACTGTTTTTTTCAATAGCCATGATTAAATTTTGACCACCCCTTGGCACAACAACATCAATATATTCTGGCATTTTTAGTAAATATTTTACATATTCACGATCGCTATTTAAGACATAATTCACAATATTTGGATCTAAATTAAATTTAGCCAAAATCTTGCGATAAATATCAGCAATTATTTTTGAAGAATTAAAACTTTCCGAACCACTACGCAAAATAACAGCATTGCCAGATTTAATAGAAAGAGCAGCAACATCGGAAGTGACATTGGGTCTTGCTTCATAAATTGTTAATAATACACCAATTGGAGTTGAAATTCTTCTAATATGAAGATTATTTTCTCTTTTAACATCATAAGTAATTTTACCAACTGGATCAGGCAGAGATGCTACATCTTTCACAGCATCTGCAATGGCAAAAATTCTTTCTTTTGTTAGGGTAAGACGGTCAATTTTAGCATTTGGTAAATTGTTTTTTTTAGCTAAATCAAGATCAATCTTATTTTGAGAAATAATTTCCTGATATTGATTTTTTATTTCATCAGAAATTTCTAAGAGAATTTTATTTTTGATATTAGTTTCTAGAGTAGCAATGTCGGTAACTGATTTTTTACTATTTTCACAGATTTTTTTAACTTCTTGTTTTATGGTCATAATTTTTAGTTTTTCAGAGGTTCCTATTCATAGGATTAATGGTTTATTAGGGCTGCAACATTTAGCGAATGCAGGTTTTGAATCTGGTGGCCCCCATTCATCATTATCAATTATTACTCTTTGTTCACTGTTTCCAGGGAATAACATCTTCAAAACCACCTTCAACAAAATCTTCAAATTCTCCTCCTTCTATTTCAGAATTTGTTTTTAATTCTTCTTGTTTTGCTTCTGTTTTTAAGGTTTTTTCTTCTTCTGAAGATTCTTTTATCCGACCCTCATCATTTTTTTCAGACTGATTTTTTGATGAGTTAGAACATAATGTTGGCATTATTATTTAATTAAGTGTTTGGTAACTAATTGTTATTGACCCTGCCCCTCTTCACCTTTACCAAAGGCCGTTTTAAGTCCGCCAACAGCAATATGAGGTGGTTGCAATCCTCCTAAAAGAAAATTTTTCTGAGGAATTACAGCTAATTTAGACCTGATCGCAATTGGCATAAATTTTTCGATAAAGTCAAATGTCACATATTCCAAATTTGGCATTTTAATTTTTACTAAATCATCTAAAGAAACAGATGGAGATAAAGCATCTTCCAAACCCTTAATTCTATCACCCATACCAAAACTTTGACCATCGGAAGATAAATATTCCAAATTAGTGATGGCACTACTAGCACCTTCAGCGGCGTGGAAGCCTTCAGCTCTGCCACCACCACCAGATCCGCCACTACTATCTGTACTATCTTTCATCGAGGCCAGTCTGGCCATTAATTCAGCTATGTCTGACATAATCTTTAATAAAAGTAATTACTAATTTTATGAAAAATGCTTTTACAAACAAATTCTAGGCATTTTATTTTTTTCAAGCAATTGTGTAATAAAACCTACATGAGAGCAGAAAAAAATAAAATAAGGCATAATTTGGCAGCAAAAGGCTAGTCAATTGCAGCTAGGGCAGTCATATTTAGGATCTCATCAATTGATGATCTCATAGTTACAATTTGTACCGGTTTTTCAAAGCCAGTTAAAATTGGGCCAATTACCGAACATTCACTAAATTCTTCCAATAATTTAGTAGCAATATTGGCAGAATGTAAACCAGGGCAAATTAAAATATTAGCTGCATCAGTCAAGCGACAGAAAGGATATTTCTCTCTTTTTTCCTTATTTAAAGCAACATCCGCTGTCATTTCACCATCATATTCAAAATTAACTTTTTGACCATCCAAAATTGACACAGCTTCTTTAATTCTTGAGGATTCTGTATTTAAAGCACTACCAAAATTAGAATATGAAAGAAAGGCAACTCTTGGTTTAAAGCCCATATCTTCTACTTTTTTAGCAGTTTGAATAGCAATTTGCGCCAATCTTTCAGAAGAGGATAATTCTGAGCAAGCAGTGTCAGAAACAAAAACTGTTCTATTTTTAGAAATTAAAATTGACATACCAAGTGAAACCTCACCCTCTTTATGTTTAATAACTTTAGAAATATCATGCAGATTTTTACGATAGCCGCGAGTTAGACCAGTTACCAAACAATCACCATGATTTAGGCTAAGCATTGCTGAGGCAAAAATATTACGATCAGTTTTAACCATTCTTTCACAATCAGAATGTAATACACCTTCTCTTTGCAATTTTTCATAAATGTAATCTGAATATTTGTCATTTTCAGAGCAAATAGCAGCATTATGAATTTCAATTCCCTCTCTTTTAATACCAAAATCAGTCATTTTTTCGGAAATAACTTTATCTTTACCAATTAAAATTGGAGTACCATAGCCACTATCACGCCATTTGGCAGCAACTTTAATGATTTCATTTTGCTCACCTTCAGCAAAAATGACTCTTTTTGGTTTTTCTTTTAAACGATCAAAGATCATGCTCATAGAATTGGCGGTAGGATCTCTTCTGGCCTGTAATGATTTAGCATATTCATCCCATCTGGTAATTGGTTTTTTAGCAACACCACTTTTAACTGCCGCTTTAGCAACTGCAACTGGAATTCTACTAATAAGACGAGCATCAAAAGGAGTTGGGATGATGTAATTTGGTCCAAATTTTAATTTTTTACCACCATAGGCTTTAATCACCTCATCTGGAACATCTTCCTTAGCTAGGTCAGCCAAAGCATAGGCTGCAGCTAATTTCATTTCCTCATTAATTTGGGTAGCTCTAACATCCAAAGCACCACGGAAAATGTAAGGGAAACCCATAACATTATTGACCTGATTGGGATAGTCACTTCTACCAGTGGCTACAATAGCATCTGGCACAGCTTCTAAAACTTCTTCAGGACGAATTTCAGGATCTGGATTGGCCATAGCAAAAATAATTGGCTGTTTGCCCATTAATTTCACCATATCTTGACTAACAGCACCTTTAACTGAAAGACCCATAAAAATATCCGCCCCTTTCATGGCATCTTCCAATGTTCTGCAGTCAGTTTCTACAGCATGCTTTTCTTTCCACTCATTCATGCTTTTTTCACGGCCTTTGTAAATAACGCCAGTTCTGTCACAAAGAAGAATATTTTCTGCGGGCATACCAGCTTCTTTGATCAGTTCTAAACAGGCAATTCCGGCAGCACCAGCACCATTAATAACCAAGCGAGATTTTTTGATATCTTTACCAGCAATTTCCAAAGCATTAATCATACCAGCAACAGAAATAATTGCTGTACCATGTTGATCATCATGGAAAACTGGAATATCCATTAATTCACGAAGTCTTTTTTCAATGATAAAGCAAGATGGGGAGCCAATATCCTCAAGATTGATCCCGCCCCAACTTGGAGAAAGATATTTGACTGAATTAATAAATTCTTCAATATCATCAGTATCGACCTCAATATCAACTGAATCAATATCGGCAAATTTTTTGAATAGAACTGATTTACCTTCCATAACTGGCTTGGAAGCTGCCGCACCAAGATTACCCAAACCTAAAACTGCAGTACCATTAGAAATAACCGCCACATAATTAGCCTTAGCTGTGTAATCATAGACTTTCTCAGGGTCGGCAGCAATTTCTTCACATGGAATGGCAACGCCAGGAGAATAGGCTAGGGCCAAATCTCTTTGAGTATTAAGATTTTTAGTAGCATGCATGCCGACCTTACCTGGCTTAGGATTCTTATGAAAATCTAAAGCTTCTAAATCTTTTTGAGTTCTTTTTTGAGTCATTATGAATTTTGTTAATTGATTTGAATTACACCAACTCCCATCTTTAAATTAAGCCTCTTTAAAGATGGGAGTTGGTATTAAAGGGATCTTAGAGATAAATTTGTAAAAAATCCAGATAAAATTTATGAGTTTAAAATAGGTTGAAAAATTTTGTGCTCCTAGGAGCACATTTTTTTTAGAGGTTACTTAAGAAGAATATGGAGTAGTCCCAATATGAGACCTTTGCATAATTGAAGTAGTTTGATTTTTAGAAAATCAATTGTGCAAAGGTCTCATATTATTTGCTTTTACAACAAAAACCGCTATGCAAAGGTATTATTTAAAGATAATTGAGGATATTTCTAAGAAAGAAATTGGAGGAAATTTAGTTTTAGACAGCCCCTCAAAAATTGAAAAACTGCCTAAATACCATTTTCTATCTTTAAAGAGTCCCACTTTAAAGTTGGGAAATGGTATGACTAAAGTGCTGATATCAGTATATCATAAAATTAAGCCTAGATCAAGTTATTAAGGAGCCTCTGAAAAACTAAAAATTCCAATTTTTAGTTTTTCAGAGGTTTCTTAAATCTCTATTTACATTAAGAATCGCTCAGATAAAATAAAATTTCCAAGACAAATTTTACATAAAATACATGAACATAATAGCAAATAATAATAAAGAAATTGTATCTGTCGCTATTGGCAGTGAAATGAAAAAATCCTATCTGGATTATGCCATGTCGGTTATTGTATCGCGTGCCATTCCTGATGTTTGTGATGGTTTTAAACCCGTCCATAGGAGAATTCTTTATGTTATGTATGAGGGTGGTTATGACTTTAATAAACCATTCAAAAAATCTGCTAGAATTGTCGGTGAAGTAATGGGTAAATATCACCCTCATGGTGATTCTGCTATTTATCAATCATTGGTTCGTATGGCTCAGGATTTTTCCATGGGTGTTATGCTAATTGATGGTCAAGGTAATTTTGGTTCAATTGATGATGATCCGCCAGCTGCAATGAGATATACTGAATCTCGTTTACAGAAGATCTCCCATATTATGTTGGAAGATTTGGATAAAAACACGGTTGATTTCATGCCAAATTATGATGGCTCCGAGAATGAACCTATGGTTTTGCCAGCCCGTTTTCCAAATTTACTTGTTAATGGTAGTAGCGGTATTGCTGTTGGTATGGCAACTAATATTCCACCTCACAATCTTGGTGAAGTAATTGACGCTCTTTTAGCCTATATTGACAATAATGATTTAACTATTCCTGAACTTCTGCAAATTATTCCTGGTCCTGATTTTCCAACTGGTGGTATTATTTATGGTAAATCTGGCTTCACCAATGCTGCAAATACTGGTCGTGGTTCTGTTATTATTCGTGGTAAATGTGATGTGGAGGAAAAAGGTAAAAAATTCTCAATTGTCATTAGCGAAGTTCCTTATCAGGTTAATAAGGCCAAATTAGTTGAGAAAATTGCCGAATTAGTTAAGGAGAAAAAAATTGAAGGTATTTCTGACTTGCGTGACGAATCTAACCGTGATGGTGTTAGGATTGTTATTGATTTAAAAAGAGATGCCATTTCTGAAGTTATTATTAATCAGCTTTACAATTTTACTGAATTGCAAAAAAGCTTTAGTGTTAATATGTTGGCACTTAATTATGGTAAGCCAGAACTTCTAAATCTTTTAGATGTCATTAAAATCTTCACTAAATTTAGAGAAGATGTTGTTGTTAGAAGAACAAATTTCTTACTTAATAAAGCTAGGGATAAAACTCATATTTTAATTGGTCTGGCTGTTGCAGTGGCCAATATTGATGAGGTTGTGGCTCTTATTAGATCTTCTAAAGATGTGGCGGAAGCTAGGGAAAAATTACTTGCTAGAAATTGGCCAGTTGGTACAGTTCAGACAATTATTGATCTAATTCAAGATAAGGGTAATGTGGTTGAGGATGGCAAATTCTATTTTACCGAAATTCAGGCTAAAGCAATTTTAGATATGAGACTTGCTAAATTAACTGGTCTTGAAATGGATAAGATTGATGGAGAAATTCAAGAATTAGCCAAGAAAATTGCTGGATATATTGAAATTCTTTCTAATCGTGATAAATTAATAGCAATTGTTAAGCAAGAATTAATTGAGGTTAAAGAACAATTTGCCGTACCAAGAAGATCTCAAATTGAAGAATCGGAATTAGAATCCAACATTGAAGATCTTATTCCAAAAGAAGATATGGTGGTAGTTGCAACCATGAATGGTTACATTAAGAGAGTTCCACTTTCAACTTACAAATCTCAAAGAAGAGGCGGAAAAGGAAGGAGTGGTATGGATGTTAAGGATGAAGATATTGCGGTTAATATTTTTGTCGCTAACACCCATATTCCAATTTTATTCTTTTCTGATAAAGGTAAGGTTTATCGCATGAAAACTTACAAATTACCATTAACTTCACCACAAGCAAAGGGTAGGGCGTTGGTTAATTTACTTCCTATTGAACAGGATGAAAAAATTACTACAATTTTACCATTACCTGAAGATCAAGAATCTTGGAAAGATTTAAATATCGCTTTTGCTACTGCTTCGGGCAAGATTCGTAAAAATTCTATGGATCAATTTGCTGATATTAGATCTAGCGGTAAAATTGCCATGAAATTAGAAAATGGTGAAGCTTTAATTGGTGTAAATATCTGCTCAGATGATGATGATATTATGCTTTCTACCAAAAATGGTAAATCAATTCGTTTCTCATCAGAATCATTAAGAATTTTCCAAAGTAGAAATTCAACTGGTGTTAGAGGTATTAAGCTAGAGAAGGGTAATGAGGTAATTGATATGTCAATTTTAAAACATTCTGAAGCTGATATGTTGACTAAGGAAAAATATCTAAAAATTTCAACTGATAAGAGGATTGAGCTCAGAGATGCTTTAATTTTTAATGCTGAAATTGAAAATAATAAGGAGATTGATTTAATTGATGCTATTTCAAAAAAATTACCAAAAATTACATCTGATTTGTCAGAAGAGCAAATTTATCAAATGGCTTTAGATGAAGAATTTATCTTAACTATTACTGAAAATGGCTTTGGTAAAAGAACTTCTGCCTATGAATATCGCATTACTAATCGAGGTGGTGTTGGTATTACTAATATTGTTACTTCTAAGAGAAATGGCAAAGTTGTGGCTAGCTTCCCTATTGATCATAAGGATCAAGTGATGTTAATTACCGATAATGGCACATTAATTAGAACCAAAATTGACACAGTTAGAGTTTCTGGTAGAAATACCCAAGGTGTCACCTTAATTAAAACAACTTCTGAGAAGGTTTCTTCAGTTGCTAGGATTGCTGGTAGTGAAGAGGAGGAGATTGTTGATGAGGAAGGAAATGAATAATTTTCCGAAAAAATAAATGTCAGCCATTGAGGTCAAAAAATTTAATCATAATGATCAAGAATTAGCAATTCGTTTTGGTTTGGGCGCTATTAAGGCGGTTGGAATTAAAATGATTGATGAAATTTGCCAAAAAAGGGCAAAAGAAGGTAAATTTAATGATATTTATGATTTTGCATCTCGTGCTGGCGGTAAATTTGTTAATAAAAAATCAATTGAGGCTTTGGCAAAATCTGGCGCTTTTGATAATATTCACCCTAATCGCCATCAAATATTAGAATCACAAGAAATTCTATCAAGATTTGCCTCACAAAAAGAAGAAGAAAAATCCAATCCTCAAATGAGTCTTTTTGGCGATGAAATTGGTTTGGAAGATACAAGACCAGATTTAATAAATTGTCAAGATTGGGAAAAGAAAGAAAAATTAGAAAAGGAATTTGAGGCTTTTGGTTTCTTTCCAAATGAACATCCAACCGAAGATCACATTGATGATTTACAAAAAAGAGGTGTTGTAACTTCAGAATTTTTGGAATCTGAAGCAAAGAATGATCAAATCATTAAATTATTTGGTTCAGTTGCTTATAGCAGACATAAATCTAGTGCTAAGGGTAGATATTCTTATTTAACCATGTCTGATCCTTATGGTATTTATGAAGCTTCAATTTTTGATGATGATTTAATCACCAGATCAAGAGACATAATGGCTGATGGCACTAATTTAGTCTTGGAGGTTTTGATTAGAAAAGATGATGGTGGTATTAGAATTTTGGTTAAAAATATTACAGAATTAGTTGAGTTTATTAAACATATTCCTGCTCGAAAAGAAATTTTTCAAGATATTAGAGCTAATCCAAAAAAGTCTTATGGTCAGGGTGATTATAAACAAAAGGATAAAAATGCTATAGATCCATTAGAAGCACAAAGAAAGGGAGATGAAGAGTTACAAAAATTAAAAAATAAAGATATTTTAGAAGAAGCTCAGATAGAAATTACTAAAAGAGAAGATATTTTTAATATTAAGAGTTTTTTGGCTAATAAAATTCCAAAAGTTGAATTTGATAAAAAAACCAAAATTTATTTATTAATTAAGGATAATGATCAAATAAATAAAATTTTATTAGATAATTTATATATTTTGGATGACAAAGATTTATCTGATTTAAAATTGATAATTAAAAATTAATTCCTATTAGATTGAATTTTAAAGTGAAATATTTAGAATGATCCTGGCTTTGTAATTAATTAATAAATTATCTCATGATTAAAAAAATAATAATTTTATCATCACTTGTAATGCTATCTGCTTGCATCGATATTCCTTTTGTTCCATTCATTTAAGATTGTAATGAAATTGCTATTTTTTGCTATTATTATTATTGCAAAAGTTACATTAGCAAATGAAGTTAATGACCCAGATCTTGAGTCTCTGGGTCTCGACGATGTTAGGTCTTTTATCGTCGATAATATAGGTGAAAAAGATAGTAACTCTGCGAATGATCAAAAAACAGCCACAAAAAACTCTGTTACTAATAGTAATTATTACGAAGATTTTTCTAAAAAAACCAGGGAGGAGGGGAGTAAATTTAAGGAATTTTTCTCTAACAAATCTAAAGATATCAAAAAAAATATCAATAAGGTTACAAATAAAATATCTAATAGTTTAAATAATTTATCTAAAGAAGGCGATAATAATGAAAATGATGATATTATTAAAAATGCAAGTAACATAATAACATCAAAAAATAATCAAATTCAAAATGAAAATTTACCATCTGAAAAAGAAGTCGCAATTTTAGATGATAATCACAAATATCAGTTTAATAAATTATATCCAAAACCAATATCCAAAATTCCACCAGATTTTCTAACCACAGATATTCCACCACCATTATTATCTAGATCTTTTAGTGATGAAAATATTCATCATCCAATTTTAAATACATATTCTGATAAGGTAGATTTATTATTTACTGAAATTGGCGCTAATGATATTAATGATTTTAATGCTATTTTAAGAGATGTTCTTAATGTTAATATCTATAATGATTTTGGTGATACGCCCCTAATTTTTGCAGTTTCTTTAAAAAGGCGTTCAATAGCTTCCAGCTTAGTTTCTGCCGGTGCCAATCCAGATTTAAAAAATGGCTTAGGATTAACAGCAGTAAATATTGCTATCAAAATGGGTGACTATGAAATGGTTAAATTGCTGATTGAATCAGGTGCTAATTTGAATGTTAGAAATAATTTTGGGGAAACATATTTAATGCAAGCTGTTAGGATGGGTTATTTACCAGTAATTGATTATTTGGTAGCTAAAGATATTGATCTAGATGCCACCAATAAGCAAAATTTGACTGCTTTTGATATCGCAATACAATCCAAAAATAATGTTGTAGTACAATTATTATTGAAATATGGTACTAAAAGAAGGCTGCTTGTTAACAGGTCAATTATTGATGAATTAGATGGAAAATGGGGTTATCGCAAGGAACCTCTGAAAAACTAAAAATTGGAATTTTTAGATCATTTTTTAGCAGAAATTGTGTTTCTTTTTGGCGCAATATGAACATATTGTGCCATAAAAAACTAAATTTATGCAAAAAAGGGTCAAAAAGATCAATTTTGCTAAATACATATTTTAGTTTTTCAGAGGTTCCGCAATTACCAAAGATAATATCAGCTCCCATCTTTAAAGTAATATTTTATTAAAAAAGTTACTTTAAAGCCCAAAATTAATACCATTTAGGAATTATGAAAATTTTATTACATTTATTATTAATAATATTTATTGCATCATGTTCAGATTTAGATCAAGAATATGTTAAAAATAATCATCAAAAAGCTAAGAATATTATTATTTTAATTGGCGATGGTATGGGAAATACTCAAATTACTTATCATCTTGATAATCTCAAAGATCAAGAATCTAACTTTACCAAATTTAAATATTCTGGCTTAGTCAGAACTTATTCAAAAAATAGTTTAATTACAGATTCCGCTTCTTCTGCTACTTCAATTGCTACTGGTTACAAAGTGCCAAATCGCGCTTTATCTATTCTTGATGGTAGAAAATTACCAACTCTTTTTGAAATTGCCAAGAAGAGTGGAAAAAAGACTGGCTTTGTAGTTACCAGCTCTGTTTTACATGCAACTCCTGCCACTTTCTATGCTCACCAAGAAACTCGCTATATGAAAGAAGGAATTGCTGATGATCTTCTAAATTCTGATATAGATTTTATTAGTGGTGCTGATTTAGATTTTTTCCAAAAACATGATTATCTCAAGAAATTTCAAAATAAGGATTATAAATTATTTCATGAACAGAAAGATTTTAATATTGATGCTAAAAAAATATTTTATTTAGAAAATAACAAACATTTAGATCCAAAAAATCAAAATAGAAATGAATATTTAATTAATAATAGTTTGAAGGCTTTAGAATTCTTATCAAAAGGTGAAAAAGGTTTTATTTTATTAATTGAATCTTCACAAATTGATTTTGCTGGTCATAATAATGATCCTGAATATTTACTTGCTGAAATAAAAGAATTTGATAAATTAATTGGTAAAATTATCAATTTTGCTGATAATAATCAAGGCACTTTGGTTGTTTTAACTTCTGATCACGAAACTGGTGGTTTGACATTAATTACTGACGAAAAAGATTATATTACTGATTCTTATGATATTAATTTTTCTACTTCTGGCCACTCTGCTTCTATGGTGCCAATATTTGCCTATGGTACTGCTGCCGAGAAATTTACTGGAATAATTGATAATATTGATATTTTTCAGAAAATTTCCAGCCATATTAAATGATAATGTCATTTCCTAGCTTTAAAGCCTAAAATTGTCATTAATTCAATAAAAATGAAACTAACAAATGATCCTATTTATTAAATCTTTATTCAATATAGTTAAATTATTTTTATTTTTTGTAATTTTTCTGATATTTTTTCCTTTTTATGAGGAAAGAGCAATTTATTTTTTTCTAAAATTTTCTGGTCCTGTTTTTATTAAATTAGGACAGTTTTTATCTGTGAGGCCAGATTTAGTTGGTAAAGAATTATCTGAATTATTATCTAAATTTCAAGATAATTTAACACCTTTTTCAGAGAAGAATGCAATTAATTATATAGAAAAAATATATCAAAAGGATATAAATGATATTTTTAAAAAATTTAAAAAAGAACCTATAGCCTCGGCATCCATTGCTCAAACTCATAAGGCTGTTCTAAAAGGTGGTGAAGTTGTCGCTGTTAAAATTCTTAGGCCAAATATTGCCAAAATTATTAAAAGAGACTTATTAACCATTAAAATTATCACTTTTATTTTAGCAATATTTTCTAAAAATATTAGATCCATCCGTAAAGATATCCTACCTTCTTTAAAAAATATGTTAGAAAAAGAAGTTAATTTATTACTTGAAGCAGCATCATCTTCTAAAATTAAAGATATTCTATTGGATTTTAATGATTTCATAATACCAAAAATTTATTGGAATTTAACCAATAAGGATATTTTGGTAATGGAGTGGATTGACGGTATTAGATTTTCCAATAAAAAGGCCATTGCCGCCACTAAATTTAATAAGAAAAAATTGGTAAAAATATTAGTGCTTGGATTTTTTCACCAAGCATATGATCGGGGTTTTTTTCATGCTGATATGCATCCAGGTAATTTAATTCTAACTAAAGATGGTAAAATTGCTTTGATAGATTTCGGCATTATTGGCATTTTAGATAGAAAAATCAGAATTGCCATTACACAGATCTTTATTAATTTTTTAAAGAGAGATTATAGAAGAGTTGCCGAGCTTCATTTGGAAGCTGGTTTGGTTCCAGAAGACACTGATCTTGATGAATTTTCCTTATATTCTCGTATTTTGGGAGAATCTATTACGGATAAAAAAGTTTCAGAAGTGCCGCTCATTTTGATTTTTACAAAATTAATTGAGATGATCCAAAAATATAATATGAAAACTAATGAAAATTTATTATTATTGCAAAAAACAATCACATTGATTGAAGGAATTGCTTTTTCACTTGATGAGGATGTTAATATTTGGGCAATTGCTAAACCTTGGATGGAAGATTGGTCAAAGAAAAATATTGGTTTTGATGCTAAAATTAGGGATAATTTTCTAGAAATTATGGATGATATTAAGATAATCGCAAAGAAAATATCAAATACTTAAAAATATTTAGAAGAAGCTAAGAATTTAATTATCTTCCCTTATAATCATATTCTCTATGATGATCTAAATGAATATTTTTTGGAATTTGGCCAGTCTGAAAAAATATATCTATAGGAATGCCGCCTCTTGGATACCAATAGCCAGAAATTCTAAGCCATTTTGGCTTCATTAAAAAGATTAAATCCTTGGCAATTTTAATAGTACAATCTTCATGAAAGGCGCCATGATTTCTAAAAGAAGTAAGATATAATTTTAAAGATTTACTTTCGACCATTTTTTGATTTGGCACATATTCAATGATAATATTAGCAAAATCTGGTTGTGAAGTAACTGGGCAGATGGAGGTAAATTCTGGGCAAGAAAATTTAATCAAATAATCAAGATCAGGATGGGGATTATTCACCGCATCTAAGATTTTAATATCTGGATTATCATATTGATAATTTGTATTTTCTCCTAATTTTATTTTTGTCATATTTGTAATATTTCTTCTATTTTGTCACCAATCTCTATTATTTCCTGATTAATCATGTCTTTTTCAATTAATGGAAATTTACCTAAAACATAATCAGAAATTTCAAAGCGATCATCTTCTGGTCTGCCAACACCAATTCTAATGCGGTGATAATTTTTACCAATTTTATTATCAATATCTTTTAGGCCATTATGACCAGCATTACCTCCAGCAAATTTAATTTTATGAGTACCAATTTTCAAATCAATTTCATCATGAAAGACAAAAATCCTATCAGTTGGAATTTTATAAAATGTAGAAAATTTTTGCACCGCACTACCAGAAAGATTCATGAAACTTTGTGGTTTAATGGCGATAATTTTTTGTCCAGAAATTTCTCCAGTAAAAACTTTACTATCAAATTTATCTGGTTTTTTATCAAAAGAAAATTTATCAATCAGATAATCAATTGCCAAAAATCCAGCATTATGGCGAGTATTTTCATATTTTGTACCGGGATTTCCAAGACCGACCAATAATATCATAAAATTTTTACTTTATTAGAATTAAGCTCTAATTCTATGTCAAAATTTTCATCAATTACGGCATTTTTTAATAAAGCTAAAGCTAAAATTTTATTGTCATATTTAATATGAGATAGAATATGGCCAATTTTTCTATCATTAAAAGTAATTTCCTCTCCTTTTTCAAAAGAATTATTTCCTAAAATTTCAACTAGATAGATTTTTTTGCGAATTACACCCTTATATTTAATGCGGGCCATAACTTCTTGCCCAATATAGCAACCCTTATTAAAATCAACAGCACCTAAATCAAAAAAGCCATATTCAGCTGGAATAGATTTTTTAATTATCAAATCATTATGGTCAGGAATTTTAAGATCGAATCTGATTTTATTGTAAAAATCAAAATCTTGTTTTTTAAAATCTGGACTATTTTGAATTTTCTCCAAATTATTTTGATCTAAAATTGCTCTGAAAGAAATTTCTTTTGATCTTGGATCTTGATAAGAATTAATTTCAGTAATTTTTTGATCTAAAAAGACAATTTTTAAATCATCAATAATTTCTAATTCAATATCAGCTGATAATTTATAAAGGGAAAGTTTTTTAAAAATTTCTGCAATTCGCGCCTCTTCTACATCTAAATAAATATCTCCTTTTTTTTGGCTAATGAAAAAATCACAGAAAAAAGTGCCAGTGGCGCTTAGCATCAAACTATAAATCAGAGGATTTTCTGTAGTTAGAGAATTAATATCATTAGTAGTAAGTCCCTGAAGAAATTCTTTAGCATCAGGGCCCGAGATTTTAATAATTTTCCTATCTAAAATAGAATAATTAGGCATTTATTGTAATATTTTTATCTTTAAGAAATTTCTCTAATTCACCGTTAGAAAACATCTCGCGAATAATATCACAACCACCTATAAATTCACCTTTAATATATAGTTGAGGAATGGTTGGCCAGTCAGAGAATATTTTAATTCCTTCTCTAAGTTCTGGATCTTCCAAAACATTAATATCAAGATAGTCGACTTTGATTTTATTATTTAAAATATTGCAAACAGCACTAGAAAAACCGCAATTTGGAAAATCCTTATTGCCCTTCATAAATAGAACTACATCATTTTCAGTAATTAATTCTTGTATTTTTTGATTTATATTTGTCATTTTTAGTTTAATTTAAATTGCAATGGTTTTTAGTTGCAAAGCATGTAATTCGCCACTATCTAAATATTCTCTTAAGGCCGAATTAACAATTTTATGTTGTGCCACCATTGTTTGACCATTGAAAATTTTATCCTCTATAGTTAAAGAATAGTGATTTTGATCACCAACTAAATCTTTTAAGATAATTTTAGCATCAGGAAAATTCTCTTCCAGAATTTTTTGTAATTTATTTTGCTCCATCATAAGTTATTGAATTAAATATTTTAATATATATCATCGAAATCTTAGTGGAACTGTCCGAAATATTTTTCCTTAACATAGATTCGAGACGGCCCCTTAACTGGCTATTTTAAAATAATATATTTCTTAAGACAAGATAAATGAGTGATAAAGTTGTAATTGGTATTGTTCCTGATTTTTTCCGCCATTCTATTAACTTCTCTTCTATTAAGGATCATTTTGGTATTGCTTGTAACTATATTGAAAATCTTGAAAAATGTGGCGCTGTAGCTATTATTTTGCCCTATCAATATTCCTCCATTGCAGAATATATTGATCTAATTGATGGTATTATCATTGCAGGTGGTGGTTTTATCGATCCTGCCCGTTATGGTAAACCAGATGCTAAAATTAAAGTTAATAAGGAAAGAGATGAGTTTGAATTTACCATATTACAAAAAGTAATTGATAAAACAACAATGCCTGTTTTGGGTATTTGTAACGGCATGCAGGCAATTAATATAATTTATGGTGGTGATTTAAAGCATCATGTAAAGGATCATGAGCAAAAATATCACGAAAATTTTGCCGATTATACTATTCCATTTCATGATATCAATATTGCAAAAGATAGTAAATTACATAAGATTATTGATGTCGATGAAACTAAGACTAATTCCTCTCATGCTTTAGCAGTTGATAATTTAGGCAAAGATATCAAAGTTTCAGCAACAGCCGCAAAAGATAATATCATTGAAGCAATTGAACATAAAAGCCATCCATTTTGCCTTGGTTTGCAATGGCATCCAGAATTTCAAAGTAGTGAAATTGATGAAAAGATTTTTAAAAATTTCGTTTCTCATTGTCAAAATTATAAAATAAATAAATGTTAAATTTCTTTAATATTTCAAAGGCAAAAATTTCTTTAATACCCGTTTTAATAGCCTTAGGAATTGTTTATGGCGATATTGGTACTTCGCCACTTTATGTGATGAGAGCCATTATGTCTGGCAAGATGATTTCCCAGGAATTAATTTATGGTGCTGTTTCTTGTGTTTTTTGGACTTTGACCTTACAAACTAGTTTAAAATATATCACCATAGTTTTAAGTGCAGATCGTCAGGGGCAGGGTGGTATGTTAGCTCTATATTCATTGATTAAAAAAGGTCGTAAATGGTGGATTGTAATTTTTGCTATGATTGGCGCTTCTCTTTTATTATCTGAAGGTATTATTACGCCAGCAATTTCGGTGTCGGCAGCAATTGAAGGTTTGAGGATTTTTAACCCAGAATTAAATACGATGCCAATTGTAATGACAATTTTGGCAGCTTTATTTGCTATACAAAGATTTGGCACAACCATAGTTGGTACATTATTTGGACCGATAATGCTTTGTTGGTTTTCAATGATTGGTTTTTTTGGATTTGTTAATATTTTAGATCATCCTGAAATATTTAATGCAATTAATCCAATATATGCTATTAATTTATTAATTAATTCACCTTCAGGAATTTTAATTTTAGGAGCGGTATTTTTATGTACTACAGGTGCTGAAGCCCTATATTCTGACATGGGTCACTGTGATCGTAAAAGTATTAGAAGAGGTTGGGCCTTTGTCAAAATATGTCTTTTAATGAATTATTTTGGTCAAGGGGCTTGGTTGATTGAAATGGAAGGTAGTATTTTGGAAAAGGGTCATAATCCATTTTTTGCTATTATTCCAGAAGGTTTTCTTTTAGTAGCAATTATTATTGCAACTATGGCAACAATTATTGCTAGTCAGGCTTTAATTACCGGTTCATTTAGTTTGATTAATGAAGCAAGTCGACTCAATATATTTCCTAAATTAAAAACTAAATATCCAACAAGAAAACAAGCTCAAATTTATATTACATTTATCAATAATTTTCTATTTGTTGGTTGTATTGGAATTGTTTATTATTTTAAGGAGTCTCATTATATGGAGGCTGCCTATGGCTTGTCAGTAGTTAGTGGCATGATGTGTACTACAATTTTGTTTTTTTGTTATTTACTATCTCGTAATTTTTCAAAGATTATTTGCTATGCATTTTTAGCTGTCTTTCTAACTATAGAATTACATTTCTTTGCTGCTAGTATTTATAAATTCTTCCATGGCGGTTGGATAGTTATGATGATTGCTGCTTTGGTATTTTGCTCTATGTGGTTTTGGATGCAGGCTAAAAGTTTTAGAAGAAAAAGTGTTAAATTTATTGATGTTGATGATATTATTCCAGATCTTATAGATTTAAGTAATGATAGAAATATTGATAAGGTTGCCAATCATATTGTTTATTTAACTTCTTCAAAAAATCCTAAAAAAATCGAAAATAAAATTACCTATTCTCTTTTTGAAAATAGGCCAAAAAGGGCTAATATTTATTGGTTTATTCATGTTAATATTGTTAGTCAGCCATTTACTTGCACCTATAAAACAACTATTTATTCAGCAAAAGATGTTGCTAGGATAGATTTTGATATTGGTTTTAAAATGCAGCCAAGAGTTGGATTATTTTTCAATGAGGTTTTGCAAGAATTAATCAATAATCATGAGATTGAATTAGAATCTAATGATGAATATGATAAAAAAGTAAATATTAATGGCGATGTTAGATTTATTATTTGGAAAAAATTCATATCAAATCATCATTATTTAGATCTTTATACTAGATTCATTAATTCTTGTTATAATATGATTGGTAAAATTAGTGTTAGAGAGGATGAGTTTTATGGTTTAGATGATAAACCTAGTGAAGTTGAGATAGAGAAGGTGCCAATAAATTTGGAGAGTGACTATAAGACCAACTTAACCCGCATCTACTAAACTGTCTATAGGAACCTCTGTGGATATTTTGATTCTAGACAGTTTTTCAGAGGTTCCTTAACTACCTTGCTACACTGGTCGATTATAGGTAAATGGATATATTAAAAAAGAAAAAAATCATTATTAAAATTGGATCGGCCTTATTATTAAAAGATAATGAGATTAGAACTTCCTGGCTTGAGAAATTAGCTCAAGATATCAAAATCCTGCAAGATAATAATATTGGAGTTATTATAGTTTCTTCTGGCTCTGTGACTATTGGCAAGAAATATATTTTTGCTGATAAAATGACCGCATCTAAAAGAAGGGCTTTATCTTCCATTGGTCAGGCAGAATTGACTTCCTCATTTTATCAAGCTTTTAAAAAGCAAAATATTGATATTGCTCAAATCTTACATACTGGTGGAGAATATCTTAATCGCCAAAATTATCTTAATGCTATCGATACTTTTAAAATTTTATTAGATAATAAAGCGGTGGCCATAATTAATGAAAATGACACTATTTTAACCGAAGATATTAAAATTGGTAATAATGATAAAATTGCCGCCCGAATTGCTCAAATGTCTGATGCTGATTTGATGATATTACTTTCAGATATTGATGGTCTATATGATAAAAATCCAAAATTACATTCAGATGCTAAATTAATACATCAAATTGATAAAATCACTAAGGAGATAGAAGATATGGCTGGTGATACAGTAACAAAATTTGGTACTGGTGGCATGAAAACCAAAATTGAGGCAGTCAAAATGGCCTTTAATGCTGGCTCGGATGTTATTATTGCTAATGGCCTAATTAATCATCCTATTAAAAATATTTTAGAAACCAAAAATTATAGCCTATTTAGATCGCATAGTAAAAAAATTAATGCTAAAAAAAGATGGATTTCAGATTCTTTAAATTTTAAAGGTAAAATTATTATCAATGAAAAAGCAGCAAAGGCTTTAATTGAAACTGGTTCTAGTCTTTTACCAGTTGGAGTTGTTGCAATTGAGGGTGAATTTCATAAGGGTGATATGGTTTTAATCAATGACGAAAAGGATAAAAAAATTGCAACTGGTGTAACTTCTTATAATTCAACTATTGCTAGATCGATAATTGGCAAAAATAGTGGTGAAATTAGGAAAATAATAAAGAAAGATTTTCATGAAGAATTAATTCATCGTGATAATTTAGCCTTAACTTACCTCATCTAGATTTACAAAATCAAAGGTCATTTTGACCGCCCTATAGGAACCTCTGAAAAACTAAAAAAGGGTCAAAAAGATCAATTTTGCTAAATACATATTTTAGTTTTTCAGAGGTTCCTATATTCTAATTTTTGGGAATATACTATCAGCCCTTCCCGATTCAATTTTAGTATTACAAATAATATCTGGAACGGATTTTTTGCTTTTCAGAAAAATTGGTATATTAATCCATAAAAACATTATAATAGATATCAATATGTTAAAATAATTAGCATTAAAGATATTTAAAAAATCACCTATATTATTTGTGATATATTTATGATTATTGATGACTATAAATATAATAAAATAAATTGTTATAAATAATGGAATGGTAGATACAATATGATGTATTATTGCTCTTGTTAAAGTTAAATATTGACCATTTTCCTGAACCATAACTATACCACAAATTCTTTGGCCAATTGTGGCGCACCAACTTGACGAGTGAAAATAAACATAATAGAAAGATCCAAGTAAAGCAAAGATTATGATAAATATTAAAAGTATTTTAAATGCTTCATGTCTTAGAAAAATTTTTATCGCATCACCTAATTTTTCTATATTTTCTGTTTTTACCAATAAATCTTCAATTACTAGCAATAGATCTTCTCTATAAAAACTAATTATTAATGATAAAATTATTAATCTAATAAAAAGAGAGGCAAATATATCTATAAAACCAGCCAACATCTTTTGAAATAAAATGGTCATTATTATAAATAATTTATATAGCTAATTAAATTGGCTATAGGTTAAATCATAAAGATATTTGTTAGATGTAGCAATTATTGTGCCATCTGAATTAATATCAAGTTTCTTACCATTCCAATCAGTGATTACACCTCCCGCTGCTTCAATGATTGGAACAAGAGCTAAAAAGTCAAAATTATTTAAACCATGTTCAATAATAATATCAACAAAACCATGGGCCAATAAAGCAAAATGATAACAATCGCCAGAATATATTGCACCACCTTGATGTTGATATTTGGTTTGGCTGGTAATTTTTTCTATTTTTTCTTTAATTTCACCTGTAAAAAAGAATGGTGATTGAGTGCAAAAAACTGCCTCAGAAATTGATTTACAATTTCTAGTTTTAATAATTTGATCATTAAAATAGCTATTTTTTCCTGAAATTCCCCACCATCTTTCATTATTAATTGGTTGATTAATAATTCCTAAAATTGGTTTATTTTTATAAGTAAGAGCAATTAAAGTGCCAAAAATTGGCTTACCAATTGCAAAGGATATCGTTCCATCAATAGGATCTATCACCCATTTATAATCTGATGCAATATTATTATCACCTAATTCTTCACCAACTATGCCGTGATTTGGATATTTTTTGGTAATTTCCTCTCTAATAATAGTTTCAATTTCTCTATCGGCGTGAGTCACTGGAGAATGATCATCTTTTTTTACCTCTCCTAAATTACAGCGAAAATATTTTTTGGCAATTATTTCCGAAATATCAGCTAAATGATGAGAAAAATCTATTAATTCTTGATTTATCATAATTCTCTCAGGCAATTAGTAATTAATGTTTCAAGAGTGATATCTGGATTTTCTTTCACTTTATTATTAGCAATTTTATAGATAGCAGATCTTTTATAGCCAAGATTTTCAAGAGCAGAAATGGTATCAGTAATAATCTGACTATTATTGATATTATTATTGGAATTATTATCGTCAGAAATTTCAAAATTATAATCTAATTTTTTAATAGAATCTTTTAAATCAATTAAAATTTTTGATGCTAATTTTGGCCCAATTCCAGAAATAGCAGTAAAAACCGCTTTATCATCGCTATTAATGGCAGCAATAATTTCTTCTATAGTGGCGAAGCTAAGAATTTTGATGGCAATTTTGCTACTTACGCCATTAATTTTACAAAATATATTAAAAAGACTCTGTTCTTCAATTGAAGCAAAGCCATAAAGATGGATATAATCTTCTCTAACAACAGTTTCAATATAAAAACTTTGATTATTTTCATTAGAACTTCTCAGCTGATCAAGATTTTTTTTTGAGGTAAATATTTTATAGCCTACAAAATTAACATCTAAAATTATAGAATCTTCAAAAATATCATCAATTTTACCAGTTAATTTTGCAAACATTTAGTTATTTTATTGCGATTCCACCAAAATCTTTGATTTTGGCGGGGACTCTTCAGAGGTTCCTCAAAAGAGAATCAAAATTGCAAATATCAATCTAAGCAACAGCTGCCCCCTTCTTCTCTATTTTTTTCCTAAGATTTTTAGTAGCTTTAACCATATTTTCAAGAGCAGGCTTAACCTCATCCCAATTTCTAGTTTTTAAACCGCAATCTGGATTACTCCAAATCTGATCCTTATCAAGAACATCTAAAGCTTTTTCTAATAAATGCTCCATTTCCTCAGTTTTTGGAATTCTAGGACTATGAATATCATAAACACCAGGTCCAACTTCATTTGGATATTTAAATTCTACAAAAGCATCTAATAATTCCATCGCTGATCTTGAAGTTTCAATTGAAATAACGTCAGCGTCCATATTAGCAATAGCATCAATAATATCATTAAATTCAGAATAGCACATATGAGTGTGAATCTGAGTTGTATCCTTAATACCAGAAGAAGAAATTTTAAAGCAATCAACCGCCCATTTTAAATAAGCAGCATGATCTTCTTGGCGAAGTGGCATAGCTTCTCTAAAGGCCGGCTCATCAATTTGAATAATATCAATTCCAGCTTTTTCAAGATCTCTCACCTCATCACGAATGGCCAGTGAAATTTGTTTACAAGTCTCACTAACTGCTTGATCATCTCTAACAAAAGACCATTTTAACATAGTCACTGGACCAGTTAACATAGCCTTAACCTTCTTGTCAGTTAAATCTTGAGCAAAAGAAGACCATCTAACAGTCATTGGCTCTGGTCTTGAAACATCACCAAAAATAACTGGTGGTTTAACACATCTGGAACCATAGCTTTGCACCCAACCATTTTTGGTAAAGGCGTAACCATTTAATTGCTCACCAAAATATTCTACCATGTCATTTCTTTCATACTCACCATGAACTAAAACATCGATATCAATATCTTCTTGCCATTTAATAGCTTGTTTAGTTTCTTCTTCCAAGAATTTTTCATATTCTTCTAAAGAAATTTCATGTTTTTTGAATTTTGAACGATATTGCCTAACTTCTGTAGTTTGAGGGAATGAACCAATAGTAGTTGTTGGAAAAAGTGGGAAATTATAATATTGTTTCTGAATTTTATTTCTAGTAGTAAAATCAGAATCTCTATCAGCATTTTTCAGGTCAAAATTCTTTACTCTTTCCTTAACTTCAACATTATGGATTAATTTTGAACCATCTCTTGAAGTGATTGCATCGCAATTTTCTTCAATTTCTGCCTTATATTTATCTTCACCTTCATTAGCAATTTTAGTTAAAAGACTAACTTCATGTAATTTTTGTTTACCAAAAGCTAACCAAGATTTTAATTCTGGACGCAAATTATCTTCAACATCCAAATCAACTGGCACATGAAGTAAAGAACATGAAGGGGCGATAATAATATTATCTGAAGCAATATTTTTTTGAGTTTTATGAATTTGAGAAATCAATTTTTTAATGTCAGATTTCCAAATGTTACAACCATTAACCAAACCTAAAGATATAGTTTTATCTTTAGGGAAATTATGTAAAATTTGATCCAAAGCAAGCTCTGATTTAGTCAGGTCAAAATGTAAACCAGCAACTGGCAATTCCAAAGCAAATTTTAAATTATCTCTAAGGTCAGAAAAATAAGTTGTAGCCATTAATTTAGCATCAGAGATTTTTGCCAAATATTCATAAGATTTTTTATAAATATTTTTTAATTCATCAGTTAAATTTTCAGTAGCTAAAAATGGTTCATCAATTTGAATCCACTCAGCACCATTTTCAACTAATTTAGTAATAATTTCTTGATAAGTCGTAAGTAAATTATCCAAAAGGTCAAATTGATTAACACCATCATAAGATTTACCAAGTAAAAGGAAAGAAACGGGCCCAATAATTACTGGACGAGTATCAATCCCAAGATTTTTAGCTTCTAAATATTGATCAATAATTTTACTAAAAGAAAATTGAAATTTAGTGTCCTTAGTAAATTCTGGAACGATATAATGATAATTTGTGTCAAACCATTTAGTCATTTCCATGGCCACAACATCTTTTACACCATCTTGGCGACCACGAGCCATAGAAAAATATAAATCCAAATCAATCTCTTCTCCAGCCTTATGATCATATCTTTTTGGTACAGCGCCAACAGTTGCAATCATATCTAGAATTTGATCATAAAAAGAAAAATCATTAGATGGGATAAAATCAATATTTGCCTCCTTTTGTAATTCCCAATGAGTTTTTCTTAATGTTTTTGCTACTTTTTGCAATTCATCTTCTGTAATTGCTTTTTTCCAATATTTTTCAACTGCTTTTTTTAATTCACGATTTAATCCAACTCTTGAAAAACCCAAATTTGCTGATTTTACCATTATTTAATTAATTTTAATTGCTATAGAATCCGAACAATCAATTCTATTTTACCTTATTAAAAAAACAAGAATATTCGCCAGTATGACAAGCGCCATTTTTTTGATCGACTAAAACTAAAATTGCATCTTCATCGCAATCATAGCGAAATTCAATTAATTTTTGGAAATTTCCTGAAGTTTCACCTTTAAGCCAAATTTCTTTTCGTGATCTTGACCAATAATGAACTAGTTTTTTCTCTAAAGTTAATTTAATAGCCTCCTCATTCATCCAAGCCAGCATCAAAACTGTTTTATTGTCAAATTGTTGGGTAATGACCGGAATTAAACCTTGATCATTGAATTTTAGGTTGTGTAACATGATATAAAAATAAATTAATATGAAACATAATATGAATTATATTTTCAATAAAATAATCATCATAGGTTTAGGACTAATTGGCGGGTCATTAGCCATGGCTATTCGTCAAAAAAACCTAGCTAAAGAAATTTTGGCCTATAATAGAAGTAAAAGCCCCATAAATTTTGCCATTAAAAATCAAATCATTGATGGGGAATTTAATTTTGATCAAGATTTAAATAAGGATGATTTAATTATTATTGCCACGCCACTTCTGGCCTATGAAGAGATTTTTCAAAAAATTAGGGAAAATAATTATCAAACATTAATCACCGATATTGGTTCAATAAAATTATATCCTGAAGAATTATATCAAAAAATTTTCCATGACAATAATAATTTTATTCCAGCACACCCAATTGCTGGCAAAGAATCTTCCGGAATAGAAAATGCAGCAGCAGATCTATTTTTTGATAAAAAGCTAATTTTAACAAAATTTTGTCAGAATCACAAAAATATCCAAAAAATTACTAATTTTTGGCAGGAAATTGGCTCAGAAATCACCATTTTAGATGCTAAAACTCATGATAAAATATTCTGTTTAGTTTCGCATTTACCGCAATATATTTCTTTTAAATTTAAGGCAAAAAGGCAGAAAAATTTACCAGAAATTTTACAAAAGCATCTAAGGATTGAAAATTCTAATTCAGAAATTTGGCAAGAGATTTTTGCTTTAAATCAAGAAAATCTTGATCAATATTATCAAATTTTCCAGAAAAATTATCAAAAATTAAATTCAAACCCCTCTAAAAGGGAGCAAAAATTGCTAGAGCAATTTTGGCAGAAATTAAATTTATCAAAAGAATATCGGGATTTAGCCATTCAAAGATTAAAAATTGTTATGGCTTTTTTACAAATAAAAGATCTATCAGATTATCAGGAATTTGCCGGTAGTGGCTTTAAGGATTTTACAGAAATTTTAAATTAGCTGGCTATCAAGCCACTTTTATAAAATTTCTTGCAATTGGCCAAAAAATATGCTAGAATGGGGTTTGGTGGCAATAATTGCCTGAGATTTATTAATTATATATTTTAAGATTATTATGTGGTTGGGAGGACGAAAAGATTTAGCAGAGGCTTTAAAGGTCTATAGCGAAGATTACTCTGCAAAAGGTTTAGCAAAGGCTTTAAAGGTCTATAGCGAAGATTACTCTGCAAAAGATTTAGCAGAGGCTTTAAAGGTCTATAGGAAAGATTACTCTGCAAAAGATTTAGCAGGCGTATTAGTAGTAGAATGTTTAGCAGAGGCTTTAAAGGCCTGTGAGGCAGATCACTCTGCAAAAAATTTAGCAGGCGAATTAGTAGGGGAATTACCAGAATTAGATCCACAATTAGATGGAATAGGTTTAGCAGAGGCTTCAAAGGCCTATGATGCAGATTATTTAGCACGCTTATTAGTAGAGAAATTTCCAAAACTAGATCCAAGATTAAATGGAATAGCTTTAGCAGAGGCTTTAAAGGTCTATAGGGAAGATTATTCTGCAAAAGATTTAGCACACGTATTAGTAGAGAAATTTCCAAAATTAGATCCAAGATTAAAAGGAGAAGGTTTAGCAGAGGCTTTAAAGGCCTATAATCCATATTATTCTGCAGAAGATTTAGCAGGCGCATTATTAGGGAAATTTCCAGAATCACGTTTATCAATATTGGGACTTCAAAAATTAAAAGGAGAAGATTTAGCAAAGGCTTTCAAGGTCTATAGGGAAAATTATTCTGCAAAAGATTTAGCACACGCATTAGTAGGGCAATTTCCAGAATTAAAAGGAGAAGGTTTAGCAGAGGCTTTAAAGGTCTATAAGAAAGATTATTCTGCAGAAGATTTAGCACACGCATTAGTAAGGCAATTTCCAGAATTAAAAGAAGAAGATTTAGCAAATGTTTTAAAGGTCTATAATCCAGGTTATTCTGCAAAAGATTTAGCACACGCATTATTAGGGGAATTTCCAGAATCACCTTTACTAATATCGGGACTTCCCAAAGAATTAGATGGAGAAGGTTTAGCAGAGGCTTTAAAGGTCTATAAGAAAGATTATTCTGCAGAAGATTTAGCAGACGCATTAGTATGGGGATTTCTAGAATTAGATGGAGAAGGTTTAGCAAAGGATTTATTAGCAAAGGCTTTAAAGGTCAATAATCCAGATTATTCTGCAGAAGATTTAGCGGAAGGTTTAGCAAAGGCTTTAAAGGTCTATAGGGAAGATTATTCTGCAAAAGATTTAGCACACGTATTAGTAGAGAAATTTGAAGAATTAGATGGAGAAGATTTAGCAAATGTTTTAAAGGTCTATAATCCAGGTTATTCTGCAAAAGATTTAGCAGAGGCTTTAAAGGTCTATAGCGAAGATTACTCTGCAAAAGATTTAGCAGGCGCATTAGTAGGGCAATTTCCAGGATTAGATCCACAATTAGATCCAAAAATAGATGACAAAGGTTTATTAGCAGAGGCTTTAAAGGCCTATAATCCAGGTTATTCTGCAGAAGATTTAGCACACGCATTAGTAGGGCAATTTCCAGAATTAAAAGGAGAAGGTTTAGCAGAGGTTTTAAAGTTCTATAATCCAAATTATTCTGCAAAAGATTTAGCACACGTATTAGTAGAGAAATTTCCAAAATTAGATCCAAGATTAAAAGGAGAAGGTTTAGCAGAGGCTTTAAAGGCCTATAATCCATATTATTCTGCAGAAGATTTAGCAGGCGCATTATTAGGGAAATTTCCAGAATCACGTTTATCAATATTGGGACTTCAAAAATTAAAAGGAGAAGATTTAGCAAAGGCTTTCAAGGTCTATAGGGAAAATTATTCTGCAAAAGATTTAGCACACGCATTAGTAGGGCAATTTCCAGAATTAAAAGGAGAAGGTTTAGCAGAGGCTTTAAAGGTCTATAAGAAAGATTATTCTGCAGAAGATTTAGCACACGCATTAGTAAGGCAATTTCCAGAATTAAAAGAAGAAGATTTAGCAAATGTTTTAAAGGTCTATAATCCAGGTTATTCTGCAAAAGATTTAGCACACGCATTATTAGGGGAATTTCCAGAATCACCTTTACTAATATCGGGACTTCCCAAAGAATTAGATGGAGAAGGTTTAGCAGAGGCTTTAAAGGTCTATAAGAAAGATTATTCTGCAGAAGATTTAGCAGACGCATTAGTATGGGGATTTCTAGAATTAGATGGAGAAGGTTTAGCAAAGGATTTATTAGCAAAGGCTTTAAAGGTCAATAATCCAGATTATTCTGCAGAAGATTTAGCGGAAGGTTTAGCAAAGGCTTTAAAGGTCTATAGGGAAGATTATTCTGCAAAAGATTTAGCACACGTATTAGTAGAGAAATTTGAAGAATTAGATGGAGAAGATTTAGCAAATGTTTTAAAGGTCTATAATCCAGGTTATTCTGCAAAAGATTTAGCAGAGGCTTTAAAGGTCTATAGCGAAGATTACTCTGCAAAAGATTTAGCAGGCGCATTAGTAGGGCAATTTCCAGGATTAGATCCACAATTAGATCCAAAAATAGATGACAAAGGTTTATTAGCAGAGGCTTTAAAGGCCTATAATCCAGGTTATTCTGCAGAAGATTTAGCACACGCATTAGTAGGGCAATTTCCAGAATTAAAAGGAGAAGGTTTAGCAGAGGTTTTAAAGTTCTATAATCCAAATTATTCTGCAGAAGATTTAGCACACGTATTAGTAGAGAAATTTCCAAAATTAGATCCAAGATTAAAAGGAGAAGGTTTAGCAGAGGCTTTAAAGGCCTATAATCCAAATTATTCTGCAGAAGATTTAGTACACGCATTAGTAAGGCAATTTCCAGAATTAAAAGAAGAAGATTTAGCAAATGTTTTAAAGGTCTATAATCCAGGTTATTCTGCAAAAGATTTAGCACACGCATTAGTAGGGCAATTTCCAGAATTAAAAGGAGAAGATTTAGCAAATGTTTTAAAGGTCTATAAGGAAGATTACTCTGCAAAAGATTTAGCAGAAGGTTTAGCAAAGGCTTTAAAGGCCCATAAGGCAGATTCTGCAAAAGATTTAGCAGAAGGTTTAGCAAAGGTTTTAAAGGCCTATAAGGCAGATCACCCTGTAAAAGATTTAGCAGACGTATTAGCACTAGAGTTCGGCAAAATGGGTGTTCAGGATCGTATATCTATGTTACAATCTGCTTTTCCAGATAAATTAAGGGAAATATTGGAAGATTTAATGAAGCCGAAATTATCACCTTTATCAAGAGCTGAAATGATAAAAAATGTTGATATAGATGATCAAGATCTGTATCAATTAGTAAAGGTAATAATAAACAAACAAAGTGACCAATTAGAATTAGTTGCAGAGGCAATTGCAACAGTTAAACCACATTTAGAAACAAACACATTGTTAGAAGCAATATTCAGAAGTTTTTCAAAAAACCCAGAAGACACATCTGTTAAAACTTATGAGAAACAAGAGAGTAAAATTATAATATGTGCAATAGCTATAGAAAAAGCTAAAGCAAAAGCAGTAGAAAAAGAACCACCAACCAAAGAATATTTAACAAAAGTAGCATTGCAATTTTTCAAACATAAAAAATTATATATGGATGATGATTTTATAAATAAAAAAAAATTAACATCTATAATTAAGTTATTACAATCAAATATTGATATTGGACGTGATTTGTCATCAAGTAAAAGTTATGAATCAGTTAGACGTGAGGCAGATAGTTTAATTTCTTTTAGAAAGAATGAAGGGTGTGAAGTTACTGACATTCTGACAGCTGAAATAATGAAAGATATGAGTACTCATACTTCAACAACAGAAAAAATAGTTAGAGAGGAATTAGAGAAGGCACAAAAAGGGGAACAGGAACAAACAAAAAAAGAGGAACAGGAACAAACAAACGAAGGGGAACGGGAACAAACAAAAAAAGAGGAACAGGAACAAACAAAAAAAGAGGAACAGGAAGGGCAACAAAGCAAACCTAGCGCCAGTGTTAAACACCCTCAATGTATGACACATCGTATTAATAATCAATGTGAGTTGGCACGACTAATGATGAGATGTAAGTAATGGTGGGTGATGACGGGTTCGAACCGCCGACCTCCTCCTTGTAAGGGAGATGCTCTACCAGCTGAGCTAATCACCCGAGCAAGGAAATATGTTATTATTAATATTTAAAAAAACAAGTTAAATGCTGTTTTGCAGATAAAGATAATAAGTTTAGTTAGTTTTAATAATTTATAAATATTAAAAATTATGATAATTCATCAAAGAAAAGGCAGTAATCTTGTCGATAAGGAAAGTTTTGATTCTGATGCAGATTTTACTGTTGTTAGATGTAATAACGGTGATACTGATATAAAAAAATTACAGCAGTCAGCAATTGATCATAGAAAACTTTTTGTTATAGTAGGAGAAGGTGTAGATAAAAATGCATTAGAAGAATTAAGAAATAAAGGTGTTACAATTTTTGTTGCTAATGACGATTTTCTTGAAGGAGCTTCAGATGGAGTATATAAAGGAGTATATAAAGGAGAAGACTATAGTGCTAGTGGACCTGATATAATTAATATCATATGTTCCCAAGCTCTTCTTCATGCAGCTAATAAATCTTATACTGTTGATAATAAGACATTAGATAATGAGTTTTTTTATTATCAGGAGCCTAAAGATATTGATTTGCGGCGATTTCGGGAATCTCTTGAGGCTTTTAGAAGATATATTTGCTTTTCTTCTGACAATTTCAATCCTAATAATTCATCTATTTCAAGCTTTATAGATAATTTGAAAGCTATGAAGAATCCTGAAGGTGATTTAAGCGAATTGATAGTTTTTAATGCTAATAAAATTGATGTAGATCAGACAAGGAAAAAGTTTAAGAAATCACTGGGTAATACAGAACAAGAGCAAGAAGAAGCTTATAAGAAAGAAAAAAAGGAATCAATCTATAGTGGTAAAAATAGTTTTGTAGGTTATATAGGTAAAGATGGTTTTTTATATATTAAATCTATTGAAGAAAAACTTGAACTTGATTCAGAGAATAATTTTTGTAAAGATATAGGTGTAAAAACTCGTTTCGGTGGTTTTGATAATCAGGGTGATAAGGATACTCAAATCGATTTAGGTAATATTCTTCAATTTAGCGATCCAAATTTATTACCAGCTATAGAGGAATCATTTAAGCAATTAAGAGGTTTAACAGTAAAAAATGGTCAAATAGACCCAGATGAGATTAAAAAAAAACCTGACTTTTATAATGTTTTTCATTGTGAGAGAGTTGAAGGGAGAGAAAAAAGATCAGATGAGCAACTTAATTGTACTATTACTCCATCTCTTTCTCTTGGACGGCCAATTGCAGAGGGGGGGGCAGTAAGACAAGAAGAAGATACTCCATCTCTTTCTCCTGAATGTCCAAGTGCAGAGAGGGAGGCAGGGAATGTCCAATCCCCTGTGTCAATTTAATTTTTTTCAAATTTTGCCTTAATAATTTTATTAAGAATTGAGATTTTATTTTTACAAGATTTTAAGCGTAGCGTATCTTGTAAAAATATAAATCC
>Ga0228639_1000009_pt1 | contig 108913 bp, 105 predicted proteins | sample 50DmetaG_FD_190532 | JGI IMG/M metagenome (GOLD analysis project Ga0228639, IMG submission 190532) | Seawater microbial communities from Monterey Bay, California, United States - 50D | ecosystem: Environmental > Aquatic > Marine > Coastal | place: USA: California | collected 2016-10-18
TAAAATAGGAACAGAGGAAATTTTAAAGTTGGGATTATTGTAACTTTTAATTTTATCTAAATCCTGTTTAGAAATCACAGGATTTTGAATTTTTAATTTTTTACAATGCGCTTCATTGATTTCAAAAATATTATAATCACTGCCTAGAGTTAAACTAATATCTGTAATCAACTCCTCTCGAATACCGTCCAAAGGAGGGTTAGTCACCTGAGCAAACAATTGCTTAAAATAATTGTATATCAATTGTGGCTTTTTAGACAAAAGCGCTAATGGTGTGTCACTCCCCATAGAACCTATTGGTTCTTTGGCTAGATTGGCCATAGGCAGTATAATCGTTTTGATATCTTCTTGAGTGTATCCAAAAAGTACTTTTCTTTTATCTAAAGGCTCTTGATTTAGGAAAATTGGACAATCATTATAAGGGATTTGCTTCAAATATACAAGTTGGTCATCGAGCCATTTGCGATATGGTTTTTGTGCGGCAATTTGTTCTTTGATTTCTTCATCATTAACAATCCGCCCTTCGTTCATATCAACAAGAAACATTTTTCCCGGTTCCAATCGCCCATGATGAGCAACATTTTCTGGTGCCAACTCAATGACTCCAATCTCCGAAGACATAATAACATAACCATCTTTTGTAACAGAATAGCGCGATGGTCTTAGTCCGTTTCTATCCAAAACAGCACCAATATAATTACCATCTGTAAAAGGAATAGAAGCAGGTCCATCCCATGGCTCCATCAAACATGAGTTGTATTCATAAAACGCCTTTTTTGTAGAAGACATTTCATTATTTTTTTCCCATGCTTCAGGTATAAGCATCATCATTACTTCTGGCAAAGAGCGGCCTGTCATTAACAATAACTCCACAGCCATATCCATAGACGATGAATCTGATTTGTTTGGAAGAATTATTGGTAACACAGATTTGATATCCTCACCAAACAAATCACTTTCTAGTAATGCCTCTCTAGAAAGCATTCGAGATACATTACCTCGAAGGGTGTTAATTTCTCCATTGTGACACATATACCTAAAAGGCTGTGCCAAATCCCAAGTTGGAAAGGTATTAGTCGAAAAACGTTGATGCACCAATGCAAGACGTGTAACAAACAAAGGGTTTTCTAAATCTCTGTAATAAAGTTTTATATCTTCAGGAATAAGTAGTCCTTTATATATTATAATTTTTGTTGAAAGACTGGGTAAATAGAAAAAGTTGCTTTCAGAAAGTTTAGAATTATAAATTTCGTGTTCAGCTTTTTTACGAGCAATAAAAAGTTTTAAATTAAAATTAAAATCGTCTTGCTGTTCATTATTTTTTGTAATAAAAATTTGCTTTACTTCGGGTTCTGTTTGCTGAGCGATAGTTCCAAGAACAGAAGGGTCAACTGGAACTTCTCTCCATCCCAAAACATTAAGACCTTGCTCCTTCATACATTTCTCAAAAACAGAGATACAATAATTTCTTTGGTTCTCTTTTTTGGGCAAAAACACATTACCAGCTGCATACTGTCCAAAACTTGGTAAATCAAAATTACAATCACTAACAAAAAGCTCATGTGGAATGTCAGTTAGAATTCCTGCACCATCTCCTGTTTTTCCATCAGAACTAACTGCTCCTCTGTGCTCTAGGCGTTCCAAAATTTGAAGCGCCTTGTGAATAATGTCATTAGATTTATTTCCTTCTAAACTACAAATGAATCCTGCACCACAATTATCGTGCTCAAATTCTGGTAAATACATTCCCTGTTTTTTCAACATATGCTTGGTTTTAAATTGTTAGTTTTCAACAAAATAGAGACGAAATATAAGGACAAAAACAGGACTGATAATAATGTTTAATAAATTATTATGATTTTAATATTTTAAAGCCTTTAAAATGTATTTTAAATATTTTGACCCTATTGTTTTTGATGAATTATTAAAGTCTTTTTTTAAAAATTTTAAATTTTAGCATACCTCCAAATTAAATCAAAACTCAAAATTATCTCTAATCCAAAATCGTCAAAAATTAATTTTACGTGAAAAACCATAATGTCAATTTAATAATTTAAATAATAATATAAACAATACCCCTAAATAAATAGGGTTAATTTTATTAATTACATAAAAATTATTAATGATACCCTATTTATTTAGGGGTTTATGTGTTTATAGCTTAAGTTTGGGGCATTAATCACTAAAAATTAAACTAATTTTATTATGAAAAAAATTTTTACACTATTAACAATTGCAGCTTCTTTTGCTGCTTTTGCACAAGATGAAGAGTCAACACTATCTATTTCTGGAACCGTTGATGCCTATTACCAATCTAACCTATCAGCTGGAGATGACATTACTCAGTCCTTCGGAACTTCTTTTGCAGATGAAACAGGTTTTGCTTTAGGTATGGCAAACATTATTGCATCTTATGAAGGTGAAAAAACAGGTGTTGTTGCTGATGTTGTTTTTGGACCAAGAGCAGATGCAGCTGTTGGAGGGTACAACCTTAATCAATTGTATGCGTACTGGAACGTATCTGAATCAACTACACTTACAATGGGTCGTTTCAATACATATTTAGGTTATGAAGTTATTTCTCCTGCAGGAAACTTCAACTACAGTACCTCTTATTTATTTTCTAACGGACCATTTTCACATGTTGGATTGAAAGCTGACTTTGATTTAGGAAGCGATGTAAGCTTAATGCTTGCTTTAATGAACCCTACAGATGTTAATAACAACACAACAGGCGGATATGCTTTAGGTGCTCAGTTAGGATATGCAGGTCAGTACCTTAATCTTTATTATGATGACGAAGAAGTATTAGGATTTGAGATCGACTATACTGGTGGATTTGACCTATCCGATGACTTTTTCGTAGGAATCAATGGCGCCTACCAAGTGAATGACGATGCTGGCTTCTACGGTGTTGCACTTTATCCACAACTAGCAACTTCTGAAGACTTTTCAATTGGACTTAGAGGTGAGCTTTTTGGATACCATGCTGACGGAGTAGATGATTTACCTAGCGTTTTTGCTGCTACACTTACAGGAAGCTACACTGTTGAAAACTTAACAATTAAGCCAGAAATCAGATTAGACTCTTGGAGTGAAACTGAGCCTTACGTAGATAGTGATGGCGAAGCTTCAGATTCTTTAGCTGCATTTACAGTTGCTGCAATCTATAGCTTCTAAAATATATAAACACATTTTTTTGTTTGTGATTAAAAAGTCCTTGGGTATTAGTACTCAGGGGCTTTTTTCATTGATTAGAGTTAATTTACATCAGAGTCAATGAAACCATTGCTTCATTCTAATTGATTATTATTGAAAACATCAATTTTGCTCTTATTAATTACTTGGAAAGAAAAAACCCTAAAGCAAAATGCTTTAGGGTAATGTTTTGTTAGGCAGAGTTTCTACTCGCATTAATGATGCCGTAGAGCGTTCGAGTTACAATTTTTTCAAAAACTTCAATTTGTTCCTTATCAACCGTTTTTTGTTTTTGAAGGTGCTGAATTTTCCTTAAAGCATATTGCTGTATGGTAACCAATGGCAATACAATTGACTCACGCACTTCTATAGAAGCCTTTCCACTTGGCTCGTTTTCCATCAACTCTTTATAGCCTGTAATTTTTAGCAACAAACGTAAAGTGAGTCGATACTCATTATAAATGATCGTCCAAAATTCACCAAACTCTTCATCTTCAGCCATATATTTTGTTAAAGCAAAAAACGATTTACTCAAAGACATCATACTGTTTTCTAATAACGTTTTAAAGAAGCTAGAATTATTGTAAAGCGCAACTACTTTATCTAGCTCTCCTCGCTCTTCAAATGACTGAATCGCGGTACCTACACCAAAAAATCCAGGAACGTTTTGTTTTAGTTGACTCCAAGATCCCACAAAAGGTATTGCTCTTAAATCTGAAAAAATCAAACGATCAGATTTAGATCTTTTGGATGGACGACTACCGATATTAGCTTTTGCATAATATTTCAACGTACTAATACGCTCTAAATAAGGAATAAACTTAGGATGTGCTTTAAACTCCTGATAGGTTTGATAACTCAAGGTAGCCAATTCATCCATAGTTTGACGATCTTCATCTGAAAATCCTTTATTTTCAGAACCTAAACTGTTTGATAAACCAGAACTAATGAGTTGCTCCAAATTATATTTTGAAGAATCTGGTGTTCCAAAATTAGAACTAATCGTCTGTCCTTGAATAGTAAGCTGAACTTCTTTATCCTCAATTGTTGGTCCTAGAGAAGCATAAAACTGATGTGTTTTTCCTCCACCACGTGCTGGCGGCCCACCTCGTCCGTCAAAAAACACAACATCAATATTGTATTGTTTTGATACTTTGGTGAGCGCCTCTTTTGCTCTAAAAATTGCCCAATTTGCCATAAAATACCCACCATCTTTTGTGCCATCAGAAAATCCTAACATTATGGTTTGCTTTTGTCCTCGAGATCTTAAGTGCGCTTTGTAGGCTTTGTTTGTATACAATTGCTCCATAACTTTTGGAGCATTTTCCAAATCTGTTACTGTTTCAAATAGGGGTACAATATCTATGGTAAGTCTATCATTGAACGCTACCAATTTTAGCATTGCATACAACTGCATGACATTTAACGCTGTCTGGTTATTACTTATAATATAGCGATGCGCCCCTTGTTCTCCATTGGTTTGCTGTATTTGTTTGACAACTTTTATGGTTTGAAGCGTGTTTTTAACCAATTCATCTTTAAAAATAGAAGTGTCTAATACACCTTCAACTCTAGACAACACATCAATTTGTTCATCATCTGATAACTCATCATAATTTTCTGGAAAAATACGGCTATTTATTTGCTTAGATTTTTCAACAATTTTAGAAAATACTTTATGATGAATTCTACTATCTTGGCGAATATCAAGAGCCGCAAAATGGTGTCCAAAAAGTTGAATTTTATTAATCAAACTAGTAATATCTTGTACATACAAAGAATGATGATCTCTTGAGACAACTTTACGAATATCTTTTAATTCATTAACAAAAGCATCTAAATCAAAAACCTCAGGGTTGCCATAGCCAGTGTATGCATCTTTTATCAATTGACCAACACGATCTTCAACACCTCTAAAGGTCAATTTTCGCTTGAGCTTTTTCAAATCTTTCGCGTAATTCTTTAAAATTGACTTTTTGAGCAATCCTGATACCTTAAGTGTGGTGTCTGGAAGAACAAATGGATTCCCATCACGGTCACCACCTGGCCAAAAACCAATGTTTATAATTTCATTTTTAATGACTTTATTGTCATAAATGTTCTGTTGAATATAATCAAATATTGCTCCAAAAGAATCATAAAATACATTTTCGAGATACCATATTAGGTTTACCGCCTCATCAAATGGGGTTGGCTTTTTATGTTTGAAAAATGGCGTTTTTCCTAGTTGGGCAAGTAAACCATTAATACGGCTCAAATCGTTATCTTTTATAGCCTCAGTTAAATCTGTTATAATCCCCAAAACTGAACCTGGATAAAACTGAGTGGGATGGGCTGTAAGTACAATACGCACCTTAAATTCATCCAAATATGCTTTTAACTCATCAATTTTATTTTCTGAAAAAGCTTTTTCTTTTAAACTACGAAGGGTACCAATTCCGTCCATGTTATTAATAACTGGAAAAGCAGCATCTTCAATGGCATCAAACAAAACCACCTGACGCTCAATGTATTGGATAAATCTAAATAATAATTTAATCTGGCTTTTCTTTGTGCGTCTTGCTTGATATTTTTGGAAAAATGTATCTACAATTGTACTTGGATCATCACCAGCAGCATATCCTTTTTCACAAGTTTCATGAAACAAAGGTAACAACACCCCTGTTTTAGTAATTTGATCGAAAGGCAAAGTCATGAAGATACTATTGTATATCTGAAATTTAGATAACACATTTTTTTTGAAACGCTCTAGTTTTGGTTGAACTGCCATAAAAACTTATTAAATTGAACGTAAAGATAAGAAAGCTAACTTCTTAATTCACAATGATTAAAGCAAATTATGGATTTGGTAATCGCAGTTGTTAAAATTGATAATCATTCAAAAAAATATCCTCTTTATTAAAGATTTCAAACATGTTAATAAATATCTTTAATCTGAAACAAAATAAGATTCATCAAAGGGTAAGCTAATTTTAACTTAAAATTTAAATCCCTAATTTTTAATTGTTATCTTTAAAATAAAAAATAAATGAGCAAACCAAGTTTTATCAACACACTAAATCTCCCTGTTGTTGCAGCCCCTATGTTTCTAATTTCTGGCCCAAAATTGGTAATAGAATGTTGTAAAAACGGTATTGTTGGTACATTCCCAGCACTCAACCAACGTACTACTGAAGGTTTTGAGGATTGGATTATTGAGATCAAAGCAGCACTTGAAGCTTTTGAAAAAGAAACTGGAAAAAAAGCAGCACCTTTTGGAGTTAATTTGATTGTACATCATACAAATCCAAGAGTTCAAGCTGATTTAGCCATTTGTATAAAACACAAAGTTCCATTGATCATAACTTCTCTAGGCGCAGTGCCACAACTAGTAGGGGCAGTACATAGCTATGGAGGACTTGTATTTCATGATGTCATCAAAAAACGACATGCCGAAAAAGCTGCAGAAGCTGGTGTGGACGGATTGATTTTGGTAACTGCTGGAGCAGGTGGCCATGCAGGAACACTAAATCCCATGCCTTTTGTTGCTGAAATTAAAAAGTTTTTCAAAAAAACGATTTTACTTTCTGGGTGTATTTCCAACGGAAAAGATGTTGCATCAGCATTGCAGATGGGTGCAGATTTGGCTTATATGGGTACACGATTTATTAATACAAAAGAAAGCAAGGCACCTGAAAATTATAGAAACATGATCATCAATTCTGGAGCAAGTGATATTGTGTATACTGCAGCGATTTCAGGGGTTTCTGCAAACTTCCTTCGCCCTAGTCTCGAAGCTATGGGCATTACAGAAGAAATGCTGTCGCACACCAAAAAAATTGATTTCGGAAACGAGCTTAATGCAATGGAAAAAGAAGCCAAGGCATGGAGCACCATATGGTCTGCAGGTCAAGGTGTTACAAATATTGAAGATAATCCTTCTGTTAAAGAACTTGTAGAAAAAATGAGGGATGAATTTATAAGTGCGATCAAAGCACAAAATGAGGTTTTAAAAATTTACGAATAATAAAATCTGAAGTTTATTTTACCCTCTTAAAATCACCACTGCAATTCCAATAAAAAAACCAGCCTGCAAACGCTTTAAGAGTTTTATCTTTTTTGGTGAATTAAAAAATAATTTTGACAAAAAACCTGACAATATCACATAAGATGAAAACACCACAAAAGATGTTAAAACAAAAAGAAAGCCCAATACATAAAATTGCTTAAAAAGAGAAATAGAATCACTAAAAACAAAAGCAGGAAAAAAGGCTAAAAAGAAAATTGAAACCTTTGGATTTAGAACATTCATTATAAAACCTTGCTTATATAATTGAAAGAATCTTTTTTGTGACACCTCAGCAGTTAGTTTGGTAAAATTTTGTTTTGATTTATAAACTTTAAAAGCTAAAAATAGCATGTATGCTGCGCCAAAAACTTTTAGAATCCAATATAATTTTTCATTAGCCTGAATAAAAGCAGACAACCCAAAAGCAACAAGAGAAGTGTGCACGAAACATCCAGACATTAGACCAGACACCACCGCAAAACCAGACTTTTTACCATGAGTCGCACTCTGAATTAAGACAAATATATTATCGGGTCCTGGAGAAAAAGCCAATGTTGCTGTTGCAATAATAAATGATATAAGAACCTCAATATTCAATATCAAATGGTCTTTGCTCTTTGTATAAGCGCCTTATTTATGCGTTTAATCAAAATAGGTCCTTCATATACAAATCCTGTATAAATTTGGACTAAATCTGCACCGGCATCAAGTTTTTCAAGAGCATCTTTGGCAGAGTGAATCCCTCCTACACCAATGATTGGAAAAGCCTTATTACTATTCTTTGACAGATACTGAATCACTCTAGTACTTTTTGATTTTATGGGCTGGCCACTTAATCCTCCATTTCCTATGGCTTTCAACTTCTGCTTTGGTGTTTTTAATCCATTACGAGATGTTGAGGTATTGGAAGCAATGACTCCAGCAATTTTGGTGTTTTGTATCAATTCAATTATCTCATCCAATTGAGTATCATTTAAATCGGGAGCAATTTTGAGTAGAATAGGTTTTTGAATCTTAAAAGTGGTATTCAGACGCTTCATTTCGTTGATGAGTTCTTCCAAATACTCTTTATCTGTAAGTTTTGCATGACTCCCCACATTTGGACAACTTACGTTAAGTACAAAATAATCAACATAGGGATGCAATGCTTTGAAACAAGCCGCATAGTCTTCTGTATAATGCTCTGGTGAAGTGGCGGTATTTTTCCCAATATTCCCTCCAATAATAAGTCGTTTTTTATTTTGTTTTAAATTACTTATTACAACATCAAGCCCTGCATTATTGAAACCCATACGATTAATTAGCCCATTGTCGTCTTTTAGTCTAAAAAGACGTTTTTTGGGGTTACCGTCTTGGGCTTTGGGGGTTACCGTTCCAATTTCTATAAATCCAAATCCAAAATTGGAAAGTTCGTTATACAGCACTGCATTCTTATCAAATCCAGCAGCAAGACCCACAGGATTTTGAAACTTCAACCCAAACAATTCGCGCTCCAATACAGGATGTTGAACCTTAAACAACAAACGAATCAAAGAAGAAATTAAAGGGATTTTTGAAATTAATTTTATAACATCAAAAGTGAAATAATGTACAGCTTCTGGATCAAATTTAAAAAGAAGAGAACGAATAACGGCCTTGTACATGGTATCTATTTGAATGCAAAAATACATTAAAATAAGAACACAAAAAAGACTATAACAAAAGAAGCAGAAGATTTGCCTCATTTGATGAGGTTAATTATTTTTGAAGAAATCCTATATTAAATGTTAGACAGAAAAAAAATCCTCGATCGCTTTTTAACTTATGTAAAAATTGATACTGAAAGTGATACCAATTCACAAACTACGCCGAGTACAGAAAAACAATGGACCTTAGCCAAGCTTCTTGCAAAAGAGCTAGAAAATATTGGATTAAAAGATGTTTCTATTGACAAAAACGCCTATGTTATGGGCACGCTTCCTTCAAATGTAGACCATGATGTGCCTGCCATAGGATTTATTTCTCATTTTGACACTTCTCCTGACTACACAGCGGCAAATGTATCTCCTCAAATTATTGAAAATTATGATGGGAAAGATATCATCTTGAACAAAGAAAAAGACATCATTTTATCGCCAGATTATTTTGAAGACTTATTACAATATAAAGGACAAACCTTGATCACTACAGATGGTACAACCTTGCTAGGTGCAGATGACAAAGCAGGCGTTTGCGAAATTGTAAGTGCTATGGAATATTTGGTGCAACACCCAGAAATAAAACATGGGCCCATCAAAGTGGGGTTTACTCCAGATGAAGAAATTGGTAGAGGTGCACATAAGTTTGATGTCAAAAAATTTGGAGCTGAATGGGCCTACACCATGGATGGAAGTCAAATTGGAGAGCTCGAATACGAGAATTTTAATGCCGCCAGCGCAGAAATTACAGTCCATGGAAAAACAGTACACCCGGGATATGCTAAAGGAAAAATGGTGAATAGTATGTATTATGCCCAAAAATTTATAGAGCGTTTACCTGAAAAAGAAACCCCAGAACACACCGAGGGGTACGAGGGGTTTTATCATTTGCACCATATCGAAGGAAAGGTTGAAAAAACTGTATTAAAATACATTATCCGCGACCACGATTTTGATCTTTTTGAAGCTCGAAAAACCACTATGAAACAATTGGTTGAAGCACTTAACAGAAAATACAATAATGTTACTTTTGACGCTGAAATAAAGGATCAATATTTCAATATGAAAGAAAAAGTGATTCCTGTTATGCACTGTGTAGATATTGCTGAAGAGGCAATGAAATCTCTTGCAATTGTGCCTTTAATAAAGCCCATACGTGGCGGAACAGATGGTTCTCAACTGAGTTATATGGGACTACCCTGCCCCAACATTTTTGCAGGAGGGCATAACTTTCATGGACGTTACGAATATGTACCACTTGAAAGTATTTTGAGTGCTACAAAAGTGATTTGTAAAATTGCGGAGCTTACCCAAAAAAAATACGCATAAAAAAAGCTGCCAAAAGGCAGCTTTTTGATTAAAATTAAATATAACTATTTTTTAGAAGTATTGAGCTTTTTTGTCATTTCCATAGAAATTGCAGAACGATCAAACTTGATTTTGCCAGCAAGTGTTTCTATGACACAAGAGGCATCTTTATCGTTAAGCTCTGTAACTTTACCATGCATTCCTGATTTTGTAATGACACGATCGCCTTTTTTGAGAGCGGCTGCAAATTGTTTTTCTTTTTTGGCGCGCTTCATTTGTGGTGCAATCATAAAAAAGTAGATGATTACAAACATCAAAATAAAGGGCATAAAATTACTAAGACCTTCCATGAGTGTATAAGTTATTGTGTTAGTTTATTGTTTTTTTACAACAGGTGCTGCATTTGGATCTGGCTTAATGAATGCAGAAATTCTTACTTGCTCTCTTCCTTTTTCAGTATTAGTAGTTAGTGTAATAGTCTTGGAAACTTTGTTGGCTCCTTTTCCATTAAACTTAACTGTAAATTGAGACGAAGCGCCTGGCGCTAATGGTTCTCTACTCCAACCCTGTGGCACTGTACACCCACAAGTACTTTTAATATCTGTTACAACAAGTGGCGATTTTCCAGTGTTAGTGTATGTAAATACGGTTTCAACTGGATTGCCATTCATAATTTCTCCAAAATCATGTGTAGTTTTATCAAATGTTACCGATGGAAAAACAATGGCTTGTGCATCGCGCTCTGCTGCTTTCTCTACGTTGTCTTGATTTATTTTTTCTGATGCTTTCTCTTTACAAGACGTAAATGAGACAAGTGTAATTGTTGATAGTAATAAAAACAGTTTTTTCATGTGTAAATAATATTGATTAATTAAAAATTTAATTTGGGCATAAATTTAACAAAAATTAGATTAATCCACGCCCTTTCTTGTTTAAGGTTTTGTTGTCTTTGTAATCGCGAACAATTTTATCCAAAATACCATTGATAAATACATTACTTTTTGGAGTAGAATATTCTTTTGCAAGCTCTATATATTCGTTAATGGTTACTTTTGTTGGAATTGTTGGAAATTCCTGAATCTCACAAATGGCCATCTGAAGCAGCACAAAATCAATTGAAGAAATTCGGTCTTTGTCCCAATTTTTTGTATAGGAAATAATTTCTTTTTTAAATTTCTCTTTATTTTTAAAGGTTTTATTATACAATGAAATCCCAAATTTTTCATCATCCTTGTCTCTAAACAATAAAGGCGTAAAATAAGTGTCTGGTGAAGTTTTGTTAAACTTACTAAAAAGTTTCACTAAAGCTGTATTAACAACAGGTAAATCGTCAATCCAAGTTAAATTTTTGTCTTCAAAATAATCATATAACTTTTCATTAGGAACGACTATTTGTTTAAATAACTCTACCACAAAGTTCACATCATTTTCAAATGATGATGTAGGAGAATTCATGTACAATTTGTACAAATCACTTTGAATCATTTCTTGAAAAAACAATTCAATATACTCTCCATCTTGTTCCCAAAAATCAATTTTATAAAATTCTAATTTAGATTTCAATGCTTCACTCTGTACTAATCTTACTAGAATTAAGTTTTCGATAAAACGCATATTTGGATTTGCATCTTCGTATGTAGGTTGCATTTTTTGTTTAGCTTTTTGCTGATGATCCTGTGCACGCTGACGTAGTTTAATAAAAAGAGAAAGTAAAACAAGATAAAGCGAATACATATTCTCAAAATTTTCTTTTAACACAGAGGAGTTAAGATTTTCTGTAGTATTGCTTGTTTGCGCATAAAGAACTTGCATCACTTTGGCACGAATATGTCTTCTGTTGAGCATAATTTAAAGAACTTTAACTGAGTTATTTTTTTGGTACAAACTAAACATTTGCCCTGCAAAAATAATGTTATTTTGGTCTTAAAAAATTGAAATTTTAATTTTTTTATATGATATCTTATAAAATCTAAAAAGTATCTTTGCAGAGTAGTTAATTATGAAAGAACTCCAATACCTCAATAAATATTTTATAAAATATAAATACAGGGTCATCCTTGGAGCAATCATTGTGGCATGTGCTAAGACCTTTTCTTTATTCACTCCACGACTTATTGGTGATGTGATTACTCTTGTAGCTAATCAAATTTCAAACCCCATTGATGATGCCAGTTTTAAATCGGCTATTGGACTAAAAATACTTTTTATTATAGGTGCAGCAATTGCCACTGGGGTGTTTACTTTTTTGATGCGTCAAACTCTAATTAACGTTTCTAGATACATAGAATTTGACTTAAAAAATGAAATATACGCACACTACCAAAGACTTTGTCTTCCTTTTTACAAACAAAACAGAACCGGAGATCTTATCAATAGAATTTCTGAAGATGTTGGAAAAGTCCGAATGTATGTTGGACCTGCTTTGATGTATACCATAAACATGATAACTTTATTCCTTGTAGCACTCGCGTACATGTACAGCAAAGCTCCAAGTCTTACACTATACACTATTATACCTCTTCCTATATTATCTGTATCGATCTATTTTTTAAGTAAGTTTATTCACAAACGCAGTACCATTGTTCAAGAACAGCTTTCAACACTCACTTCAGCTACTCAAGAAATTTTTAGTGGTATTACAGTTACAAAAGCTTATGCATTAGAAGATGAAACAGAAGAGAATTTCACAGATTTGTCAAATGATCAAAGAAAAAAGCGTTTAAATTTAACAAAGACACAAGCCTTCTTTTTTCCATTGATGTTACTTCTAATTGGCACCAGTAATTTATTGGTAATCTACGTTGGTGGTCAACAATACATCAATGGAGAAATTGCCGAACTTGGAACAATAGCAGAGTTTATTATTTATGTAAATATGCTCACATGGCCAGTAGCTTCTGTGGGATGGGTAACCTCCTTGGTGCAACAAGCAGAAGCCTCTCAAAAACGAATCAATGCGTTTTTGAAACAAAAACCAAGCGTGTTCAACACCAAAAAACAACCAAGCATTATCAAAGGAAAAATTGAATTTAAAAACGTTCGATTTACATATAGAGACACTAATATTGAAGCGCTCAAAGGGGTAAGCTTCACTGTTGAACAAGGAAAAACTCTAGCGGTTATTGGAAAAACAGGAAGCGGCAAAACCACTATTCTAGAGCTCATTGGAAGAATGTACAACGCTACAAAAGGAAATATTACAATTGATGATATTTCAATTAAAAATGTAAATCTACATAGCTTAAGAGATAGTATTGGGTATGTGCCTCAAGATCCTTTTTTGTTTTCGGATACTCTTAATAATAATATTAAATTTGGAAAAAATAATACTACAAATCAAGAAGTTGTTCAAGCGGCCAAAGATGCTGCAGTTCATAATAATATTATCAATTTTTCCAAAGGTTATGATACTATTTTAGGAGAACGAGGAATTACACTTTCTGGGGGGCAAAAACAACGCGTTTCTATTGCTCGTGCTTTTATAAAATCTCCACAAATATTACTTTTAGATGATTGTCTTTCTGCTGTTGATACCGAAACTGAAGAACAAATTTTAAATACTATTGAAAAAAATTCAAAAAATACAACAACTATTATTGTGAGCCATCGGATTTCTTCTGTAAAAAATGCAGACCATATTATTGTGCTTGAAGATGGGCAAATTATCCAAGAAGGTACACATAATCAATTGGTTAGAAAAAATGGATATTACAAAACCTTGTACAAAAAGCAACTTCAAGAATTTTCTTCTTAAATAGTTTATAAAAATTCAATAAAATTATAATTTAAAAAAGTTGGCGACTTCATTATTTTTTTAGACTTTTGATTGAACTATAAATAATAGCAAAATAAAATCCTAACTATGAACGATCGAGAACAAGACATTTTTTCTAAGGCACTTCGTGCAGGACGAAGAACCTATTTTTTTGATGTCAAAGCTACCAAAGCTGGAGACTATTATCTTACCATAACTGAGAGTAAAAAATTTACAAATGACGATGGTTCATTTCATTTTAAAAAGCATAAAATTTATTTGTACAAAGAAGATTTTAATGAATTTAAATCTATTTTAGAAGAGGCTACAAACTTTATTATTGGTGAAAAAGGCTTAGAAATTATTAGCGACTTCAACCCAAAAGAAGCTGTTTCGAGTCCTGAAAATCAAGATTCTAACGATACTTCTGAAAGCCAATTTACAGATTTAGATTTTGATGATATTTAAAATATTGTATGTAAAAAATATAAACCGCTCTTAAAGTAGCGGTTTTTTTTATTCTAATTCTTATTGAACTGTAGACCCGTTTGGAATTTTTTGTGTAGGTTCAAGCAAAACCACAGAAGTTTTATCAACTCCTCCAATAACCAAACACTGACTTTTAAAATTGGCAATCTGCTTATCCTCAAAGTTAACATTAGCCACAATTTGTCTTTGAAGCAAATCGTCTTTGGTATAAAGATCTGTAATTTGAGCCGATGATTTTTTTATCCCCAAAGAGCCAAAATCTATGGTAAGTTGGTAGGCGGGTTTATTGGCTTTTGGAAAATTATTGACTTCAATAATGGTGCCCACTCGCAAATCTAAATTTTGAAAATCTTCAAATAAAACTTCACTCATTTATACGTAACTTTATGGCGTAAAGATAAAAATTTAAGAATATTATGGCTAGAACTCCTTCAAATATGTTGCCGCTTGGCACAAAAGCACCTCAATTTAGTTTATTAGATACCATTTCAGGTGATTTTAAAACTTTAGAGCAGCTTCAAGGTGCTTCTGGAATACTTGTAATGTTTATTTGTAACCACTGCCCTTTTGTTATTCATGTCAATAAAATGCTAGTAGAACTTGCAAATAGTTATCAGAAAGCTGGGATTAATTTTGTTGCCATTTCGAGCAATGATATTATTAATTATCCTCAAGATGGCCCAAATGAAATGAAAAAAAATGCAATTGAGCTGAACTATTCTTTCCCGTATTTATATGACGAAACACAAGAAATTGCCAAAGTATATGATGCAGCCTGTACGCCAGATTTTTTTCTTTTTGATGAAAGTTTAAATCTCGTATACAGAGGTCAAATGGACGATTCTAGACCTGGAAATGGACTACCGATAAATGGTAAAGACTTGAAAAATGCTTTAGATTGTTTACTGCAAAAGAAAGTAAATACATGGCCTCAAAAACCAAGTATTGGGTGTAATATTAAGTGGAAATAATCAATCCTGAACTTTTAAAATAAATAAATCCTCGTATTTTAAAATATACGCAGAGGCATTGACATATCCACCACCGTCTTTTTGAACATATTTGAATTTATTTTCCAAATAATTTGTTTGCGTAGTAGTTAATTGTTCAAATATAGAGTCAAAAGCCGCTAATCGCAACACAGTATCTAAAGTCAAATCAAAACCACGTGTAGCGTAACGTGTTGGATATGTACCAAATCTTTGTTTGTACAGTTTAGTAAAAGAATTTAAATCTTCTTTATAGAAATGAACTGATGGAAATTGAAAATTCAAGTTGGACAAATCAGTATTAGAAATATTATTGCCCATAAAGGCATTATTACGATTGGTCGTCATTAAAATTAATTCACGTTCGACTTCTATTTCGACATCTTCATCTTTTTCATCTTTTTGTGATGTAATTCCATTCAAACCATTGAGCATACTAGACACATTGGACGCAAAGCTCTCGTTGTTGGTCTCCAGAAACACTAAGGTTTTTCCTGGTTGAAGTGCCTTTTGCACCGTTTCAAATTCAATATAATATTGTTCTTCTCCATCTTTATTACGCTCTGAGGTCAGCATTTTAGCATCAGGAAAAGCAGTTCGAATCTGTTGAACACGATTTACGGATTTTGAATCATAAATGATTAACGTTTGATGAGGGACAGTGTCTTTTTTAACATGATTTAATAGCTTTTCGGCCAGCCATTCATCATTTGGAATGGTCTGAATAAGATTAGGATAATTTTTATCCAACTTCACAAAAGGAGATACTACCGCCGTGCTAGTTTGCTGTAAATTTTGCGCCACCAAAGTTATATTATTTGAGGTTAAAGGACCTAATACAACATCGTATTTTGAAAAATTGTGTGTTTGCAACAATTGAGCTGTTGTATGTGGGCTTGCTTCAGTATCATATACTGCCAAAGTTGTAGAAATTCCTAATCGTTTTGCAGAGTCTAGTGCCATTTCGACTCCTGCGTAAAATTCTGTAGAAATACGAACATAGCCATCTCTTTGAATTTGCTGTTTTGCCAATTGAATCGAATCAAAATCTACCAAATTGGCTTTAAATGGGAGCATTAATGCCACTGATTTTGGACTAAAATACTGTAACTGATCCGCTAAATAAGTAACCTCAAGAGCAGTCAAATCGATATCTTTAATTTGTTCTGCTGGAACTTTCAATACCATTCCCACTTTTAAACCTGTTTCTGCTAACCCTGGATTTAAGAGCTCTAAGCTGTCTTGACGAATTCCTAATTTTTTATATATTCGGTAAAACCCCTCTTTTGGCAGTACCTCATAAAAATCGTATCGTTCATCTGAAACAATTTTTTCCTGAGCTGACTCTATATTTGGTACATTTAATAATTGTCCTTCTTGTAATACATCTCCCAAACCAGGGTTTAGAGCTTCAAGTTCTAAAACAAAAATTCCAAATTTATAGGCCACACGCCACTTCCCTTCTTTAGGCAAAACTTTGTATGTTTTTACCGCCTGGGGAACAATTGCAACTCTTTTTGTTTTATATTTTGGAATATAAATTTTGTCTTTAGATTGCAATGGAGCGTCATAAAGCTGTTGGTTGTGCTTTTTTATTTCTTCAATTGTTAAAGCAAACTTTTTAGCAATACTATAGAGTGTTTCTTTTCGCTTAACACGATATACTCTATATGAAACTAATTCTTTAACTTCTTTAGTTTTAGTTGCTTTTTTTTCAATTGGATTTGGAATTACAAGAACGCTTCCAACGGAAAGCTGATTCTTAGCATCGGGGTTTAGTGCTAAAACATCCTCTGGAATTACACCATAACGTTGGGCAATTGTTTCTAAAGTATCTTGGGCATCAACAGTATGAGTACGTAAAGTTTGTGCAGAAATAATTCCAAAAAAAAGAAAGAAAACAATGTTTAAAAAAAATCTATTCATGTCGTTGTTTTGGTGCATAAAGATTTTAAAACTACAGCACAGTTTTGAGAAATCCAAATCTTATTCCCATTCAATGGTTGCTGGAGGTTTAGAACTTATGTCATAAACCACACGATTCACCCCTTTTACTTTATTGATGATATCATTGGATATTTTTTGTAAAAACTCATAAGGCAAGTTCACCCAATCTGCAGTCATACCGTCTGTACTTTCAACAGCTCTAAGAGCAACACATTTTTCATAAGTACGTTCATCACCCATAACACCTACACTATTGACAGGCAACAACATAGCACCTGCTTGCCATACTTTATCATACAAATCCCATTCACGCAATCCGTTAATAAAAATTGCATCAACTTCTTGTAAAATATGAACTTTTTCGGGGGTAATATCGCCCAAAATTCGAATGGCCAAACCTGGACCAGGGAAGGGATGACGACCAAGTAATTGTGCATCAATCCCCATTGAAGCCCCCACACGGCGAACTTCGTCTTTAAATAATGCTTTTAATGGCTCTACAACTTTCAATTTCATAAAATCCGGCAATCCTCCTACGTTGTGATGACTTTTTATTGTAGCACTTGGGCCACCAGTCGCCGAAACACTTTCAATGACATCTGGATAAATCGTTCCTTGCGCCAGCCATTTAACATCATTAATCAAATGAGCTTCATCATCAAAAACCTCAATAAAAACACGTCCAATGGCTTTACGTTTTTGTTCTGGATCATCTATTCCTGCCAAAGCGCCCAAAAAACGTGCCGAAGCATCTACTCCCTTAACATTCAACCCCATACCTTCGTATTGATTTAATACACTGCTAAATTCATCTTTACGTAACAAGCCATTATTTACAAAAATACAGTACAAGTTTTTACCAATGGCTTTGTTAAGTAAAATGGCTGCAACTGTTGAATCAACACCTCCAGAAAGCCCTAAAACAACTTTGTCATTTTGTAGCTGTGATTTCAAATCAGCAACTGTTTCTTCGACAAATGAATCTGGCGTCCAATCTTGTTGTAAACCTGCTATATCAACCAAAAAATTCTTAAGTAATGTTTTACCATCAGTTGAATGATACACCTCTGGGTGAAATTGAATAGCGTAGGTTGTCTCACCTTCAATTTTATAGGCCGCATTTTCAACATCATGGGTACTAGCCAATAATACACCGTTGGTTGGTAAGGTTTTTATAGTATCGCTATGACTCATCCAAACTTGACTGCCCTCAGAAATCCCTTCAAAAAAAGAGTCATTTGTTTTGATATAAGACAAATTGGCGCGCCCATACTCTCTTGTGTTTGAAGGTGCAACATTGCCACCAGAAAAATGTGCCAAATATTGTGCGCCATAACAGACCGCCAACAACGGTTTTATTTTGCGAATTTTTGACAAGTCAGGATGCAGTGCATCATCGCCACGAACTGACTGTGGACTACCCGAAAGCACCACCGCTTTATAGTCGTCTAATGAGGTTGGAATTTTGTTATAGGGATGAATTTCACAATAAATATTTAACTCTCTAACGCGACGCGCAATGAGCTGTGTATATTGAGATCCAAAATCGAGAATGAGTACCTTATCGTGTTGCATGCCCAAAAGTACTATTTATCTCTAAATTTTAAATCAATTTTTTATAAAAACTTATAAAGAAACTACAGCAAATCCTTGTTGAAAAGGATTTAAATCGGATTTTAATTTTTCAATAAAATCATGGCCATAAACCGCATAAAAGGTTGAAAAATTAAGAACACGTTCTTGTAAATTTCCATTTGGAAATAATGCAGATTGAAGCAATAGCGCTTGTTCAATTTGCACTTTATGCTTTCGTTTTTCGGCTTTCAAAAGTCGTTTTTCCAATTTGGACAATCCTTTGATTTGTTTTTTCTCCTGTGCTGCTACTGCACCAAAAAAAGAAGCATCTGTTTGTTTTGCAATGCGATAAAGGCCTTCAAATTGTTGTTTTAAATGCTGTTTTTGATCTGAAAAATTGATCAAGTCTCTTTGAGCTTTAGCAATTTTAGTTGATAAATCTTCAGGAGATAAAAAAATGTCTTCAAGAGATACATCTATTTTTTGAAGTTTTTTGTCTTGTTTTCTTGTAACAATTATTGCTGAATTACGATGCAAAAGCAATGGAAAATTTATATTAAAAGAGTCAAAACATGATTTGAGTTGAAACCAATAGGAAAGCTCTCCGCCGCCACCAACATAACACAAATTAGGTAGAATCGTTTCTTGATACAATGGACGCATCAAAACATTTGGAGAAAAGCGTTCGGGGTGCGTATCGAGTTCTTCTAAAATTCCATCCAAATCCCAACTCAAGTCTGTATTCAATACGCGAAAAATTCCATTATTAACCTCAATGCGTTCTCTTAAATTGTTTTTGATGTAAAACAAATTAATAGGTCTGGGATTGACTTGGATTTTAAAATCTAAATCTACTTTTTTTAAAGCCTGATTTGTATCTGTAACTTCTTTAAAAACAATCTGATTTTCAAGTTCCTTTTTAATAACAGGAATAAACAAGTGCTTAAGGTTTACATCATCACCATCTACAACAATAAGTCCATCATTTGCAAAAAGTTGATGCACTAAAGCTCGAGTAGCATCAGCTAAATTATATTGTTTTAGATATGCATTTTGAAACAATTCAGTCAATGTTTCTGAATGTTCATCAGCGCCCAAATGTTCTGAAAATTGTCCAAAAAATTCATCAAGTTCTTTAGTCGATAACCGTCCTACAGGGCCCTGACATTGGTGTTGCCATTCTAAACGATTTTCTCTTAAATAAAAATGATTAATTTCTTCAAAATCATGATCTTCACTAGCCATCCAAAACACAGGAACAAAAGTATTTTCAGGATACTTTTCTTTTAAAGTTTTAGCCAAGTTGATGACTGAAATAATTTTATAAATAAAAAATAATGGACCGCCCATTAGGTTCAATTGATGCCCTGTAGTTATTGTAAAAGTGGTTGCATTTTTTAAACTATCAATCTGTGCGTTAGTTAAAGCACTGGGGTTTAGAGAATTGTACTGCTGGCGTAAACAATCTGCCAAAACGGTTCTTTTTTCAAAAGAAAATTGAGCAGCTTTTGTGGTCATTTGAGAGCCGAAATTTTCAAGTGTTGTAGGTGCCGTATAAAATTTATCCAGTTCAGGGTTATTATCTAAAACTTCAAGTAAAAGTTTAGGTAAGGTTTTTGTTGTTGTGTATGAAAAATATGGAGTTAACAAGAGTTAATTTTATTTTGTAAAGATACTTGAATAAATTCTATGGTAAAAATTACACGACTTCCGCATACAAGTCAAAGTCAGCAGCATCTGTAATGGTAACTGTAGCATATTCTCCTGTTTTGAGATATACTTTTGATGCATCAATGAGTACCTCGTTGTCAACATCTGGAGAATCAAATTCGGTACGACCCACAAAATGCTGCCCTTCTTTGCGATCAATAACAACACGTAAAGTTTGACCTATTTTCGTTTGATTTAATTCCCAAGAAATCTGCGATTGCAATTCCATAATTTCATTAGCACGTGCTTGTTTGATCTCTTGTGGGACATCGTCATCTAGATTGTAGGCATGGGTATTTTCTTCATGCGAATAGGTAAAACATCCCAAACGTTCAAATCGCATTGCTTCTACCCATTGCTTCAAGGTTTGAAAATCTTCTTCTGTCTCTCCAGGATAACCAACAATCAAAGTGGTGCGAATAGCCATATTGGGTACTGCTTCACGAAATTGTTGCAGTAATTTTGTAGTTTTTGCTTGTGTGGTTCCACGGCGCATACTTTTTAAAATTTTGTCTGAAATATGCTGCAATGGAATGTCCAAATAATTACAAATTTTTGGTTCATTTTTCATCACTTCCAAAACATCCATTGGAAAACCAGTTGGAAAAGCATAATGCAAACGAATCCACTCTATACCCTCAACCTTAACTAAAGCTTTTAACAGCTCTGCAAGGTTACGTTTTTTATATAAATCCAATCCATAATAGGTTAAATCTTGAGCAATTAGAATTAACTCTTTAACACCATTTGCAGCCAATTTTTGGGCTTCAATAACTAGATCCTCTATGGGTGTTGAGCGGTGCTTACCTCGCATTAATGGAATGGCACAAAAGCTACACGGACGGTCGCAGCCCTCAGCTATTTTTAAATAGGCATAATTTTTTGGTGTAGTGGTCAATCGCTCACCAATAAGTTCATGCTTATAATCTGCACCTAATGCTTTTAGTAATTGAGGCAATTCTGTTGTTCCAAAATATTGATCTACATCTGGGATTTCTTTAACCAAATCAGGCTTATAACGTTCACTTAAACAGCCCGTTACAAAAACTTTATCAACATCACCATCTTCTTTTTTTTGAACAAAATCCAAAATGGTATTCACACTTTCTTCTTTGGCGTTATCAATAAATCCACAGGTATTGATAACCACAATATTGCCTTCCTCTTCGTGTGCAACAGCTTTGCCATTGGCTTTGAGTTGTCCCATAAGAAGCTCACTGTCATATACATTTTTGCTACAACCCAAAGTCACAACATTGATTTTATTTTTTTTAAGTGATTTTGTTCTCATAAAAGTAATTAGTTGTAATGGTTTGGCAAAGGACGTTTTTTAGCAACTTTCTCAAAGTGATATCCCCACTGGTAAAGTTGTACTTCTTGAAAAGGTTTTGTAATAAATGTAAGTCCCATTGGAGCATTTTCTTTATTAAGGCCCATTGGAACAGTTAGGGCTGGATATTCTGCCACGGCAGCATAGCCTGCATGATAATTATTTATAGATAATACACCGTCTAATTCATGTGTTTTCATCATAGTATCGAAATAGGCTTTACCATTTGTTTTCAAGGTTGATTTAATAGTGCTAAATTCTTCTGGGGTTGATGAATCTTCCACAATGCCTTGAAACAGTTTTTGACCATATGGCGCACGGATGCTATCCAAAATATTGTAATCGATAATAGATTGCACACCATTGAATGTCATTTTTTTATTTGCATGATTTTGAAAATACAAAGGCAAGTCGGCTTTCATATCTAGATTTAATAACCTTAAAAAGTCAGGTAAATTAATGTTTTCTGGCTCAATTGTGACGATTTCAGCACCATGCTTTTCTAATAATTCTATAGAATTTGAGTAGAGAGAATCCTTCAATAATTCTTTGATGGCACCAAAACGTTTGCCTTTAAAAGAGGTATTTAAAACTTTTTTAGGATCAATTTTAGATGTTGATATTGATTTAAAATCTTTATCATCGTATCCAATAATAGCATTATAAACCAAGACATTATCAATAATTGATTTAGTTATTGGTCCAGCCGTATCTAAGGTACTTGAAATGGGAACAATACCACTACGGCTTACAGTTCCAATAGTTGGTTTTAGGCCAACTCCAGCATTTTGACTTGCAGGCGACAAAATAGATCCAGATGTTTCACTACCAATTGCGGCTGCACAAAAATTGGCCGCTACCGCTACAGCACTTCCAGAGCTTGAACCTCCAGTATCCAATGTTTTTCTTCCGTAGGGATTAAATGTTTGACCACCAACAGCACTATAACCACTTGGGCAATCGCCACAAAAGAAATAGGCCCATTCACTCAGGTTTGCTTTTCCTAAAATAAGGGCACCAGAAGATTTTAATTGTTGACTTAAAAATGAATCTTCCGTTGTATTTTTCATCAAGGCTACTGCGCCAGCAGTGGTTACCATTCCTTTGGCATTTATATTGTCTTTTAAAAGAATAGGCATTCCATAAATAGAATAAACTGATAAATTCTTTGGGCGTTTTCTATCTTTTTCTCGTGCTTCTTCAATAATTGATGTGTTTAATGAAATTACAGAATTAAGCGATTTTTTATTTTCTCGATCTAATAAATTGATGCGGTATATATAAAATGTAACCAAGGCCTCATAGCTCAGTTTTTTGTTTTGAATATGACGTTGTAGCGTTGGAATGTCCTGATTCATTATAAAAGGTTTCAAGACTTCATATTTTTCTTTAGAAAAACTAGAAAGTTGATCCTGAAATGGCGCCCAGACTTCTTCTAAATCTATGTAATTTGAATCTTCAACTTTAAATATACGGAAAGATTTTTCAGAAATATCACTTAAATTATTTTCTGTTTTTTGAGCGTCATTTTTACATCCAAAAACAACACTAATCAAAAAGAATAATGCAATATTTTTCATATTTCTAATTATTTAAAAAAGGAATCTACAAACTCAAATTTATTGAATACCTGTAAATCGTTTATGCCTTCACCTACGCCGATGTACTTTACAGGCACTTGAAATTGATCGCTGATTCCAATAACAACTCCCCCTTTGGCTGTACCGTCTAGTTTGGTAACGGCCAATGCATTAACTTCAGTAGCAGCCGTAAATTGTTTGGCTTGTTCAAAAGCATTTTGCCCAGTTGAACCATCTAGAACCAGTAAAATTTCATGTGGCGCATTTGGAACTACTTTTTGCATAACACGTTTAATTTTGGTCAATTCATTCATCAAGTTCACCTTGTTGTGTAAACGACCAGCAGTATCTATAATAACCACATCGGCTTCGGAACTTACAGCACTTTGCAGCGTATCAAAGGCCACTGATGCAGGATCGCTTCCCATAGATTGTTTTACGATGGGTATATCAACACGATCGGCCCAAACTTGTAATTGATCAATAGCGGCAGCTCTAAAAGTGTCAGCAGCGCCAAGTACAACATTTAAACCTTGTTTTTTAAATTGATGCGCCAGTTTTCCAATCGTGGTTGTTTTTCCAGCTCCGTTTACACCTACAACCATTATAACATAAGGTTTTTGTGTTTTGGTCAATGAAAAATCAGAAGCCTCTCCCGAATTTGTTTCAGAAAGTAATGCTGCAATTTCTTCTCTAAGAATAACATTCAACTCTTCAGTTCCTAAATATTTATCGCGAGACACACGTTTTTCAATCCGCTCAATAATTTTTAGGGTAGTATTGACTCCAACATCACTTGTAACTAACACTTCCTCTAGGTTGTCCAATACACTATCATCAACTTTGGATTTTCCTGCAACGGCCTTTCCTAGTTTGTCAAAAAAACTAGATTTAGATTTTTCAAGCCCTTTGTCTAAAGTGGCTTTTTTTTTAGATGAAAATATCTTTTTGAAAAAACTCATAATGGCTGTTATTTATCGTTTTTTAGTGTTCTGCAAGGTACTAAAAAAATAAAAGCTGCTTTGAAGAAAAGCAGCTTTTGAGTCTAAAATTTTTAAAAAATTACTTCTTATTCAAGAAGTCATTTACTTTCTCAGGGGACATAATTGACTCCACAAAAGTATAGGCACCAGTTTTTGGAGACTTTACCATTTTGATTGCTTTTGTCAAACGTTTAGATCCTGTTTGAAGTGATGCTACTGATTTCTTTGCCATGATTCAAGTATTTCTGGTGGTTTGTATTTAAAACCTAATTATTTAATTTCTTTATGAACTGTCATACGCTTGAGGATAGGATTAAATTTCTTAATCTCCATGCGGTCTGGTGTGTTCTTTTTGTTCTTTGTTGTAATGTATCGAGACGTTCCTGGTTGTCCTGACGCTTTGTGCTCAGTACACTCCAAAATCACTTGAACTCTATTTCCTTTCTTTGCCATTATGCTTTACTTTTTGGTGTAATTATTTTAAAAACCCTTTTGACTTTGCTTCTTTAATAGCTGCACTAATCCCAATCTTGTTGATCGTTTTCAATGCAGATGTTGAAACCTTAAGCGTTACCCACTTATCTTCTTCAGGGATATAAAAACGCTTCTTCACCAAATTTGCATTGAATTTGCGTTTTGTTCTATTCAAAGAGAAGGAAACGTTATTTCCAACCATTGCTTTTTTTCCTGTAAGTTCACAAATTTTTGACATGATCTTTAATTTAATTGTTTTGTTGTTTCAAAACGAGGTGCAAAAATACGAATTCTTTGTAAGTTCACAAATTTTATGAAGTCAATTTTAAAAAATTTCTTTCTGTAACAAAGTTAATGCCATATGCACTGCTTTTGTGGTGATACGTTCTCGGTGTTTGCCAAAGGTAAATTGCTTTGAAAAAACATGTTGGGGTGTTACTACAGCAATACAAACCGTTCCAACTTCAGCATCAGAATCCCCTTTTGTTGGACCTGCATTGCCTGTTGTTGCAACAGCATAATCTGAATTAAATAATTTTTGAACGCCCAAAGCCATTGCTTCAGCAACCTCAACACTCACTACAGAATATTCTGAAAATAAATTATCATCAACTCCCAAAACTTGAGTTTTAATGGTGGTATCATAAGCCATAACTCCGCCTTTAAAATAAGCTGATGCTCCAACATTTGCTGTAAACTGTGCTCCAATTCGTCCACCTGTACAACTCTCTGCTACCGCTAGGGTTGAATTTGACTTAATTAACTGATTGCCAATAATTTGTTCAATAGAAGAATCTTCTTCAAAACCTACAAAAATATCACTAATTTGTGATACTAATTTTTCAATTTGGGTATTGATTGATTCATAAACCAATGCTTTGTCAAATCCTTTTGATGATAATCGTAAACGTACACGACCTAGATTTGGCAAATAAGCCAACTTTATATTTTTAGGTAAATTATTTTCCCAATCCCAAATTCGATCAGCAATAACGCTTTCTCCTAAACCATAGGTAAGCACTGTTTTGTGTAGAATAAAAGGTAATTTAAATTGCTGTGAAAGTTGAGGTAAAACCTCATTTTGCATGAGCGCTTTCATCTCAAACGGAACTCCTGGTAGCGAAATAAAAACTGTAGCGTTATTTTCAATCCACATTCCTGGTGCAGAACCCGATTGATTCATCAAAACTTTAGCTTTTGAAGGCACTAATGCTTGATCCAAATTAACCTGCAAAAGGGGTTGTTTGATAATAGTTTTCCAAATGTGTTTGATATGTGCTGTAACTTCTTTGTTTCGAACCAAAGTATCATCAAAATACTCAGCTAAAGTTTTTTTTGTGATGTCATCTTTTGTTGGACCTAACCCCCCTGTAAGAATCACTAAATCAGCATGTTTTTCTGCATTTCCTAATGCCTCAAGAATATGGCTTTTTTCATCTTGAACAGATGTAATTTGAAAAACAGAAGCCCCAATTTTGTTTAATTCTTTTGATATATAGGCTGAATTGGTATCTACAATTTGACCAATTAGAATTTCATCGCCGATCGTAATGATTTCTGCATTCATTTACTTGACTTTTATATTGAAAAATTCTTCGTTATTGATGTAGCCTGAGAGAATATCATTGGCTTGAACCGGACCTACTCCAGAGGGTGTTCCTGTAAAAATAATATCACCTATTTTAAGTGTAAAAAATCGTGAAACATATGAAATAATTGCATCAATATTCCAGAGCATATCTTTTGTGTTTCCAGACTGAACGACAGTGTCATTTTTCTTCAAGCGAAATGATATATCATTTAGGTTTTCAAATTGACGCTTCGAAACCCACTTTCCTACAACTGCAGAACCATCAAACGCTTTTGCTTTTTCCCATGGTAATCCTTTTTGTTTCAATGTTTGCTGCAAATCTCGGGCTGTAAAGTCTATACCTAAACCTATTTGATCATAATATTTATGTGCAAACTCTGAAGCAATATATTTTCCAACTCTGTTGATTTTTACAAGTACCTCAACTTCATGCTGTACATTTTTGGAGAAATCAGGAACAAAAAAAGGTTGTTTTTTGAGTAATATGGCTGTATCAGGCTTTAAAAAAACAACAGGTTCAGTAGGTTTTTCATTTTGAAGCTCTGCAATATGATTGCTATAGTTTCGACCAATACAAATCAGTTTCATGTATTAGAGTTTCTGATTAAACGCACGAAGCTTAATGGCTGTTAAAACTTTTTTGGTGTACAATGGAAAATCTGCATTAAGTAGCCATCCAAAATAACCGGGTTCCTTTTCTAGAATTTCAGTAACTTTCTTGCCCTTATGTTTGCCAAATGAGAAACATTCATTATTGTCTTTGTCGTATCTAATAAATCCAGCAAAATCAGCAAACTTCTGTCGTGTACTAAATTCAGCTAAAAATGATGTGTCGTTTTCTAAATCTTTATATCGATCGAGTTGTGCTTTTAGCACTTCATATGTTGCTATGGTATCGGCCTCCGCACTGTGTGCATTTTCCAAATTTTTATCGCAATAAAATTTATAGGCTGCAGTAAGTGTACGTTGCTCCATTTTATGAAAAATTGTTTGAACATCAACAGACTTTCTATTTTTCATGTCAAAATCAATACCTGCTCTAAGCATTTCTTCAGCAAGAATTGGAATATCAAAACGGTTTGAATTAAATCCACCCAAATCTGCGTCTTTTACCCAAGTATTTACCTCACTGGCAAGCATTGTAAAAGTTGGCGCATTGGCTACCTTTTCATTTGAAATTCCATGGACTGCAGTGGCTTGAGCAGGAATAGGCATTTCTGGATTGACGAGCCATGTTTTTTTTTCTTCTTTACCGTCTGGAAAAACTTTTAAAATAGAGATCTCTACAATCCTGTCGGTAGTAATATTGACGCCTGTTGTTTCTAAATCGAAGAAACAAATGGGTTTTTTTAGGTTTAATTGCATTGTTTTATACTTGTCTATTTTCGTCCCAAGACTCCAATAATTCTTTTACTGTTTTTAGAAACTGACCACCAAGAGCACCATTGATTACTCTGTGATCATAGGAATGGGACAAAAACATTTTTTGACGGATACCTATAAAATCACCTTCATTGGTTTCAATAACTGCAGGCACTTTTCTAATTGCTCCAAGAGCTAAAATTCCAACTTGTGGTTGGTTGATAATCGGCGTACCCATGATACTGCCAAATCCACCAACATTTGTAACCGTATAAGTGCCATCTTGAATGTCATCTGGATTTAATTGATTATTTCTTGCTCGAACTGCTAAATCGTTAACACGTTTGGTCATTCCCATTAGATTGAGTTGGTCTGCATTTTTGATAACTGGCACAATAAGATTACCATCAGCTAGTGCTGTTGCCATTCCCAAGTTGATGGATTTGTGCTTAATAATATGATCGCCATCAACCGAGATATTTAGCATTGGATGAATGGTTAGTGCTTTTGCCACAGCTTCCATAAAAATGGGAGTAAATGTGATTTTTTCACCCGTATTTTCTTGAAATTTAGCTTTAATTTTCTCGCGCCAATTCCATATTCTTGTGACATCAACTTCTATAAAAGACTGCACATGAGCCGAAGTTTGCACCGAATTAATCATATGTTTTGAAATGAGTTTACCCATTCGAGTCATTTCAATAATCTCATCTGTTCCATTGCGTACTATTGGAGCTGTGGGTGTTGGCAATGATGCTGGAGCTGACGGAGGCGTCTGGATTGGAGCTGAAACGCTTGTTTGTGATCGTTTTTCGATGTATGCAAGCATGTCGTTTTTAGTTACTCTTCCGCCTTTTCCACTGCCTTCAATTTGGTCTAATTCCAATTGTGCAATCCCTTCTTTTTTGGCCATATTTTTTACCAAAGGAGAATAAAATCTAGTTTCATTTGAACTGATTGAGGTGGCAGCAGTTTTTGCAGCAACAACTGTATCTTGGACATCAGCAATTATTTCTGGTGATGGTGCGGGTTGTTCTATAGCTTTTCGAGTCTCTTTTGGTGGTTCAGCTTTTAATTCCCCATCTGTTTCAATAATGGCAATGGTTTGTCCAACCTCAACAACTTGATCAACTTCAAATTTTTTCTCAACTATAATTCCGCTGACTTCGCTAGGTACGTCACTATCAACTTTGTCTGTAGAAATTTCTACAATAGACTCATCTATCTCCACATGATCGCCAACGTCTTTCAACCAAGAATTGATTGTTGCTTCTGCAACACTCTCTCCCATTTTTGGTAATTTTAGCTCAAACTTTGCCATATATTAAGTTTTATTTGGGTATGGTTTTGTGGCACAAAACTACTGAAAATTGATGACTTAATCAATTGTTTTTAAAAGTAGGCTCTGCTTTCAAATTTATCAAAATGAATCACTTCTCCACGACGCATAGAAAAATCGCTTCCAACAAAATAATTGCACTTTTTTGGAAGGAATTTATAGGTAATAAATTTATTTTTGATTGAACTAATTTGATTAATTACAAAATGAAAATCCGTTGAATTCAAATCAAAAACAACATCATAGTAAATGTTTTTTGGCAATTCTTCGATAGAATTGATTGCTGGTAAATTCTTCTTTTCAAGCCATTGTGGGCTTGAACAGGGCTTTAAAAATATAATCTTTTTATCATTTCTTCTTGTGGGAGAACTAAATTTTGGAATGTAAGGCGCCAAACTTGTTATTGTGTTTACTAAAGCCCCAATGAAAAAATTTAATTTGAAATGTTTTTTATAAAATAGCTTCATTGCGTGATAAAAACGTTTCGATTGTGTCCTGTTTTTAATTGTACTTTCACCCTTAAAATGAATGACAGTACTTGTTCCTAAATAGTAATTTTTATATCCTAATTGCTTTGCTCTGTAGGATAAGTCTATATCCTCGCCATACATGAAAAAGTTTTCATCAAACCCTTTCAAATCCTCATAAAGTGATCGTTTCAAAAACATCAAAGCACCAGGTAGAACCTCAACTTCTGCGTTTGTAAATTCGTCAACTTGATTGGCATAATAAGACTTACTTTTTCCTATTAACTTTCGAAAAGCCACAGAAACTTTAGGAAAATTTCTTTTGCTTTCTGGCAAAAAACGACCTGCCCCATCAATTAGCCGACACCCAACAATCCCTAAATGTTTTGACTTTGCTTCAGAAAATTGAAGTAGATTTTGAAATGTATTTTCAGCAACCACAATATCAGGATTAAGAATACACACATACTCCCCTTGTGCGACTTGTAACATCTGGTTATTACCTTTTGAAAATCCAATATTGTCTTTGTTTTCAATAAGCGTAATTTTAGGAAATTTAGCTTTTATCATTGTACAACTATCGTCCATTGAATGATTATCAATGACAATAATTTCTGAAGGAATGTGTTTTAGTGCTGCTTGTACACTTTGTAAGCATAGCTCCAAAAAGTAGCGTACATTATAATTTAGAATAACTACCGATAGCTTCAATGATCTATGATTTTAAAGAGGATTCAAATGGTACTCTATTAGTAATACTTCGTCCCAAAGTAACTTCGTCGGCGTATTCCAATTCGTCACCAACTGAAATCCCTCTTGCAATTGTTGAAAGTGTAATCTCTGCGCCTTGAATTTGCTTATATATATAGAAGTTCGTGGTGTCGCCTTCCATTGTAGAACTCAACGCAAAAATAAGTTCTTTTACTTTGCCTTCATTGACTTTATTGACCAAACTTTGAATATTCAAATCTGTTGGACCAATACCATCCATAGGTGAGATTTTACCCCCCAGAACATGATATATTCCACGATAACTTACAGTACTTTCAATGGCTAAAACATCTCTGATATCTTCAACCACACAAATAGTCCTGTGATTTCTATTGGGATTTGCACAGATTTCACAAACAAGTTGATCAGAAATATTATGACATTGCTGACAAAAATTTATTGAAGATCTCATATTTATGAGTGCTTTGGATAACTGATTAGTCTGGTCTTCTGGTTGCCGCAAAAGATGAAGTGCCAAACGAAGCGCAGTGCGCCGTCCGATGCCCGGCAATTGTGAAACTTCATTCACTGCATTTTCTAATAATTTTGATGAAAACTCCATTTTATTTATTTTTCATTAAATGATTTAAACACCTCATTAGCAGAACTTAAAGTAAAAACAATTGAAAAATCCAATAATTTGACTTAAGATTATTTCAGAATATTTTACATTTGAACACAGACTCGTGGTACATTTGAGCATCACAAATATAAATTTATTAAGTTGAAAGGACAACATATTCTACTCATCACTCTAGTTTATTTTGTATTTCTTGTCATTATCGCAAGAATTACAGGAAAAAATGATAGTAATAATGATTTTTTCAAAGCTGGAAAACAATCACCTTGGTATTTGGTAGCCTTTGGAATGATTGGCGCTTCACTTTCTGGTGTGACTTTTATTTCTGTACCAGGATGGGTTCAAAGTTCAGAGTTTAGCTATTTTCAAGTGTGCTTGGGGTATATTGCGGGTTATGTTGTGGTTGCCTTTATACTGTTGCCAATATATTACAAATTAAATCTAACTTCAATTTACGAATACCTACAACAGCGATTTGGACGTGTCAGTCATAAAACTGGTGCGTTTTTCTTCTTTGTTTCTAGAGTTTTGGGGGCTGCTTTTCGAATGTATTTGATGGCAATTGTGTTGCAACAATTTGTTTTTGAACAATGGAACATTCCTTTTGAAGCTACGGTTATTTTATCTATACTTTTAATTTGGATTTATACTAACAAAGGGGGCATCAAAACCATTGTTTGGACCGATACACTTCAAACGCTTTTTATGGTGTGCGCTGTGGTGCTTTCAATTTATTTTATCACAGATCAATTGGGTTGGAGTTTTTCAGAATTTTTAGTTTCTGATGAACTGAATAAATACAGCTCCATTTTTAAAACAGATTCTATTTTGGCAAGAGACCATTTCCTGAAATCATTTTTAGGAGGCATGTTTATCACTATTTGTATGACAGGATTAGACCAAGATATGATGCAAAAAAACCTAACCTGTAAATCACTAAAAGATGCGCAAAAAAATATGTTATGGTTTAGTATTGTACTTACACTAGTCACATTCTTATTTTTACTTTTAGGAGCTTTATTATTCATCTATGCAGAACGTTTTGGTATAGCACTCCCGCTTGTGGACGGACAGCCCAAAACAGATTTACTATTCCCTGAAATTGCACTTAATTCTGGACTTGGATTGACTTTGGCTTCAGTATTTATTTTGGGACTTATTGCAGCAGCCTACAGTAGTGCCGATAGCGCACTGACTTCGCTCACGACTTCTTTTTGTGTGGATATTTTAGACCTCAACAAACGTTCTGATACCGACAAAAAACGCATACGAAAACAAACGCACATTGGCATGAGTTTGCTTTTGATTTTGGTTATTATAGTTTTTAAGCACATATTAGACTCCAATGTCATAAATAGTCTGCTCACGGCTGCCACATATACCTATGGGCCTTTACTTGGGCTTTTTGCTTTTGGAATTTTTACAAATTATAAGATTAAAGATAAATATGTTTGGCTTGTAGCGTTATTATCTGTTTCTATTTCTTATGGTTTAGGACAAATTCCTGCAGAACAAATCGGTGGCTATGTTATTGGCTATGAACTTTTACCTCTTAACGGGCTTCTCACATTTCTAGGATTGGTATTGATTCGTAGACAATAGTACCAAAGTGCAAGACATTTCACATGAAATATTATGCTGTTCCAAAAGTTTGAAAAAATCAGGATTTTCTGTTCCTGGATTAAAAATCACACGTTTTGGATTTAAATTTAAAATGTATTCCATATAATCCAATTGACGCTTGGGATTTAAATAAAGCGTAACGGTATGAATAGATCTGTACAATTCTAAATTGGTGTCAATTTCAACATCACATACAACCCCGTATTTAAGACCAAAAGCCACTACGGGAATATTGGTTTTTCTTAACATCAAAATTGCTTTGTATGAATAGCGATCTGGATTTAGGGAAGCCCCAAAAACAAGAGTTTTATAAGATTCTACCATTTGATAATTACACTACCCCAAGTAAAACCACTTCCAAACGCCGCAAGGACAACGGTATCGCCAGATTTTATTTTTCCTTGCTCACAAGCCTCACTAAGTGCAATTGGAATTGAGGCTGCAGTAGTGTTACCATAATTTTGAATATTATTAAAAACTTGGTCGTCAGTTAGTTGAAACTTCTTTTGAATGTATTGAGAAATTCGCAAATTGGCCTGGTGTGGAATCAACATATCAATATCCGAAACTTGTAAATCATTAGCTTCAAGACCTTGATTGATGACCTCACTAAATCGTCGAATGGCATTTTTAAATACAAACTGACCATTCATATAAGGTCTGTAACTCATATCGTCGGGGTCATTATCTTCAATTATATCTGTCACCCATCGTTTTCCCATACCTGGTGCTTCTGCGGCCAACTCTAACGCATGCTCTCCTTGAGAATGTAAATGTGATGATAAAATACCTTTAGAGGTATCTTCCTCACGAGTCAAAATAGCAGCTCCAGCACCATCGCCAAAAATCACAGAAATGCTTCGACCTCTAGTTGATACATCAATACCACGGGATTGCAATTCACTACCAATGACTAAAATATTTTTGTACATACCAGTTTTTATAAATTGATCTGCAACAGAAACAGCATAGACAAAACCCGAGCATTGGTTACGAACATCCAAAGCACCAACGGTATCAATACCTAAAGCTTCTTGTACTTGAACTCCTGGGCCAGGAAAATAGTAATCTGGACTTAATGTTGCAAAAACAATAAAATCAATGTCTTGTTTATCAATTCCTGCATTTTTAATGGCTTTTTGGGCAGCTTTTAACCCCATGCTAAAAGTTGTATCTCCATCACCTTTAACAGCCCAACGACGTTGTTTAATTCCAGTTCGCTCTTGAATCCACTGATCGTTAGTATCCATTAGTTGCGACAAATCGTCATTTGTTACGACATTTTCTGGGACATAATGCCCCATTCCTATTATTTTTGAGTTGTACATAAACTATTTCTGTTGTGATTTCTTTACAAATATAAACTTTATAAAATGTCAGTTTGTCACATTTTTAAAAATGGTATTCTTTTTGACATAAGTTTAACACTATTAATCAATATTATAATCGTTTAAATTAAAATACATAAAATTATGAGTAAAGGAACTATTAATGTATCCGTTGAAAATATTTTCCCACTGATTAAAAAGTTTTTGTACAGCGATCACGAAATCTTTTTAAGAGAATTAATTAGTAATGCTACCGATGCAACCCTAAAGTTGAAGCATTTAACTAATATTGGCGAAGCCAAAGTAGACTATGGCAATCCAATCATCGAAGTTAAAATTGACAAAGAGGGTAAAAAACTGCATCTGATTGACCAAGGCATTGGAATGACAGTCGATGAAGTTCAAAAATATATCAATGAAGTAGCATTTTCTGGTGCCGAAGAGTTTTTGGACAAATACAAGGATAAAGTTGAAGATGCAGGAATAATTGGACATTTTGGACTAGGGTTTTACTCTGCTTTTATGGTAGCCGAAAAAGTAGAAATTATTACAAAATCGTTTAAAGACGAACTTGCTGCACATTGGGTTTGTGACGGAAGTCCTGAATATAGCTTAGAAACTGCTGACAAAAAAGAAAGAGGAACAGAGATCATTTTGCATATTGCAGAAGATTCTACAGAATTTTTGGAAGACCAACGTATTACAGAACTGTTGAATAAGTACAACAAATTTATGCCAATCCCTATAAAATTTGGCACAAAAGAAATCAACGATCCAGAACACGAGCCAAAAACGACAACAGACAAAGACGGCAAAGAAACTACTGAGCCTCAACGCAAAATTACAGTCGATAATATCATCAATAATCCAAATCCAGCGTGGACAAAAACACCTTCGGATTTGAAAGAAGAAGATTATAAAGGGTTTTATCGTGAATTGTACCCAATGCAATTTGAAGAACCGCTTTTTAACATTCATTTGAATGTTGATTATCCTTTTAATCTTACTGGAATTCTATATTTCCCAAAGATGACCAACGATATGAATATCCAAAAGGATAAAATTCAATTGTATCAAAATCAAGTCTTTGTTACGGATAATGTGGAAGGGATTGTACCAGAATTTTTAACCATGCTTCGTGGTGTGATTGATTCTCCTGATATTCCTTTAAATGTATCACGCTCTTATCTTCAAGCTGATGGTGCTGTAAAAAAGATTTCATCATATATAACCAAAAAGGTAGCCGATAAATTAAAGTCATTATTTAATAATGATAGAGAAGATTTTGAGGCGAAATGGAATGACATCAAAATTGTGATTGAGTACGGAATGCTTTCCGAAGAAAAATTCTTTGAAAAAGCTGAAGCTTTTGCATTGTATCCAACAGTAGATGGCACCTACTATACTTACGATGAATTGTACAATAAAATCAAAGCGAAGCAAACCAACAAAGATGATAAACTTGTCATTTTATATGCCTCTAACGCAGACGAACAACACAGCTATATTGAGGCTGCAAAAGCAAAAAATTATGAAGTACTTTTGTTGGACTCCCCTATTGTATCGCATTTGATTCAAAAATTGGAGGGCAGTAAAGAAAATATCTCTTTTGCTCGTGTAGATTCTGATCATATCGATAAGCTGATTCAAAAAGAAGATACTGTAATTTCGAAACTCTCCGAAGAACAAAAAACAACTTTAGACGAACATCTAAAAGGGGTTATCTCCTCTGAAAAATTTATTGTTCAATTGGAAGCTATGGACAGCAATGCAGCTCCATTTATGATTACGCAACCAGAGTTTATGCGTCGTATGAAAGAAATGCAACAAACCGGAGGAGGCGGTATGTTTGGCATGGGTAATATGCCAGAAATGTACAACCTTGTAGTGAATACAAATTCTGAATTGGTCAATGAAATTTTAAATACAAAAACCGCAAAAAAACGTGAACGTTTGATTAATCAAAGTTTAGATTTGGCACAACTCTCGCAAGGACTTCTTAAAGGAGAAGCCCTAACCAACTTTATTAAACGAAGTTATGAGATGATTAAATAGTTGCACAATATTTCTTATATTACAAGGTGATTTTTTACAAAAATCACCTTTTTTATTCCACAACAAAATCAAAATAGGTTTTTGGAAAGGGTTCGTTGTTAAGGGTAAAATGCCACCACTCTTGTGCATAGGGTCGGAATCCATATTTTATCATAATACGCTGTAACAGCTCTCGATTGGAGTCTTGTTTGGCGTTTAAATCTTGGTAATCTAAATTCGAAATTTTACCGAAAAAATCATAAGGACTCCCCATGTCTAGCTCCTTACAAGTATTAAAATTTATAAGTGTTACATCAATTGAACTCCCTCGGCTATGCCCAGAACGTGTGGAAATGTATTTTTTTTTAAATAATTCAGACTTTGGAATATTCGGATAGAATTGTATTTTCGTTAGGGTATCGCTGGGAATTTTTGCCCATCGCACAAAATGATCTACTGCTCGCTGTGGACGGTAGCCATCAAATAGTTTTAGTCCCAAACCCATACGCCCAAATTCTTGTTGTGCAGCAAATAGTGCCTCAGCTGTTTTTGTACTTAAAATTGCTTTTTCGTTATTATAACCGTCAATTTTTTGACCTATAAAATTATTTTTTTTTGCATAACGTAAATCAATTTCTAAATCGGGTATCTTATCTTTTGCATAGCTAAAACCTTGAGGCAGTGGTGCTTGAGCAAAAAAAATAGCCATAACAAAAAGAGCTGAAATTGAGAAGATGTTTTTTTGTTGCATGAATACAGAACTTATGCTAATTTAGAAAAAAAATCAAAAGATGCTTTTTGGCGTAGATAATAGCATAAACAACCCGTTAAAAGATGGGGATATTTCTTATGATAAAAACTTCTTAAGTTCTGTAGAAGCATCAAGATATTTTAAAATTTTACGTAACGAAACGGCATGGCAACAGGATCAGATAAAGGTCTTTGGAAAGGTATATGATCAGCCTCGACTTACCGCTTTATATGCTAACAATAACCTCACTTATAGTTATTCAAATATCACAATGCGTCCGACTCCTTTTTCGGCAACACTTTTAGAGATTAAAGAAAAAATAGAACAGCAATTGAAACTTGAGTTTACAACCTGCCTTTTAAATTTGTATCGTCATGGGCAAGACAGTAATGGCTGGCATGCTGATAACGAAAAAGAATTGGGTGAAAATCCTATAATTGCATCTGTGAGTTTGGGTGCAGAGCGAATGTTTCATATGAAGCATCGGACAGATAAATTTCAAAAAATTAAAATAAATTTGACTCATGGTAGTTTACTTGTAATGAGTGGCAGCACACAACACTACTGGTTACATCAAATTCCAAAAACAAAAAAGCATGTTGAAGAACGTATTAACTTGACTTTTAGAATTTTAAAATAAATAATTATGAAACATTTTCTCAAATTTTTAAGCTGTTATCTATTTGCAACAAGTTTATTGATTGCACAAAATTTTTCATCAAAAGACCTCAGCATAAACACCCATGTAGATGGTACTTTGTTGATCCCAAATGCTATAAACGATGCACCATTGGTAATTTTAATTGCGGGTTCTGGCCCAACAGATCGCAATGGTAATCAATCATTTATGAAAAATAATATGCTAAAGAAATTGGCCGAATCATTAGCAAATAGCGGTATTGCTTCATTTCGATACGACAAAAGAATTGTAAAACAAATTCGCAACAAAACGATTGACAAAAATATCATGTTTGATGATTTTGTAACGGATGCAAAATCGGTTATTTCCTATTTTAAACCAAAGTTTGAAACTATTGTTGTGGCTGGACATAGTCAAGGAAGTTTGGTAGGGTTGTTGGCTTTGGAAGACGGTATTTCTGGGTTTATTTCGTTGGCAGGTGCAGGAAAAACTATCGATCAAATTTTAATTGAACAAATTTCAAAAACAGCACCTATGTTTTTGGAGGACAGCAAACGTGTTTTAGCAGTTCTGAAAGAGGGAAAAACTACAAAAGATTTTCCTGCAGCATTAACCTCAATTTTTAAATTAGACATACAACCTTTTATGTCCAATTGGTTACAATATAGTCCTACTGAAATAATGGAAAATCATAATATTTCTTCGCTAATTATCAATGGAGATAAGGATTTGCAAGTGAGTGTAGATGAGGCGAATTTGCTTTATGCTGCCGCACAAAATGGAGCGCTACTAATTGTGGAAAATATGAATCATATTTTGGTGAAAATTGAAGGAGATGAATTGGAGAACATGAAATCGTATAATGATTCAAGCCTAGAAATTGCTCAAGACGTTGAAAAAAGCATCGTTAGTTTTATTAGAAATTTAAAATAAAAAAAGCACTGAAAGAACAGTGCTTTTATTACTAACCAACCAAAGTGTATCTAAAATACAATCTTTATGATACAAATCTATAATCTATAATTTAAAATCACACAATGTTTAACATTACTTTCACAAAAGGAAAAAGCATCATTTATAAAATGATGCTTTAACCACTAACCAACCAAAATATATTACTAACAAAAAAATTAAATAATATATTTATCTTGATTACAACTTCCATGCCAAAAAATTAATTTAATTAAAAAATGTTTGAAAAAAGACCAAAAATTACTGTTCCTCAAAATTCTACTGACCTTTGGATTGATCGGATTTCGTTTTTATTATTTTTTTTAATTTGGTTAAGTGTGTTAGTTTATTATCCCAACCTACCCGATGAAATTCCAACACATTACAATGGTCGTGGTCAAGCAGATGCTTTTGATTCCAAGCAGTCTATTTGGATTTTGATGGGTGTATTTAGTAGTATTTTTATTGGAATTTATATTTTAAATAAATATCCTCATCTGCATAATTACACCGTTAAAATTACAGAAGAAAACGCTCTAAAAAATTATCGTTTTAGCACAAAAATTCTGAGGGTTATTAATTTTTCAAACTTATTATTGTTGGCTTACATTCTAAAAACAATGATATCTCCATGTAAAAAACAAAGTACAGAATTAGGAGGTTGGTTTTTGCCCATCATAATAATAGGTAGTTTAGTGTTTATAATTTATATATTTGTTAAGGCCAATAAAATAAATTCTAAAACATAAAATTACATGACCGATACAACACCACTTTTTACAAATGACACTATAGTCTTTGGACTTCTGATGTTGGCCATTGCTTTTATTTTCTATACCGAATCCAAAACTTCTGGTTTTTGGTTTAAATTTTATAAAATAGTTCCAGGTCTTTTTATGGCCTACATGCTTCCTGCAGTTTTTACAACATTGGGTTGGATTGCTCCAGAATGGGAAAGCATTTCTACGGATGGAACTGTAACAACTGAAAGCAGTAATTTGTATTATGTTTCAAGCCGATATTTATTACCTGCTGCACTAGTACTTATGACTTTAAGTATCGATTTGAAAGCCGTATTTAATTTGGGCTGGAAAGCCCTTATTATGTTTTTTACAGGGACTGTAGGAATCATTATTGGTGGACCAATTGCTATTTTACTCATTGCAATGGTCTCTCCAGAAACGGTTGGTGGAATTGGACCAGATGCTGTTTGGCGAGGTTTGTCTACGCTTGCTGGAAGTTGGATAGGTGGAGGTGCAAATCAAACTGCAATGCTTGAAATTTACGGATATAACCCGAAGCTTTATGGTGGGATGGTTTTTGTAGATATTGTTGTGGCTAATATTTGGATGGCACTTTTACTTATTGGAATAGGAAAGCGCAAACGTATAAATCAATGGCTAAAAGCAGACACCACAGGTATAGAGGAGCTAAAAGAAAAAGTTTCTTCATTTACTGAAAGTGTAAAAAGAAATCCGAGTCTTACCGACTTGATGATTATGGTTGGGATTGCCTTTGGATCTGTAAGTTTTGCTCATTTTTGTGCTGGACAATTAGCACCATTTTTCAAAAACGTTGTGGCGTCTATGAACTCCGAAACCACACGAAATATTTTTACATTTTTGGGATCATCGTTCTTTTGGATGATTAGTATTTCTACACTTATTGCTATTGGATTGTCTTTTACAAAGGCCAAAAATTACGAAGGTGCAGGTGCCAGTAAATTTGGTAGTGTTTTTATCTATATCTTGGTAGCGAGTATAGGAATGAAAATGGATCTTACAATGATTTTTGACAACTCAGGACTTATTGCAATTGGAATCGTTTGGATGAGTATTCATGCTATTCTTTTAATTTTGGTAGCCAAACTCATCAAAGCACCATACTTTTTTCTTGCCGTTGGAAGTCAAGCCAATGTTGGTGGAGCCGCCTCTGCTCCCATTGTCGCCTCTGCTTTTCATCCTTCATTAGCTACTGTAGGAGTTTTATTAGCTGTTTTTGGATATGCTATTGGGACCATTGCAGCAATTGGTTGTACAATTTTAATGGCTCTTGCTGCATCTTAAATTATTCAATTTTATACTTAAATAACCCATGAAACAACTTTTTAAATTTATACTTATATTTTCTGTAATTTCCTGTAATTCAAATCCTGAACACAACAGTTTAGTTTCAGCTAAAATAAAAGGCCTTCAAAAAGGAACTGTTTATTTACAAAAATTTCAAGACACATTATATATCACACTAGATTCTTTAGATGTCAAAGGAAAAGAAACAGTACAGCTTGGTTGTCAGCTTGAAGAACCAGAAGTATTGTATTTAAGCTTATCCAAAACAATAGATGCAGAACGTATTCAGTTTTTTGCTGAGGCTGGAACAACAACAATTGACACCAATTTAAAACGATTTGTTTTTGATGCAAAAATTGAAGGAAGCACACAACAAAAGCTACTTGAAGAGTACCGAAAAAATTTAGAACGTTTTAAGAACTTACATTTAGACTTATTGGAAGCATCAATTAATGCACAACGCGAGGGCAATGAAAAAGAATTTGAAGTTGTACAAAATAAAATGAATAATAACTTAAAAAGACAATATTTATATAGCATAAATTATGCTATCAATAATAATGACAGTGAAGTTTCTCCTTATATTGCTTTATCTGATGTTTTTGATGCAAAGTCTACTTTTCTAGACACTATATACAAAAGCTTAACACCCCGAATTGCAACATCTCGATATGGTATACTACTAAAAGATTACTTAGATAAAATTGAATCTAAAGACCAATAATTAAAGAGCATTGATTTTATCAATCATTGCACGACCTTTAGTTTCGAGCTCGTCTACAATGCCTTTAAAATGAACTTTGTGGTTTTCAACGCCTTTGGCATTTACCTTTCCAATAAGATCATCAAAAGTGGCAATGGCTTCGTCTATTATGGCCTCACTTTTTTTTCGGTCTTTATCCGGGTTTGCAGATTCCCAAATATAAACTGCTTCAATAATATCTCCTAAAACATAATTAATATCTTTTTTTAGATTTCTAACGTTTGCCATAATTTTTTGTGCGTTTAATTTTTTACAAAATTACATCATTTTTAGATATAAACCTCCAACAATTCAGCATTCGTCGAAGTTATACTAAATTCTTTGATGCTTGCAGGGATTAAAATGGTTTCTCCAAACAATAAATGTGTTGTTTTTCCATCAACCTCAAAAACAGCATCACCACCAACGGCCATGTAAATCATAAAGGAATCATGAGAATTTTGCTTATGGATAGTTTTATTTATTTCAACAATATTGGTTGTAAAATAAGGGCATGTAACCAGATTTTCTGGTCTATTTTGTTGGGTCTTATATGAGACTTTAAAATTATTAGGCATATTAAAATCAATAGCATCTATAGCCAAATCGTTGTGTAATTCTCTAGAATTGCCCTGATCGTCTACACGATCCCAATCGTACACTCGGTAGGTAATATCACTTGTTTGTTGAATTTCTGCTAGCATTATTCCCGCGCCAATAGCATGCACCCGACCAACTTCAATAAAAAAAGTGTCGCCTTTAGTGACCGTTTCAAAATTCAAGATTGAAGTTAAGGTTTTTTCTTCGAGGTGTTTCAGATAGAGCTCTTTTGAAACGGGTTGATTAAAGTCAATTATTAAATTTGAATTATCATCGGCCTGCATCACGTACCACATTTCTGTTTTTCCAAAACTATTGTGGCGCTCTTTTGCCAATTTATCATTGGGATGTAGTTGTACAGATAAATCTTCTTTGGCATCAATATATTTTATCAAAAGTGGAAATTTTTCACCAAATTGATCAAAAACTTTTTGGCCTACCAAATCAGCTTTATAATTTTGCAGGAGTGTTTGTAATGAGGTCCCTTTTAATGTCCCGTTTGCGACAATTGAGGTATTGCCTTCAACATCGCTGAGCTCCCAACTCTCGCCTGTACTTTCTGAGGACGTTGGTTTTCCTAGTAATTTATTGAGCTTATTTCCTCCCCAAATTTTGTCTTTTAGGATAGGTGTAAATTTTAGAGGGTATAGTGTTGACATGTGTTATTTTCCTGAGTAGGAGACAAAATTACGGGGTGTTTCATAGAGTATCACCTCTAAATCCAAATGATTTTCTAAGACTGCTTTGAGTTTATCGTAAATAACCACAACAATATTTTCAGCAGTCGGATTCATGTCTTTAAATTCAGGGACATCGAGGTTTAGATTTTTGTGATCAAAAGCATCTTCGACTTCTGACTTTATAAAATCTTTTAAAATTTTCACATCGACCACATAGCCCGTTTCTGGGTCAATTTCTCCAGTAACACTTACAATCAACTCGTAGTTATGTCCATGAAAATTGGGATTATTACATTTTCCAAAAATGGCATCATTTTTTTCAAAACTCCAATCTGATCGATACAAACGGTGTGCTGCATTAAAATGGGCTTTTCTACTTACGGTTACTTTCATGTGTGGTATTTATATGTTCGTAAAATTTTTCAAATATTATTTTAAACCATGCGGTATAAAGTTCTGGATGGGTTGCAATATCAGCTCTAACATCTTCAAGCGGCATCCATTTCCAGCCCTCTACTTCTTCGGGGTTTATCAACGGCGCTTGTTCGTAAAATCCTACCATGATATGATCTAATTCATGTTCGGTAAGACCATTATCAAAAGGAGCTTTATAAATAAATGAAGTGGTTTCTTTTAATGAAGTTGTAAAGCCCATTTCTTCTTGTAATCGGCGCGTTCCTGCTTCAATATTAGTTTCTCCATCGCGTTGATGGCTACAACAGGTATTCGTCCAAAGTAGTGGAGAATGATATTTGTGTGCTGCTCTTTGTTGAAGCATCAGTTCATTTTTGGAATTAAAAATAAACACCGAAAATGCACGATGCAATACGGCTTTTTCGTGTGCTTCCATTTTGGGCATTAACCCAATTTGTTCATCATTTTCATTAACCAATATGACTTGTTCTTCATTCATGTTGCTAAATTATTAACAAATTTTACATATTCTATTAATTAATTGCTAAAATATATTTGGTGTATTTTTTGTAGTTTTGTTAGACCTAAATCTAAAAACATGAAATATAAACACTCTCTCTATCTTACATTTTCTTTAATTTTAATCTTTAGCTGTAGTGGTACAAAGAAAACCACAAACAATAATCCCTCTTTAACTCTATTTCAAAAACAAGCACACGAACTCCAAAAAAATTGGGACGCCATTGTCGATGCTGTTGACTTAAGTTATGAAAGTATTCTAAGCTGGGTGCCAGAAAGTGGCATTAGAGGACGATATGCGCAATTTAAAACAAAACTTGGGCGGCAAGTGCTCGAAAAAATTGTTGGTTATAAAGCCTTTACAAAAGGACCTCACGGGGAAACGCTCAATTTAAACAGTCTCACAGAATTTGGTCATTACAATCCAAATTTTTTAAAAAAACTAAAAACTCAACTAAAAACGCTTTATGGAAATAAAACATTTGTTGAAAAATTTCAAGACTTTTATGATAGAGAACTTCAAGATTATTTAAGAGTACATTATCAGGCTTACAATTTTATCAAATACAACCCAGAATACAAAACTGATTATTTGAACCACATTGAATACTACAGAAAAAACCCAAAGTTAGGCGAACAGGGGTTATCTCCTACTTATGAAATGCATGATAGTTTTTATCACTTTAGTGTCGATATGGAAGATGATGGTTATGATGTTTATGAAGCATACTCCTGTCCTAGTTTTTGGATTAGACGTTCCATAGACGGTACATCTGAGTTGTTTTTTGAACTTTTGGAAACTACTATTAAAACGTTTGATTCGGACTTTGCGCTATTAAATTGATGAAAAATAATATCCTTTTACTTTGGGTTTATCTTCTTTTGAGCTGGTTTTTGTTTTTTATAACATCTGCAGGGTGGACCATGTGGTTATTTCGCTTGTTTGGGTATGGTGTACTTTTTGTTTTTATTGGTGTTATTTTTACATTCCGATATTATAAAAATAAACCTAACTCTCAAAAAATAATTAGTAAACCCTTAATTGTAGCACAACTATTGGCTCTACTTTTTAATTTTGGTGATTGTGGTGACGCCAATGGTAGTTTAAATTTTTTAGAACGGTTGTTGCTTATCAATGGCTGGAATTTTATTGACGAGCCATGCCAGCCACCCTACTTAGATCAATTGTTTTTTGATGATTTTGCAAGAACAACTTCCAATATTTGTTTTTTGATTTACTTTGTTATTTTGATTGTGTTTATAGCTAAGCAAAGTCGAATAAATTAACTAAATCAAAACGTATAGCATTCGTTTGCTTTGGCGAATAATAGTATCTTTGCCAAAATTATTTTTTTCATGACTTTTCAAAGCGAAATTCAGCGCCGCCGTACTTTTGGAATTGTCTCTCACCCCGATGCCGGAAAGACAACACTCACAGAAAAACTTTTGCTGTTTGGAGGAGCCATTCAAGAAGCTGGAGCCGTAAAAAGCAATAAAATAAAAAAAGGAGCTACAAGTGACTTTATGGAAATTGAACGCCAGCGTGGAATTTCAGTAGCAACCTCTGTTTTAGCTTTTGAATATAAAGGCAATAAAATTAATATTCTAGACACTCCCGGCCACAAAGATTTTGCAGAAGATACCTTTAGAACACTCACCGCTGTTGACAGTGTTATTGTTGTGATCGATGTGGCTAAAGGCGTCGAAGAACAAACTGAAAAACTAGTGAAAGTGTGTCGCATGCGCAACATTCCTATTATTGTCTTTATCAATAAACTCGACAGAGAAGGAAAAGACGCCTTTGATCTTTTGGATGAAGTAGAACAAAAACTTGGCTTAACCGTAACACCATTAAGTTTTCCTATTGGAATGGGATATGAATTTAAAGGTATTTATAACTTATGGGAAAGAAATGTCAACTTGTTTACAGGCGATAGTAAAAAAGATATTGAGGATACTATAGAAATTTCGGACTTATCGGATTCAAAATTAAACGCTATTATTGGTGACACCGCTGCTGAAACACTACGTGAGGAGGTAGAACTAGTACAGGGGATTTATCCTGAATTTGACAAAAATACTTATTTGAATGGCAACCTTCAACCTGTATTTTTTGGTTCTGCACTTAACAATTTTGGCGTACGTGAATTGTTAGATTGTTTTATAGACATTGCTCCACCACCCCGACCAAAAGCCAGTGAAGAACGTCTTGTAAAACCCGATGAATCTAAATTTTCTGGATTTGTTTTTAAAATTCATGCCAATATGGACCCCAAGCACCGCGACCGATTGGCTTTTATAAAAATTGTATCTGGTGAGTTTAAACGTAATACCCCCTACCTCCATGTGCGCCATAACAAAAAATTAAAATTTTCGAGCCCTAATGCGTTCTTTGCAGAAAAAAAAGAAATTGTGGACATCTCCTACCCTGGTGATATCGTAGGGTTACACGATACAGGAAATTTTAAAATTGGTGATACTCTTACGGAGGGTGAAATATTAAATTATAAAGGTATTCCTAGTTTTTCTCCAGAACATTTTAGATACATCAACAATGCAGACCCTTTAAAATCGAAACAACTTTTTAAAGGCATTGACCAACTCATGGATGAAGGTGTTGCACAGCTTTTTACTCTAGACCTCAATGGTCGAAAAGTGATTGGTACGGTTGGGGCACTTCAATATGAAGTGATACAGTACCGCTTAGAACACGAATATGGTGCCAAATGTAGCTATGAAAACCTAAATGTCCACAAAGCCGCCTGGGTAGAACCCCAAGACGAAAAAAACGAAGAATTTAAAGAGTTTAAACGTGTCAAACAACGCTTTTTGGCAAAGGATAAACAAGATCAATTGGTATTTTTGGCCGATTCTAAATTCTCTTTACAAATGACAGAACAAAAATACCCCTCCATTAAATTTCATTTGACCTCGGAGTTTTAAAAGATTTCAATAAAAAATCTCATTGAAGAGATTTTTTCTATATTTGAATAATTACAAACCCAAATTAAAAGCATTATAAACTACCACTCTAGACCAAGATATGTTAGAATTTCTCTAATTACTGGACTCTTTCTACTGGGATTCTTTATTTTTAAAGGACTGAAAACATTTAGCGACAAAGACCGTGTGGTAAAAGTAAAAGGATTAGCAGAAATGTATATGACTGCTGAGTCAGCTCAAATCAAAATAATTTTTTCACACTCTGGGGACATTTTAAATAATGTCATTCAAAAAACAGAGAAAAAAAAACGTGGAATTCTAAATTACCTACAAAAAAGTGGATTTCAAAACAATGAAATTGTGTTATTTGATCCTACAGTTTCTGATAGAGAAAGCTACTACACTGAAGAATGGGAAAATGGAAAAAAAGTAAGGGTAAAAGCTGATAGATTTACTTATGGACAAAGAATTGATATTATAATACAAGGCGTTGAACATGCAGAAAAAAAATCTTCAAAACTTAAATTAGACTTAGTACAATCTGGGTTAACAGCAAATATTAGTACCAATTATAAATTTCCTAAATTAAATTCAATAAAACCTCAACTTATTGCGGAAAGCACAAAAAATGCACGTGTTGCAGGAGAACAATTCGCAAATGATTCTCAAGCAAAATTAGGGAAGATAAAAACAGCGACTCAAGGACAAATATCTATTGTTGGACAGTATTCTTATGGAGAAACAGAATCTTACCAGCCTTTTGTACAAAAAGCTAGAGTTGTTAGTACTATTGTATTCTTTTTGTAATAAATTATAAAAAAAATCCCACATTAACGTGGGATTTTTTTATTATGCCTGACCAGTTGGTCCAAAATTTAGAGGTACTGGCGGCTTATCGTAGTCTTTAATTTCGCCATGGGCTTGTTCAAAGCGTTTGACATTGTCTTGCAAGGCCTTAGAAAGTCGTTTGGCATGTTGTGGCGTCAAGATAATTCTTGACTTCACTTTGCTTTTCGGAATTCCTGGCATAATATTGACAAAGTCAACCACGAACTCAGAAACAGAATGGTTAATAATCGCTAAATTAGAATAGGTGCCTTCGGCAACTGATGCATCCAACTCAATGTTTATTTGGCCTTTTTGTTTATTCTCTGAATCGCTCATAACTTATATATTAAACTCTTTTTTTTCTTCTTTGGCTTTCATCAAAGACTCCAGTTCTTCACTAGATCCAACAATCATATTGTCGTAGGCTCGAAGTCCTGTTCCTGCTGGAATACGATGACCAACAATTACATTTTCTTTAAGTCCTTCTAATGAGTCAACTTTTCCACTTACAGCGGCTTCGTTCAGTACTTTTGTAGTTTCCTGGAACGATGCAGCAGAGATAAATGACTTGGTTTGAAGTGAAGCACGAGTAATACCTTGTAAAATTGGCGTTGCCGTCGCTGGATGTGCATCGCGTGCAGAAACAAGTGCTTTGTCTTCACGTTTCAAAATTGAGTTTTCATCTCTAAGTTCACGAGCTGTAACAATTTGTCCCGCTTTTAGCGTTGCAGAATCACCAGCATCTTCTATGACTTTTTTTCCAAAGATATCATCGTTTTCATCAATGAAATCTGACTTGTGCACCAATTGGTTTTCTAAGAAAATAGTATCTCCAGAATCTTCAATTCGTACTTTTCTCATCATCTGACGTACAACCACCTCAAAGTGCTTGTCATTAATCTTCACCCCTTGCAGGCGGTATACCTCTTGAACTTCATTCACTAAGTATTGTTGTACAGCAGATGGGCCTTTTATATTAAGAATATCGTTTGGCGTTACTGATCCATCAGAAAGTGGCATACCGGCTTTTACAAAGTCGTTTTCTTGTACCAAAATCTGATTTGAAAGTTTAACCAAATATTTCTTAATATCTCCAATTTTGGATTCAATGATGATTTCTCGATTACCTCTTTTGATTTTTCCAAAAGAAACCACACCGTCAATTTCGCTCACTACCGCTGGGTTAGATGGGTTACGTGCTTCGAATAATTCGGTTACACGTGGAAGACCACCTGTAATATCACCTGCTTTGGAAGATTTACGTGGAATTTTAACAAGAATTTTACCAATGTTAATTTCCTCGTTGTCTTCAACCATCAAGTGTGCTCCAACAGGCAAGTTATATGAGCGAATCACACCACCTTTTCCATCTTCAATATGAAGGGTAGGAATAAGCTTTTTGTTTCTAGATTCAGAAATTACTTTTTCTTGGAATCCAGTTTGTTCGTCAATTTCTACTTGGTACGTCACCCCTTGTTCAATATTTTCAAAACGTACTTTCCCCGAAAATTCAGAAATAATTACACCATTGTATGGATCCCACTGACAAACAACAGTTCCTTTTTTAAGTTTTTGTCCATTTTTGACAAAAATAGAAGAACCGTAAGGGATATTATTTGTACTGAGTACAATTCCTGTTTTCTTGTCTACTAATTTGATTTCGGAAGTTCTAGAAATTACGATGTCAATATCATTGCCTTCGGTGTCTTTACCTTTAACCGTTTTTAAATCTTCAATCTCTGCAACACCATCAAACTTAACCGCAAGATTATTTTCTTCAGAAATGTTACCTGCAATTCCACCTACGTGGAACGTACGAAGTGTTAACTGTGTTCCTGGCTCTCCAATAGACTGTGCAGCAACAACACCAACAGCTTCACCCTTTTGTACCATTTTACCAGTTGCAAGGTTTCTTCCGTAACATTTTGCACATATTCCTGTTTTTGCTTCACAGGTCAGTGCAGAACGAACTTCAATAGATTCAATTGGTGAATTCTCTATTTTCTTAGCAACTGCCTCGCCAATATGTTCTCCAGCTCCAACAAGAAGTTCTTCTGTAAGTGGGTCATACACATCATCTAATGATGTACGTCCAACAATACGTTCTTCAAGTTTTTCTACAACTTCCTCATTTTTCTTTAGAGGTTTCACTGTTATACCACGCAATGTTCCACAGTCATCTGAATTTACAATAACATCTTGAGAAACATCTACAAGTCGACGTGTAAGATACCCTGCATCGGCAGTTTTAAGAGCTGTATCGGCAAGACCTTTTCGTGCACCGTGAGTAGAAATAAAATATTCTAAAATTGAAAGTCCTTCCTTAAAATTAGAAAGAATAGGATTTTCAATAATTTCTCCACCACCTGCATTTGATTTTTTTGGCTTAGCCATCAATCCTCGCATTCCTGTTAGCTGACGAATTTGTTCTTTTGATCCACGAGCTCCAGAATCAAGCATCATAAACACTGAGTTGAACCCTTGCTGATCTTCACGGATACGTTTCATAGAAAGCTCTGTAAGTTCTGCATTTGTTGATGTCCAAATATCAATTACCTGATTGTAACGCTCATTATTTGTAATCAATCCCATGTTATAGTTCGCCATAATACCATCAACTTGTTTATTTGCTGAATCGATCATTGCATGCTTTTCTTGTGGGATAATGATATCTCCTAAACTGAAAGACAATCCACCCTTGAAAGCAAAATTATATCCCAATGATTTGATTTCATCTAGGAAAGCAGCCGTTTCAGGAACAGAAGTAGCTTTCAAAATACCATGTATAATATCTCGAAGTGATTTTTTAGTCAATACTTCATTGATGTATCCCGCAGCAGCTGGAACTTTTTCGTTGAAAAGTACACGGCCTACTGTTGTTTCTATAATTTGAGTTGCGAGTTCACCATCGGCATTAAAATCTTGCGTACGTACACGAATTTGTGCATTCAAATCAACGCGCTTTTCATTATAAGCAATAATCACTTCTTCTGGCGAGTAGAATGTTAATCCTTCTCCAATGATTTTCACTTTTTTAGTTGATTTACGCAACTTCGTCATATAGTATAATCCAAGTACCATATCCTGAGATGGTACCGTTACTGGAGAACCATTTGCTGGATTTAGAATATTATGTGAGGCAAGCATCAACAGTTGAGCTTCCAAAATAGCTTCTGGTCCAAGAGGCAAGTGTACTGCCATCTGATCACCGTCAAAATCGGCATTAAAAGCTGTACACACTAGGGGGTGCAATTGAATAGCTTTTCCTTCAATTAATTTTGGCTGGAAGGCTTGAATACCCAAACGGTGTAGCGTTGGCGCACGGTTGAGGAGTACTGGATGTCCTTTCAAAACATTTTCCAAAATATCCCAAACCACTGGCTCTTTTTTGTCTATAATTTTCTTTGCAGATTTTACTGTTTTTACAATCCCTCTTTCAATCAATTTTCTGATAATGAATGGTTTGTATAATTCAGCAGCCATATTTTTTGGCAATCCACATTCAAATAATTTTAATTCTGGTCCAACAACGATTACAGAACGCGCAGAATAGTCAACACGTTTTCCAAGTAAGTTCTGACGGAAACGACCTTGTTTTCCTTTCAATGAATCTGAAAGTGACTTTAGAGGTCTATTAGAATCTGTTTTTACAGCAGAAGACTTACGAGTGTTATCGAAAAGTGAGTCTACAGACTCTTGCAGCATACGCTTTTCATTTCTTAAAATTACTTCTGGGGCTTTTATTTCGACCAAACGCTTTAAACGGTTATTTCTAATGATAACACGGCGATATAAATCATTCAAATCTGAAGTCGCAAAACGACCACCATCTAGTGGTACTAAAGGACGTAATTCTGGTGGAATGACAGGAATGGCTTTCATTATCATCCACTCTGGCTTATTTTCACGATTTTGATTGCCATCCTTAAGCGCTTCTACAACTTGTAGACGCTTTAATGCTTCTGTTTTACGTTGTTTTGAAGTTTCTGTATTTGCTTTGTGACGCAATTCAAACGATAGTTCCTCCAAATTGATGCGTGACAATAATTCAATCAAACATTCTGCACCCATCTTGGCAATGAATTTGTTTGGATCAGAATCTTCTAAATATTGATTTTCTTGTGGAAGTGCCTCAGCAATGTTCAAATACTCTTCTTCTGTTAAGAAATCCATTTTTTTTACGGGCTCACCTTCTTCATTTACAGCATTACCAGGTTGAATCACCACATAACGCTCGTAGTAAATAATCATATCTAGTTTTTTGGACGGTAGTCCAAGAAGGTAACCTATTTTATTTGGTAATGAACGGAAGTACCAAATGTGTGCTACAGGAACTACCAAATTGATATGTCCAACACGCTCACGACGTACTTTCTTCTCTGTTACCTCTACTCCACAACGATCACAAATGATGCCTTTGTAACGAATACGCTTATATTTTCCACAAGCACATTCGTAATCCTTTACAGGACCAAAAATACGCTCACAAAACAAACCGTCACGCTCTGGCTTATGAGTTCTATAGTTGATTGTTTCTGGTTTAAGAACTTCACCTCTTGAGTCTGCTAAAATAGACTCTGGAGAAGCTAAACCTATAGAAATTTTATTAAACTTTTTTTGTGCTGTATTATCTTGCTTTCTTGCCATTTTCTTATGGTATATGATAATGTTTTTATTCCTCTAATCTGATGTCTAATCCTAATCCTTTCAATTCGTGCATGAGTACGTTGAATGATTCTGGCAAACCTGGTTCTGGCATTGGTTCACCTTTTACGATTGCTTCGTAAGTTTTGGCTCTACCAACAACATCATCAGATTTTACAGTAAGGATTTCTCTTAGCGTACTTGAAGCACCGTATGCTTCCAACGCCCATACTTCCATTTCTCCAAAACGCTGACCACCAAATTGCGCTTTACCACCAAGAGGTTGCTGTGTTATTAGAGAATAAGGTCCAATAGAACGTGCGTGCATCTTGTCATCTACCATATGCCCTAATTTAAGCATATAGATGACACCAACCGTTGCAGGTTGATCAAAGCGATCACCAGTTCCCCCATCATAAAGGTAAGTATGTCCAAACTGTGGAATACCTGCCTCGTCTGTAAGTTCATTTATTTGATCTAGTGTTGCACCATCAAAAATTGGTGTTGCAAATGTTCGACCAAGGTTTTTACCTGCCCATCCAAGAACAGTTTCATAAATCTGTCCAATGTTCATTCGAGATGGCACCCCTAGTGGATTCAAAACAATATCTACTGGTGTCCCATCCTCCAAGAATGGCATATCTTCTTGACGTACAATTCTGGCAACAATACCTTTGTTTCCGTGACGCCCTGCCATTTTATCACCAACTTTAAGTTTACGCTTCTTAGCAATGTAAACTTTCGCTAGTTTAATAATCCCTGCTGGAAGTTCGTCTCCAACAGAAATTGTAAATTTCTCGCGACGCAAAGAACCTTGAAGGTCATTTTCCTTAATCTTGTAGTTATGAATTAAATCTTTTACTAGTTTATTCAAGTCGGCATCTGTGGTCCACTTTCCTCCTACAAGGTGAGCATAATCATCAACCACATTAAGCATTTTGAGTGTGAACTTTTTCCCTTTTGGAAAAACTTCTTCTCCTAGATCATTATAAATTCCTTGTGCTGTTTTTCCTCCTACTATAGAAAACAGTTTTTGAACTAAAATAGATTTTAATTCTTCAAATTTAATATCGTATGCATCTTCAAGCTTTGCAATATCCTCTTTGTCTTGAGCACGCTTACGCTTATCTTTTACGGCTCTAGAGAATAATTTTTTCTCAATAACAACACCATGTAAAGAAGGTGACGCTTTTAATGAAGCATCTTTTACATCGCCTGCTTTATCACCAAAAATTGCTCTAAGAAGTTTCTCTTCTGGAGTTGGATCTGATTCTCCTTTTGGAGTAATTTTTCCAATTAGAATATCGCCTGGTTTTATTTCTGCACCAATACGAATCATTCCATTTTCATCCAAATCTTTTGTCGCTTCTTCAGAAACATTAGGGATATCATTGGTGAGCTCTTCATTTCCTAATTTAGTGTCACGAACATCTAGTGAATATTCATCAATATGAATTGAAGTAAAGATATCATCGCGAACTACTTTTTCAGAAATTACAATCGCATCCTCAAAGTTATAACCTTTCCAAGGCATAAACGCTACTTTCATATTGCGTCCAAGAGCAAGCTCTCCGTTTTGAGTAGCATATCCTTCACAAAGAACTTGTCCTTTTGAGACTTTATCGCCTTTTTGAACAATGGCTTTGAGATTTACTGATGTTCCTTGATTTGTTTTTCTAAACTTAGTTAATGGATATGTAAAGGTATCTGAATCAAAACTAACTAAGTTTTCATTTTCAGTTCTGTTGTATTTTATTACAATTTTATCTGCATCAACATACTCTACAACTCCGTCGGCTTGTGCATTTACAAGTACTCTGGAATCTGAAGCCACTTGACGCTCCAAACCAGTTCCTACAATAGGAGCTTCTGGACGAAGTAGTGGTACAGCCTGACGCATCATGTTTGATCCCATTAAAGCACGGTTTGCATCATCGTGTTCTAAAAATGGAATAAGTGAAGCCGATATAGATGAAATTTGATTCGGTGCAACATCGGTATAATCTACTTTTGCTGGGTCTATCACTGGAAAATCACCCTCTTGACGGGCAATAACTTTATCCATTGTGATTTTACCATCTTTATCAACAGGGATACTCGCTTGAGCAATTAATTTCTCTTCTTCCTCCTCAGCACTCAAATAAATTGGATCTCCTTTGATATCAACAACTGCATTTTCTACTTTTCTGTATGGTGTTTCAATGAAGCCCATAGAATTCACTTTGGCATAAACAGAAAGTGAAGAAATCAATCCAATGTTTGGTCCTTCTGGAGTTTCAATTGGACATAATCTTCCGTAATGTGTATAATGTACATCTCGAACCTCAAATCCGGCACGTTCTCTTGAAAGTCCACCAGGTCCAAGAGCCGATAAACGACGCTTGTGTGTTATCTCTGCTAATGGATTGGTTTGATCCATAAACTGAGATAGCTGGTTGGTTCCAAAAAAAGAATTGATTACCGATGATAGTGTCTTAGCATTAATCAAATCAATTGGAGTAAAGACTTCATTGTCTCGAACATTCATTCGTTCACGAATAGTACGAGCCATACGTGCCAATCCTACACCAAATTGCGAAGATAATTGTTCTCCAACGGTTCTTACACGTCTATTTGAAAGGTGATCGATATCATCAATTTCTGCTTTTGAGTTAATTAACTCAATGAGATATTTGATGATAGTAATGATATCTACTTTAGTCAAGACTTGCTTGTCCATTCCAATATCTAAGTTCAATTTTTTATTCATTCTGTAACGTCCAACTTCACCTAAGTTGTAGCGCTGGTCGCTAAAGAATAATTTATCAATAATTCCACGAGCAGTTTCCTCATCTGGCGGCTCGGCATTACGCAACTGACGGTAGATGTGCTCCACCGCTTCTTTTTCAGAGTTTGTTGGATCTTTCTGAAGTGTATTATGAATGATAGCATAATCACCTTGTTGTGAGCTTTCTTTGTGAAGCAAAATTGTTTTTGTTCCAGACTCTAGTATCTCCAAAGAGTTTTCTTTATCAATAATTGTATCTCTATCCAATACAATTTCGTTTCTTTCTATAGAAACAACTTCTCCTGTGTCTTCATCAACAAAATCCTCGTGCCATGTGTTTAGAACACGTGCCGCTAATTTTCTTCCAATAACTTTCTTAAGACCTGACTTTGAAACTTTTACTTCTTCAGCTAAGTCAAAAATTTCAAGAATATCTTTATCTCTTTCAAAACCAATGGCTCTAAAAAGTGTGGTTACAGGTAATTTTTTCTTACGATCAATGTATGCATACATGACACTATTGATGTCTGTTGCAAATTCAATCCATGATCCCTTAAATGGGATCACACGTGCTGAGTATAATTTTGTTCCATTAGCATGAAAAGATTGTCCGAAGAATACACCAGGTGATCTGTGTAGCTGAGATACAACAACACGTTCTGCACCATTGATACAAAATGTACCGCTAGGAGTCATGTAAGGAATTGTACCAAGATATACATCTTGTACGATGGTTTCAAAATCCTCGTGCTCTGGATCAGTACAATACAGTTTTAGACGGGCTTTTAGAGGAACAGAATACGTTAGGCCTCTTTCGATACATTCTTCAATAGAGTATCGTGGAGGATCTACGAAATAGTCTAAAAATTCTAAAACAAATTGGTTACGGGTATCTGTAATGGGGAAGTTTTCCATGAAGGTGTTGAATAACCCTTCATTGGCTCTTTCATCTGATTTTGTTTCTAACTGGAAAAAATCCTGGAAGGATTTTATCTGAATATCTAGAAAATCTGGATATTCTGTTCTATTTACTATAGACGAGAAATTTAATCTTTCAGCTTTTTTTGCTAACATCGACGGACGAATTATTGATTAAAAAAATAATTTTTGGTGCATATATCTTTATACGCAAAAGGGTTTAGGTCATAGAGCAACATACTCTAGGACCTAAACCGTAATGTTTGGGTAAGGTAAGCTTACTTAAGCTCAACCTCAGCTCCAGCCTCTTCTAAAGAATTTTTAAGCCCTTCAGCTTCGTCTTTAGAGACACCTTCTTTGATAGCACTTGGTGCATCATCAACAAGACCTTTAGCTTCTTTTAAGCCAAGACCTGTAAGTTCTTTAACTAATTTAACAACAGCAAGTTTAGAACCTCCAGCTGCTTTAAGTATTACATCAAATTCTGTTTGCTCTTCTGCGGCGTCACCACCAGCAGCAGCTCCTCCAGCAGCAACTGCAACTGCAGCAGCAGCAGGCTCAATGCCATACTCATCTTTTAATATTGTAGCAAGCTCGTTTACTTCTTTTACTGTTAAGTTTACTAATTGTTCTGCGAAATCTTTTAAATCTGCCATTTTTCTATCGTTTTAATAATGTTTTAATAATAATTTATAATTGTTGTAAGTGCGTACGCGTTTTGGTTTATCCCTCTTTTTGAGATAAAGTTTTGATAATACCTGAAAGTTTTCCACCACTCGATTGAAGTGCCGAAACCACATTTTTGGCTGGCGATTGAAGTAATCCAATGATTTCTCCAATAAGTTCTTCTCTCGATTTGATATCAACTAACATGTCCAGTTGATCGTCACCGATATAAACAGCTTCCTCTATGTAAGCTCCTTTCAAAAAGGGCTTTTCAGATTTCTTGCGGAAAGCTTTAATTACTTTAGCGGGTGCGTTTCCAGTTTCAGAATACATAACTGAAGTGTTACCTTTTAATGTAGTTGCTAACGCTCCAAAATCTTTATCTGAAGCTTCCATTGCTTTTTCTAACAATGTGTTTTTTACAACAGCCAGTCTCACGTTTGCTTTGAAACAAGCACGTCTAAGATCAGATGTCGCTACTGCATTTAAACCAGAAATATCGGTCAAATAAAAATTTGAACTTTCGGCTAGCTGGGCAGTTAACTCCTCTATCACTTTTGATTTTTGTTCTCTTGTCATAATAATATATTTAACGCCTAATTAGCTGCTGCTTTTGAATCCACTGCAATACTTGGGCTCATGGTACTAGACATAAAAATACTTTTTATGTAAGTTCCTTTTGCCGCTGTTGGTTTTAACTTCATTAAAGTTGATAATAACTCTTGAGCATTGCCTTCAATTTTTTCAGCAGAAAAGGAAACTTTACCAATTGCCGCATGAATAATACCAGATTTATCTACTTTAAAATCAATTTTACCTGCTTTAACTTCAGAAACTGCTTTAGCAATATCCATAGTTACAGTTCCAGTCTTTGGATTAGGCATCAGTCCTCTTGGTCCTAATACACGACCTAGTGGGCCTAATTTTCCCATTACGCTTGGCATAGTAATGATTACATCTACGTCTGTCCATCCACCTTTGATTTTATCAAGGTATTCATTAAGACCAACGAAGTCTGCACCAGCATCTTTTGCTTCCTGCTCTTTGTCAGGAGTTACAAGCGCTAATACTTTTACATCTTTACCTGTTCCATGAGGAAGAGATACAACACCTCTTACCATTTGGTTTGCCTTCTTTGGATCTACTCCAAGGCGTACAGCGATATCTATAGAAGCATCAAACTTTGCATTTGATATTTCTTTTACTAAGGCAGAAGCTTCACTGAGTGAGTAAAATTTACTCTTATCAATTTTTGCAACTGCTTCTTTTTGTTTTTTTGTTAATTTTGCCATTTCGAATACAGTTTATTTGGGTGCTTCACCACCTTTGACAGTTATACCCATAGATCTGGCAGTACCAGCAACCATTTTCATTGCAGAATCAATTGTAAATGCATTTAAATCTACCATTTTGTCTTCAGCAATTGTTTTCACTTGATCCCAAGTGACTTTAGCTACTTTTTTAACGTGTGGTTCACCAGAACCTTTTTTTACTTTGGCCGCTTCTAATAATTGTACTGCAGCTGGAGGTGTTTTTATAACAAATTCAAATGATTTGTCTTTATAAACCGATATCACAACTGGTAAAACCTTACCAGCCTTGTCTTGTGTTCGTGCATTGAACTGCTTACAAAACTCCATGATATTGACCCCAGCAGCACCTAAAGCGGGTCCAACCGGTGGCGATGGATTCGCTGCACCTCCCCTAACTTGTAGTTTTACTACTTTGTCTAGTTCTTTTGCCATTTTTAATTTTTAGTGATTTGTATTTAAGTTGGAAGCTGAAAATACAAACCGTGTTATTTGTAACAATTATTAAATTTTATCAACTTGCATGTAGCTCAACTCTAGTGGTGTTTTTCTTCCGAAAATCTTAACCATAACCTCAAGCTTACGCTTTTCTTCATTTATTTTTTCGACAGTACCATCAAAACCATTGAATGGTCCGTCAATTACTTTTACAGTTTCGCCAATCACAAAAGGAATCGCTACGTTTTGATCGGCTTCTAGTGATAATTCATCTACTTTACCAAGCATTCTATTGACTTCTGATTGGCGTAATGGAACAGGGTCTCCCCCTTTTGTTTCTCCCAAAAACCCAATAACATTTGTAATCGATTTGATGATATGAGGAATTTCTCCGCTCAAATTGGCCTGAATCATAATGTAACCTGGAAAATATACTTTTTCTTTTTGTACTTTTTTTCCGTTACGAATTTGAATCACATTTTCAGTAGGCACAAGCACTTGATCGACAAAACTATCTAAACCTAAACGAGAAATTTCTGTCTCTATGTAGGATTTAATTTTGTTTTCTTGTCCACTCACTGCACGGACAACATACCACTTTTTCTCTTCCTTTTGCTCTGCCATGAAATATCTTATTTAATCCAATTAAAATAGGCTTCTACAACACGTGCAAAAACAGTATCAACACCCCAAATTGCTAATGAAAATATAATTGAGAATAACGCTACAAGAACGGTTAGACTTTGTCCTTGAGACCATGTTGGCCAACTGACGTTGTTCTTTAATTCTTCAAATGATTCTTTAATGTATTCTATCATTTTTACTATTTAATTTGAGTTGATTTGGATTTTAATTAGCTTATTTTGGTTGCACTATTCTTACCTTGCACGGGTTGAGAGACTCGAACTCCCGACACCTGGTTTTGGAGACCAGTGCTCTACCAACTGAGCTAAACCCGTAAATACAAGTCAAGGTATCCCGAATTTTCAGGACACCTTAACTAGCATTAATTTAACAATAATTAGTCTAAAATCTCAGTTACCTGACCTGCACCAACTGTTCTACCACCTTCACGGATTGCGAAACGTAGTCCAACATTCATTGCAATTGGCTGAATCAATTCAACAGTAATAGTCAAGTTATCTCCAGGCATTACCATTTCTACTCCAGATGGTAGTGCAATGTTTCCTGTAACATCTGTTGTACGCACATAAAATTGTGGACGATAGTTGTTATGGAACGGAGTATGACGTCCACCTTCTTCTTTCTTAAGGATATATACCTCGGCTTTGAATTTTGCATGTGGTGTTACAGAACCTGGCTTACAAATTACCATACCTCTAGAGATTTGAGTTTTCTCAATACCTCTTAAAAGGATACCAGCGTTGTCTCCAGCTTCTCCTCTATCAAGGATTTGACGGAACATTTCAATACCAGTAATTGTAGAAGTCAATTTTTCTGCACCCATACCAATAATTTCTACTGGATCTCCTGTATTTGCAATACCAGTCTCAATACGACCAGTTGCAACAGTACCACGTCCAGTAATTGAAAATACATCTTCAATTGGCATAAGGAAGTCCTTATCTACGTCTCTTTTTGGTAATTCAATCCATGTATCAACAGCTTCCATTAATTCCATTACTGTATCAACCCATTTTTGTTCACCGTTAAGTGCACCAAGAGCTGAACCAGAAACTACAGGTCCGTTGTCTCCATCATATTCGTAGAAGTTTAATAGATCTCTTACTTCCATGTCAACAAGCTCTAAAAGCTCTTCATCGTCGACCATGTCTACTTTGTTTAGAAAGACAACGATTCTTGGGATACCTACCTGGCGTCCAAGAAGGATGTGCTCGCGTGTTTGTGGCATTGGCCCATCTGTTGCAGCAACCACCAGGATTGCACCATCCATTTGAGCAGCACCAGTTACCATGTTCTTTACGTAATCCGCGTGACCTGGACAGTCAACGTGTGCATAATGACGATTTGCAGTTTGGTACTCTACGTGTGATGTATTAATTGTAATACCTCTTTCTTTTTCTTCAGGAGCGTTGTCAATTGTATCAAATGAACGTGCTTCTGATAAACCAGCGTCTGCTAATACCTTAGTAATCGCTGCTGTTAAAGTTGTTTTTCCGTGATCTACGTGTCCAATAGTACCGATGTTTAAGTGCGGTTTGGAGCGATCGAAAGTTCCCTTTGCCATGATTTAAATTTTAGTCTTTGTTATATTAATAATATTAGTGTTCTCATTTAATGTCTTGAAAATAAAGAGCCAATGACGGGATTTGAACCCGTGACCTCTTCCTTACCAAGGAAACGCTCTACCCCTGAGCTACACCGGCTAAAAATTTTAGAGCGGGAGACCGGGTTCGAACCGGCGACATTCAGCTTGGAAGGCTGACGCTCTACCAACTGAGCTACTCCCGCAATATAATTTTATCCAATCAAATTAAATGTGGGGAGAGCAGGATTCGAACCTGCGAAGGTAAAAACCAACAGATTTACAGTCTGTCCTCGTTGGCCGCTTGAGTATCTCCCCAATTTAAATTGGTTTCAGTATTTTTAAGAACTTGAGCCGATGGAGGGACTCGAACCCACGACCTGCTGATTACAAATCAGCTGCTCTAGCCAGCTGAGCTACATCGGCTTTTTAATGTTTTCCACACTAAAAAAGCCCGCTATTTCTAACGGACTGCAAATGTATATATATTTTTTTGGTTTCAAAACATTTTTTAAAAATTTTTATGAGGTTTGATGACGTATTTTTTCTTTTCGTTTTTTTAGCTGGCGTTCCAATATATGAACTGCAGTATCTACACCTTCCTCAAAGCTTTTACATTTCTTCTTTACAACCAAACTATCGCCGGGTACAGAAAGTTTGGCTTCAAATACTTTATTTTCTTTTTCTGATGTGTTTTCTACCTTTAAAAATACGTCGGCCTTAATTATTTTATCGTAAAACAAATCAAGTTTGTTCATTCGCTTTTGAATGAAATTAATGAGTTTTTGGTCAATATTAAAATTGATGGATTGTGTGTTTACTTTCATAATTTTAAGATTTTATGAGTTATACTTTTGTTTGTCTAGGGTGTGATTTTGCATATACTTTTTTTAGTTCTGCAATGTTATTGTGGGTATAAACTTGTGTGGCCGCCAAACTGGAGTGGCCCAAAAGTTCTTTAACGGCGTTCAAATCTGCACCATGATTCAATAAATGGGTTGCAAATGAATGTCTAAGTATGTGAGGGCTTTTTTTGACTTTGCTAGACACCTCTGAAAAATAGGTGTTGATAATTCTGTAAACAAGTGTTCCATATATTTTTGCTCCTTTTTGAGTTAGAAAAAGAAAATCTGGCGCCAAAATTTGTTTCAATGTGGTTCTCATGTCTAGGTATAACTTAAGGGTGTCTTGTACTGTATATATTAACGGAATGTAGCGTTCTTTATTTCGTTTACCCAACACTTTTATTTGTTGTTGAGCAAGATCTACATCACTAATTTTTAAATTTATTAGTTCAGATCTACGGATTCCTGTAGAATAAAACAACTCTACTATAAGTTTGTTCCTAATGGCTTCAAAATCATGAGTTGCAGCACTGCTTAAAACTGTATTAATTTCTTCTTCTGAAAATGGAATATGCACTTTCTTTTGCACCTTTAGTGCTTTGTGCTTTGCCAAAGGAGAATGTTTTAAATCTCCTATTTTAATTAAAAATTTATAATAACTATTTAAGGATGATACTTTTCGATTAATAGACCTATTACTCAAACCAGTATCGACAAGTTGAATGATCCAACTGCGGATTTGTGTGTAATTAATAGCTTTTAAATTATCATCAGAAAATTCATCTAACAAATAGCTTTGAAATACTTCCAGGTCTTTCTGATACGCCGTTATGGTGTGTTCAGCATATTTTTTTTCTAAAGAAAGATAATCGACAAAAGACTGAATAGACATAGTATATAATTCGTATTCCTAAGATACAAAAATTATCAACATCCTTAGCCGAATTATCTACACTTTGTCTTAGCTATTCTTATTAAAGATGCCACACATATAGCCCACAACGCCACCGACAATGGCGAGTATAATAGACTCAATTGCTAAGAGAATAATAAATTTTGTATCGATTTCTTTACTTGAATACATGAAAAAATTCATGCTTAAAGTGTAAAGAAGTCCAATAACAAAACCTGCTTTTAGTCCTGTAGAGAAAGTGGTGATACTTGCCCAGCGGTTATAAATTAATGACACTAATAGTGACATAAACAAACAACCAAGAAAGATCATAAACAAACATGGCTCAACGTTAGTTCCATGAATTTCTGGAAATAAAACGCCGTAAAACAACCAGCCAAGTAAAAAATAAACAATGGCACCAACGATGCCCGATAAGAAAAATGATTTGGTATTCATATCAATTTAGATTTAGGTTAGAACTCAAATATAGCAAAAAAAAAACACCTATAATAAGGTGCTTAATATTTTAAAAAACTTGGCGGTTATAGATTCTCAGCGTCTCTTAGGCTTTGAATGTATTGCGCTTTTTGAATTTCTGCTCTTCTTTTTACGGAGGGTTTCGTAAATTGTTTACGTGTTTGCAATGAACGTTTTGTTCCTGTTCGATCAAACTTACGTTTGAAACGTTTCAGCGCTCTATCTATGTTTTCTCCTTCTTTTATTGGTATTATTAGCATAAATTTAAACCTCCTTTCTTTAGAATTAAGTTGCAAATATAATCTTAATTATATTATTGCAACAATTTATTTTAAAATATTTCTAGCAATGACCAGCTTTTGTATTTCTGTTGTCCCTTCTCCTATAGTACAAAGTTTTGAATCTCTGTAAAACTTTTCTACAGGATATTCTTTTATGTACCCATATCCACCATGAATTTGTACCGCTTCATTTGAAATTCTCACACAGGCTTCACTGGCATACATTTTGGCCATTGCACCCATGGTAGTTACTTTTTCACCATTGTTTTTCATTGATGCTGCTTTATGAATCAGCAAATTAGAAGCTTCAATTTCAGTGGCCATATCAGAAAGTTTGAAAGAAATGCCTTGAAAACTTGAAATTGGTTTTCCAAATTGCACACGCTCTTTGGAGTATTTGAGGGCTGCTTCATACGCCCCTTTGGAAATACCTTGTGATAGGGCTGCAATAGAAATACGTCCTCCATCTAATATTTTTAGGGATTGTATAAATCCTTCTCCTTCTTGCCCTAAAAGATTGTCTTTGTGTATTCTACAATTATCAAAAATGAGTTCTGCAGTTTCGCTAGCTCTCATACCTAGTTTATCTTCTTTTTTTCCAGAGCTGAAACCTGGTGTACCTTTTTCGATGACAAAGGCAGACATACCATGAGAATCACCTTTTTCGCCAGTGCGAGCAATGACTACTGCTATATGTCCACTGATACCATGTGTGATAAAATTCTTTGAACCATTCAAAACATAATAATCTCCATCTTTTGTGGCAGTTGTGTTCATCCCTCCAGCATCACTTCCTGTGTTATGTTCAGTAAGGCCCCAAGCACCAATCCATTCCCCTGTAGCTAATTTTGGAAGCCATTTTTTCTTCTGATCTTCATTACCAAAATAGTGAATATGACCAGTACACAGTGAATTATGTGCTGCAACAGAAAGACCTATTGAGGGATCAACTTTTGCGATTTCTTCAATTATGGCAGCATATTCGTGATAACCCAAGCCAGAACCTCCATATTCTTCTGGAATAAAAATTCCCATAAAACCCATTTCCCCTGCTTTATGTAAAACATCTTTTGGAAAATGTTGTACTTCATCCCATTCCATAACATGTGGACGAATATACTGCTCTGCAAAGTCTCGAGCAGAGGTTGCAATTAATTCTTGTTCTTCTGAAAATTGAAAATTCATAGAGATTTAATTTATATACAAATATAGACTAATTATGTCTAATTTTTCAACTGGAAAATCTTTAAGTTTTGTTAATTCCTTGATAGAACTATACACTTCTTTTAACGTTCTCATTTCTACAATGTTATACGCCAATTCATAGTCTATAAATGGAATTTTTACAAAATCTTCTTGACTGGCAGTATTTAAATTTACACGTTGAATCGGTCTTGGACGATCTATTTTGAAAGTCTTACTAATGTTTTCAATAACCTCTTGAGATAAGCCATATACCCCTTTGAGTTCCACTATATCTGCAAAGCCACCTTTGAATTTTTCTCTGTAGCGAATGATGCGTTCAGATAATTTTGGACCAACACCATATACTTTCTGAAGCTGTTCAGAGGTGGCCAAATTTAAATCAAGTTTAGATTGTTTCTGGAGTTTAGATTTGATTTGTTTTTGAGATTGTGATACCCATTTTGGAAACTTAAAATAGGGTGAAATGGCCGAAAGTAGAGAATCTGAAACACCTGTAACCCGCTGAAAATCTTTAGTCGAATTGATCCACTTTTTACTTGATCTGAAATTGTGCAAAAGTTCAATTTCTTTCAAAGACATTCCGAGTTCATAGCCTTTGTATGAGGATATAAAATTAGGGTTAAATGAAAAATGTTATGGGGTTTTCTCTTTTAGAGCGTTTTGATGTAAACTGTCATATTCTTTTTCTAGTACCGCAAGTGTTTTTTTATCTAATTGATGAGATACAGAGTTGCTTTTTGAAACAATGATCAATAACATTTGAATCAAAAAAACAAGGAAAAATAAAATTAGAATTCCTATTCGTTGTCGTTTTGTAAAATAACGAAACAATGGGGCATTAGTTTATAAAATTATTTTTTTATGGCATTTAAATATTTTTCAAGTTCTTTTTTAACTTTAGGTGCAAGAATAATAATTCCAACCATATTGGGCACCATCATTGCAAAAATCATTGCATCTGAAAATCCAATAACTGAGCCCAAACTTGCTGCTGCTCCTACAACCACAAAAAGACAGAAAATAATTTTATAGGTATATTCCATTTTTTTGGAACGCCCAAACAAATAGGCCCATCCTTGAAATCCATAATAAGACCACGATATCATAGTACTAAATGCAAACAAAACTACTGCAACAGTCAGTACATATGGAAACCATGAAATAGCAGACTCAAAAGCCCCTGAGGTAAGCAATATAGCCTGAGCATCATTTAAGGATGCATTTGAAGCATTCACATTTCCTGTGATGATAAGTACCAAAGCTGTCATGGTACACACTACAACGGTATCAATAAAAGGTTCCAAAAGTGCAACCATACCCTCTGATGCTGCATATTTTGTTTTTACTGCAGAATGTGCAATAGATGCAGATCCAATTCCCGCTTCATTCGAAAAAGCAGCTCGTCTAAATCCTTGTACAAGAACACCAACAGCACCGCCTGCTACGCCTTCTGGACTAAATGCTCCTGTAAATATTTGTGAAAACGCATCGCCTATCATATTGAGATTTGAAAAAATAACAAATAAAGATGCAGTTACATAAATAACCACCATAAATGGCACAATTTTATCGGTTACCTTTGCTATTTTTTTGATTCCTCCAATAATAACGACCCCAACTAAGACTGCCATCACTATACCAAACAACCAGCCTTTGCCATGCAATACAGAGGCCTCTCCACCTGTAATGTTTTCTACCAATTGGAATGCTTGGTTGACTTGAAACATATTTCCGCCACCAAATGACCCACCAATAACAAAAATGGCAAAAAGAACTGCCAATATTTTACCTAATTTCTCTAATCCTTTAGATTTTAGCCCCTTTGTAAGATAATACATTGGGCCGCCATAGACCACACCATTTTCATCAATATCTCTGTACTTTACTCCAAGTGTACACTCCACGAATTTTGAAGCCATTCCCAAAAGTCCAGCAACAATCATCCAAAAGGTAGCTCCTGCTCCACCTATTGAAACAGCGATAGCCACACCAGCAATATTTCCTAGTCCAACCGTGGCCGAAAGTGCTGCGGTAAGTGCCTGAAAATGAGAAACTTCTCCTTCATGACCTTCCACTGCAATGGTTTCAATACTATCACCCCCAGGGGTGGCATCACCAGCAGCTTCCATAGTTTCGTGGTGGTCTATACTATCGTATTTTCCACGAACAATATTGATGGAGGTTCGTATGCCACGAAGGTTGATGAACTTAAAATAAATCGTAAAATATGTTGCGCCTATTATAAGAGGAAACAACACCCAAAACACTTTGATATCTTCTGTAAATTGGATTTGATAAAAAATAAAATTGACAAACCAACCTGTAGCCTCTCCAAATTTTTCATCAATAATTTGATCAATGCCTTTGTCTTGAGCAAATGAAAAAACAGGAAGTAATAAAGCTAGAAGTGTATGTGTTTTGAGTTTCATAAAAACGTTTTTTGTGTGTTTAAAAGCGGCAACAATATGACAAAAAAAAACGAGTTATGCAACAGATTAAATTAAAGTTCAGATATTAGGGATTAAAACCAAAAACAGTTAACTCACTTCTATATTATACATCGAATTAAGGGTTTGGATTTGTTCTGGCCGCCCCAAAACAATCACTTTTGAACCTGGAACTAGTTTTTGGTCAGCCTCAGGATTGATATGGTAATTACCATTTTCGTCTTTATAACCAATCACATTACAGCCGGTTTTTTTACGTAAATCCAGCTCCAAAATGGTTTTTTGTTTGGAAGTATCATAGAGTTGTTCAACAGCAACTTCCTCAATATTTATAGTCTGATCTCCAACAATCGATAGATTATCAACGAATTCCAATAAATCGGGTACTACCACCAACGAGGCCATATGGTCGCCACCAATACGATCTGGCAAAATCACATTATTTGCCCCTGCCAGTTTGAGCTTACTATAGGTCGTTTCTTGCGACGCTCGACTAATGATTCTAATATTTGGGTTAATTTGTCGGGCAGACAACACCACAAAAACATTTTCAGAGTCATTGGGAAGTGCAGAGATTAAACAAAAGGCTCTGTCGATTCCTGCAGCGGCCAAAATCTCATCCTCGTTAGCGTTACCAGTTACAAAAAGGGTAGCGTCATTTTGATGTTTTTGAACCACTTGTCCATCTTTTTCAATCACCACAAAATCACGATGGTGTGTAGCCAACTTATTTGCCGCTTGTTTTCCATTTCTACCATAGCCACAAATAATGACATGGCCTGAAAGTGCATCAATTTTCTTTTGCATTTTCTTTTGTTTTAATTCGTTGACATCATTTTTTGAAATGATATATTCTGTAATAATTTTTAAGGCATATCCTACAATAATCACACTAGTGAGTATAAGAATAATTGTAAATAATTTTGACTCCTGATCCAAAGGTTGAACCTCTCCAAATCCAACTGTTGTGACGGTAATTACAGTCATATACACCGCATCTAGCCAAGAAAAATCAGATATGATTTTGAATCCAAAAACACCTATTAATAGGACCAAAATAAGCAATACAACAGCTGTATTGAGTTTGGATCGAAAAATTTTTACAATGGGGTTGACCATAGATTTAGATATCAAAAACTGAGGTGCGTTTGGAAAAAATTAAATCTTTTATTCGAAGCCAAAACGCTAAAAACAAATACAGTGCAAATCCGAAACCAACAGTCACAAAAGTAACATAAATAAAGGAGGTTCGAACCACTTTGGCACGCATCCCAAAACGATCGGCAATACGCTGACAAACATGAAAACCATTGCGTTGCAAATAGAATAAAAGATGATAAAATAACTTCATACTGCAAGTTAAGCATTTCGATTTAAAAGAACACTACCTATACCACATTGAAGGCATTTTATGTTATCACAATAATTGTTTTTTAATTCAATTAAGGCTTGAGAATCTAGTGCTGTTTTTGAGATTGGTTTAAGAGCATTAAACCCTTTTACAATAGCATTTTGCTCTGATGGAATGGATTTTAATATCGAAATTATAGAGTCTTGATCTTGACCATTAACATGTTGATAGGCATATTTTATGGGCAAAACAGAATTAATATAAGCAAATCAACAAAGGATTTTGAAAGTGGCTTTATTCGTTTTGAAGAGGATTTTTTAAACGTATAATGGGTGTGCCAATAATCTGATGTACTGCACTGAAAAATTCTTTGTAATTCTTCATAAGAATTTACTTGTATAATTTTTGAAAACAAATGTGTATTTTTATGATACAGTTGTACTAATTGTGCCAATCGAATGGTTGGGAAATTAGGTGGCCTTAAACGAAAAAACCGCATTGGAAGCACTCCAAAATTAGAAAGTTGATACTTTTGTTTTAAAAAACAATATGCCTTATTCAATTCTCTAAAATAAGGATCTTCAACATCGTCTTCGAGCAACCCAGACTGGCCAAATAGCAACGCTTCCATTTGGGTAGGATCATTTTGAAGTTTTCGAAACATAGAAAATTGATATGATTTAGCTAAACTCCAAAAAGCATCGCCATTGACTTTTGCGCCAAAACCTCGTGCCAATTGCCAAAACATTACAGCTTCCGAATCTTGATTTGTGGCCAAAAGTTGTTTTTCAATAGGCTTATATTTTTGTTCCAATCGCTCAAAATAAAGTCGTTCTAGCCAATTGGAAATCTGAAAATCACTCACCGAAGAAAACTGTGATGCACAGGCTATCCATTTGTTTATATTCGTTTTTAATTCTTTGTAATTATTTAAAATTTGTGGATGCACAAAGGATTGTAAAACAAGAGTAGGAACCCTAGAATTATCGGCTCGAAATACCTCTGAGTTGTGCTCCCAAACAACATGCAAAATGACATTGTCGTAGGCAGGGTCTTTTTCATGATGATGGGCATACCAATCCGAGGATTGCAAATGAATTTCCACTGTGCCAACCCACAATTGGTCGTCAATATAAATTTGTGCATTAAAAAAATCGGGGCCTGAATTGACATTGGGCAAACCAACCGATTTTATTATAATAGATTGATTTTCTGCTGTTTGTAACGATTCTAGGGCGAATTTTTTATGCAACCAGACATGATGTAAAAAGTCTTCTTGCATGGTATAAATTTAACCATTACATGGAAAAAACAAAAATAAAAGATAAAGGTTTAATAAAATTTAGAAAAAGATTAGTCTAAATACCCCATTTCACGCATCCAATCATCGTTAAACATTTTACCAACATAACGACTACCATGGTCGTGAAACAGAACCACGACTACATCATCTGGACCAAAATGTTCTTTAAGCTGCAATACGCCTTTTATTGCGGCTCCTGCAGAATTTCCTAAAAACATACCTTCTTCCTTGGCTAATCGTTGCGTATAGACTGCTGCATCTTTGTCAGTTACCTTTGTAAATCCGTTAATTATACCAAAATTAACATTTGCAGGAAGAATATCTTCGCCAATACCTTCAGTAACATAAGGGTAAATTTCATTTTCGTCAAAAATACCAGTTTCGTGATATTTTTTAAATACACTACCATAAGTATCAATTCCCCAAACTTTTACGTTTGGATTTTTCATTTTCAAATAGCTGCCTACTCCAGAAATAGTCCCTCCAGTTCCTACACCCACAACAAAATGCGTTACTTTTCCATCAGTTTGTTCCCAAATTTCTGGACCTGTACTTTTAAAATGCGCTTTGCAATTACTTGGATTGTCATATTGATTTACATACCAAGAATTTGGTGTTTCTTCCGATAATCGTTTAGAAACAGAATAATATGAGCGAGGATCTTCTGGTGCTACTGCAGTAGGACAAACCACCACTTCTGCTCCCACAGCTCTAAGAATATCCATTTTTTCTTTTGATTGCTTGTCTGATAAAACAAAAATACATTTATATCCTTTCACTATTGCTGCAAGTGCCAATCCCATACCTGTATTTCCAGATGTGCCCTCAATGATTGTCCCTCCTGGTTTTAATCGGCCATCGGCCTCGGCATCCTCTATCATTTGCAATGCCATACGATCTTTTACAGAATTTCCAGGATTGAAGGTTTCGTATTTTGCAAGGACTAAACATGGTAATTCTTTGGTCAGCTTATTTAGTTTGACAAGTGGTGTTTCACCTATGGTTTCAAGAATATTTTTGGCGTATTTCATCTAGAAAAATTTAAGCAAATTTACATCAAATAAAAAGGTGTTGCAAGCCTAAATTAATGAAGTTGAACTAGTTAAATTTAATGGCTTGTACTGGATTGATTTTTGTAATCAAATAAGATGGTATTATTAGCACTAAAAAGCAAATTAAAAAGGCCATCAAATTCAAACTAATTATATATCCAAAATCAATATGAACAGGTGCGCTAGTTACATAATAGACTGATGGGTCTAAAGAAATTGGATGCCAATATTTTTGAATAAACAACACCAATAACCCTATTCCATTTCCAATAATCAGACCTACAATTGCTAAATAACTAGCAGTATACAAAAATACTTTTTGAATGCTCCAATTGGTACAGCCCAACGCTTTTAGGATACCAATCATACGGGTTCTTTCCAGAATCAAAACAAGCAACGCAGTAATCATATTAATCACTCCAACAAGTATCATCATCCCAATAATACCATAGGTATTTTTATCAAAAATAGAAATCCATTCGAAGATAAGAGCATATTTTTGTTTGATGGTTTCTGCATTAAGGGTTGATGGGGTTTGTGCATAGACTTCCAAACCTTTGTCGTCTAAGGAGTTAAAATCTTCAACAAAAACTTCAAATTGTCCCACTTGATCTTTTTTCCAACGGTTGAGACGTTTGACATGATTTATATCACCTATTAAAAATGTTTTATCCAATTCTTCAAATCCTGAATTATAAATCCCTACAACAGAAAATTTTATAATGCTTGGGGGACGACTGGCACCAGATTTAAGATAATACATTTGAAATGTTTGTCCTACTTTTAAATTAAGTCTACGACTTAAATAATCTGAAATAAGCACCTCTTCACTGTAAGTCTTTGAATAATTTGGTAATTGTCCTTCGATTAAAAAATCTTCAAAATAACGCCAATCGTAATCCTCTCCAACCCCTTTTACAAAAAGACCTTCAAAGTCTGTTGCTGTTCTGATGATTCCAAATTTATGGGCCACCGCCTGAATATGATTTATCCCATCAACAGACGAAAACTCTGGATAAAACGTTTGATCTATTGAAATAGGAACTTGTGCGCCCTGAGATGCATTACTGTCAAAATTTGAAATGGTAATGTGTCCGTTGAAAGCAACAGCCTTTTCACGAATTTTATGTTGTAATCCTATATTAACGGCAACAGCAATTAGCATTACAATCATACTTATTGCAATTGCTGCAATTCCTATTTTTATTATTGGTGCTGAAACACTACTTTTATAGGACTTTGCACTGATGATACGCTTTGCAATGAAAAATTCGAAATTCAAATCTAATAAATGAAATTAAGGTTTATCAAAAATACAGTTTTATTATTTGTTGTGGTGCTTCTTTCTTGTGGAAATCGAACAACTGATAAAAACGAAAGTTTACCCATAGTGGGCGCCAACCAGTTGGCAGTTTATTTACCAATATTAGAAGGAAAAAACATTGGAGTTGTTGCCAATCAAACTACTGTGATTTTTAAAAATAATAGGGATTTAACTGGAGCACATATGCACTTGGTTGATTCACTATTAAAATTAGGAATTAAAATAAAAAAAGTATTTGCACCAGAGCATGGATATAGAGGAAAAGCTGATGCAGGCGAATATGTAAAAGATGGTGTAGATATCAAAACAGGACTTCCCATAGTATCACTTTATGGAGCTAATAGAAAACCAAACCCTGAAATTTTAAGAGATCTTGATGTTGTAATTTTTGATGTTCAAGATGTTGGCGCAAGGTTTTATACTTTTGTTTCCACACTGCATTACATGATGGAAACCTGTGCCGCGTTGAATATTCCTATTTTGATTTTAGATCGCCCCAATCCTAATGGCCACTATATTGATGGGCCTATTTTAGATTTAAATTACAAAAGCTTTGTAGGGATGCATCCTGTACCAGTAATGCATGGAATGACTATTGGAGAATATGCAAAAATGATTAATGGTGAAGGTTGGTTAGAAAATGGTATTCAGTGTGAACTAAAAATTATTCCAGTTGTTAATTATCACCATAAAAAAATCTACAATTTACCTATAAAACCATCACCTAATCTACCAAATGCCAAAGCAGTAAATTTATACTCAAGCTTGTGTTTTTTTGAGGGCACTAACGTGAGTTCTGGACGCGGTACAAGCACTCAATTTCAAGTTTATGGAAGCCCTTTTCTAAATTTAGAAAAATACAACTATGTGTTTACTCCAAAACCAAATCTTGGGGCAAAAAACCCCATGCACAATGGTGTAAAATGTTTTGGAAAAGACCTTACAGACTCAGAGTTTTTGAGTTCTATTAATCTAGAATGGCTTATTGATGCTTACATCAATACATCCAATAAATCTGATTTTTTTAATCCATTTTTCACAAAACTAGCAGGTCAAACCAAACTACAACAACAAATCGAAAGCGGAAAGAGTGCCAACACTATTCGTGAAAGTTGGCAAAAAGAACTAGAAGCGTTCAAAAAAATTAGAGCAAATTACCTTCTGTATCCGTAGTGGGCTTTCTGTAGGGTTGAAAGGGTTGTTTTAGTAAAGATTTCAAACTGCTGTTTTCAATTTCATTTGGAAATGTATCCACGCCATAGACAAGTACATCACGATCCAAATAACTGTAAGTCCCAAAAAATCGATCCCAAATCGAAAAAATATTCCCATAATTAGAATCCGTATGCGGCAATTTGTAATGATGATGTGTTTTGTGCATATCAGGAGAGACCAAAATATAACTCAATGCTTTGTCCACAGCTTTTGGAAGTTTTATGTTGGCATGACTAAACTGAGTGGCTACCAAAGAAAGTGACTGATAAAGCATCACAATTGCAATAGGTGTACCGATAATAAAAATACCAAAAAGTGTAAACACATAACGCACCACACTTTCGAGCGGATGATGTCTATTGGCTGTTGTGGTATCCACCTTGTGATCTGAATGATGCACCAAATGAATCATCCATAAAGGCTTAATTTTATGTTCTGTAAAGTGAGGAAGATACGCCCCTATTAAGTCCATCATCAAAATCCCTAGAATAGCAAACAACCACAATGGCATTTCTGGAAGCCAGTACAATAGCCCAAACTCATTTTGAACTACCCAATCCGCAGATGCAAGAAGTAAAAACGCTAAACTAAAATTAATAACAATTGTAGTACCCGTGAAAAATAAATTAGGCCATGCGTGGCGCCATTTTTTGTAATTAAATTTAAATAATGGAAAAGACCCTTCTAAAATCCAAAAAAAAGTCAGTCCTCCAACAAGAATGATACTTCTGTGCGAAGAAGGAATTGTTTCAAAATAATTTAAAAAGTGTTCCATGGTTAACTTAATTCAAAGATACTAATTTATTTTTTTCATCATGGATTCTACTATATTGAATGCCGCTGGACAAATTTTTACATTATTTAGGGTAAGGTTTGAAATTTGCTGAAATTTTCGGCGATCAGTGTGTGGAAATTCACGACAAGCTTTTGGACGAATATCATAGATACTACACTTGTTATCTTGACCCAAAAAAGCACACGGAACAGTTTGCAAAACGTAATCATTATCTTCATCTATTTTTAAATAATCAGCAATGAATTTTGAGGGTTTTATTCGAAATGATTTTGAAATGCGTTCAATATCTTTTGGGGTAAACAACGGCCCTGTAGTTTTGCAACAATTGGCACATTCTAAGCAGTCTGTACGCTGAAATTCCTCTTCGTGTAATTCCTGCATCAAGTAGTCCAACTGCTTTGGAGGTTTCTTTTTTAGCTTTGCTAGGAAAGTTTTGTGCGCCTTATGCTTATCTTTGGCACGCTTGGGCAAATCATTTAATTGGTCTTGCATGATGCAAAAATACAGTAAAAAATAATTTATGAACGATGTTTTTGGGGAAGCAATTTTAGACTATCAACTTGGGAAATGCAAAGAAGATATCATCACATCTACAAGTATTTCGGATGATGAACCTTTAAAAGTATCCTATTTATTTCGAACTTTTGATGACATGCCATTGTTGGAACAAACAGCACTAAATATGGCCAAAGGAACAATTTTGGATATTGGCTGTGGTGCTGGAAGTCATAGTTTATTCTTACAAGAAAAAGGATTTGAGATAAAATCTATTGATATTTCTCCAAAAGCCATTGAATGTTGTCGCCAACGAGGGTTACAAAATGTAGACGTTTTGAATGTTTTAAATGAAACTAATTCTTTTGATACATTATTACTTTTAATGAATGGATCCGGGATTTTTAAATCCTTAGAACAGACCCCAGAAGTTTTGGCCCACCTCAAAACATTACTTAATAAAAACGGTCAAATTCTAGTGGATTCATCAGATATAAAATACATGTATGAAGATGAAGATAGCGGATTTTGGATGGATGCACACAGTGCTTATTATGGAGAACTCGAATATATGGTGCGCTATAAAAACAAAGAGGATTCTTTTCTTTGGATGTATTTAGATTTTGAACGACTAAAAACCGCCTGTACAATTGTTGGCCTAAGTTGTGAAAAAGTGATAGACGGACCTCATCACGATTTTTTAGCAAAAATTACTCTAAAAGACTAATACTACAGGTCAAATTTATAAAAAGCTCCTGCTGAGATTTGAAATCCTTGTACAGGGAAATGCATCCAGCGATGGTAATTTTGTCCTAAAATATTATTCAATTTTAAAGTTGCAGACCATCGGTTATTTATCACATAAGACGCATCAATATTTAAGTCAAAAAAGGCCTCTAGATTAGTGATTTTATTCAAATAAAGATTTGCAATTGAGGAAGATTCAATTTTTTGAAGATCAAATCTATCACCTGTAAAAAACCCTTGAACACTAAAATATAATCGATCTGTGGGATAATAGCGCATCGTTAATGTTGATTCGATTTGCGGTAAGTTCCATGCTTTGTCTTGGGTGTCTAAATTATAGGAATTAAAAATTGCTGTACCGCTAAAATTAAACTTATCATTTAATTCAAAATTAAGTGATCCTTTAAATGAAATCGTTTGTAAATTATCATACACCACACCAAAAGAATTTCCGTTAGCATAAGCCATTGAGTTAAAAGTACTTCTGTGGCTATTTTTTTGAAAAAATTGGGCGTCATTTTGTTGTAGGAAAGCACCATTTACATCGTAAGATAAACTGTTGGTTAACTTACCTCTTGCTCCTAAAAATAAATTATAAGGCATGGATGTTGGTTTAATCTCAAGCGTAGGTGATACAAAAGTATTTTCTGTGTATAAATTTCTGTAAGTATTCTGAAAAAGATCTCCATCTACACCACCATAAAAAATCAAAATGGAATTTACCACAGCAATGCTAGCTTCGATTTTTGGGTAGAAATAAAATTTTTGTTTTGAACGCTCTAGATCATTAAAATAAACTGTTTTCAAGCCAATGCTCAAATTAAAATCTGAAAGATTTAAGTTGTATTTTGGGGAAATTGAAGCTAGTAAATTCCCATATTTTACAGAGTTTTCTTGAGTAAGATTTTGTGCAAACGAGCCTTTAAGAAAATCTAAAACAACACTAGTCTCAATAGGTGAATCAAATAACTCTAAGTTCAATTTCGAGTCCAATTGACCTCTCATTTCCTTAGACTCAAAATCATCAGAAAGGAGATAAAACTTGGCATCAACTGATTCAAGAACACCTTCGTTGATATCTAAACCGCCTTTTGTTTCATACACCGATACCATTTGTTTTGCATCAAATGATTGCTGTTGATTTGTGTCAAAAACAGGAAATAATCCGTACCAATTGGAAACAAATCGTTGGGCTACCGCCCTTACATTCCAATTCATATCCCGGTTTGAAACTTCATATTTTAACTGAGCGCTGTTTGTGGAAAAATTATCGTCTAAAAATAAATCTTTTATCCCGCCTTGTGATGAATGATGACTTAAATAGGCCGCAAAGTCTTTCCCTTTTGAAATGGATGTGTTTAAAAATAAATCGCCTTGAATCGTAGTATAATTACCGCCAGAAAGTGATGCTATATTACTGAATTTTTTTTCTCTTTTAAGTTGTTCTAAAGCAACGGATTTTGACTTTGAGGGTGTGAACACAGAAGCCACAGGAACCGAGAAAATAGTATAATCTACAGGTCTTTTCGTAGAGTTTTCTAGATGATCCAAAGATGGTGATTGTTTTATTTTAAAAGCGTCAGAAATTTTTGGCGTATAAGGCTTCACCACTTTAACCAGCTGCGTATCCAAAGAATCTTTTGTGCTTTCGGATTGTCCCAAAACTTGACCACAATTAAGTATAGCGACAAATAAAACGATGTTTAAAAATTTATTCTTCATCCAAATTTGTTTTTACTTGTTCTGCTTCGATAGATGCATTGGATTTTGAAAGTTCGCGCTCATAGGTTTCTAGCAACTGTGTTGCTTCAGTTTTTAGTTCAGTAAAATCTGAGAAATTTTTTATTACATTTTCCAAAATATATGTCGCTTGGAAAGCATCATTCAAGGCATAATAATTTTTGGCCATCAAAATCAATCCTTTTGCCGCAAATTCTTTTTGACTTGGAAATTGCTGAATCAGTTGTTGAATCATTTGATTTGAGGCTTCAAAATCATTGTCTTTATTATGAAAAAAAGCAGCATAATATTGGGCCTCTGCACCATAACTGGAGGAACCGAATGATGCCACCGTAGAATAGGATATTCTTGCCAAACTTTCGTCACCCAAAGCAAAAGCAGACCGTGCTGTAATGATGTGTGCATCATTTTTAATGTAGTCATCTGTACTAGGGTTTTCTTGTATAATTTTTGCATAATCTAGAGCAGAAGAATAGGACTTCTTATTAAACGCTATTTTCATCAAATTGGATTGTGCAAAAAGAATATTTTGAGGGGATTTTGCTTCTAGTTCTAAGCGTTTCAAATCTGATTCGGCATCCTCCTCACTTTGAAGTTTTATAGTACACACTTTCTGAAGGGCTTGTTCTGTAAATTCATTTGCTGATTGTTGTGCAACATATTCGTAGTGTGGTAAAGCATTTTGTTCTAAATCCTGTTTATTATACAAAGCAGCCAAATAATAATGAGCTTTTATGATTTGAGTGCCATTTGGAAACTTTGAAATATAACCATTAAAAAGTGAAATCGCTTTATCGATATTATTATCAAGGTATTGTTTTTCAGCAGATTCGTAGGCGGTTTTTTCTAAATCTGCATCTGTTACAGCAACATATTTCAAGGTGCCTATCCATTTAGCATAATCTTCTACATTTCCATTATCTACATAAATGGAACGCGCAGATCCTATGGCCTGATATGACTCTGGTGTTGAAGGATATTCTTTGGCTACTCTTTTAAATACTTCAAGTGCTTTTTTGGTGCTATTCATATTATAGAGTAATAATCCTTTGCGTAACATCGCCTTGGAAACCAATGCGCTTTTACTGAAATTATTGATGACCATATCATATTCTTTAAGTGCACCCTGAGAATTATTTTGATTGCTGTAGGTATTGGCTAACTCAAAATGAACTTGATCTAAATATGTTGATTTTTTATACTTAAGAACTTTTTTAAGATGACTTAATTTAGCTTCCGTTTGTCCCAAAAAACCATAACTTACAGCAGTTTGAAACATCGCATAATCTGCTGATGGTGCTTTATTCTTGACAACTTTAGTATATGCATCAATAGCTTTATTGTATGATTTGCTAACATAATAAGCATCGGCCATGCGCAGAAAAGCATCGTTTGTATAAGATTTATTTTCGTCACTATTTGAAACATAAGACTGAAAAGCTGTAATGGCTTTTGGGTATTGTTTTAACTTAAAGTAAGTATACCCCAAATTATAATTCAAATGGTTTTGTTCTGGAGTCTGTGATGCAGCACGACTATTTTTAAAGGTTAAAAAATACTGAAGTGCGTCTTCAAAATTTAAATTCAAAAATTCAATTTCTGCATTCCAATAGGCAGCTCTAGCTGTAATTACAGGGTCAACTCCTATTGTAATTGCCTTTTTGAAAAGGAGTTGCGCTTCAAAATAATCAGCGCTATTATATAATTCTAATGCTCTAAAAAATGCTACTTTTTGATAACTGGGTTTTAAAGCATTTCGCATATTAGATTCCAAAAGCAAAAGTGCTTCTTTATAATTTTTGGAAGAAATATAGGAATCAACCAAAAGGGATTCAATAGTTTCTTTAAAAAGCGACTTTGGGTAAGCACTCAAAAAATTACTCAATACTTGAGGCGTAGACATATATGGATTTCCAATATCATAACTTAACTTGGCGTAATTTAACCATGCATCTTCTTTGATCTTGGCATTAAAATCCATTTCAGAAGCACTTCTAAATGCATTAAGAGCCTCTTGTTTTTTCTCTAAATTGATATAACTTTCCCCTAAATGATAATAAGCATTTTGAGCAATGGCATTGTTTCCATTAATAATTTTATTGAACTCACCAATTGCATTTTCAAAATCATTTTGCTTATAATAGGCATACCCCAACTGATAAAAATCAACGTTGGTCCATTTCCCTTTTTTACCTTTGTATGCCTTTAAATAAGGAATGGCTTCATTGTATTTTTTTAGGTTGAAATAACTTTCTCCAATTATTTTTGAAAGCTCCGAAGTTTCTTTTTTATTGGCATTTTCTAGTGCTTTTTTGGCCATTTCCAAAGCCTTTTGAAATGCTCCAATTTTAAAATTCAAATCGGCCTGAAAATAATTCAACTCATTCTTGTAACGCTCTTGATTTGAAACTTGATCTAGATATTTTGAGGCACTATCATAATCATCAACCTCGTATGACATAAAACCTAAATAGTATTTTGCCTGGGCACCATACACATCAGAATATTCAACTTTAGATAAATTTTGTTGGGCTACTTTGTAATTTTTAGTTACATAGTTAACATATCCATTATTAAAGTAAAACTGTTCTTTTTTTGAAGAAGGTAATGTGTTTGTTTTTACATTTTTATACCATTTTTGGGCACGAGCATATTTGGTATTCGCAAAATAATAATCCCCCGCATCAAGATAAATAGTGTTTTGTCTTGGGCTAGTTGGATAATTTTTCAAAAACTTCTCTATATACTGTTCTGCGTTGGATTGATTTAACCTAATGGAACAAACAACAAAATAATATGCAGCCTCATAAGCCATTTGAGGTGCTTTTGATTGCTGTTGTAAGTCATCAAATTTATCCTGAGCAAAGACATAGGCGCCATTATCAAAAAGAGAAATAGCTTTCTGATACTCGTTTTGAGGCTGATGATATATTTCTGTTTTTTGAGCAAATAACGAAAGACCAAAACATAAAATGAAAAAAGAAAAAAATAGGTTTTTATAATTCATACGAATTGTTCTCGATTTGTATTCAAATATAAAATTTATAGTATTTATAACGCTGGATTTACAATTAAATTATAAATAAAAATTCAAGTTTTTTAAAATTGAAATTGTTTAATGTTGATGAAATTTGATTATTGCTTTGAATAGTAATACTTTTATAAAATAATTTTAATATTAATTCATGTCCGAATCCGTTTTAAAACTAGATAGCGCTTCTATTTTTCAGGATAAAAATTTAATCCTAAACGAAGTCAATATTGATGTAAAAAAAGGAGAATTTGTTTACTTAATTGGGAAAACTGGCTCTGGAAAAAGTAGTCTTCTAAAAACATTATATGGCGATTTGGGACTTGCGCATGGCAAAGGAGAAATCGTTGGTTTTGATTTAAATGTATTGAAAGACAAAAACATTCCTTTTTTGAGAAGAAAGTTAGGCATTGTTTTTCAAGATTTTAAGCTACTCAATGAACGTACAATAAACAATAATTTAGATTTTGTTTTGCGTGCCACAGGATGGAAGGATAAGGCAAAAATTAAGCAAAAAATAGAAGAGGTATTGACTAAAGTGAGTATGCAAAATAAAGGTCATAAATTCCCTTATGAATTGTCTGGTGGTGAGCAACAACGCGTGGCGATTTCGAGGGCATTATTAAACGACCCCGAACTGATTTTAGCAGATGAACCTACTGGAAATCTAGATCCAGAAACGAGTATTGAAGTCATGGAAGTCTTGCAAGATTTAAATAAAAAAGGCAATACAATTCTCATGGCTACACACGACTATGGCCTATTGCTAAAGTACCCAAGTAAGACCCTAAAATGCGAAAACAACAGAGTATTTGAAGTGGTACAACGAAAAGAATAAAATGCTTTCAATTTTAATTCCAACTTTTAATTATGATATAACAGCTTTAGTTGCTGAAGTTCATAAACAATCCAAATCCTGCAACATTCCGTTCGAAATTCTTGTTTTTGATGATGCTTCAACAGATTTAGAAGTCAGAAAAAATAACGCCTCAATTAATGCATTAAAAAATACCTCCTACACCATTTTGAAATCAAATATTGGAAGAAGTGCCATTCGCAACAAACTTGCAAAAAGTGCACAATACAGTTGGCTTTTATTTTTGGATGCCGATGTGATGCCTGTAAATAATCATTTTGTATTAAATTATTTAAATTCATTATCAGATTCTAAACCAATAATTTATGGAGGGCTTTCATACAAAAAAGAAAGGCCAAATCAATCGCAATTACTGCGATGGGTATATGGAAGAAAACGAGAAGCAATTTCAATAGAAAAAAGATATAAAAGACCCTTTATAAGCTTACTTTCCTCAAATTTTTTAATACAAAAAATAGTATTTGAAAAAGTTAGATTTGATGAGAAAAATGCGTCCTTTGGTAATGAAGACACATTGTTTTCTTATAATCTTAAACAAAAGAGAATTATCGTTAAACACATAGATAATCCTGTCTATCACCTTGGTTTGGAAAGTAGCAAAATTTTCTTGAGTAAATCAAAAGAATCTTTGGATGCTTTGAATTTGTTTTTAAATCAAAAGTTAATTAATGCCAATTACATTAGAATTTCGAGGATAAAAAATAGACTTCAAAAATTTAAACTTGATTTACTCCTTTCAACAATTTATCCATTATTAAAAAAAAGATTTGAAAAAAATCTTTTGTCCAATACGCCATCTTTATTCATTTTTGATTTGTATCGATTGAGCTACCTTTGTAATATATCCAGAAAGTAATGCCAGTTTTTTCAGTTGTCATACCACTATATAATAAAGAAAAGTACATTCAAAACACTATTGAAAGTGCTTTAAATCAAACCTTTAGAGATTTTGAAATTATTGTGGTTAATGATGGCTCTACAGACAGTAGTTTAGCAATAGTAAAACAAATAGAAGACTCTAGAATAAAAATATTTTCCATAAAAAACGGAGGTGTTTCAAGAGCAAGAAACTTTGGAATAGAAAAAGCTGAATCAGATCTAATTGCGTTTTTAGATGCTGATGATTATTGGTATCCACAACATTTGGAAAATTTAAACTTATTAATATCTACTTATCCTAATCATAATTGGTTTGCTTCGGCTTATGAAAAAAGATATAGTTCAAATTTAATTAAATCTATAAACTCACCTATTTTATATAAAGGGAAGGAATGGTTTGGCGAAGTTTCTGATTTTTTTATGTACAGTTTCATAGACTGCCTTACTTCTTCTTCTTCGGTTGCGATAAAAAAAGAATTTTTAAATTCATTAGAAGGTTTTGATACTACAATTTCTCATGGCGAGGATACTGACTTATGGGTTAGATCTGCTCTAAAAGACAACTTAATTTTCTCAAATCAAATAACAGCTCAATATAAATTAACGAGCAATAACCGCTCATCTGCGGTTGACATGAAAAATCGCAAAAATATAAATTTCAGAAAGTTTGCTATAGAAGAAAAAAATAATAAAAATCTAAAAAAATATCTAGATCTTAATAAATATTCATTGGCTTTACAATTTAAAATGGCCAAAAATAACCAAGTATTTAATGATTTTTATAAAACTATTGATTTTGAAAATCTCAATAATAAACAACTTATCTTATTAAAAACACCAAGATTTTTATTAATCGTTTTACTTAAAATCAAGAGTTGTTTTGAATACTTTGGAATTAGACTAAGCGCCTTTTAAAGTTTTAAAGTCATCATAATCTCTAATATAATCCTCTTCTGAAAATTCTCCTGATGATAATACCAAACAAACAGCCCCTGACGAAAAATCTTCTAATTCACGCCATATCCAAGTTGGAATTAATAAACCTTTATTTGGTTTATTTAAAAAGAAAGATTTTTTTGAAAAACCATCATCTAGAGTTACATTAAAACTCCCACTTAGAGCAACTAAAAATGCTAATTGGTCTTTATGAGCATGTCCACCCCGGTAAGAGTCACTTGGCACATCGAATAAATAATAAACTCTTTTAATTTCATAAGGAATGGTCTGCTTTTCAATGATGGCTAAATTTCCCCTTGAATCTATTATTGTTGGAATTTCAATTAAATTAATTTTATCAAGAGTTATTGTCTTGTTGTTCATTTAGCGTGTGATTTATAATTATGAATTCCTTTAAACCCAATATTAATTTTACTTATTACGTCTTTTAAATAAATATACTTTTTTCTTAGTAAGAAAAATACAAACTTTAACATCAAAAAATAGGCTAGATCCCCATATTTATAAGTGTTTATTGCTCCTCTTGCATATAAAATTCGCTCACTAGTTAAATCATCACTTGACGATGTAGGCGGATGTATAGAAATGAATTTTTTAACAAACCACATTTTAAGTTGCTTTTTTCGAGCTTCTGTAAGAAAAATAAAATTTTCTCCATCTTCAAACTTTGCGCCTAAACCAAATCGTTCATCAAATGACAATTGATTTAAAAAATCTTTTTTTAGAGTTATTTCAATTGAAAGGGTTTGACGTATCATGAAATTATTTAATGATCTAGACGAATTTGGATATTTCCAGTAAAGTTTATTCTCTGAAGTCAATGTTTGAAATGTAATAATAGGGTGTTTATTATTTCTATGAGCTTCAAGAATATTTTCTTCAAATCCTTCCAAAAAAATCACATCATCATCAGCAATTAAACATATTGGTTTTATTGCATTTTTTAGCGCTAAATTTCTGCTTTTAGAGAGCCCTTTTTCAAAAGAGTTTATGACTCTTATTTTATTGTGCTCAGAAATCAATATTTTGTCCTTAGTTGTCTGATTTACTATTAAAATATTAAAATCTAAAAAATCATGTTTTAAAAACATCTTTTTTAAAAAATCTAAAGAGATTCTATTTATTGTTGAAATTAGAATCTCTAATTCTATGTTTTTATCTTTAACTTTAGACATTTAAAATTGGTATTGTAACAAAGGTATAAAATATAGATGAGGATTTTGTTAATTGGTGAATACAGTAGGCTACACAATTCTTTAAAAAAAGGATTATTGGAACTTGGACATGAGGTTTTACTTGTTGGTACAGGTGATTTATTTAAAAATTATCCTGTTGATATATCAATAAAACCTAAATTTTTAACAAATAAGCCATTTCCTCACTTAATAAGAAAACTATTTTTTAAATTAATAAAAAAAGACCTAGCACATTGGGAAATAGGATATCGTTTCGAAAAATTACTGCCTCAATTAAAAGGCTACGATGTGGTACAACTGATCAATTCGCATAGTATAGGAACTTTACCAAAAAAAGAAAAAAAATTATTAAAAGTACTTTTTGCCCAAAATAAAAAAATTTTTTTAATGGCTTGCGGCGATGACTACCCTGTAATAAGGCACTACCTAGAGGGTAATCAACGTTATCACATTCTAACTCCATATTTAGAAAATAAAGGTGAAAATTATGCCAATTTTTCATTGAAGTATATGTCCCCTAAATTTAAATCTTTATTTGATTTTGTTTATGAACATGCAAAAGCAGTTATTCCAAGTGACATAGATTATAAGCTATCATGGACAAATTGGAAAAAAGTTACGCCAGTAATTCCTAATCCAATTTTAATTCCTAAAACATACAATCCTATTGATTGTAAGGACAGAAAAGTGATTATTTTCTTAGGCATCAATTCGTTAAATTATTTAAAAAAAGGATATCAATATTTTGAAAATGCATTAGATAAATTACAAAAAAATCATCCTGGTAAAATAGAAATTAGAAGAACAAAAAACTTACCATTTGATGAGTATGTAAAACATTTAGACTCTTGTGATATTCTTTTGGATGCCATTTTTTATTACGATCAAGGCTATAATGCATTGGAAGCAATGGCTAGGGGAAAAGTTGTTTTTACAGGTGCTGAAACTGAATTTATGGAGCACTATAATTTGAAACACAGGGTATGCATTAACTCATTGCCAGATGTTGATCAAATTTATTCAGAATTGGAATCTTTGGTACTCAACCCGGAAAAAATAAATGAAATTGGCAAGAAAGCAAGAAAATTCATAGAGCAAGAACATCACCACAAAACAGTTGCAAAAAAATATATTCAGGTTTGGAAAGACAATTAGAGAAAATAATTATTTCTCTTGATTTTCAAATTTAAAATATCGGAATACTAAAAAGGCGACAACTAGTAAATAAATTATATATCGAAATAAATGCCCCATCACAACGCCTTCAACACCATAAATACCACTCAAATAATTTGCAAAAACATAAAAAAGAACAAGTGACAAAATTTCAGTGAAAATAAAATTTTTCACTAATTTTTTTGCAAAAAATTGATGTGCCAAAACTATTGAAATTAATCTGAAAAAATCTCCTATAAGCTGCCACTTAAATAGAGGTTTCATACCTGTATAATTTACAAAAACATAATCTATAAATAATTGTCGCCCAAAAAATATAGCAATCATCCCTATTGCAAAAAGTGGCAATAAGGTTTTGTAAATGCTAGCAACTTCTTTAATAAAATCTTTTTTACTATAAATTCTCGAAAATTTTGGGATAACATATAATGTGAAGATTGCACCAGAAAAAACCATATAATTTTTTGATAATGTTGTCATTCCTGTCCATACGTCGGCTCCATTTGTCCCAATTTTATTTTCAATCATTATACGAATATCTGCTTCAACAAAATTTAATAAAATCGTAGATACAAAAGACATCAGTGAAAATGCTAACAAGCTTTTTAAAAGAGGTGTTTTAAATTCAATTTTTGAAAATTGAACATATTCTTTTAATACTTTAATAAAAACAAACAACATTACAACAACCTGAATAATCGGAATACTTGCTATTGCAATTAATACTCCAGCCAAATTGAATTTATATAAAAAATAGATGGTTAGTAAGGAGGAAATTAAATAAGCTATTAATTCGATTTTTGCAAAGTATTTATATTCAGACAACCCATTTACTACGCCGTTAAATACACGTTGTATTGCTATAAATGGAGCTAAAACTGCAACTAATTGTACCACATAGCTGTATTCTGCAGAAAAGAAAAAATAAGTACTAATTGTTTCTGATAAGAAAAAAAGGATGAAAAAAGCGAATACACTTCCTATGATTGTAAATACAAAGGCTGTTGAAAATAATTTTTGTAAGTACGGTTTATTTTCTTTGTGTTCTGCAACATATTTAACTATGCCATTAAAAATCCCTAAAGAAGTGAATGAAGTTAAAATTTGCATTAAATTTCGTAAAGAACCTACTTTTGCGTATCCACCACTCACAAGATTTTGTGTCAATTCTCTTTGAATAAAAAAGCCTACAAAAAGTCTCATTAAAATAACTCCTGTGTTTAACGAGGTTATTTTTAATAGTAAATTTTCTTTTATAAATTTTGGTAGCTTCAATGATATGAATTTAGCGTTGAGATGATAAAGTTAACATCTTTATCTGAAAGTATAGGACTGATAGGTATACTAACAACCTCATTTTGAATTCTCTCTGTATTTGGAAAACTTAAATTTGAAAATTCCGAAAAGGCCTCTTGTTGATGAGGAGCAATTGGATAATGAATTAGAGTCTCTATTTTATGATTTTCAAAATGAGTAATAAACCTATTTCTATCCTCTACCCGAATTACAAATTGATGAAAAACATGATCTTTTTTATGACTATACGATGGTAATTTAATGTTTTTATTTTCGACGTACTTTAAATACTTTTTTGCAATTTCTATTCTCTTTTGATTGTCTTTGTCTAAAAATGGTAGTTTTTTTCTTAACAAAGCTGCTTGTAATTCATCCAAACGAGAATTAATTCCAACATACTCATTGACATATTTTGAGGAAGTCCCATAATTTCTTAGCTTCTTTATAACAGTTGCCAATTCAAGATTATTTGTTGTTATTGCCCCTGAATCGCCAAGCGCCCCAAGGTTTTTGGAGGGATAAAAACTAAAACCTGCTGCATCTCCCAGTGCGCCCGCTTTTATACCATTATCACTAACAGCTCCATGCGCCTGTGCAGCATCCTCAATCAATAGTAGATTATTAGCTCTAGCTAAAGCTGAAATTTCTTTCATCGGCGAAATTTGGCCGTACAAATGTACAGGCATAATCACTTTTGTTTTTTTTGAAATTAATGAGGCCAGATGTTCTAAATCAAAATTAAAAAAAACCGATTCTGACTCAACAAGTTTTGGAACCAAACCAGCTTGTTTAATGGCCAGTACTGTTGCAATATAAGTATTTGAAGCCACTATAACCTCATCACCTATTTTTAGTTGACCTAAAACAATATAACCCTCCAAAATTAAACGCAAAGCATCCAAACCATTTCCTACGCCAATACAATGAGAAACCCCACAATACGATGCAAACTCATCTTCAAATGCATTTACATTTGATCCTAAGATATAATGCCCTGAATTTAAAAATGACTTAAAAACAGATTGAAATTCAACTTCAAATCGTTGATTAATTTTAAAAAGATCTAAGAAAGGTATCATAAAAATAAATCATTTAATAACATATGATTTTTTGTGCTTATTTCATAAAATTCATGGACTATACTTCGTGCACCAAAACTTTCTTTCCATGATAATAAACCTTCGTTAATTTGTTGACCTTGGTTTTCTGTTGAAATACCAAAATCAAAATATTTCTTGTGGCTGTACTTTTCATTAATTAAATAATTAAACAAAAAATCTAAACTCCCGAATTGTTGGCGATCATCTTTATTTGCAGATATATATTGCACATGCGCTACAGTAGCAGTTTCAAAAATAGTAGCCCCGGCTACAATTTTTTTTTCATGAAAAACACTATACTGTTTAACATGATTTGGAAATTTATTTCTGAGCTTACTAATTTCCGAAACTGTATGTACCGGCAAAACATTATGACTCTCATTTAGGTTTGGAATCAATATCTCGTTCCAAAAAGCAGATAAATCAGTTTCTTGTTTAATAGTCAGATTGTTTTTTATCCCTTTTTTAATCCCTCTTTTTCGATTTGAAGAATCAATTTTTAGCGGATACGAATAATCGATTACTGAAGAAATATCTTTACGTACTAGGGATGCATTGGATTTAAACAAAAGATATGAGATTTCTTTATTAGGTACCAAAGCATAAATTTCTGGCAGTAATTTTAAATGAATTTTTTTTATATGATTTTCTTCTAAAAATTTTAAAAGTGAATTATAAATTTGAAACACATCATTAAATTTTACCTTTGGACTTAAAACAAGTCCTCCATAACTCAAACCTTGGTGTGAGAATATTTTATCTGCAACAATATTGGCAGGCAATAAACCAACAAGAAGATCATCCTTGAAAAATAGCAACGAATGATCCTGAAATCTATCTTTATGATATTCTAAAAAATCTCTTTTAAAAAGAAAGGTAGCATTTTTGGAATCGTCTATAAAATCGTCCCATAATGATTTAAAATTTGAGCTATATTTTTTTATTGTAATAATAATATTTAGATGCAATTAAATTTTTGTAAGCTAACGCTTTTCAAAAGTAATTTTCCATTGATTACCAATATACTTATAAATTCCTTTTGGAGCACCTTTTTTAATTATCATGTAACTCTCATCCTCCTCCATTGAATTCAAATATTTTTGATTTCCACTCAAGTGCAAAAGAATAACCCTAAATAAATTTACATTAGATTTTAGGTGCTACTATTAAAAATTTGATTTCCAGCAATTTACTGATTTTTCTTTAGAAATAAATAATAGAAATTTATTGTAAAAATGGCTGCATTGGAAATAATAATAGGCCATGCATTGGATAACATAACTCCATACACAACAAAAAGTAAACATGCAATAGAATTAATAACTCTTAACGATCTTAAATTTTTCATTGTAAAAGAAATTAGTAAAATCAAAGTAGCGATATAGCCTATCCATTCTGCTATTTCAATTCCCAAAAATTCCATTTACAATGCTTTGTTTCGTTTACGATCAACTTCTTTGAGGTAAATTTTTCTGAGCCTAAGGTGACTCGGCGTAACTTCTACATATTCGTCTTTTTGAATATATTCTAAAGCTTCTTCCAAAGAGAATTTAATCGCTGGAACAATCTTCGCCTTATCATCTGCCCCAGAACTACGAACATTACTTAGTTTTTTTGTTTTGGTGACATTTACGACCATGTCATCACCACGAGAATTTTCTCCAATAACTTGACCTTCATAAATGGACTCTCCTGGGTCAACAAAAAACTTTCCACGATCCTGAAGTTTATCAATTGAATATGGAATTGCAGTTCCATTTTCCATAGATACTAATGAACCATTCTGACGTTCTGGAATACCCCCTTTAAGTGGTTGATATTCCTTAAATCGGTGTGCCATAATGGCTTCTCCTGCTGTTGCGGTAAGTAATTGATTTCTCAATCCTATAATACCACGAGACGGTATCATAAATTGACAAACCATACGCTGCCCTTTGATTTCCATACTTAAAAGCTCTCCTTTTCGCATGGTAACCATCTCTACTGCTTTGCCTGAAATATGTTCTGGTAAATCAATAGTCATTTCTTCTACAGGTTCACATTTTACACCATCTATTTCTTTAATAATAACCTGAGGCTGACCAATTTGCAGCTCATACCCTTCTCTACGCATGGTTTCAATCAAAACTGATAAATGCAAAACCCCACGACCAAAAACCATAAATTTATCGGCACTATTGGTGTCTTCCACACGAAGTGCTAAGTTTTTTTCAAGCTCTTTTTCTAAACGTTCTTTTATGTGTCTGGAGGTTACAAACTTACCATCTTTTCCAAAAAATGGTGAATCATTTATTGTAAAAAGCATACTCATTGTAGGCTCGTCAATCGCAATAGTTTCTAGTGCTTCAGGATTTTCTACATCGGCAATTGTATCACCAATCTCAAAGCCGTCAAGCCCCACAAGCGCACATATTTCTCCAGCAGAAATGGTATCTACTTTTTTTCTTCCTAAACCTTCAAAAATTTGAAGTTCTTTTATTTTTGATTTTGTTATTGAACCGTCTCTTTTTACAAGAGATACCGTTTGGTTTGTATTTAGAGTACCTCGCTGAAGACGACCAATCGCAATTCTACCTGTAAATGAAGAATAATCTAAAGACGTAATCAGCATTTGAGTTGTTCCTTCATCAAACTTTGGCGTAGGAATATGTTCTATAACCATATCCAAAAGTGGTGCAATGGAATCTGTTTCTAATTTCCAATCTTCACTCATCCAATTGTTTTTGGCAGAGCCATATACGGTCGGGAAATCCAATTGCCATTCTTCGGCTTCCAATTCAAACATCAAATCAAAAACAGCTTCATGAACCTCATCGGGCGTACAATTTTCTTTATCAACTTTATTAATTACCACACATGGTTTTAGTCCCATTTGAATGGCTTTTTGAAGAACAAAACGGGTCTGTGGCATTGGACCTTCAAAAGCATCAACAAGAAGTAAAACGCCGTCTGCCATATTAAGTACACGCTCGACTTCACCACCAAAATCGGCGTGACCAGGAGTGTCAATAATATTGATTTTTGTGTTTTTATAAACGACAGAAACATTCTTGGAAGTGATGGTAATTCCACGCTCACGCTCCAAATCATTATTATCTAAAATTAAATCTCCTGTATTTTCGTTTTCACGAAATAATTGACAGTGATATAAAATTTTATCAACTAACGTTGTTTTACCATGATCGACATGGGCAATAATTGCAATATTTTTTACTTGGTCCATATATAACCCTTTTGAGCGTGCAAAGGTACACTTAATTTTAGGATTATCGAGATTTATTAATGTATAGTAACCCTATAAAATTGTTTATATTTGCAGCATAAATAAAAATCAATGCAACTTCAGTCCATACCAAAGTTAAAACACAGCAGTTCAAATCAGTTTTTTTTACTTGCAGGTCCGTGTGCCATAGAAGGTGAAACAATGGCACTTCAAATTGCAGAACGCATTTGTGAAATTACTAATAAACTGGAAATTCCTTTTGTTTTTAAAGGAAGTTTTAAGAAAGCAAACCGTAGTCGAATTGATAGTTTTACAGGAATTGGTGATGAAAAAGCATTAAAAATTCTCCAAAAAGTTTCAAAAACATTTGATATTCCAACCATAACAGATATTCATGAAGTAAGCGATGCCGTTTTGGCGGCACAATATGTTGATGTGTTGCAAATCCCAGCATTTCTTGTACGTCAAACGGACTTGGTAGTAGCGGCTGCAAAAACTGGAAAAGTGGTTAATCTTAAAAAAGGACAATTTATGAGTCCTGAAGCTATGAAACATGCAGTACAAAAAGTGAAAGACTCTGGCAATGAAAAAGTTTGGATCACAGATCGCGGAACAATGTTTGGATACCAAGATATGATTGTAGATTTTAGAGGGATTCCAACTATGAAACAGTTTGCACCAACAGTCTTGGATGTTACACATTCTTTGCAACAACCAAATCAAAATAGTGGTGTAACAGGTGGTCGCCCAGAAATGATAGAAACCATTGCTAGAGCGGGTGTTGTCAATCATGTTGATGGCTTATTTATTGAAACTCACTTTGATCCTGCAAATGCCAAAAGTGACGGCGCTAATATGCTGGATTTAAATTACTTAGAAAAACTTCTAACTAATCTTTCAGCGATTAGAAAAACTATAAATAGTTTATAAAAATTAAACTAAAATATTTTTAATCTTTCAATTGATTTTGACTTTGAATCGCATTGAATCCATATTTATCGATAAGATAAATTAGCGAAGTCATGGTTGCTGCACCCAATTCCAATTCGCGTTTATTTACGGCATCGAAAGTATCATTCGCAGCATGGTGATGATCGAAATAGCGTTGAGAATCTGGACGTAATCCTGCTAAAACAATAGCATCATTTTTAAGCGGTCCAATATCCGCTCCACTTCCTCCTTTTTTGAAATAATGAATTAAATAGGGTTCAAAAAGAGGTTTCCATTTTAAAATTTGATTAATTTTATAATCTGGTCCGCTAAATGAAAACCCTCTAGGCGTAAATCCCCCAGAGTCACTTTCTAAAGCAAAAACATGTTTTTCACCTTTTTTCTTGGCAACTTCGGCGTATTTTCGACCTCCTCGTAATCCATTTTCTTCATTCATAAATAGTACTACTCGTATGGTGCGTTTTGGACGAATTCCAGTTTCTTTCAAAAGACGTAATACATCCATAGACTGTACACATCCTGCGCCATCGTCATGTGAGCCATCGCCCAAATCCCATGAGTCTAAATGACCACCAACTACAATAATTTCATTAGGAAATTGACTGCCTTTAATTTCGCCTATAACATTATAAGATTGAACGTCTTTGAGTTGTTTGCAGTTTTGCTTGAAATAAAAATTAATATTTGGGTCAATTTTTAACATTCCACTTAAGCGTTCTGCATCATTTGTACTGATGGCTGCCGATGGAATACGTTGCTTTATTGGTGTATCTCCATATGACATTGCTCCAGTGTGAGGCAAATCATCCAAGCGCAAATTCATCGATCGGACTATGGTACCCAAAGCACCAAGTTTGCCAGCTTCTTTAGCTCCATCATAACGTTGGTCTACACACCCTCCATAAGCTTCAAAGGTTTGTATTAAATCGGCTTGCATGGGACGGTTGAAAAATACTATTTTTCCTTCAATCTCTGTACGATTCATCAGCTTTAAGTCCTCAATACCCTGAACTTCAACCACTTGAGATTTAATGCCTTGAAGTGGTGTAGATACTGAGCCTCCTAAAGCACAAAGATTTACTGGAATTGTTTTTCCAGGAGCGGTTTCTATATATGCAAATTCAGGATTACCACGCACCCACTTTGGTACCATTACAGGTTGAAGCCAAACTTTATCTAAACCAAGTGATTCTAATTCCTTTTTGGTGTATTCTACGGCAAGTTCGGCATTTAATGAACCCGACAAACGCCCTCCTATTTCATTTGATAGATAGGATAACCACTCATAACTTTTGCCATTGGTAAGTGATGTTTTATAAATTTTTTCAAGTTGTTTTGAGTCGTCTTGTGAAAAAGCAAAGAAGCTCAGGCTTAAAAGTGCAGCTAAAATTTTAAATTTCATATTAGAGAATTTGGATGTAAAAATAAAATTACTAAGTTTTTTATTTTATAATAATATCATAAAATATTTATGATTTACTGGCAAAAGAGATTACATCATTTTCTGAGATTTCATCAGATCCAAGTATAATTAGACGCTCAACTACATTGCGCAATTCTCTGATATTACCCGTCCAATTGTAACTCTTTAAAAGCTCTAGAGCAGCTTCTGAAAATTGTTTTTTTGAAGTACCTTGTTCAGATGCAATTTTGGTGCTAAAAAAGTCCACCAATAGCGGAATATCATCTCGTCTGTCATTTAAAGCTGGTACTTTTATAAGAATTACAGCAAGCCTATGGTATAAATCTTCTCTAAAACGGCCTTCAGCAATTTCCTTTTTTAAATCTTTGTTGGTCGCTGTAATAACTCTTACATCAACTTTTATGTCTTTGTCGTTTCCTACACGCTGAATTTTATTTTCTTGAAGTGCACGCAACACTTTGGCTTGAGCAGACAAGCTCATATCTCCAATTTCATCCAAAAATAAAGTGCCTTTATTTGCAGCCTCAAATTTTCCAGCACGGTCTTTATGAGCACTTGTAAAAGCCCCTTTGATATGTCCAAAAAGCTCGCTTTCAATAAGTTCTGCTGGAATAGCAGCACAATTGACTTCTACCATAGGTCCTCTAGAACGTTCACTTTTTTGATGCAGCCAATGTGCAACCAGCTCTTTTCCTGTTCCATTTGGTCCTGTTATAAGTACACGAGCTTCCGTTGGCGCTACTTTTTCAATGATTGACTTTATGTTTGATATCGGTGAACTTTCGCCAATCATTTCATACTTCTGGCTTATTTTTCGTTTCAGGCGTTTGTTTTCTACAACCAATTCTTTCCTGTCGAGTGCATTTCTAATAGTATTCAAAAGTCGATTTAAGTCTGGTGGTTTTGAAATATAGTCATAAGCACCCAAACGCATGGTATTAACTGCAGTATCCAAATCACCATGACCGGATATCATTACAATTGGAATTTCTGGTTTTATCTTTTTGACCGCCTCTAAAACTTCAACACCGTCCATCTTTGGCATTTTAATATCACATAATATTAAGTCATAATCTGATTTTTTTATAGCTTCAATTCCAGCAAGTCCATCTTGAGTTTCAGAAACTTGATAATCCTTATTTTCTTCAGTTAAGATTTTTACCAAAACACGTCGAATCGCTTCTTCGTCTTCAATGATTAATATTTTTGACATTTTATTGGGTTTTAACGCTAATATATTAATATTTCATCCACTTAATAAGTTCTTTATAACTTGGTTTTTTTCCATACATCAAAATTCCAACACGATAAATTTTAGCCGCAATCCAAACTGTGATCACAAACGTAAATATCAAAATTGCTAAGGATAAAACTTGCTCCCAAATTGGGACACCAAAAGGAATACGAATAAGCATTACAATTGGTGATGTGAATGGAATATAAGAAAAAACTGTGGAAATTGTACCATGAGGGTCTTCTAGGGAGGTGAAAAAACCGACATAAAACCCTACAACCAAAAGCATCACTATGGGCATTACAAATTGTTGAGTATCTGTTTCGTTGTCTACAGCTGCACCTATGGCTGCATAAAGCGAACTATATAATAAATACCCTCCAGTAAAAAATAAAACAAAAGCGATGACTAAATTCAATAATGGCAAAGAGTTAAATTCTGAGATAATTACCTGAATTTCAGAATTGGCACTGTTTTCGGAAACCGCATTAGCCATCATTTCTTGTTGTGGTGTTGCAGAAAAATCTATACCAAAAATAAAAGAAATTGCAACAGAAAATACTGCTATCAAAATAATCCAAATGGCAAATTGAGTAATACCTGCTAATGAAGTTCCAAAAATTTTACCTAACATCAACTTTATAGGTTTTACAGAAGAAATTATCACTTCAATAATTCGGCTTGTTTTTTCTTCAATAACGCTACGCATTATAAGATTTCCGTAAATTATTATAAACATAAACAATAAATATCCAGCAGCACCTCCAAAAATCAACTTCAAAAAACTTCCAGTTTTTGAGGTTTTTACCCCTTCAAAATTTTCCTGATTGATATCAATGTAGGTTTTTGCGGCTTTAATTTTACTCAAATCAACTCCCAATTTCTTTAGTTTAAGTTCACCAAGGCGTTTTTCAATTTTTGATTCCAAATTTGAAATCAAACTTAATGATGGTGATTCTTCTGAATAAAATTTAATTTGACTTGAAACATCCTCAATGGCTAAATCGGGTACGTGTAACAACCCATAAGAATTATTTTTATTTGATAATTTTTTAGCCGCTTCCAAGCTAATATCACTAAGGTTTTCATAAATCATTTGATCAGTAGAAACAAGTGTTTCGCTTAAAAATCCAGATTCATCCAATACAGCAATTGTACGGACTTTTTCATTATTAACGCTTGTTAAATAGGCGACCAGTGACAGCAGTCCTACCAAAATAAGCGGACTCAAAAATGTCATCAAAATAAACGACTTGTTCTTCACTTTAGCCAAATATTCTCTTTTTATGATTAAAGGTAAGTGGTTCATAATGAGTTGTTTTTTACAGTTTGAATGAAAATATCATTGGCATTTGGAATCACTTCTACAAAATGATTTATATATGCATTAGCATTTAAAAAAGTTAACAAATCGTTTGAGGTATCGGATGCTCCCAATTTTATATTTAATTTTAAATCATCTTCAAGAGATTTGAATTCTGCAGGACTTGTGACAAAACGTTCTGAAATTTGGCTTTCTAAATCTCTTAAATTACTCGAAGATAAGCCGACTTCAAATGTGTTTGTTTTGTGTTTGCGTTTTATGTCGATAAGGTTTCCATCTAATATTTTTTTAGATTGATGAATCAGTGCTATATGATCACATAATTCTTCAACGGATTCCATACGGTGTGTAGAGAAAATAACCGTTGCACCCTCATCTCTAAGTTGTAAAATTTCATCTTTAATAAGATTAGCATTTATAGGATCAAAACCAGAGAATGGTTCATCAAAAATTAAAAGTTTTGGTTGATGCAAAACAGTTACAATAAATTGTATTTTTTGCGCCATTCCTTTAGAAAGTTCTTCAATTTTTTTATCCCACCAATGACTAATTTCAAATTTTTCAAACCAATAGTTAAGTCTCTTTTTTGCTTGTCTATAACTTAACCCTTTGAGTTGTGCCAAGTACAAGGCCTGCTCACCAACTTTCATTGATTTGTAGAGCCCTCGCTCTTCTGGCAAATATCCAATATATTGGACATGCTCTGGTTTTAGTGGCTCACCATCTAAAATCACATGACCAACATCTGGCATGGTTATTTGATTGATAATACGAATAAGGGTTGTTTTTCCAGCCCCATTTGGGCCCAAAAGTCCAAAAATACTATGTTTTGGAACTTGAATTGAAACATCGGAGAGTGCTTGAAATTCGCCGAAGTTTTTGGAAATATTAGTTGCTTCAAGGAGAGTACTCATATTTGTTTTTAGATTTTCTGTAGGACGTGCAATGGAGCTTTTCGTTACAATGTAAATCTAAAAGATTTTTTTTGAAATCAACCCTAACAACAAGGAAAATAAAATCTGTGTTATGAAAACATATCTTTTACCTTTTCAAAAAAGGATTTATCGGATTGTTCTGGTTTAGGTTCAAAATGCTCATTGTTACGCATTTTTTCAAAGAATGATTTTTGTTCTTTATTCAGAGTTTTTGGTGTCCAAACATTGATATGTACTAGTAAATCTCCTTTGTTATATCCATTGATGTTTGGAATTCCTTTACCACGTAAGCGTAGTATTTTACCAGATTGAACACCAGCTTCAATTTTAAGTCTAACTTTTCCTGTTACAGTATCAATTTCTACTGATGATCCGAGTATGGCATCAGGAAGGCTAACGTATAAGTCATAATGTAAATTATCGCCCTCACGTTGTAATTTTGAATGAGATTCTTCTGTAATAGCAACCAATAAATCCCCTGAAATACCATTTCCTGGAGCAGCATTACCTTTTCCTGAAACTTTGAGTTGCATACCATCTTCAACACCAGCAGGAATTTTGATAGAAACTGTTTCTTCTTCAATCACAAAACCATTGACATCAGCATTGGCTGGACGATGATCGATAATTTGACCAGAGCCACCACAAGTATTACATGGCGAAGCCGTCTGCATACGTCCCAAAATAGTGTTTGTTATACGTGTCACCTGGCCTGTTCCGTTACAAGTACCACAAGTTTTATAAGTAACGCCTTTGGCTTGTTTTTTTCGTTTTACTTTTATTTTTTTCTCAACACCATTAGCAATTTCTTCAAGCGTAAGTTTGACACGAATTCTAAGATTTGTCCCTCTAGCAGTACGTTGTCTACGCTGTCCACCAAAACCACCACCGCCAAAAGCACCACCAAATATGTCGCCAAATTGACTAAAAATATCATCCATGTTCATGGAACCACCACCAAATCCACCAGCACCTTCAAATGCCTGGTGTCCAAATTGATCGTATCGTGCCTTTTTATCTGGGTCGCTCAAAACTTCGTAAGCTTCAGCAGCAACTTTAAACTTCTCTTCAGCAGTTTTATCATCAGGATTTTTATCTGGATGATATTTTATAGCCATTTTTCTGTATGCTTTTTTAATTTCTGCTGCAGAAGCACTTTTGCTTAACCCCAATACTTCGTAATAATCCTGTTTTGCCATGTAATGAATGGATTTATATTTTTATTGTCCTATGACTACTTTTGGGAAACGAATCACTTTTTCCCCAAGTTTATAACCTTGCTCTATAACATCTATAATTTTTCCTTTCAAATCATCGGTAGGTGCAGGAATTTGTGTTACTGCCTCATGATTATCAGCATTAAAATCATCACCTTTATTGACCTCAACAAGACTCAATCCTTTTTGTTGTAGAGTATTATTAAGTTTATTTTTTATCAGCTCAACCCCTTTAGAAAGCTCCGATTCTTCGTGTTTTGATAGTTCTACCATTGCACGATCAAAATCATCCAAAACTGGTAATAATGCCTGAATCACATCTTGACTAGCTGTTGAAAACAATTCTGTACGCTCTTTTGAGGTGCGACGTTTGTAGTTTTCAAATTCTGCGAAAAGGCGTAAAAATTTATCTTTTTCTTGCGCTAGTTCTGATTGGAGTTGTTCCTCAACAGATATTTCAACTTCTGGCGCCTTTGATTCTTCTTCTTTCGCTTTTTGTTTTGTTGCCTTTTTGGTCATCTTAAAAGAAATTAACTATTTGAATTAATTGATGGCAAAAGTACTGCCATTCTAGATAAAATGTCAAAATGTCACGAAAAAAAATTTAAAAAAATGACGTTTGAGGTTTTAAATTACTTTTTTAGAAGATCATTTAGTGCCGCTGAAAGCTCATGATAGTCAAATTTGAACCCTATGGATTGAATTTTTTTTGAACAAACACGCTGACTTTCAAGGACAACGGCACTCATGCCTCCAAGTATCAGTTTAAGCATGAACTCTGGAATATTGGGTAGAAAAATAGGCTTTTTTATAACATGACCTATTGTTTTGGTCAATTCTGATTGGCGTACAGGATTTGGTGCTACAGCATTGAAAACTCCATAGCGTTTGGATTCCAAAACATAAATAAACATAGCCACTAGATCATCGCTATGAATCCATGATTGCCATTGCTCACCGGATGCCAAAACGGCACCAAAATAGTTTTGAATTGGTGTCATTATTTTTGGAAGTGCACCTCCATTATTATCCAAAACAATTCCAATACGAAGTATTGTTGATTTAATATTTAAGGACTCAAATTGATTTGCTGCAGCTTCCCATTTCTGAACTACTGTTCTTAAAAACGAACAGTTTTCTGAAACAACATCGTCCTCTTGATAATAATTGGTTTTAGAGTCCGGATAAATTCCAATGGCGCTTGCAGAGATCAAATGTTTAATTGGAAAATTATTTTCTTTAATGGCATCAGCCAAAACATTTAATGCTTGTACACGGCTATTCAAAATAGACGCTTTTGCTGATTTCGTCCAGCGCTGTGCTATTGGGCTTCCAGCAAGGTTAACTACAGCTTCAGCACCTTCAAAACAAGACAGATCTATTGTTTTATTTTGAGGATTCCAATAAAAATAATGAATATTGGTTTCAGTAGAAGATAGCGCCTTTTGAGTGGTTAGGATATGAACCTTGTACCCTTTATTCAAAAGGTGAGCTGTGAGTTTTTTTCCCACTAAACCTGTTGCTCCTGTTATCAAAACTGTAGCTGCCATATTGCAAAATTATTGAATACTGTTGCAGTCTCATGTTAAAATTGGATGGTTTAACAATTATTTATGCTTATTATACTAAGAAAAGAAAAGAATCAGTGGAAATCTAGCTAATTTTTGTAGCGCGAAGCATTTCTCGTTTACCTGGAGGTCCCGACAAGCGTTCCACCTCAAAACCAACCTCTTGCATGGCACGTCTAACACTGCCTTTTGCAGAGTAAGTCACCAAAACACTACCCAAACGCATAGCAGTATACATCATTTTAAAAATTGACGGTGTCCAAAGGTCTGGTTGTACTCGTGGGCCAAATGCATCAAAATAAACAATATCAAAAACGTTTACATCTTTTATATCTGTAAAAAACTCCTGACGTTTTTTTAAAACAAAGTGCTTTGTAATTTGGATTTCTTTATGCCATGACGCTTGATGAAGATGATCAAAAACATCTAATTTTGATACCAATAAATCCGAATAATTTAGGGCTCGAAGTTCATCGCTTGAAACAGGATAGGCCTCTATGCCATGGTATAAAATTGATTTTTGTAATGCCAGTTCATCTGTAGCGGTAAGTAATGCATTAAGTCCAGTACCAAAACCAATTTCTAAAATATTGATATGCTTTTGATTTGGCTGTCGTTGTAAAAATTCGCGCAAACCATATTCAATATAAACATGTTTTGCTTCCTGAATTGCACCATGAACAGAATGATATTGTTCGTTCCATTCTTCAATTTGAATGGTTTTACTTCCATCTGCGGTAGTGATTATGGAGCGTTTCAAGTGTGAATTATTGTGAAATTAAAACACCATCAGCTTCAAAATTATAGCTTGTCTTTGGTGTCGTTATGGCTGCAATTTCTTCATCAGATGCACCTGCATCTTCTGCATAGTGACGTAAATCATCAACAGAAGTTTCAGACATAAATGCTTTCCCATGAATTAAAACTTCGCCACTTGCATCAAGTGGAACAAAAAATCCATAATCTTTAAAACGAACCATCATTTCTGAGTCATTTTCCATGGAAAGTGTCATCCAACATCCTTTTTTGGTACAAACTTCTTTAATTGTACCTTTTAGGGTGAGTTGGAGTGTATCTCCAATTTTTTCAATTTTCTGAGATAGTTCATCAAGCGAAATAATGGAATCCGTCTCAAACGCATCACCATACAAATTATAGGTTGTTGATTGGACCTGAACAGGAGTTCGACTCGATTGTTTTTCTTTACAAGAAAAGATAAACATAAAGGTTATAAGAACAAGAAGCTGGTTTTTCATTGGTTGTCTAATTTTTAAAATCTAAAGATAATAACTTTTACGAATGTTATGTTTGTTCAATACAAATTTTAATAATTTTGTTTTAAATTTGAACCAGAAAATTTTAACTATGATCCAAATAAAAACAACAAAAGTAGCGCAATCAAAACTTAGTGAAATTGATTTCAACAATCTTGGATTCGGAAGTGTATTTTCCGATCATATGCTTATTTGTGATTATAAAAATGGGGCTTGGGGAAAACCTGAAATTATTCCATTTCAGCCTATGTCACTTATGCCTTCTGCCAAAATTTTTCATTATGGACAGTCCATATTTGAAGGTATGAAAGCATACAAAGACAAGGATTCTATTACATGGCTTTTTCGTCCTGAAGAAAATTTTAACCGTTTAAACAAATCGGCCAAACGTTTGGCTATTCCTGAGCTTCCCAAAGAAGTGTTTTTTGAAGGACTTAAAGCATTACTAAAAGTGGATAATGATTGGATTCCCTCCGATAAAGGAAGTTCATTATATATCAGGCCAATTATTTTTGCAACTGGCGAAGGTTTTCATGCTTCACCCGCAGATGGTTATCGCTTTTTGATTGCTACAGCGCCTTCTGGTCCTTATTTTTCTGGAAAAGTTAGTGTCCTTATTGAAGAAAAATATTCAAGATCGGCCAATGGCGGTGTGGGTTACGCCAAAGCAGGTGGAAATTATGCCGGACAGTTTTACCCAACGCAACTTGCTATCGAAAAAGGCTATAATCAAGTGATTTGGACGGATGATAATACACACGAATATATTGAAGAAGCTGGGGCGATGAACATCTTTGTCCGAATTGATGATACACTTATTACTGGCCCCACAAGTGATCGTATTTTAGATGGTGTAACGCGGAAAAGTATTATTGATATTGCCAACGCTGAAGGTATTCCAGTTGAAGTCAGAAAATTCACTGTTTCAGAAGTTATTGAAGCTTCAAAAAATGGAAGGCTTAAAGAGATGTTTGGGGCAGGTACAGCAGCAGTCATCTCTCCTATTTCATCATTTGGCTATAGAGATCAAGATTATGATCTTCCAGAACTAGAAAAATCTTATGCTAGTTTTTTAAAGGAAAAAATAACATCCATCCAAACCAATACTGCAGAAGATCCATTTGGATGGTGTTTTAAGGTCTAAACTCTTTACGAATTTAGTATCGATTCTATATTTGGTTTAAAATATTTTGGCCCTTTTAGGACTTTTCCATCCTCTCTGTATATGGGCTGGCCATCTTCTCCAAGTTTACTCATATTACTGCGTTGAATTTCCTCGAAAACAGCTTCTATTTTATGTTGCAAGCCATGCTCGATAATGGTACCACAAAGAATGTAAAGCATATCGCCAAGGGCATCTGCAACCTCCACAAGATCATTGTTTTGTGCCGCTTCTAAATATTCTTCATTTTCTTCTTTCATTAAATCAAAACGAAGTTGATTTTTGGATGCACCTAAGTCCGCTTTTGGAGATGTTCTATAGCCTATTTTAAATGCTTCGTGAAAACGTTGTACCGCTTCTATTTTGTTTTTCATATATTAATTTTTTGTAATTTTGTGTGAGAATTCAAATTTAATAATAAATATTTATGTTCAGTCAAGGACAACTAATTTTCGGAATTCTTTTTGCCATTGTTTTTGCTATGATAATTTTTATATCGTACAGAAAGGATGCTGCTTTAAACAAAAAATATTATAAAGGAAGTCTTTGGATTCTTTTGATTTTTATCAGTTTTATTTTGGGTATTGCCGCTATTAAATTTCTTTTAGGCTACTAAAAAAACCTTGGATTTCTTTTTATTCTTTAACAAATGACTTTAGCAGCTGAACGCTAATAGCTTTAGCTAACTATTCTACTCGAAAAAACAATATTCTTTTTTTATAGAACCTCTTCTTAAAAAAAGTTGCTAAAAAAGTGACTTTTTAAGTTTTTATGTGTCTAATCCAATAGGGAACTATAAATGTTTCGCTTATGGAAAATCGATATACGCTATAAAAACACGCTATTGTATTAACTTATAAGTATATAGCAAAACACCCTAAAAATGATATACGCAATGCGTATATATATTGTTGGTAGCCATTTGTGCAACGAAAAGAACAATTTAAAGATCATCCGACTTACGGAAAATTAAAATATGAATTGACTCTTTTGTATGAAGAATGAAAACCAACAGGTCTAAAGTGTGTAATTCACAACCTAAACTATAATGACCCTTAAACTTATAGAGTATAAATTTTAACAATTAAATACTAAAAATATGAAAAAAGTATTCTTATTTCTATTCACATCATCATTATTGATAGCATGTGACAGCAATCATCATAATTCATTAAATCTATTAAAAACACTGGAGCAAAATTTTAATATTAATAAATTTTCAGGGAATGAAGTAGCATATGTGGATGTACAAAAAAACCTAAATTTAATATCTGATGAGTTATTAATTAAGTCCTTCAATATTTACTCAAAGAAAATAGGGCTCAACAAAGTTGCAATTACCTCAGAATTAATAGAAAATGAAAATAATTTTTACCTAAGATTTCATAATAGTGATAATTCAGCATCAACTGTTGCATTAGTCGAAAATGTGAGTAATAACTTAAAAACCAATGAGACTACAAATCGATTTATGATGCTAGGAGGTACTACGTGCACTTCAAGTTCTTGCTCACATTGCTGTGGTTGCCTTCCTAATGGTGATTATTGTACAAAATGTGAAAGATGGAATCCAGATTGCACAAGGTCTACCACAGGGGGCGTCTTTTTGAAAGAAACTCCCGATGAATATTAGATAAATTCTCTTAGCTGCAACCAACATGGTATAAATTCAATACATACAAAAGGCTAAATTTTGTGGCCATTGAGTTTTAAAAACTAATCCTAAAGTCTGAAAATAATAGCATAAAGGACACCACTGAAATTTATACGTTACCATTAGCAAACAGTTTAAAGGCCACCTGTAAAACTACAAGTGGCCTTTAATTTTTTTAATCACAAAGATTATCCTTTTAATTTACGTTTGGTAAAAAGTTATAGTGTTTTGAATAATATAGCATTTGACTTTCAAAGTCTTTTGCATAATTCACTTTAATCTCAGAAATAGCGCCATTTTCATCTGTTACGGGCTCCAATACAGGGTTGACAAATCCACCATAAGGCGCAGATTTAAATTGCTTGTTTCTTTCCAAAACTTCCGCATGAATTGCTTGATCAACTTTTACGCCGTAGCCCTCTACCAATGCTTGAACAGCTTCAAAATCGCCTTCAGATTTGATGCGCTGAGTTTCTCTTAATAATTGTCCAAAAAGCTCGTGAAGTTTATCATAATCGTTAATATTAAAATAGGTTTTACCATCTCTTGTTACTTTTTCAATAACATTGTCTTTTTGTCCTTTTTCAAAAGCCCAAGCACTTACCCATTGCCTATTTCGCATATGCGCTTCTTCAACATCATCACCAAGTTCTAAGCGAATAAGCTGTGTCATTAGGCCATTTCTAATGTAACCGTCAAAAGCAGCCATTCCAACCGCTTTCCAATCTTCGACTAAGCCCAATTCTTGCAATTTTGAATCATACAGGTAGTACAAGCCCACCAAGTCGGCGCGCCCCTCTTCTAGTGTTGATGCATAATTTTTTAAAGTTTCTTTAGTTTCGCCAACACCTGGATTCAATTGCCCAGAAGCATGCCCAACAACCTCGTGAAGAGCAGTATGAAGTTTATCGGCTAGCTGACCATGTTTTTTCTCAAGTTCATATTCTTGATCATCATGAACAAATTCTTTTAATCGCCCTGAGCTTCCAGAGTTATTGTATGCATTGATAATATTTCCTAATGAAACAGACTTGCTACCAACTTCGGCACGAATCCAGTTTGCATTTGGTAAATTAACGCCAATTGGTGTTGATGGCGATGCGTCTCCTGCTTCACCTGCAACGTTTACAGTTTTATAACTTACACCAACTACATTTTTCTTTTTATGCTCTGGCATTAGGGGAGAATTGTCTTCAAACCATTGTGCATTTTCAGACAATACAGCCATTTTTGCAGACATGTCAAAATCCTTTATTTGAACGATGGTTTCATAGGAACCCCTGTAGCCCAATGGGTCGTTGTAGACTTCAATAAAACTGTTGATGTAATCAATATTACCCTCAGTAGCAGCAGTCCAAGCCACGTTATAATCGTCCCAAGTTTGCAAGTCCCCTGTTTTGTAATATTGAATAAGCAAACCTAGGGCATCGCCTTGAGCTTTATTTTCTGCAACGCTTTTGGCCAATTCTAACCATTTTACAATTTCATCAATCGCTGTTCCATAAAGCCCTCCTGATTTGTAGACACGTTCTTTAAGTTCGCCATTTTCTTTTACAAGCTGCGAATTTAGACCAAAAGACAAAGGCTTGTCAGGATTTGGTGAAGATTTAGCGGCATAAAATGTTTCAACATCTTTGTTCGTAACATTGGGTCCATAAAAGTTAACCGCAGATTCCAAAACATTATCCGCATTTTTGGCTTGATTTACTTTTTTTGAATCCTTATCATTAAAAAGCACCTCAAAGGCTTCGCCCTCCAAAGTTGCAGTTGTTGCATCAATTAAAGATTTTAAATACTCTGCAGAAAAGTCTGGTTTTAATTTTGCGTTACTATAGTGGTGATGAATACCGTTACTAAACCAAACACGTTTTAAGTACGTTTCAAAAGCAATCCAGTCTTCTGTTGATTTATCGCCGTTAAAAGTTGTGTAAATAGTCTCCAAAGCTTCACGAATGGTCAAGTTGTGGCGATAGTTTTGATCCCACATAATATCTCGGCCAGAAAGACCTGCTTGTGTAAGGTAATACACGAGTTTTTGTTCTTTTAAGGTCAGATTTTCCCATCCTGGTAATTGATAACGTAAGATTTTGAGGTCGGCAAATTGTTCCACCATGTATGGAAAACTCTCTGTATCTACAGTAACGAATAAATTGTCATTTTTGGAAGTAGAGTTGTCATTTTTACATGAAAAAAATAATTGTGTACATGCAAAAACAACAAGCATTAATTTGTAGCTGAATTTCATAGTATAATTGTATTTGTTTTGATTTGTGATTTAATATTCAAAAGTCTACGAATATAGTTTATTTTGAAAAACATAAAAAATTAATTTCTTTGACTCGGTGTTCAAAGAAATTTATAATTTAGTAGAAACTAAAATTTATCAAACCTCATGAAAGCACTCAAATTTATTTTATTCCTACTTTTATTTTTATTACTGGCCGCAAGCAGCTATGTAGCTGTTCAGCCCAATAGTTATGACCTTTATCGTACACGTACTATTTCTGCACCAGTAAGTGTTATTTATAATACTGTTGAAGATTTTCGCCAATGGGAACCATGGTCGCCATGGAAAGAAAAAGAACCTACACTATCTATTGAATATCCAGAAAAAACATCAAGAGTTGGAGGCGCTTATTCTTGGACTGGAAAAGATGGAAAAGGCACAATGAAAACCCTTGTTGCTATTCCAAATGATTCATTACTACAAGAACTCAAGTTTGAACAATTTCCAGCATCACAAGTGTACTGGAATTTTGAATACAAAAGCCCAAACAGCACAGAAGTAACTTGGGGTATGAAAAGTGACGATGTTCCTTTTATGCTCAAATTTTTTGCATTAATCCGTGGAGGAATGGACAAAATGATTGGTCCAGACTACGAAAGAGGCTTAGAAAATTTAGATACACATTTGCAAAAACAAATGGCTATTTACAGCATTGAAGACGATGGAATTATTGATTATGGTGGTGGATTTTATTTGTATATCACTTCAAGTACAACTCCAGAAAATATCAGCATGACGATGGAGAAAAACTACGCTGCTGTTTATGACTATATGAGTGTCAACAACATAGAAAGTAATGGCAACCCAATGAGTATTTATCAATTTAGAAATCTAGAAGATGGATCAATGATTATGAGCTGCGCAATTCCCGTACGACAAAATTATAGAATAAAAGATGCGAGTGGAATTTTATGTGGCTATATGCCAAGAACTAAAACGCTTAAAACAACGCTTAAAGGGAACTATAACAACTTAGAAGAAGCTTGGACAATTGGTTATCAAAACATGACTAAAATGAACCTAAGACCCTCAAAACTTAAACCTTTTGAGGTTTATCTGACCACTCCTCAGGAAATACTCAACCCAGCAGATTGGATTACAGAACTTCTTATCCCTATTTTAAATTAATTAAAAAATAATATGAAATATGCTTTATTAGTATTTTTAGGCGGTGGATTTGGAAGTGTTTTAAGATACTTGATTGGAAAGCTATTTCAGAATTCACTAGGTGCATTTCCAATTGGAACAATGATCGTTAATGTTGCTGGAAGTTTATTGATTGGATTTTTCCTGGGTGTCAATCTAAAAAATGGAGGGCTCTCAGAAACACAAACCTTACTATTGGTCACAGGATTTTGTGGCGGGTTCACTACATTTTCGGCCTTTGCTATGGAGAATCAAGTATTTTTAAAATCTGGAGATTATGTTCAATTTATCAGCTATGCTTTGGGGTCATTAATTTTGGGAATTGCTGCAGTCATTTTGGGTTTAATTTTATCAAAAAACTTTTAAATTACTTGAAACGTTTTACTCCAGCTTTTATCTGCAAAGGAATGTAATTTTGACGTGGAACAATAGGACAAGAATAACGCTCGTTATACACACAATAAGGATTGTAAGCAGTATTAAAATCAAGCCAAACACTATCTGATTGAGGCACTTTCAAATCCATATAGCGACCTCCACCATATGTAGAAATCACATTGGTGTCATCCAAAAAAGGAAGAAAAAGATAATTGGATTTTACTTCAGTAGAATCTTTTCCTTGATAGACATTCAGCTCAAAAGTTTGTTTTAGCAATTTAAAAGATAATACACCATAGACACGTTCTTTTGCTATCCGTTCTGTAGTTGTTTTCATATCAAAATATTCAGAGGTTGGAGTTGGTGTCAATTTTGCTTTGACTACAAAACTAGAATCAATTGGAAAAAATGAAAGTGATGAAAACGTTTTTAAATCATTAGGTTTTAGTGGTGATTTTGAAGCATCCTTGAACATTTCATTCATTTTTTTTTGAAATGCTGAGTTGTATGACATTCGAACTTTTTGTTCCATACAAGAAACATTGAATAAAACTAAAGCAATAACAAATAAAACTATTTTGTTCCTAAAATTCATAAAACTAAACTTTATCTATTTGGTTGTGTTCAACGACATTAGAAAGAATAATTTGTGTTTTTGTCTCTCCATAAGTGATGAGTTCGTCTATAAATTTCTCCAAATGGTATTGATTTTCAAATACAACTTCCATAACAATATTTTCGTTACCAGTAATCCTGTAACAATTGACAACCTCTTTGTAGGATTTTACATGATGTAAAAAAGGTTTTAGGCGCCCCATAAAAGCACGAACAGTAATTAGCGCTCGAAGTCCATAACCAAGTTTGTTGTAGTCTACTTTTGTATAGTACCCGGAAATAACACCAAAATCTTCCATTTTTTTAATACGCTCTGTAACAGCTGGAGAGGAAATCCCAACTTGCTTGGAAATTTCAGTGCTTGAAATGCGGGAATTTTTTTGTAAAAAATTTAAAATCTTGGAATGAATAGCATCTAATTTCATTTATTAAAGATAATTAGTTAAAATTAATAAAAAAATTAATGTAAAATTAAAAATTACATTAATATTTAAATAAAAATAGTTTTAATCATTTGTAATTTTACATTGATAGTTTAGAACTTGAGATGTACAACAAAAGTAAATCCTATTTCAATTCAGCGATATATAAAAAAGCGCAAGAAATTGGTATGCTCTCCAAACACATTTCTGATTGTTTGAATACTGACCTTGCCCCTCTCTCTGAAAACGGACAAGAAAATCCAGATGTTTATTTTTCTGGGGACATTGTACAACACTCCATTTTGTTGTCAACTGAACTTTTAAAAGCAGAAGCATCTTCTTTTTCTGAAAAAAAATATTTTCATGCCCATACTTTAGATTGGCTTACCTATCGTTTGACTCAAAATTGCAAACGCCTAGAACATTGTAGCAGTAATGGTCGAGATTTTCTGTTGATTTTAAAAAAAGAAATTAAGAAATTTAAAAAACTACAAAAACAGTGGATGCTAACGCTGTAATTTTCTTTTTTTATTTACCTCATAATCAATGAGTTATTGATAACTTAATTTTTCTTCAAACAATAACTTATATTTTTTTATAAAAAAGTTAAAAAAAATGTGACTTTTTTGAAAATGTTGTGTCTAAAACGATAGGGGAGTTCTATTTAGACTTCAAATAATTAAATTAATTTAAAACCTACAAAATTTTATCATGATGAAAAAATTATTACTAATCACTTTTTTAACGTTGTTTAGCACAACACTTATTACAGCGCAAAATTTACCTACAAATCCAAATCCAGGTAAATGCTATGTAAAATGTATTACCAAAGACGTATTTGACACTGTAACAGAAAGCATTCAAGTTCAGCCGTCTTACCAAACGTTTTCTGTTGTCCCTGCAACTTACAAAACAGTTGAGGAACGAGTTCTTGTAAAAGAGGCCTCAAAGCGTTTGGTTGTGATACCAGCTGTGTATGAAACTGTTAGTGCAACTTACACCACTGGTGGAGGTGCTTCTAAGTTAACCGTTGTTCCAGCGCAATTTGGCACAAGAACACAATCTTTTGAAGTCTACCCAAAAACATTGGTTGGGAGTACAAGCAACTTGAGAATTGTCAATCTGTAAATAAAGAAGACTGTGTGGTAGCT
>Ga0228639_1000010_pt1 | contig 104984 bp, 88 predicted proteins | sample 50DmetaG_FD_190532 | JGI IMG/M metagenome (GOLD analysis project Ga0228639, IMG submission 190532) | Seawater microbial communities from Monterey Bay, California, United States - 50D | ecosystem: Environmental > Aquatic > Marine > Coastal | place: USA: California | collected 2016-10-18
CACATTACAAACATTCCCTAAACAACTCTCCCTAAAAATACTAACAAAAATCTTAAGCTAGGTCAATGACATTAATGGATTAGAAAGGATTTGGATTGTGTCCATTGGTGTAAAAGAAAAAATCTTCCTTGTGAGAACATACAGAATTATTATTCATATTTATAAGCATATTTCACAAGAGTATTAAGCTCAGTATAATTAAGAGTTTTCTCATGTGTAGCCTCAAGTATAAGCATAGGCGCTTTGCCTGCTTTATAAGCCTGAATCCATCTACTAACACACAAGCACCATTTATCACCAGCTTTAAGTCCAGGAAACTGATAGTAAGGCATTGGAGTTATTAAGTCATTACCCATCGAAGCAGAAAACTTCAGAAATTCATCCGTCATGACTGCACATACAGTATGAGTACCAGTGTCTTGTGATACTGTTCTACATAAACCATCCCTGAAATATCCTGTCCTTGGGCTTGTACAACAAATTTCAAGAGGTTCGCCAAATATATTTTTTTCCATTAAGACAAAGCTTTCCATGCAATTTACAGAGATTGGGTTACATATCAAATATCATCCTCCTGTTCCAATAAAAAAACCGTTTTCTAATACTCATGCACTTTTTTTTGGATTAGAGGTTCCTTTAAAGTTTAGCTTTTTAATAGTAAAAAAACATGATGATTTGTTGGCAATATGTTCTCATAAATTAGTAAAAAAATCCGCAACATCATGTAAAACAATATGTTACGGATTCTTAGAGTACCTCGGGTGGGAATCGAACCCACACTCCCGAAAGAACTGGATTTTGAATCCAGCGCGTCTACCAGTTCCGCCACCGAGGCAGGTGGTATTTTTAAAGTAGCCCCAAAAATAACAAAATAATTAAGGCCAGTATTTAAAATTTTCGATAAGGATTAGCATTAATTTATTTTTACATTTGTAAAGAACTATTCTCTATGGAAACTCCCGCAAAAATTTTCGCTTGTACTCAAAGTACAATATTAGGTAAAGCAATCGCAGATCATTTTGGAATTGAAGCAGGAAAGGTGAACTTTTCACGCTATAGTGATGGTGAATTTCAGCCCTCCTTCGAAGAGTCTGTGAGGGGTGCTCGGATATTTATTATTGGATCTACCCACCCATCTTCTGAAAACTTAATGGAAATGCTATTAATGTTAGATGCTGCAAAACGTGCTTCCGCAAGGCATATAACAGCCGTTATGCCCTACTTTGGTTGGGCTAGACAGGACAGAAAAGACAAGCCTCGAGTTCCTATAGGCGCGAAATTAATCGCAAAACTTTTAGAATCTGCTGGTGCTACAAGAATCATCACCATGGATTTACACGCTGATCAAATTCAAGGATTCTTTGAAAAACCTGTTGATCACCTGTTTGCTTCAACCATCTTTTTACCTTATATCAATTCTTTAAATTTATCTGATTTAACAATTGCTTCACCTGATATGGGAGGTTCCAAACGTGCCTATGCTTATTCTAAATTTCTCAGTAGTGATGTTGTAATCTGTTATAAACAGCGAGAAAAAGCAAATGTAATTTCTCATATGGAACTCATCGGTAATGTTGAAGGTAAAAATGTAATCTTGGTTGATGACATGGTCGATACTGCCGGAACCCTTGCCAAAGCTGCTGATTTAATGAAAGAGAGAGGTGCTCTTTCTGTTCGCGCAATATGTACTCACGCCTTACTTTCCGGTGATGCTTATGAAAAAATAGAAAAGTCGCAACTCGAAGAACTGATCGTGACGGATTCAATTCCACCAAAAGTTAGTCACCCTAAAGTAAAAGTATTATCTTGCGCCCCATTATTCGCCGAGGTAATGCGTAATGTGCATTCCAACGAGTCAATAAGTTCAAAATTTATAATGTAAAAACAATTTAATGAAATCGATTACAATTAAAGGATCTAAAAGAGAAAGCGTAGGCAAAGTAGCTACTAAGGCCTTACGTAATGCTGGACAAGTTCCCTGTGTTCTGTATGGTGGAGGAGAACCCCTTCACTTTGCTGCACCGGAACTGGGTTTCAGTAAACTAGTGTACACCCCCAATGCTCACACAGTGGCAATTGAACTAGAAGGAGGTGACAAAACAAACGCCATTATTCAGGACATTCAATTTCACCCACTAACAGACAAAATACTTCATGTTGACTTTTATCGTCTATTTGACGATAAAGAAATTTCCATGAATATCCCTGTTCAAATTGAAGGTGCAGCACCTGGAGTTTTGATTGGTGGAGGAGTTTTAATTCTTAATAAACGTAAATTGCGTATTAAGGCATTACCCAAAAATTTACCTGATTTTATCACAGCAAATGTTTCAGAGCTTGAATTAGGAAATAAACTTTATACCTCTCAACTTGAAACTGAAGATTACATTATTCTTCACCCAGACAATACAGTTGTATGTCAAGTACGTACTTCAAGAGCATCAATGCAATTAGAAATTGATGAGCTGGATGAGGCTTCTGAAGGAACTGAGGAAGGAGCTGAAATCACAGAAGGAGGAGAAACTCCTGAAGCAGCAGCTGAAAATTAATTTATTCTTTCTAAGGATATAAAAGCATGTGAGGTATCACATGCTTTTTTTATTTTAGTAAATGTTTTCATTTAAACGCTTTTTTAAAAAAGATCGAACTTTAGCAATGAACAAATTCTTAATTGTAGGATTGGGAAACATTGGATCAGAATACGAAAACACCAGGCACAATATAGGTTTTCGAATACTTGATCTTCTCGCAATAAACTATGCGTGTACATGGGAAACTAAAAAATTAGCTTCATACACTTCATTTAAAAAGAAGGGAAGACAATTTATTTTGATCAAACCCAGCACTTTTATGAATCGGAGTGGCAAAGCGGTAAGACATTGGGCATTAAAAGAAAAAATTGCTCTTCAGAACATTCTTATATTGACCGACGAACTGCATCTTCCTTTTGGGACCATCCGAATAAAATCCAAAGGAAGTCCAGCAGGACACAATGGTCTTAAAGATATTGAAGCTGAATTGAATACTCCTAATTACGCTCGTCTTCGATTTGGCATAGGAGCAGAAACAAAACCTTTTAATCAAGTAAAATTTGTTTTAGATCAATGGACACAACAAGAAGATACTCTACTTCCCGAACGGCTTAAGCAGTGTATAGAGGCTGTTGAAAGTTTTGGACTTCAAGGCCTTCAAAAAACTATGAATCTGTTTAACGGAAAGTAATATCAGTCCGCAGTTTGAAAACTATACACCTCTGATTTGGATGTATTACCCTCTGAATCAAGGGTGATAATTTGCCAAAAATAACGCTCCCCAGTATCCAAGCTTAAACTCAGCTGAGAAACTGTTAAACCTTCTTGAACTAAGTCCAAATTATCCTCTGTTTTTCCCAAATAAACAGCATAACTCACAATATCTTCATCCAAATCGTAACCTTCCCAATCAAATAAAAAATCTCCTGAACTTTCGAGATCGACTATTGATTGATTTTCAGGCCGAAGTAAAACCGCTGGAAAAGGGAGGTAACTTTCATCTTGGCTCCCTTCTAAGTAAAATTGCCGTACACTGCTTTTACCCACAGCCGAAGATAATAAAGATTTTGAATTTACATACCAGCGGTAAGACGCACCACTGGTTAGCACAATTGACTCGGTCAACAAGGAAGACGTCTTTTCGTATCTAGCATTTGTCAGGGTGTTGACAACCACCAACTCATAACTATCAGTATTTAGTGCAAGTGTCCATTGAAACTTAACTTGACGTTCAGTTTCGCTTAAAACCAAAGCTGTAGTACACTCATTTAAATCTGCTGGAGCGATAAGAACTGTAGCTTGAGGTTCAGGTATGGGTTCGGATCCGCAACTCCAAATAAGAATAAGACTTAAAAAGTAAATACACAACCTCATCGTTTCAATAATTTTAAAGTTTCTGTACGTTCGGAGTAAATTACTTGAAGTAAATAAAGCCCTGGATTCAATGCACCCATTGGGATTTGAATAGCTTCTCCAGATGTTTGGACTGCATTACTTTGCCACATAGGGGTTCCAGCGCCTGATAAAAGTAGAAGATCGACTTTAGTATTGTGGGGTAAAATCAAGTTTGCATTGTCAATAATCGGATTAGGAAAAACCGAGACAGCTCCACTAGTATTGATCCACTCCTGATAAATACCTTGGCAACTCTTGGATGTTTTCACCTCGATTCTATTCAGTTTTTGGCTTAAGGGAAGAGTAATTTTATTTTGAGAAACAATTTCAAAATCTTGGTTATTTAAAGAAACAAAATAACGTTCGCTTCCAGCAAGAGACAAATTCAATTCTGAATTTAATACATTAATTGAACTAATCACTTCAAGTGGTTCAGGAGCGTTGATTTGGGTTTCAAAACAGTATTCAAATTCTTGAAATGATGCGGAGGTTACACATACAGTATAGATTCCTTCAGCTAAATTTGAGACTCCATTTCCTTGAATAGAAAACGTAAGAGTTTTTGAGTATCCGTTGTCTCCCGAAATCTCAGCCCTATACAGATAATCAGCCAAGGCACTAAAAGAGATAGTTCCATTTGACTTATTAGCACAACTAGTGTCTTTTTTTGATATGCTAATATTTTGAGCAGAGAAGATATCACAAACATCACCAATTCCATTATTATCTATATCTGACTGATCTTCATTTGTAATTTCAGGACAATTGTCTTCATCGTCATTTATACTATCGCCATCACTATTGGGTTGTGGAGTTCCTTCGAGACAAAAAGCAAGAGTAAAATCTAACAAACGGCCAGTATCCTCCATATAATTGTCTTCAATAATTAAGGTCCATCTTCCAAAAGCTGACGTTCCATAAAGATCAGCAATACTTTCTTTGGGAGAAAACCTCCCCGTAAAAGGTGGAGCCCCTTGATCAATAGAAATAGCTGCCTCCTCATCAAAAATTGTTTCTGAATAATCATTTTCATCCTGACCCAATTGACGAGCAAGGAGATATCGAGTACCCTCAGGTGATTCTAGATAAAATGTTAAGTCTTCCAAATAAGTATGTTCAATATCAAGGTAAATATCCAAATCTTGGATTATCAAATCGTAATTGACATTTATGGATGCTGTCGTAATTCCCCTGGTTGTATTATCTTCAGCATCTTGAATATTTTTAGGAATAACAGTGGAAGTAACTTCCAAACAAGAGATTACCGTAGTTGAAAAGTTAAATGGCTCTGAGAAAGATGATATTCCGCAATTGTTTGACTCTTGGATTCGCCAAAAATAGTTAGTATTTGAATTTAGCTTGGATAATAAAAGCGTGTTACGAATAACTAGGGTATCTAAGACTATATTTTGAAATGAATCATCAAGAGCTACTTGAACTTTAGTTTGATTTGAATTGGCATTATTCTCCCATGAAAGTTCAGGCGTGAGACTTTCTCTTTCGGTGTCATCAGGAGGTGATAATAGTCTTGGAATCTCAAAAGAAGATTCTCTTTGATTCAATTCTATAGAAAAAATTTCAGAAGCTGTTCCAAATTGAGCAAGAATGTTAAGCTCGTAGTCTGCTGCATCAAGATCGTTTAATCCACTTAATGTAATTGAACCATTAATGTCATTCGAGGGATAACTCACTTTTGAGAAAGAAGCCGCAACTGTACTGGGTAAATTGGTGATTTCAACTGAAAAAGGTAAGGTGAAATTCTCTTTTCGTTCAATTTCAAAATCGAGTTGTATAGTATTGTCGTCACAATTCTCAAAGGAATAACTATCAAATTGGAGAATTACATCACGAGATGCTATGGTGAAATTTACTTTATTGACCGCAAAAAAGATTCCGTCTTTTGCTTTGACTTTAAGTCGTGCTTGATCTGTGTCTATAGTATTTGGGACATAGATTGATGCTTCCCCAGTATTGGGAGCATTTGCAGATAAAACGTGATCAAACTCAGCTCCTCCGTCTAGCGAAAGGAGTATTTCAACTTGTTCAACATTGAATGGTGCAGTATTCGTTTCAGCTACATCCCATTCAATTTTTTGAAAGCCTCCCCCTTTCCAGACTAATGAATCTTGATCTTGAGAATTTATCGCAAAGGGGGTTGAGGTTGAAACAACCGTAATTTCCATTCTATCCTGAGCCAGTTGCACATAATCTCCTTGATCTTTTCTAACAGTAAGTCCCCAATTCAAATCTCTACCAACCAAAGAAACAGTTTCCCAGCTGTCACCAACTGTTGGATTTTGTTGAATTAAGTTATTCGACAACACATCCCTGATATTTGGAATAAAACGAGAGGATACTGTTTTTGGTGGGAGAGATCGGGCAATACTTCCAGACTTATTATAGGGACCAAAATTGTCAGCTGTAATTTCTCCGTCATCCAATTGCTCCCAACAATAGGTCAGCCCCTCACCAGCGATTTCAGCAATTGACAATTCATAAGCCGTACCGATAGGGATAAAGTAATCAGTTCCTGCATTAACCGCAAAAGATTCAGTTGACAAAGGTTCGACAACAGCACATTCAAGAGTGTCAACAGTGGTTCTAATATTTTGAATACTATAGTAATGAAAATAAGGATCTCCGTGTAATTGGACATCATCTGGACCGGTAATTCCAGCATATCCCATAATAGTGGATCCACTACCGGGTTCAGCATTCACACCTTGTCCCTCCGTGAAATATGAAAAAGTATGATAAGCCCCAAATTGATGCCCTATTTCATGTGCAGCATAATCTAAATCAAAATAATCATTGCGATATTCCCCTCCATAAATATCTACAAAAGGGTGTGCGCTAAATCCTTGAGCTTTTATTCCAGATTGACAAACACAACCAATACAGCCAGCATCTCCATTCGGCTCACCAAAATCAAATAGATGACCCACATCGTATGCGTCATCCCCTAATACTTCATCAATAGTCGATTGTAGTTCGGTTGCATAATCCCCTGTAAAAGGATCTGTTTCCGAATCTTCGTATACCAATGATTCGTCTGAAACCAACTCTAAACGGACCGATAGTTCATCCTCAAAAATTTGATTGATTCGATTTAGTGTACTTACCAAAGCGGCATAAGCATCCTCAACATTGGTCCCATTACTCAAATCGTTGTCTCCCCAATAGGTAGTGTATTCTGCAGTAGCTGCAATGGCTATTCTAAAAATGTGAATTTCGTTATTGACTTTCATGGTTTCGTTAGAACTCCTTCTTGTTTTTCGCTTTGAGTCAATAAGCTGTACCGTTTTACACACAAAATCTTGAAATCTGTCGTTGTTTATTTTTTGATAGACAAAATGAATACCACTGCTATTTTTTTTGGGTTGGATGAATAAATCGCCTTGGTTTGGTAGCTGAATCCAAGCGTTGAGTCCTGTGGGGTGAGTACTTAATCGAACCTTTACTTCTGGCCTTTTTTTACTATAACCCCTATACGTTTTTATATTGGGATGCGTGGCTGAAAGTTTAGGAGACAGAACTGGAACTGGCTTTAACATAAATAACTCCTCCTCCCCTTTTTCATTTAGCAAAAGAATACGGTCCATCGGTAATACTTTTAAGGATGATAGATTTTTGTCTTTTAAACTAGGCAAGTATCTATAAAATTGCTCCTTTACCAGAGGCTGTGGAAATTGAGTAAATTTTAAGTTTTCAATTTTTTTCCAAGAGTTTTGACTCCATGCTAATGGTCCAATAAAATAACAGCCCATTACAAGGGATAAAATTATTTTTTTTATTTTAAGAACATGTCCCACTAGAGTTTTTTAACTAAAAAGTTTAAAAATAGAAAACTAATTTAGTTTTGGAGGATATTGCAGTACTTTTGTCAAGCAATTCGATTTAGTTATCACTTATGAATGTTTTTCAAAACATTGAAAATTACAATCCAAAATCAAAATGCATATTGACTATAGGCACCTTTGATGGGGTTCATATTGGACATCAAGAAATAATAAAGAGCTTAGTTGAGTTGGCTCAAAAGCGAAATCTTCAAGCAACCATACTTACTTTTTTCCCTCATCCGAGGATGGTTTTACAAAAAGAATCAGACATAAAACTCATTGACACCCTAGAGGAAAAAAAAAGTGTTTTGAAAAAGCTGGGGGTTGACAACCTTATCATCCATCCCTTTTCAAAGACCTTTTCAAGGCTTTCTGCAGTTGAATTCAGTAGAGATATTTTAGCAAATCAGTTGCAGATTGACAGTCTTTTTATAGGTTATGACCATCGGTTTGGAAGAAATAGAGAGGCTACAGCTGCGGACTTAATCTCCTTAGGAAAAATTTATAATTTTGATGTGATTATTATTCCAGCTAAGGATATTGAATCAATTACTGTAAGCTCTACCAAAGTGAGAAAAGCCATTGCTACTGGAGCGTTTGAACTTGTCCATGACTTTTTAGGTCGTTATTTTGAGTTGACAGGAACAGTCAATCGTGGAGAAGGTCTTGGTCGAACAATAAATTTTCCAACAGCCAATATTTCCGTCGCTGAGTCATATAAGCTCATTCCTTCAATTGGAGTATATCTTGTGACAGTGCAAAACGACAATCTTTGCTACAACGGAATGATGAATATTGGAACCCGTCCAACTCTTGACGGGGAACACCAAACGCTTGAAGCACATCTATTTGATTGTGAGAAAGACCTTTACAGTCAAAAATTAAAAATCTCTTTTCTAGAAAAAATTAGGGATGAACAAAGATTTGAATCCTTAGACGCCTTAAAAATTCAACTCAAAAAGGATAAAGAAATTTGCAAAAGAATCTTAATCAATAAGGGCTTGCATTAAAATTCCTTTATTTTTGCAAAAACATTTTTTATGCTGGCATTGCAGTACATCAGAGAAAATAAAGAAGCACTTTTAGCAGGACTCAAAAAACGAAATTTTCAATCAACTGAAAAAATAGATGAGATTATTTCCTTAGATCAAAAACGAAGAACTCAACAAGCGGAACTTGACCAGCATTTGGCTAAAGCCAATTCTTTAGCTAAAGAGATCGGGGTGCTTTTCAAAAGTGGTGAAACAGCAAAAGCAAATGAAATCAAAGAACAAACTGCTAGTCTCAAGGAACTAACAAAAAAACTTCAAGAAGAATTACAACTTACTACTACTAGGTTAAATGAGTTGAGAACTCAAATTCCAAATGTCCCACATGAGTTGGTTCCAACAGGAAACTCAGAGCAAGATAATGAAGAAGTATTTCACTCTGGCAGTATTCCTGAATTGGGTGAAAATCCCCTTCCTCACTGGGAATTAGCGCAAAAGTACGATCTGATAGATTTTGAATTGGGAAACAAAATTACAGGAGCTGGTTTTCCTGTGTTTAAAGGAAAAGGGGCACGTCTTCAAAGAGCATTAATCAATTATTTTTTGGATAAAAATACTGCGGCTGGATACAAAGAAGTTCAAGTTCCGCACCTAGTAAACGAAGCCTCTGGTTTTGGTACTGGACAACTTCCTGATAAAGAGGGACAAATGTACCATATTCAAAATGACGACTTATACCTAATTCCAACTGCTGAGGTACCACTTACCAACCTATATCGAGATACCATTTTAGAGGAAAAAGACCTTCCAGTTTGCCTTACAGCCTACACCCCTTGTTTTAGAAGAGAGGCCGGAAGTTACGGTGCTCATGTTCGAGGCTTAAACCGCTTGCATCAATTTGACAAAGTAGAAATTGTCCGTATTGAAGAGCCTCAAAATGCGATAAAAGCTTTAGATAAAATGGTAAATCACGTAAAAACCATCCTTCAAGAATTAGAACTTCCCTATAGAATATTAAGACTTTGCGGTGGAGATCTTGGGTTTACCTCTGCACTGACCTATGATTTTGAAATTTACTCCACTGCGCAAAAACGCTGGTTGGAAATCAGTTCAGTGTCTACGTTTAACAGTTTTCAGTCTGAGCGTTTGCAATTGAGGTACAAAACAAAGGAAGGAAAAAAGCAAAGTGTCTATACTCTTAATGGAAGTTCATTAGCCTTACCTAGAGTGGTGGCAGGAATGCTTGAAAACTGCCAAACAGATGATGGAATCATCATTCCAAAGGCTTTGGTATCCTATACAGGATTTGATAAAATCGACTGAAATGCTAATCTACAACGTCACTGCACATGTTGAACCCTCAGTAGAAAAAATCTGGTTGGAATGGATGGAGCAGCACCATATTCCTGAGATGCATGCAACTCAAAAATTTACTAATACTAAAATTTTTAAAATCATCACAGATCAAGATACAGGAGGAATAAGCTATGCCGTTCAGTACTACTGCGAAAATAAAGCTAAACTCGAGGCATATTTCAGCAAAAATGCAGATCAACTTCGGCAAAGCGTACATGCCAAGTTTGGGAATCAAATTTTATTTTTTAGAACAGAGTTACAATTAATCCATGAATATCCATGAAAAAGGTACGCCCGAAGAAAAAATTAGGGCAACACTTTTTAACTGATCTCAATATTGCCCAAAAAATAGCTGATTTACTCCAGTTCGAACAATATCAAAATCTATTGGAAATTGGGCCTGGAACAGGAGTTTTAACACAATTTTTAGTTTCAAAAACAACCGCTCTACATTTGGTGGAAATCGATGAAGAGTCCATCCTATTTTTAGAAAAGACCTATACTGAAGAGCAACTCAATCTGATAAAAGGAGACTTTTTAAAACTTGATCTAAATTCGATTTTTGGAAGTGATGATTTTGCGATCATTGGTAATTTTCCTTACAATATCTCATCTCAAATAGTATTTAAAGTGCTTGAAAATAAATCTCAGATTCCCTTTTTTGCAGGCATGTTCCAAAAAGAAGTTGCAGAACGTATTTGCGAACCACCAGGATCAAAAAAATACGGTATTCTATCAGTTCTTGCTCAATTGTATTACGAAACTGAATATCTATTTACTGTCCCTCCAGGAGTTTTCAACCCACCCCCTAAAGTGGACTCAGCAGTAATCCAGATGACTAGAAAAAAAGAATTCAATCTGGGCTGTAATGAAGCTCTTTTAAAAAAAATAGTGAAATTGAGCTTTCAACAAAGGCGTAAAACACTGCGTAATAGCTTAAAAACCTTGAATCTTCCCGATAATTTAAGAGAAGATAGTATCTTTGATCTCAGACCTGAGAAGCTCTCAGGGGATGACTTCATCCAGCTTACAAAAAGGATTGACTATGGCGACATTTCAAATTGATACCCCCTTTTTAGAAACTCTTAAGGGTTTAATTCGAGAGAAAGAAGATTCCAAACTAAAAAGGAAATTTAAGCCCATACACTATGCAGATGTTGCTGAAATCATCCAACTCCTCTCTCAAGATGAAGCAACCTATGTTGTCAAACTTTTAGACAGTGAAACTACTGCCGATGCACTTGCAGAAGTTGATCCCGATATACGCGAATCCATTTTAGACAATCTTTCTGCCAAAGAGATTGCACTTGAAGTTACTGAGCTAGATACAGATGATGCTGCTGATCTTATCCTTGAATTGCCTGAAGATCGACAAGAAAAGGTCATGTCTCAAATTGAAGATGAAGAGCATGCCCAAGACATTCGAGAACTTCTTAAATACGATGAGAATACTGCAGGGGGTCTTATGGCAAAAGAATTAGTCAAAGTAAAAGAAGATTTAAGTGTACTAAAATGCTTGAACGAAATGAGAGCACAAGCAGAATATGTCACTCGAGTTCATTCCATTTATGTAGTTGACGAAAAAAATAGATTAAAAGGAAGACTTTCCCTTAAGGACCTCATCACTGCCAATTCAAAAGACAAAGTGAAGGATGTTTTTATTCCAAAGGTCGATTTTGTTTCCGTTGATCAAGAAAAAGAGGAAGTGGCTAAAATCATGTCTAAATACGATTTGGAAGCCATCCCAGTAGTCAATCAAAAAAAGGAATTATTAGGGCGTATCACTATTGATGATATCATTGATGTAATTAAAGAAGAAGCTGAAAAAGATTATCAGTTAGCAGCAGGTATTTCAAATGATGTAGAAGCCGATGATACCATTTTCGAATTGGTAAGAGCACGACTTCCATGGCTCTTTTTAGGGCTCTTAGGCGGTTTGGGAAGTGTATTTATCCTTCAAGATTTTGAGGACATTATGAACGAACCCCAACTGAGAAATTTATTTTTTTACACGCCATTAATTGCGGCTATGGCAGGTAATGTAGGAGTTCAATCCTCAGCAATTATTGTTCAAGGTTTAGCAAACGACGTTGTAAAAGGTTCGCTTTTTAATCGACTCGTAAAAGAAATTGGGTTAAGTCTGATCAATGGTTTCGCTCTAGCTATAGTAATTATAATTTTTGGTCTTATCTCTCAACAAGAATTTAATGTTAGTCTAACAATTGCTGGCTCCATGATGTTGGTCATTGTTGTAGCTGCACTGGTAGGCACCTTTATACCGATAATTTTGGACAAAAAAGGTATTGATCCTGCCATTGCTACTGGCCCTTTTATTACTACAGCAAATGATATTTTTGGGATTTTCTTGTTTTTCTACATTGCCAAACTTGTATTGGGATTTTAGATGAATTCAAAGTTGATTCTCCATATAGACGAAAATCATCCACTTCTTATCAAAGGTCTTGAAAAACTGGGATATGAAAATCATATTGCATATACTACTCCTCTCAAAGAAGTAATTGAACTATTGCCAAAATACTCAGGTGTAGTGATTCGAAGTCGCTTCCCAATAGATAAAAATTTTATAGACAGCGCTACTAACTTAAAATTCATCGCAAGAGTAGGTGCAGGTTTAGAAAATATAGATGAATCCTATGCACAATCCAAGAAAATAGCTCTTATCGCCGCCCCAGAGGGTAATAGAAATGCTGTAGGAGAACATGTTTTGGGTATGCTGCTCGGTCTGATGAATAAATTGCGTCAAGCACATGCTAATATTCAAAAAGGAGCATGGCTAAGAGAAGACCACCGTGGGTTTGAATTGGAAGGAAAAACCATTGGGATAATAGGTTATGGCAATACAGGAAAAAGTTTTGCCAAAAAACTACAAGGGTTTGAAGTTGAATTGATTTGTTACGACATCAAGGCAGGGGTCGCAGATCAAAATGCAAAGCAAGTCTCTCTGGAAGAACTTCAGGATCGCGCAAAGGTAATCAGTCTTCATGTTCCACAAACCACAGAGACAAATGGAATGATTGATAAAAATTTTATCGATAGAGTAAAAAATCCATTTTGGTTTCTAAATAGTGCAAGAGGAAAGGCTGTATGTACTGCTGACTTAGTTGAAGGGCTCCGCTCTAAAAAGATTTTAGGTGCAGGTTTGGATGTATTGGAATATGAATCAAGTTCATTTCACTCAATCTTCGGAGATAAAAACCGACCTAAAACATTGGAATATCTATTAAATTCAGAAAATGTATTGATGAGCCCACATGTTGCTGGCTGGACTTTTGAAAGTCATATTAAACTCTCTCAAACGATTGTGGACAAGATTACAGTCCTTAATCTTTAAAACAAGACAAACTGAGCTGTTTCTTCAGTTCGTTGCTCGAGTAAGATTTGTTTTCCGTTATTTCGAATTGATTGCAGCGCCTCATCGTTAAAATGACGAACGGTGAATAAATCAACCTGCTCTTTTACTTCAACATTAAATCTTGATCTCAATACCAAGACCAATTCTTCTAAACGTTTGTATTTGTTATTTACACAAACTGAAAAACTGATGGCTGAATTTTGTGTCATTTCAACAGGCATTTGATATTCGTGTAAGAGTCCAAAAATATAACTAATGTTTTCTTCAACTATAAATGAGAAATCAATAGATGATAGGCGAATCAAAACTTGATCCTTTTTTACGATATAACAAGGAATTAAAGGGTCAAGTGCTTTTCCTTTGGAAATTGCCGTACCAATTCCTTCAGGATTTTCAAAAGACTTAACATAAAGTGGAATTTCTTTTCTTTGAAGGGGTTGAAGAGTTTTTGGATGAATTATAGAAGCTCCATAAAAAGCCAATTCGATGGCTTCTCTATACGAAATCTGATGCAGCAATTCGGTATTGTTAAACACTCTAGGATCACCATTCAAAACACCAGGCACATCTTTCCAAATGGTCACAGATTCTGCATTTAGTGCGTATGCAAAAATAGCTGCACTATAATCCGAACCTTCTCGACCTAGGGTAGTTGTAAAATTATTGGCATTACTGCCAATAAAACCTTGTGCAATGATTAATTCACGACTTTGGGTTTTGGATTTAATTAAGGCTTGAGTTTCCTCCCAATTTAAATTTGCTGCTCGATAATAATCATCTGTTTTTATGCATTCACGAGCATCTAACCAAAAGCTTTTCCATCCTTGGAGTTCAAAATAACGATGAATTATTGTAGTTGATAGTAGTTCACCATAAGAGACTACTTGATCGTAAACAAAACTGTAATTTGGGGCCTTGTTTCTTTTCAAAAAAGCCTGTAATTCTTCAAAATAGCCATGAACTTCTTCAGCTATCTTGGCGCCTTGCTTTTCAAAAAGTTCTTCTACTATTTTTAGATGGAATTCTTTAAGTGCTAAAAGTTCATGGCTTAATCTTGATTTGTCTTCAAAATAAGCTTCGATAACTTTTTCCAATGCATTTGTCGTCTTACCCATAGCGGAAACAACAACCAAGGTATCTTTATGCCCAACTGAATTTAATACAAGAACTAAATTTTTTACCCCAGAAGCATCTTTAACCGATGCGCCACCGAATTTAAATACTTTCATGTTTTTTAGATTTTTAGGAATGCCTCCATCTCGGCTTTATGCATTTGGACTGTGGACCAATCTTGCAATATTGTTGCACCGCTTTTTTCGTAAAATCTAATTGCTAGGGTATTCCAATCCAACACATTCCACTCAATCCGTTCTACACCACTCTCATATGCTTTCTCAATAAAGGCTTCATATAACTGTGTGCCAAAGCCCTTCCCTTTGGAGGTTTCAGTCACAATCAAATCTTCTAGGTGATAAGTGGGTCCTTTCCAGGTGGAAAAGCGTTGGTAATATAATGCCATACCAATTACCTTATTTTCAACCTCAGCAACTAAACATTGAAACAAAGGATTTTCACAAAAGCCAAATTGTTCGATATCAGAAACATTTAAGTTTACACTTTCAGGCTCTTTTTCAAATACAGCCAACTCATTAATCAGACTTAAAATGGCTGAACTGTCTTCAACCTTAGCTTGCCTTATTGTCGCTTTCATGAATTTGTATTGAGGCGTAAAAATAAGACAAGAATATTGGAATGCCACAAGTTCAATTAAATATCACGAATTAAAGAAAAATGTTAAAAATTAAATTTGAACACTCAACCAATCACTCACAGTATCAAAGAAAACTTTTGAATTTTCAGCATGTAGCCAATGTCCTGCTTGAGCTATGGTGACTTGTTCTGCATTGGGAAAATAATATTGGATCAAAGGAGTGTCCGATTCTAAAATATAATCTGATAATTCACCTTTTACAAAAAGGCACGGAAGTAAAGATTGGGCATCAGTACTTAAATTTTTTCCAATAGCATCACTCGCATCTTTTAATACCTCGATATTGATTCTTAAGCCTAATTTTCCTGGCTCAACCCAATAGAGGTTTTTCAATAAAAACATCCGAAGTCCAGGTTCAGTGACATATGAAGACAAAAAGGTATCGGCCTCTGTTCTGCTTTTTACCTTGTTAAAATCTAAGTTAGAAAGGCCTTGTAGTATTTTTTGATGATGAGGGGCGTACTGTTTAGGAGCAATATCTGCTACCACCAAGGCTTTTAAAAAATGGGGATATTTACAAGCGAAATGCATTGCTGTTTTCCCACCCATTGAGTGGCCCAAAATAAGGATATCTTGTAATTGATGAGCCTCACAGTAGTGAGCAATATCATCAGCCATAAGCTCGTAGGAAAAAGCTGTACTCCAAAAACTTCTCCCATGATTTCTTTGATCAATGAGATGAACTCTGAAACCCGAAGAAGACCAGTTTTTAGCATGAGTCTTCCAATTGTCGCTCATCCCTAAAAAACCATGCAATATCAACAGATCGTGACCAGAGTAGCCAATAATGTTGCTGTGAAGTAAATTCAAAATTTGATCCGTTCTAAATACATTGGTATGACATTTTCGAAACCTAAATACAAACTTTCACATATTAAGGCGTGCCCAATAGAGACTTCCAACAAACTTGGCATATACTTGGAAAAGTAGTTAATATTTTCAAGGCTTAAATCATGACCAGCATTGATTCCTAGGTCTAACTCCACTGCTTTTTCTGCTGCTTTAACAAAAGGTGTAATGGCCTGTTCAGGGTTTTTGGGATAGCCATTAGCATAGGATTCGGTATAGAGCTCTATTCGATCAGCTCCTACCTCCTTAGCCCCTTCAATCATTTTGATGTTGGGATCTACAAATATTGAGGTTCGAATCCCTGCACCTTTAAACTGCTCGATGATATGCTTTAAATAATCTTTATTTTTTATCGTATCCCAACCCGCATTAGATGTTAAGGTATCTACACTATCAGGGACTAAAGTAACCTGTGTCGGTTTTATTGAAAGTACTAGCTTCATAAAATCAGGCATTGGGTTTCCTTCAATATTGAATTCCGTTGTCACTACCTTTGGAATCTTTCTAGCATCTTCATAACGAATATGCCTCTGGTCTGGCCTTGGATGAATGGTAATCCCTTGTGCTCCAAATCTTTGTAGGTCTGTGGCCACCTGAAGCAAATCGGGAACGTTACCACCTCGAGCATTTCTTAGGGTAGCAACTTTATTTATATTAACGCTAAGGGCTGTCATCTTTTTTTTGTAAAAGTATTCGCTTCTGACTTAATTTAAAATAAAATATGGCCTTTTTATAGCTTTTGCTATTTTCCAGTTGCAAACAATTCCATTTATTGGAGTTTCGTACCTTTGAATTAAGTTTACGGTTATGAATATCGCTCTTTATAGTGCTTTTTTTTCTGAAGAAACACTTCAATATGCAAAAGCCACTGTGACCTATTTAAAAAGTCATGGTCATCAATTTACTTTAGTCAAGCGATTTAGAAAACATCTTGGAACTGAATCTTCCAATTACTCCTATTTTGATGAAGAAAATAAACTTGAAGCAGATGTAGATTTTCTTTTTTCAATTGGTGGAGACGGGACCATATTACGAGCTGTTACTCTTATTCAAGACTCTAAAATACCTATACTGGGCATCAATACGGGTCGATTGGGGTTCCTTACCTCCCTTCACCGTGATGCGCTCACTGAAGGTTTGGATTTATTCTTTGATAAAAAATTTACTTTTATTTCACGTTCGCTACTTCAAGTACAGACAAAAGATTCAATATCCATTTTAGAAGAAAGCGGAATTGCATTAAACGAAGTTAGCGTGAATAGAAAGAACACCACATCAATGTTGTCTATCCGTACAGAGTTAAATGGTAAACCTCTAACAACCTATTGGTCTGACGGGCTTATTATATCAACCCCAACTGGATCTACAGGTTATTCTCTAAGCAGTGGAGGCCCCATAGTTAGCCCAACAGCTCAATGCTGGATTCTCAATCCGATTGCTCCTCATAATATCAATATGCGTTCGTTAATAGTCCCGGATAATATGGAAATTAAAATCTCTGTAGAAGGAAGAAGTAAGTATCATCTGCTATCACTTGATTCTAGAATAGTAACCCTAGAAAATGGAAATGATATTTACATAAAAAAAGCCCCTTTTGCAGTACGTACTGTTCAACTTAATGGATCCGACTTCTTTAGTACGCTAAGAGAAAAACTTTTCTGGGGTCAAGACAGGCGAAACACACAATAAATACGTGGTTTTAGGGTTATAATTTAGACTATCGTTAAATCGATTACGCTTTGTAGATTAACCAACTTCATGTTTACAAAATCAATCCTTTTTTTTCTCTGTGTTTTTGCCACAAGTGGTTACAGCCAATTCCATGAGCTTGGGCTTTTTTTGGGAGGTAGTAATTACATTGGAGATATTGGAACCGATCAATATATAGATCCAAACTCACCTGCTTTAGGTCTGGTATATAAATGGAATATGACAGATCGATATTCTCTTCGAGGAGGTTTTACATTTACAAAATTAACGGAGACTGAATACAACAACAATGACTTAAACCGATTCAGAAGATCCTATAAAGCAGATAACAATATACAAGAGGCAACGGTTGGTATAGAATTTAATTTCAAAGAATTTAATCTACACGAAGCTGACTTTAACTTTACACCTTATCTTTTTTACGGACTGAGTTATTTTCGTTATGATCAATATTACATTTTACCTAACGGTCAATTCAATCCACCCACATATACCAATTACGGAAAAGATGAAAAAATCGCAATCCCCTTTATTCTCGGTGTAAAATTAAACCCTAATCCATTATTTATATTGGGATTTGAGGTCGGAGCGCGATATGCTTTAACTGACAACCTAGACGGAAGTAATCCTGAAAACCAATTTGCTAATGAATTGGATTACAAATTTGGTAATATTGCGAATAATGACTGGTATATTTTTATGGGTTTCACAATTTCATTTACCTTTGGCGATCTTCCGTGTTATTGTAAAGAATAAATGAACAAACTACCCAAACATGTCGCGATTATAATGGACGGTAATGGCCGATGGGCAAACATGCAAGGTAAAAACCGTGTTTCTGGTCATCAACAAGGCGCAAAATCTGTAAGAGAAGTAGTCGAAGAAGCTGTCAAAATGGAAATTGAGTTTCTTACTTTATATGCTTTTTCTACTGATAATTGGAGTCGCCCCGTGGAGGAGGTAAGTTTATTGATGAAATTGTTGGTGAATTCTTTAAAAAAGGAATTTAAAAGACTGATCAAAAATAACATTCGCCTTCAGTCTATAGGAAATAAGGACGAACTTCCTAATCCTGTCAAGGAGGAATTGAGTTATGTGATTGAAAAAACTAAAAATAACACTGGGATGGTCCTTACTTTGGCACTAAACTATGGAGCTAAAGATGAACTTACAGCCGCCGTAAAAGCCATCGCATTTAAAGTAAAAAATAGTATAATTTCCCCCGAAAAAGTTGACCAATCCACCATAATTGAGCATCTTTACACGCATAATTTACCCGCCGTTGATTTACTGATAAGAACCAGCGGTGAAGAACGAATAAGTAATTTTTTGCTTTGGCATATTGCCTATGCAGAATTGTATTTCACGAAGACGCTTTGGCCCGATTTCAAAAAAGAGGATTTACAAAAAGCACTTGTGGATTACGCTAAACGAGAAAGAAGATTTGGAAAAACGAGCGAACAACTCACATCATAAATTGTACTACAGTTATTTCCTTACAGGATTGTTTCTTTTACTAGGGTACTTCAACTACGCTCAAAATCAGGGTTTTGCCAAGGGAAGAACTTATGTCGTTGACTCCATAAAGGTCACTGGACTCAAGAGTTTTAACGCCCAAACAGTAATTTCTTACAGTGGACTTAGAAAGGGACAAAAAATAAGTGTTCCCGGAGAGCAGGTAAGTGAAATAATCAATAAATTATGGGGGCTTGAGCTCTTTAGCGATATCAATTTCTATGTAATTAAAGTTGATGGAGAGAAGATCGACCTTGAAATTGAAATTGAAGAACTTCCAACCTTAACCGAGGTAAAAGTAAATGGTCTTAAAAAAGGGAAGATAGAGACTATCATTAAAGACACTGAACTTTCAGCGGGGAAAAAACTATCTGAAAGTTTTTTAACTAATACCAAAAATTACATTGAAAACAAGTACAAAAAAGATGGATTCTTAAATACTAAAGTAAACCTTAATACAATTTTAGACACGGTAGGTAAAAATACCTATAAAATGGTTGTTAACGTAGACCGGGGTCCTAGGGTCAAAATTGATAAAATAAACTTCGAGGGGAATGAAATTTTTAAGTCCCCTAAATTACGCTCAAAGCTGAAAAAAACTAAACACAAGAGATCCATACGGTTTTGGAAAAAGTCAAAATATACAGAAAATGACTTCCAAGAAGATCTTGTTGGTTTAGTAAATTTTTACAAAGAAGAAGGTTATAGAGATGCTCGAATCATTTCCGACAGTTTGATCAGAGATGAAAATGATTCAAATTCTATTTCCCTTAACCTCCAAATAGAAGAAGGGAAAAAATACTATTTCGGAGACATAAATTTTATAGGAAATACTGTCTATGGTGACAATACCATCCAACAAATTCTAGGATTAGATAAAGGAGATACTTACAATGGAGTTCTTCTTAAAAAGAGAATTGCTGACACCTCTAAACCAGATGGTAATGACATCACTAATTTATATCAAAACAGCGGTTATTTATTTTCCAATATTAATGCTGTAGAAGTAAGTGCCGTAAATGATACTATCAATTTTGAAATTAGGATTACTGAAGGAAAACAAGCCAATTTTAACAAGATCTACGTAGAAGGGAATACCAAAACTAACGATCACGTTATATACAGAGAATTGAGAACTAAACCCGGTGAACTTTACAGCAAAGACAGACTGGTTAGAACTGTTCGTGAATTGGGTCAATTAGGATTTTTTGATGCAGAACAAATCAGTCCTGAATTAGAAAATGTAAATCCTAATGACGGTACTATAGACGTTAAATTTGATTTGGTTGAGTCTGGGGCAAGTCAAATTGAACTCCAGGGAGGTTACGGACAAGGAGGTTTTATTGGAACTTTAGGCCTTTCATTCAACAATTTCTCCATGCGGAATATTTTTGATGGGAAATCATACAAACCCTTACCAATGGGAGACGGTCAAACTCTTGCTTTAAGACTGCAGGCGAGTCAGTTTTATAATACTTACAGCTTTAATTTTTCTGAGCCCTGGCTAGGAGGCGAACAACCTGTTCAATTCTCAACTTCATTACAACACACCATCCAATACCGTTATGACTTTTTCACCGGACTTGCGGACAGGAGCCAATCATTCCAAATTAGTGGACTAACAGTAGGCTTAGCTAAAAGGCTTCAAGTACCTGATGATTTTTTCCAATTATCACAGGCACTCTCTTATCAGTATTACAATCTAAAAAACTATTATACCGGTCTTTTTACCTTCGGAGATGGAGAAGCTAAAAACTTAGCTTACACTATAAGTCTGCTTCGAAACAATACAAGAGTGAATCCAATATTCCCTACTGGAGGATCTACCTTTACGGTAAGTGCTAAACTCACCCCACCCTATTCACTCCTCTCAGGAAGAGACTTTTCAGACTTGGAAAATCAACCTGAGTTTCAAGATGAAAATGGAAATCCGCTTTTCGATAAAATCGACCAAGAGCGTTTTCGCTGGTTGGAGTTTTATAAAGTCAAATTTAACGGTACGTGGTACACCAGAGTATTTGATGATTTAATTCTCAAAACCCAAGCTGACTTTGGTTTTATAGGGGCTTACAACAAAGATCGTGGTAATATCCCGTTTGAACGTTTCTTTTTAGGAGGAGACGGCATGATAAGTTATGCTCTAGACGGTCGTGAAACCATTGCATTAAGAGGATACCCAAATCAATCCTTATCGGGTAATGATGGATCAGTGATATACAATAAATTCTCTTTAGAGTTGCGTTATCCTATCACGCTAAAACCCAGCGCATCAATTTATGCACTTACCTTTTTAGAGGCAGGGAATGGGTATAATAGTTTTAGAGAGTTCGATCCTTTTAACTCTAAACGCTCAGCAGGATTAGGTGTTAGAATCTTTATGCCTGCCTTCGGTTTGCTTGGGATTGATTTTGCGTATGGTTTTGACAATACAAATCCAAACTCTACTACTCCTAATGGATGGGAGACCCACTTTATTATAGGTCAACGCTTTTAACATAAATTAAGGATATATAATTATACTGTTCTATACTATCTAGTACTTTCAATCGTTATAAAAGTGATGAAATACACACTAAAAACAAGTCTTTTTTTTGTGCTTTTTGTGGCGTTTAGTTTGAAAAGCTATAGCCAGCGTGGGACACGTGTTGGATATATCGATATGGATTACATCCTTGAAAGAGTAGATGAATACAACAAGGCGAGTACCCTTTTAGACAAAAATATTGAAAACTGGAAAAAAGAAATTGAACTAAAAAAACTAGAACTTCAGCAATATCAAGACCAGCTCAATGCTGAACGAATTATTTTGACACCCGAACTCATCAACGATAGAGAACTTGAAATTGAAGACTTTGCTACTGATATTATCCGTTTGCAAGAAAAACGATTCGGTCCAAACGGCGATATGATTATTCAGCGATCTAAATTGATCCAGCCCCTCCAAGATCAAGTCATGAGTATAGTCAAGCAAGTAGCCGAAGAAAATAAATACGACTTCATTTTTGATCGATCTTCTACCGCTACCATGTTGTATTCCGCAAAAAATTACGATATTAGCGAACTGGTTGTAAAACGTATTAATCGACAGCAAAAAATACAACAAAGAAAAGAACAAATAGAAGCGATAAAATCAAAAGCTTCAAGTATAAAGAATTAATATCCAAACATTTATGAAACTCTTATCTACACTTATTCTCAGTTTGACTCTTTCTATTGCGCCTTTGACGCTAACAGCTCAGTCAAAAGTAGCACACATCAATACTCAGCAACTCATCAGTGAGATGCCTGAGGTTATTGCCGCTCAAGGTGAATTGAAGAAATTAGAAGATCAATACGCAAAAGAGATGGAAAATTCTGTCAAAGAATTTCAAACCAAAGCACAAACCTATCAGGGAGATGCACAAAATCAAACTGACTTGATCAATCAGCAAAGACAGGTTGAACTACAGGAAATGCAACAGCGCATTCAAGAGTTTAGAGAAACCGCTGCTCAAGAACTTCAAAAGCGTTCTGCAGACATGATGCGTCCTTTGTATGATAAAGCCAGAGAAGCAATAGAAAAAGTTGCTGCTGCTCAGGGATTTAATTATGTTTTAGATTCTAGCCCAGGGGGTAGTGTGATTATGGCAGCTGGAAAAGATTTAATGGCAGATGTCAAAACCGATTTAGGATTTTAAAAAAATCCATTTTTAAAATTTAAAAAACCATCTTCGGATGGCTTTTTTATTCCTCAGTTTTAAACCAAGAAGCGTATAGAAGATAATTCTTTGCTATACGCTCAATTTCATTTTTCTGAAGCTCATTGCTCAGGCTTTTAATTTTTTTAGCTGGAACACCCCCGTAAACTGATCCTGGGGGGACTGTTGTCCCTTGAGTTAAGACAGCTCCTGCGGCTATAATACTGTTAGATCCTATATTGCAGTGGTCCATTACTATACTACCCATCCCTATCAATACATTATCCTCTATCTTACAACCGTGGACTATGGCATTGTGCCCGATAGAAACATTATTTCCAATAGTGGTTGAAGATTTTTTATACGTAGCATGTATCACTGCTCCATCTTGAATATTTACATAATCACCAATAACAATGTTATTAACATCTCCTCTGACAACTGCCTGATACCATACCGAACAATGATCCCCCATTTTGATATCACCGATCAGAGTAGCGTTTTCTGCAAAAAAACAATCTTCCCCAAATACTGGAGTATTCCCCCTAACAGATTTGATCAACATCTCTTGAAATTTGAATTCTAAATTTACAAAAAAGAAAATTCCTTAATTAGAAGGAATTGTATTCTAAATTTCCCCAGGCATTGACTATTTTTGACACCAAAGTATGCTTAACCAATGAAAAAGATAAAATGAAAGGCTATCAAATAAATACACTGACAGAAAAGGGAAATCCTTGGGCAAAATTTAAATTCAATCAACCCGTTGGACCTAAGGAAGAAATTCACTATCAAAACATTGATGAAGCAAAAGGAGCTCCTTTGATTCAACAGCTGTTTTATTTACCCTTCGTAAAGTCTGTTCGATTATTTGAAAGTCAACTAGAAGTTGAACGATTTGACATATTGGAATGGGCTGAGGTTATCGAAGAGGTTCAAGAACAGCTACAACAGTATCTCAATGACGGAGGTGTAGTCATCGAAATGACATCTAATGATAAAATTCCAGTAAGTGTTTACGCTGAAAGTACTCCAAATCCAGCAGTAATGAAGTTCGTTGCTAATAAACCATTGGTAACACAAACTATTGAATTTAAAAATATTGATGAGGCCAATAATGCGCCTATGGCCCAACAGCTTTTTCACTTCCCTTTTGTAAAGGAAGTCTTTATCGATGCAAATTATGTTTCGATTACAAAATACGAAGTTGCTGAATGGGATAATATAGTTATGGAGGTTCGAGAGTTTATCCGAAAGTACATAGAAGAAGGCAAACTGATTTTAAAAGAAATCCCTCAACAACAAGAGACTACAGATGAGTCTACTGCCGAAAATTTCAGTAAAACTGAATCTCAAATTATTTCAATTTTAGATGAATACATCAAGCCAGCAGTAGCATCAGACGGAGGAAATATTCAATTTGATTCCTATAACGAAATAGACAAAACTGTTCAAGTGATATTACAAGGTGCCTGTAGTGGGTGTCCTTCCTCAACTTTTACCTTAAAGAATGGTATCGAAAATATGCTTAAAGAAATGATGCCTGGTAAAATAAAGAGTGTTGTTGCCCTCAATGGCTAAACCCCCAAGTTTTTTTTTGGTGGGGTTGTTTGAAAATCTTTAAGATAGAAAGGCTCAAAATAAGCCAATGATTCAAAAGATTGACTATTGAATTTTTCCCAAACTAAGCCAATCATATCTATAGCCTTAGGATAAAAGGTCTCTGAGGGGAAAACCGCATTGATTTCAGGGGTTAATTCCTTGAATTTTTGAGCTCCATCACCCAACACAAATGCAGTTTGATCTTTGATAAATTCTTTAAAAGAATCCTGACTTAAAATCAGCGCTGAAGTAGCTTCAACCCAGTGCTTACTCGAGTCAAAAACAGCAGTATAAACTTCCATTCGTCTGGCGTCCATCATTGGAATGATGTAGTCTGTATTTTCTTCGGTAGAAGCTTGCACAAGAATCTCTAAAGCGTTTATGGCAAGAAGAGGAATGTCCAATCCAAAGCACAGTCCTTTTGCAGCAGCAACCCCTATTCTAAGACCTGTGTAGGAACCTGGACCCTTGCTTACTGCTACCGCGTTTAAATCAGTAGTTTTAAGCTTAGCCTCCTCCAAAACTTCTGAAATAAATAAATGTAATTTTTCGCTGTGACTAAAGCTTTCGTTGAGAACAATGCGCGATGCTAATAATTTACCTTTATAGGCAAGAGCAACTGAACATTGCCTCGTGGATGTTTCAAGATGAAGTATATATGCCATCGGTTTAACTATAAAATCCCACCAGAGCTCCCACCATCTACTTTAATAACAGAACCGTTAGTCGCACTGGATAACGGACTGCAAAGATAAGCAACTGTTGAAGCAACCTCTTCTACCTTCGCAAATCTTTGCAGAAGCGAATTGAATCTTTCTTCTTTAAAAAATGACTGTTCAACCTCCTCTATAGCTTTGTTTTCTGCTTTGGCTTTATCATTTAAAAAAACTTGAGCCCCTTCTGTGAGTGTTGATCCTGGAACTACTGTGTTTACGGTTACTGCCGTTGACTTTGTTAGATGTGAAAGCCCTCGTGCTGTTGCGTGAAGGGCAGCTTTGGTAGCACTATAAGAAATCATATCTGGAGGAACTAAATAGGTACATTCACTAGAAATAAATAAAATACGACCCCAATTCTGTTTGAGCATACCAGGCATTACATGCTTTGAAAGTTCAACCCCACTCATTACATTTACCTGAAACTGGGTTTGCCAATCCTGAGCTGAAGTATCAAAAAAGGACTTTGAAGTGTAGACTCCTACATTGTTAATAAGGATATCTATTTTGGGGAGTTTTTTCAGTTGGATTTGAATCTCTTGAGCATTGAGGAAATTAAGTACAAAACCTTTTACTATTGCATTGGGTACTTCTTCTTTTAGACTTGCTATAGCTTTAGCTACCTTATCCTCACTACGGCCATTGATGTAGACGACTGATCTTTCTTTTAAAAATATTTTTGCAATTGAATAGCCAATACCTGAAGTTGACCCTGTAATTAAAACAGATTTATCTTTGAGTTTGAGATTCATTTTCTTGCTGTTAGTGCGTAAAAATACTTCTTTTTTTATGCATTTTAAACCGTCATTGGTACATGAAAATCAAAAAGAACGTATCGTCTACATCTCGAGGCCGAAATAAAATTCCAATACCTTAAGTTTAAAAATATAATCAAACTTAGCGCGGATAATGTCTGAAGCGGCAATTTGATAGCGTTGTCTTGCTTGGACATAATCAAATGAATTCAATACCCCAGCGTCAAAACGTTGCTTTGCAATTTCAAATGCTTGCTGGCGAGCGAGGAGTGTTTTTTCTGAAGCGTCGTAAAATTTATACGCTCCTTCTGCGTCGTTATAGGCTTGATTTATGGTATTTTCCAAGTCTAATTTGGTTTGTTCCAATTGGTTTTCAATCCGCTCTAAATTCAGCTTTCGTCTTTTGATATTGTTTTTTGCAGCAAGTCCATTAAAGATGGGAATGTTTAAAGAAAGGCCATAGCTCTGACCGTCGTTTTGAGTAAACTGAGTACCAAAAGGTAATGCCTTAGCTACATCTCTTTGCGGAAATTGACTTACTACTACAGCTCCATTGTCTTGAACAAAACCAATGGGAGCTTTTATAAATTCTCCAGTTTCTACAAGTCGATCTGAATATGAAATTCGTGTATTGTAATTGTAAAAGGCGGACAAAGTGGGCATTAAAGCCCCTTTAGCCAAATCAATTTCTTTTTCAGCCAGCTCTAGATTTGTAATTCCCAGTTTGATGTCATTTCTAAATGTCAATGCTTTCTCATAAATTGCTTTTGGAGTTTCACCTAAGATTTCAGAAAATGGAATATCAAATTCCTCTTGTGCAATATCAAAATTTTCATAGTCAGTAATAAGAAGTAACTGGGCCAGACTTATTCTAGAAAGGCGATAGGCATTTTCAGCTTGAATTACAGCTTGCTCCTGAGTAGCTACATTTGCTTCAATCTCGTAGATTTCAGCTGCTGTTAAAATTCCCGCATCGATACTCAATTGGGTGCGTTCCAGTTCTTGCTTTGCCAATTCGAGTTGATATCGTTGTACCTGCTCTAACTCTTTGCTAAACATCACTTGTAAATAAGCATTTGCAACAAACAGACTAATGTCGTCTTTCATATCCTCTAACTGATACTGACGTGCCAATATGTTTAAATTCGCTCGAGACAACTGATTGACATTTTGCCTACCGTTAAATAGTGTGACTCCAATATTCCCTCCAAAAGAGGAGAATTGAGTGGTAAGATTTTCAATCAAACCATTGGTAATGTTCTGACTCAAACCGTTATTCCAAATTTGTTGTGATTGGGCATTAAGTCTGGGAAGAAAATTACCTATGGCATCAGCTTTATCAATCTCTGCTGATTCTAAGTCAAGCTCAGATTGTTTGATCCTAATATTTTTATCCAAGGCAATTAGGATGCACTCTTCCAACGTATACTCCCGTATTTGGGCAGTTAATGCAAAAGTGAAAAGAAATAAAACAGTGCTTATAATTAGGCTTCTATTATTCATATTTTGAAATTGAGGTTTTTCAATGTTCATTATTCTTTGTCTTAAAGATTGAGTATTAGTCGTTATCCTCTTCTGATTCTTCGTCTCCTTTTTTGATGGGTTCTGTTTTATTCCAAACCTTGATCTTATCTTCCATTGTAATTCCTGAAAGGACTTCGACATTGACTCCATCAGAGATTCCTATCTCAACATCACGTCTTTCAAATTCTTGCTCTCCAATTAATACTTGTACATAGGGCTTTTCTGTTTCTCGATCAAATTGTAATAACGCCTCAGAAATGGCCATGATGCTATCTTTTCTCTCAAGCACTAAAGAAGCGTTTGCACTATAGCCCGCACGGATAAATATTGAATCATTTAAAAATAAATCTGCCTCGATAATAAATTGAACAGCACCTTGCTCTTCATTTCCCTTGGGAGCAATAAATTTTAATTCAGCATCCAAAGATTGATCTTCAATGGCTCCTAAATTGACTTCAAGCGGCATTCCTACGCGTAGTTTTCCTACTTCAGCTTCATCGACCTTACCCTCAAAGATCATTTTCTTCATATCGGCTATGGTTGCAATAGTAGTCCCCGCGTTAAAACTATTACTGGCAATAACCTGAAACCCTTCTTCAACAGGAATTTCCAAAATAGTACCGGGCACGGTAGCTCTAATATTAGTGTTGGCTGAAGCTGCACCTCCTGCAGAACCGGAACGAATAATCTCTAAATCAGATTCTGCATTACTCACACTTTGTAAAGCTTGGTTATACTGTAATTCTACGTTTTGGAATTGTTGTCTGGAGATAATCCCTTTTTCAAATAGATCTCGATTTCTATCAAACTCGATTTTAGCATTGTTCAGTACAATTTTTGAGTTTTGAAGTCTTCCTTTAGCGCTGTTTAAATTTTGCTCATTGGGCACAACTTTGATTTTAGCCAAGAGGTCTCCTGTTTGAACTAGATCTCCCTCCTCAACAAAAAGCCCCTCTATGATTCCTTGTATTTGGGGTTTGATCTCAACCTCATCTTCCGGTATAACCTTACCTGTTACCACGGTCTTCTTTTCAATATTAGTAATCGTGGCAGATTCGGTATCGTATTCGATCACTGACTTATTATTGGTTTTGATAAAATAAGCCGTTGCAAATAAAGCGCCTAAAATGATTGCTGAAATTCCTATGTATTTTAAAATCTTCATAATGTTGGGTATATAATAATTTTGTTATTCTTCTCTTAATGCGTCTATGGGTTTTATACTAACTGCTCTTTGAGCTGGTATCAATCCGATTAGTGTTCCTAAAAAGACCATGATAAATAAGGCTGCCAAAATAAATGGAATTGGTACTGTAGGATTAGTGTAGGGAAAATCAGTTAAATCAGCAGTTGCAGCATTGATTCCTGCTAGTGCAAAAGCTCCTAAAATAATCCCTAAAATTCCTGCGATAACTGTTAAAAAAACAGATTCAACGATGATCTGATTACGCACTTCTGAAGGAGTGGCACCTAAAGCCCTGCGAACTCCAAGCTCTTTAGTTCGCTCTTTAACGGAGATCAATAATATATTTCCGATTCCAATAACTCCTGCAATAATTGTTGCAATACCCACAATGAGTGACAAAAGGGTCATGCCTTTAGAAAACCCTACAATTTTATTAAATATTTCGCCCAAATTAAATCCACCAAAAGCGCGTTCATCTTCTGGGGATACCCTATGAATTCGTTTAAGGGTAGCTTTAATGTCTTTTTCAACCCTGACTACATCAGCATCATCGTAGGCTGCAATAGTGAACCATTGTACATTATTACCTGAATTGTAAATTTGACGATAGGTTTCAAAGGGAATAAAAATGTCTCCGTCACTTTCAAATCCTCCCCCCGGAACAAACTTGTGAACCCCTATGACTTGAAAATAAATATCATTTATACGAATGTATTGTCCAATAGGAACTTCATCCTTTTCAAATAATTCAGTTTGAGTCCGCTCTCCTATCACACATACATTTCGTTTGTATTTAATGTCTTCTTCATTGATAAAGCGACCACCTTCGTATATTTTTTTAGTTGCAATTTTAGTATAGACAGGAAAGTCACCGTAAACATTGTAATTACTTGATTTATTCTTTCTAACCACTTGAGGACTTGAACCGCCAAAAACACCTCTTGCATTTCTTGGTGCAATAAATTCAATTTCTGGCACTTGTTTTTTTAAAACTTCAATATCAGATAATTTAAGTTGTACTCTCCTACCTATTTTAAAGCCTTCATATGGAATACTTGTTCGTTGTGCCCAAATAAACATGGAGTTCATTGCAATATTTTCAAATTGACGTTCAAATCCGTTGTCCAAACCTTTTGCAGCTCCTGACAGAGCGATGTAAATAAAAATTCCCCACAAAACACCAATTACAGTGATGATTGTTCTTGTTTTATTTTTGGAGATTGATCCAAAAATTTCTTGCCAAGTGTCACGGTCAAAGAGTACTTTTAAACTATTCATCTCTTAGGGCAACTATGGGTTTTATACTCGAAGCTCTTTTTGCTGGAATATATCCTGCAATGGCTCCAAAAAGAATCAAAATAAGAGTTGCAGTAAGAGCAGTTCCTAAATCGATATATGGATCTTTGATAAAATATTCTTCTAGTTTAAGTCCAATATTTTTTAATACTGCAATTCCTAAGAATAGTCCTACATAACCAGAAATCGCAGTAATGAATACAGACTCCTGCAAAATCATCTGGATAACTGACTTTGGGGTTGCACCTAGGGCTTTTCGAATTCCAAGTTCCTTAGTGCGTTCTTTTACAACAAAAACCATGATGTTGGAAATTCCAATAATCCCAGCAATCAAAGTCCCTAAGCCAACAAAACTTACAATGAGCTGTAAGACTACAGCAAATTGCTGACTCTGTTTTAATTCATCTGTAAGATTCTGAAAATAAATTCCATTAGGATCACGTGGATCTATCGACTTTTTATCTTTAAAATATTTTTTAAGAGAGGATTCTAAAGCAATTGCTCCTGCATGACCCAACTCCTTGGGAAAGGTTACAATAAGTTGATCTACTTTATTATTGCTTTTTTCTAACAATTGACGTGTAGTGTATGAAATATAAATATAGCGTTCTTCTCTATCTCCACCGTCGTCTTGAAACACGCCTACCACTTTAAAAGCGGTAGATCCAACATTGATATACTTCCCTAGCGGATCCTCTGTTTTAAATAAATCTTTAGCAACCAATCTTCCTATTACTGCGTTCTTAGTTTTTTCATTAATATCATTTTCATTGATATACCTTCCTTTCATCAAAATGGTTTTTTCAACCAACTGATGACCGGGTGCAACGGCTCTTGTAGTGTAAGTATTGCTTTCGTTTTTATATCGTGTAAGAGCGCTTCTGCTAATTCTCGGGGTAACAAATTCGGTCAACATGGCAAAGTTTTGTCTGATGTCCTCCAAATCATCATTTTCAAATTCTATTCTACGATTTGCTTTAAACCCTTTGTAAGGCATGGATGTTTTACCTGGATAGAGAAAAATAGCATTACTTGCATCGTCTAAAAAAAACTCTTGAAACGTATTTTTAAGACCGTTCCCCAAACCAAACAGAATAATGAAAATAAAGATTCCAAGTGCGACAGTAAATCCAGACAAAAAGGTTCTTAGTTTGTTTTTGCCTATGGTTTCAAATATTTCCCTCCAACGGTCTCTATTTAACATATGAAGAAGCTAAAACTTGGTCTACTTTTTTATCTTCAATAATTACTCCGTCCTTAAGCTGAACAATCCGCTTACACATTTGGGCAATATCAGGTTCATGGGTGACCACTAAAATCGTTTTTCCCTCCTTATTGATCTTTTGAATGAGATCCATAACTTCATAAGATGTTTTAGAATCTAAAGCTCCTGTGGGCTCATCTGCTAGCAAAACTTTGGGACGTGATGCCATAGCTCTAGCTATAGCAACTCGTTGCTTTTGCCCTCCAGATAATTCACTAGGCAAATGGGTTGCCCAATCTTTGAGCCCTACTTTTTCTAAGTATTCCAAGGCCATATGCTGCCTTTCTTTCCTTGGAATCCTTTGGTAATACAAAGGAAGTGAAACATTTTCTAGTGCAGATTTATAATTAATTAAATTGAATGATTGGAAAACAAATCCTAAAAATTTATTTCGGTATTTGGCAGCTTTAGTTTCGTTTAAATCCTTGATGGGAACCTGATCAAGAATGTATTCTCCTTCATCGGCAACATCTAACATGCCTAAAATATTGAGTAGAGTAGATTTCCCAGATCCAGAGGATCCCATTATCGCTACCAATTCACCTTCTTCTATGTTAAAATTGATTCCTTTGAGTACATGCAGTGAAGATGGTCCCATTTTATATGACTTATGTAGGCTTTTGATCTGAATCATCTAGAATTTCGCTTAAAATTTCACAAAAATAACATATTTGTATTAGTTATTTTATGTTTAGACTACAAGAATTACAAAATGTTAAACTTATACCCTGATTATTTTTTTATAATTTGAAAAACTTTCCAACCCACAAGTCCTACTAGTAAGTAAGGGATCGCCATCAGGTATAAAATTCCATTATTTATTCCTTTTGCAGTTGATTGCCCTTCTTCTGATTGAAGCACCGCTCTACACATTGAGCACTGAGAATACCCAATGTCTATACTCAATAGGAAGAATATTAAAAAGAAAACAATAATCAGTTCTGGTTTACGCATAATAAGGAGAAATCATTAGATAGACAATCACACCAGTTACCGCAATATACATCCAGATAGGAAACGTGTATCGGGCAATTTTTTTATGCTCAAAAAATAAATTTGAGATAGCCCTTACATAGGTAATGAGTACCATTGGAATGATACCTATAGATAGAAAAATATGGCTGATCAATATAAAATAATATACGTATCTGATAATCCCATCTCCTCCATATGGCGTAGGGTCAGAAGTCATATGATAGGCAACATACATGACTAAAAAAATCAAGGAAAGACCAATAGAGGTCTTCATCAGTTGTTCGTGTAAGCTGATGTTTTTTTGCTTGATTGCCCAATAAGCAATCATTAGAATTATAGCGGTAATTCCATTGATCGCTGCATAAATGGGTGGCAGAAAAGTCAATGGTGCTACATCAGGTATACGGACCATAAACAACAAAGCAACTACTACTGGGATTAGAATTGAAACAATCCATATCCAAGTTTTGTATTTCTTTTCGTAATTAACAGCTTTTGCACTCATACTTTATTCTTTTAATAATTTTTCAATATCCTCTATAAGTAGATCGACTTCTTGAACCTCAACATGCTCTTGATCAATTCCCATATAATAAACTATGGGATTATCAAATTGGTCTGCACGAGAGCGGATATAACCGTCTTTGTCTATCAAAGCAAAATAACCTTGATGCTCAAAGCCTCCATCTACTCTTGGATTGACCGATGCAAAGATATTAAATCCTTGATTTGCAAGAGTGTATATTTTTTCTTTATCTCCAGTAAGGAAATGCCAATTTTGTGAAAATACATCATAGCCCTCAGCGTATTCTTTTAAAATGGAAGGGGTGTCATGTTTGGGATCTATGGTAAAAGAAGCAATTCCAAAATCATTACGAGAGCCAAATTGAGTTTCAATTTTTTTCATGTTTTTATTCATGATTGGACAGATGCTAGGACAAGAAGTAAAGAAAAACTCCGCGACATAGACCTTTCCCTTAAAATCTTCATTAGAAATGAATAAGCTGTCTTGATTGAGAAAGGTAAATTCTGGGACCCTTTTAGCCTCTCCGTTGAGGGCTATGTATTGTAATGGTTCTCCCGATTTTGATCTCCCATCCTGAACGATAGTATCATTTTTGACTCGATCAATGATTTTGGGGATGAATAATATTCCAAATATTAAAACCACTAAAAAAAGACCCACATATTTGAGTTTAGACATATCGACTACTTTTCTCTTTCTGTATTATATATTTTCAAAGCAAGGCGGTATTCAGCTAAAATAACTTTGACATCGTCAATCATCTTCTTGTTAATTTGCGCAACAGAGCGTGCATCAAATCCAAAAACAATTCCTTGATCTTCATCATCGTTTCTCCCTCTCAAATTAGCGTCTTTATCAATAATAAAAACAAAAGGGGTGCTTCCAACTTCATTGAGCTCTAACGGGGTTTTAAGAGAACTAAAATGTTTATTCATGGTTTCTTTAGAAGCTGTTACAAAGTTCCATTTTGACAAGTCTGTTCCTACACCCTCGCGTAGTGCATTTTTGAGTTGATCTACTTCTGCTGCATAAGCTTTATTGACAAGGAATACAAATTGGAAGTCTTCAAATTCATAAAAACGTTTGTAAATTTTCTCGTTGAGATTTAAAGCCTCAGCTTGTTTTTCTTCTAAGCTTCCTCCCCAATACCCTAAGATGGTAATTTTATCTTTAAACTGTATCGAATTTGTGGAGTCTAAATCACTAATTTCAGTTACTCCAGCCGTAAGAACAGGAAGTTTAGCAAAGTTGTTTTTTCCAGAAGCAAAAAAGAGATAGACGACAAGGGGAAATAAGAATAGAATTCCCAAAACAATCTTTTTATTTAAATCATTCTTTTTCATCTTTTTGAAATTTCGTGGTTTACTGAAAATGAAGTAACTACTAATATCTTCTCTTTCAAAAATTGACTTACGATTTTCGTCTTTAATGACCAAGATACACTGATTAAGTGTATCATTTATGCTCATACAATATAAAAAAGCGGCATAACACCGCTTCTATTTTTTAATTATGAAGATTAGAAGTTCCAAGACATAAAGCCTGTATCCATAACATCAAAAATATAATCCGCCTCTATGATTAAAATAAATGCCAAATAAGGAATTAATATGAGTAGTGGAAGTACAATTGAGTTTTTTAAACCACTAGTTTCGTCGCGTATGTGCATAAAATCCCAAGCAATATAATAGGCCTTCACTATGGTTAATATGATAAAAATCCAATTCAGGATTTTCATTCTTAGAAAAGGTACCATTAAAATTTCTGGCTTGATGATTCCTAATGCAACCTCAATAGTGGTCACTATAGAGAGAAAAATCAATACCCCCCAAATTTTTTGTTGATTGGATTTGAACTTTAAAAGTCCTCTGAAAATCGCAAGCTTATGTCCTTCTGCAGCCATTTTTTAAAGTTTAATTGGTTTATACTAAATAGAAAAAGGTGAATACAAATACCCATACCAAATCGACAAAGTGCCAATAGAGTCCAACTTTTTCAACCATTTCATAATGTCCTCTTCGTTCATAAGTTCCTAAGATGACATTAAAAAAGATGATGATGTTAATCACCACACCTGAAAATACGTGGAATCCGTGAAAACCTGTGATAAAGAAGAAGAAGTCAGCAAAAAGCCTGTTACCGTATTCATTATGGATTAGGTTCGCTCCTTCAACAACACCGATAGCTTCGTTGAGTTTTCCCATAGAGGCCGCTCTACTGAGTACAGTTTTTTTACCTTTTTCATTTAATTGCTGCGTACGAATAACGAGATTTTCATCAGCTATAAATCCTTTTTTCACCTCTTCTAAAGTAACTGTGGGTAAAGCTTTTTCTGAGCTGTACCAAATTCCATTATTGGATTGATGAGTTGAACGGTCTGTTTCTATTCCAATTACAAATTCTTGAATGGCAGCGCGTTTTCCTGAGGAGGTATCAACAAATTGAAGTATTTGACCACCACGAGTTTCTAGGGCGCCGTATTCTCCTTTGATAAAGTTTTTCCATTCCCATGCTTGTGAGCCGACAAAAATTGCTCCACCAATAATGGTCAACAGCATATAAAAGGTAACCTTATGTTTTTTCATATGATGTCCCGCATCAACTGCTAGTACCATAGTTACAGAGGAAAAAATTAATATAAAGGTCATCAAGGCCACATAGTACATCGGTGCGTCTATACCGTGAAGAAAAGGAAAGTGGGTAAAAACCTCGTCGGCTATTGGCCACGAATTGATGTTTTTAAATCTTGAAAAACCATAAGAGACCAAAAATCCTGTAAATGTCAGGGCATCAGATACGATGAAGAACCACATCATTATTTTTCCATAGCTGGCATTAAGAGGTCTGTTTCCTCCCCCCCATACTTCTTCATTTTCAGCAGCTGAGTTGGCTGTTACTTCCATATTATCGTATTAAATTCATTACAAATTTATTAATTTTTAACCGTAGAATGAAACGAATAAAAATAAATATAGCCATAGAATATCCAGAAAATGCCAAAAAGTGACTGCCATTTCAAAACCCAAGGTATTTCCTTTTAAATACTTGCCTCTAAAAGTTTTATATAATACATACAAAACTACGATGATACCCCCTGTTAGATGGGCTAGGTGGAGTAAAATAAGAACATACAAATAGGAAGTGGTTATTGAACTTTCTGCTCCTGTAAAATAATACCCTTGTTCAATGAATTCACCAAATCCTTGAAACTGGAAATAAATAAATGCCAGGGCCAATCCCAATGTGACTAAAAGCAATGATTGAGCTCTTTTTATTAAGGCGGTTTTGACACTCTTTAAAGCCAAGTAAAACGTTCCACTACTTAAAATTAAGAGTATCGTACTGATGGTAAAGGCAAAAGGAAGGTTAATTTGTTCTATCCAATCGGAGCGTGAACTACTTACCACATAAGCGCTGGTAAGACCAGCAAAAGTCATACTCATACTGATCATACCAAACCAAAGCATCATTTTTTTGGCTCGGTTACTTTTTACTTGTAAAGAATCGTTTGTATTCATTGTAATATAAATTTATCGAGAACGTATACCAATTGTATTCCAGTAATGTAGATAATACTTGCTCGAATTAAAAATCGCGCTGCCTTATCCGTTTTTAGATACATAAGTTGTATTCCAGCGTAGAGAAAAAACACTCCTAAAAATCCTACCAAGCAGGCTGCTGAAAGTGTTAAGTAAAGTTTTCCTGTGTATTGAAAAGCAGGTATTAAAGAAATCAATACGGTCCAGAAAGTGTAAAAAACAATCTGAAAAGCTGTAATTTGATCTGGCTTTCCTGAGGGTAGCATTTTAAATCCTGCATTTTCATATTGATCGTGCATTACCCAACCGATTGCCCAAAAATGAGGGAATTGCCAAAAAAATTGTACCATAAACAATACCCCTGGTTCAATACCAAATTCGTTAGTTGCTGCCACCCAACCCAGCATAAAAGGGATAGCACCTGGAAAAGCTCCAACAAATACAGATAAAGAGGTCTTTTGCTTTAGGGGAGTATACAAACAAGCATACAAGAAAATTGATATACTTGCAAAAAAAGCCGTTTTGATGTTGATGATGTAAAGTGCAGCAATTCCAATAAGCGTTAAGACTACACCGATTAAGAGTGCTGTATTGGGGTGGATACGCTCTCTTGGCAAAGGTCTGTTCATTGTACGTTCCATGAGTCCATCCAGATCCTTTTCGAAAACCTGATTAAAAACGTTTGAAGCTCCAACCATAGCATAGCCCCCGATTACTAGTAATAATAGTGTTGGATAGTGAACTTTATCAACTGCTAAAAAATAACCAGCAATGGATGAAATAACAACAGTAACGGATAGCCTAAACTTAGTTATTTCAGAAAAATCGGTTAAGCTCAAGCCTGTATTTGAAAGCAAGGTCATTTTATTTTGGCTCATCTCTCGGCATCTTCATTTGGCAAAGATAATTGAGAAATAGCCAACGTCCAATCTATTTTGCTTTTATTAAAAAACTATAAAACTTCAAGGAAAATCTAATCATTTACTGCAGTCTGAAGACTATAGGAATGCTAAAGGGTGCTTTGCAGGTCTATCCCCACCCCTTGCTATCCGGGAATCATTGTAGGCAATTAGGATATTATTCTTTTAGCTTTACCTTAAAGGTTTTTATCTGGTCCTCGCATTCTTACATTGGTGATATTTCCTTGTTCAGAGATAATAAAATTTACAAAAAACACGCCCTTGGAAACCCATTTCTTGGGCAATCTCGGATATAGAAAGTTCCTTCTAATCTGCCTGTTCATTTACTCTTGAAAACAATTTCTCAATTGGTTTTTATCTACATTTTCACAACCCGGAGAAACAGGTAAATCTTTAATAACTGCAAAAGGAATATTGATCATTTCTTCTTCTTCAATTGTAACGTCTTCTAATTCAATAATTTCATCATGATCCGTTTCTGTTGATTAAATAATAGTTTCTTCAGATTCTTCTTTATATTATTCAACTAGAATTGATTCATAGTCACATTGATTTTTTCATAGGTTTTTAACTTAATTTGCCTCCAAGAGATAAAAAGCATTAGGTAAAGGACATTTATAAAATAAAGTCCTAAATTTTTACTCAGATCAACTCTGGTATTTTTTATTTCCATGGAGATAGAAATTACTTTAATACAACAAAAATAATGTCGCCTAAATATTTAGAAATAAAAAAACCCACAAAAATGGTGGGTTTTAAATTTTTTAAAATCGTCTGCTATTGTAGCCTAAAAGTAATTGGAATACTAAAAGGAACACGAACCGCACGACCTCTTTGTTTTCCGGGGATCATACTTGGCAACTTGGAGATAATGCGTTGCGCCTCTTTTTCCAAGTTTTTGTCTGGACCTCGCATTCGAATATTCGAAATACTCCCGTCTTTAGAAATGATAAAGTTTACATAGACACGTCCTTGGATTCCCATTTCTTGAGCAATTTCAGGATATCTAAAGTTTCTACGGATGTGTTTGTTCATTTGCTCCTGAAAACATTTTCTGCGTTCAGACTTAGCCACTTTTTCACAACCAGGAAAGATTGGCACGTCTTCAATCACAGCAAAAGGTACATCTACATCATCGAATTCTTCCTCTATTTCAACTTCTTCAACCTCGATAATTTCATCTTCATTGGTTTCAGTAGATTCAATTACTGTTTCCTCAACTTCTTCTTCATCTTCTACCACTTCAATCACTTCTGGAGCTGGTGGTGGAGGTGGTGGAGGTGGAGGTGGAGTCTTTAATTGCTCTGTGATTGGAATTTCTTCATCGTCTTCATCCTCAACGTTTAATGCTTCGTAGGCATATACTTTTTCATAAGTTCTCCACTCTATAGCCTGCCATGAAATCAATAAAATCAAAGATAAGCCGATAACAAAATAAAGACTGCTATTTTTGCTTAAATCTGCTTTTTCACTTTTTTTGGGTTGCATAATAAACCAATATTTAGATAGCTAAAATAAAAATAAAACTAAAACAAACAACTTATTCTTTAATAGAATAATATAAAACTCCTTTGATAATGAGCCATGAGACAAGCCCACCTAGTAAATTAGCTTTAAGATCTTGCCAGTCAAAATAGCGCTGAAATAATGGAACCAATTGTAAGGTCTCCAAAAAGGCACCAAGGACAATAGCATAGACCAAAGATTTAGTCATTGGATTAGTCAAAGTGTATAACGCGAAAAAATACAATAAAGTCAAGCCAGAATAGCAAATGAAATGAAGAATAAGATCGCCTCTAAACCATAAGAAACTCCATGGATCAATTTCCGGTGAGGGAGGCTTTAAACTAAAATATACAACTACTAGGGTTGCAAAAATGGCAAGTGATTTGAAAAATCGATCAGCCTGTAACCAGCGATGTATAGGCTTCTGCATCAAGAAGATTTTGAATCTCAGCTGTATCACAGAGTTTAATTTTTATCATCCACCCAGAACCATAAGCGTCTTCATTTATGGTTTCAGGGGTATCTTCCAAGTCTTTGTTAAAGGCAATAATTGTTCCAGAAAGGGGCATAAAAAGATCAGAAACAGTTTTTACTGCTTCTACTGTACCAAAAATAGACTCAGCCTCTAATTTTTCATCCAATGTTTCTACTTCAACATAAACAATATCGCCAAGTTCTCCTTGGGCAAAATCAGTAATTCCAATAGTTGCTTCATCGCCTTCAATCCTAACCCATTCGTGGTCTTTGGTGTATTTTAAATCTTCTGGTACATTCATTTTAGTCGTCTTAATACACAAATGTAAAAGAAATCTGGAATTACTAATGACTTTAGTTTCCAAAGTTATAACGAACTGTAAAACCAGAACGAATACTCGTCTGAGGGAAAGCAGTTGAGATAGCAAACTCAGAGAAATTATGATCGTAGAAAAACAGGGCGGTAAGGTTTCTGGATAGGGCATAATCCGCGTTAATTTTAATAGCGAGGATACGTTGTCCTGCGGTAACTTGATTGTTATCGTACTCTAAGTTCCTCAATACAGTTACATTATCTCTGTACGAAATGTCTGCCCTGATATTCAAATCGCCCTTGAGTATCACTCTCCTTCCTCCAAAATTAGTCCTGAATCGAATATCTTTGACCCGATATCCTAAACCAGCAACATATTCGTCACCACTTGATTCAGTTATCAAATTATTGTCTAAACTCAAGGAAATTGCACGCTCTTTCCTCAATTCAGCAAGCAACTTTAAGGAGTTATTCATCTCCACATCCAAGCGTAGTAGCGGATTGAATTGTTCTACTAGATTGACGTTTGAGTATAATCGTTCGGTAATCACATTCCCCAATTTATCTATTCTATTAGGCTGATTTGGATCAAATTCAAAGTTGGATTGGAAATTTGTTACGGTGTAGCTGGCCCGATAAGCATGATTGATCGATAAACGAGAAAATATTTTTGAAAGGGATTTGATATCGGTGAGTCCAGTAAACTTTAGATTCCAATTGGGTAAGGGTGCACCACGCACTGGGCTAAGATTAATTTTATCTGGACTTTGGCCCGTGTATGCTGAGAGAAAAGAATTGAGTAAAACCTCTTGTTGACTCTTGCCATAGCCTAAGGGATAACCCTCATCGTTGACTCCCATTCCATCAAAAGGGCTGTTTAGTGCTAGGCGCTCAGCAATTTTAAGACGGCTGGATCTAAAGTTTTCAAAATTACTACTTATCGAACCCCTAGATGGATTAAATGCTGTCCTAAGCAGAATAGTTGACATCCCAAAGTTTCCAAAGACATTTGAGTTCCTGGGTACATAACTTTGATCCTCAACTCTAAAATTCTCCAATCGGTTTTCCATATAATCACGATCAGCATTAAAATCAATTATCAATCCTTTCATGGGAATCAACTGTGCACTTGCTTTAAATTTACTTGAATGCATTTGTGAAAAGGACTGGTTAAAGTTTGGAAAACCAGTTAACCATCCTTGTCTGGCTGCTTCATAGCGAATGTCGGCTTGGCTACCCAAGGTATATCCTAAAGTTGGCTGTAATCCACCTGCAAAACCTACAGATGGCAAATAACCTGGAAGCACAGAACCGTTGTTTTCACTGTAACTTGCTTGCACCCTTTTAACTAAGGTCATTAAATCAACCAATTTGGTCAATCCAACTTTTAACAAGGAGTTTTTCTTCTTAGAAAGGCTGTCATTTGTCTCTCTGGTAGCTTGAACCCTCCTGTTAAATGAGTTAATAAAATTGGATTTTAATCCCAGTGCTGAATATAGTTTTGAAAAAGAAAATGCTGTTGTAAGCGTTTTGGTATTATTATTTTGAACGGTATTGACAATACCCAATGGTATTCCATCGTCGTTAACTACCTTAGACAAGGCTTCAGAACCTCTTTGCCAGTTAAAATTACCAGTATAATTATAAGTTGCATCCACAAAACTCAAAAAGGGAATGTATTGAAAAGGCAGTTTGTAATTCAATGAAAAAGTTTGAATATGGTTGTTGGGTTCGCCAGTATTTAATATGCCTTGCCAAAGTGTATTTTTATCCTGCTGAAATGGATTCATTATTCCTGCCTCTGATAAACCGTTGTTACGTATGATGCTACTTGTTGCAGCAATGAAGTTAAGACGAAGAGACTTAGAAAAATTATGATTTAATGCATAATTGTAATCAAATAAAAAATTTCGCTGCTGTAAATTAGGCAAACTCCGTTGTAAAGAAGCATCTACCCCTTCGAGATAAACTTGCCTAAATTTTTGATTATTCAATATCCTATTCACATTGACTGAAGCCTCTATAGAACTGGGTAATAAATTAAAATTAAGCTGCTGAAGCCATTGGAGGTATTTTTTTCGATCAAAAGACTTTACTTTTTTAAAGGGTTCAATGGGTTTAGATAAAAAAGCGTGACCGTAATTTGTACCCAATAATAAATTAAACTCTTCCTGCTTTTCAATTTCGTAATCCCGATGAATGGTTTCATTGTAAGCGTAGGAAAAATCAAAATTTTCAGGACTGTAAAATCGACGCTTACCCCCTCCACTTCTTTTTTTATGAACTCCTATCAGACTGACACTTTTTCTTTTGGTGTAGTCAATGGATTGATTTCGTATAGAGTCTCGTTGAGATTGACGCTCAGCAGTGTCTAGGCGATCTTCTAATTTAATATCCTGATAAAAAGGATCATACTCAGGTGTAATAAGCGTTTCACCAGTGGCAAAATTCAATGGAATCTGCAGTCCCCATTCTTGAGGAGCCAATTGCCCCACATTAACATTTGAAATAATGTCATATTGGAGTAGCTCTTCCCTAGTGCGTTCATTAGGAGTCATGTCAATACTTCCAAAGCCAATACTGGAATAGCGTCCGGTTGCAGAGAACGTTGCAAAATTTGCAATATTACCATCTAAAGCACCTACAGCAGCCCACCCATCTTGACTGTCAATACCCGAAATTCTCAACTCATTAAACCATACTTCACCACACAAGGCATCCCCTAGTTTGGTTGAAGGGTTTTTAACTCCAATCATCAAGGTTTTAATATTCCCCAAAGAAGGGTTACCGCGAATCGCAAACTTGTATTTCTTTTGTCCTGGGAGTTTGCTAATAGATGAAAATTCCTGTATAAAATTCAACTCTTCATCAAAGTATAGTGTTTCACCCAATCCCAATTGTTGAAGTGCTTTAGCTTTAAGTTTAGCCAATAGATCAATAGAAACTTCTATGGAGTTGGATTCCGGATTCCAAACCTCTTCAGCACTGTATCGGTTGGAAGTATTTTCACTATATGCTGTAGGCTTAAGAGGAATTTCAATCTGGTAATAATTGTCTTGATAATCGGTTCCTAATCGAATAAATGCAACTAAACGTTTGTCAAATTCATCTTCTGAACCCTCACCTGGTAGAGCTTCTTGTCCAGGAAGTGATTCCGCATGCAAAAACATTCTCAACTTGCTATACTGTCGCATGTCTAAATCCAACCCTTTAAATATGCCACGAGAATCTGAGGGCTGTAGATCGCATACTCTAAATGAAAGGGATTGCTCGTTTTGACGTATTATGGTATTGTTGTTGTTGATCTGCTCTCTTTGAATTTCAGGAGGGAGCACATAATTAATTGGAATTCTGTTTTCATTTTCCAATATATTGACCGTACTGATGTCCACCGTGGTATTATTATTTGCCAAAACTTCATCATTAAGGGGCTTATTGTATCTTCTCCAATCTCCTCGTACTAAATCTAATGTGCCGAAACGAAACACAACTTTTTCTTCAAAACCGGTCAATAGCATTCGCATAAAGCGGATGGAGCGTAAATCATCTATGGCATTTACTTTATCGAAGAACGGATCAAAAGAAGTATTTTCATAATAGCTTTTTTGAATGGGTACTTTAAACTGGATCCAGCGGGTGGTATACTCATCCCCATTGGGTGTATTGACTTTAATACTTTCCCTAACGTCTGTTACAAAAGGGTGATTGCCTACCTGCATATTTCTAGCTATTGGAACTCTATATTCAAAATAACTATCGATTGTGTTCATGCTTTGATCCCTGTTGATATCTTCTGTGTCTGGCTCGGTTGTATTTCCTCTATCGGTATCGTTAAACGCGACGGGCGTATTATTTTCAAAACCATTATATCGCTTGTATCGATCTAAAATTCCTCCATCAGCTTGAAGAAAATACTCGTAATTATCTCCAGCAGGATCATTAGCTGGTCCATTAGTAAAAATTGCTCTTTCTTCTTCATCAGATAGGCCATCTAAACCAACATCTTGTAAGATACGATCCTCTTCTATAGCATTAAATGCATAAACTAATGATTGATTTGCTGGAACTTTACCCCAAGGGGTCTCATAAGTTGGAGTTTGTTCACTTGTACTTGGAAGCCCATTTTCAAATTGCTTTCTTCCATCACGGAGAATATCCTCTGAAATATTTCCCAAATGAAAAACCAACTCTCCTAAATCATCAGAAGCTGCCTCATTTTCTGAAAAAGTGTCCAATAACCAGAATTCAATAAACTCTACATTGGATTGTTCAAAATTTGTTGCATTCAACGAACGACTGATTCCTGCCCATTTATCTTTTATATTAGAGGCATATGTGCTGTTCGGAGCATTGTTATAGGGTCCTCTTTCATTAGGATAATATGCTAAATCAAAGGTGGGTAGTGTTCTTGGTGTTCCTTGAACTAAATCTTGTTCGGGAAACAATTCATCTATGAAAATTCGTCTTGTTTCATTAGAGGAGATATCGTCATTATTTATACCGTTTGGTTGTCTAGAATAGAAAACCTGATCTATTGAATACCATGCTAATTTTGACCTTCCGTATCCGCTTTCAAGTCCTTCTGCATTTGCCCCAGGCACACCATTTATTGGTACACTAGAAAGGTTCCAAGCTGTAAAACCTTTGATGTCGATATTAGTCTGTGCGCCCTCAAAGTCATCAATATAGACATTGGTTTCTCCATTTAATTGGGTGTTTCTTGGGTCATTCGCTACAAGATTAGCCACCTCTCCTCTAAATGATAGTTGAGAAGGTGTATTGGTTTTTATGGTTGGCCATTTATTTACGATTCGAGTCAAAAATGGAATTTCAGTAGAGAAATTAGTGTTGAGACCCATCATGGTATTATTGACAGGTTCTGTTCCATAATTTGCTTTTTGGGTAAGCGGATTTTCACTGAGATTAATTAAGGTCCCTCCTACATTAATTTTATCCGAAACACTATGATTGATATTAAATCCAGAGAAACGCTTATTTTGCTGATTGAAAAAAGAATTGTTTTCCACAGATATATCAATGGGGATGTTGGAGGCTTTTAGTCCCTCATCCAAAATTTTTACCCGACCGATTTCATAATTGACTATATAATCTAATCCTTCTCTCAAAACTCTTCCCCCTGCAGTAACTCGAACCGAGCCTCTGGGAACATTAAATGCCCCAATATTAATTCCATCTCCCCCTTCTGATTTGTAACGACCTTTAAGTTGAAATTTATTTTTCTCTGAAAACTCTAGTGCAGCGGCCTTGGTCAAACTGTATATTTCTCTAAAAACGTATCGCTTTTGGTTTTTGTTGTAGGAGTTTTCTTCTGTATAATTTTCTTTTTCGGATTCTGGATTATCTAATAATTGAAATAAGAATTCTCCAAAAGGCTCTACTTTAGGGAATATTATTCTACCGTATCTGGGGTCAATGGTTATTCCAGGGATATAATCAAAAAAACCGTCCCCATTAGGGACCAAGTCTTGGTAGGCATTCAGTCGATCTAAATCCATGGTATTTAACAATACTTCCTGGTCTAAGTATTCAGGCCAAATAGAGGCATCAACTGGAGTCATGTAATTGATTGGGGAGGGGTCAGTATATAAAATACTCAATCTGAAATCTTCTTCTGATAATTGAAAGGCTCCTGTATTATAAATATTTTTCATCATCAAATCCCATACCGGTTGACGTACGTCTGTCACACTACTCTTCAACATTTTGACAATTAAATTATTTGTTTGTACCACTTCTTGTTGGGGGTTTTGCTGACCGCTATTTCCCTGGATCAGAGATGTTCCCGGTATATCTCCATTTGCAAATTCTCCTACTTGATAAATTCTGCCTTGGAAACTGTATTGATAGGCGATTCCCAAAATCTCATCATTACTAAGCCTTTGATTTAAAGAGATATATCCTAGCTGAGGATGAAAGGAAAATTCCTGTTCATTTAATTTTCTCGCACTTTCGAGTATAGTATAATCATAACCTTCACTAACTCGAGTTGGACCAAATCCATTTTTTACAGTAGCAATATCCCGTATATCATTGGTCAAAATACCATCAAAGCCTATCTCATCAGGATCAAGTCTATTGACTTCATTTGTAGGAGGATAGTTTGGGTCACTTACACTTATAAAATTTGAAACTCTATCGTCTAGAGTAGTTCGCTCTGGGTTAGCTTCTCCTAAATCTTGAAGGGCAACGATATTCCGTACATTTTGAGTTTGATACCCCCTATTGGTTACCCAAACTTCAATCCGTGTGATCTGAACAGGCGAATTGATGTACGGATAGGTTTCTAAAAATTTGTCGTAATTATCCCTAAAATATTGACTGATAAAATAGTGCCTATCCTCCTCATAATCTGAAGCGTACAAATCAAATTCTTGCAATTTCCCTCCACCCTGTGTAGTGATATTTTGTGATTGAGATCGCTGTTCAGAAAAAACTCCCGAAATTGTAGTATTTCCAAATTTTAAGTCTGCACGGACTCCAAACAGACTTTGCGCTCCTTGAATCAAATTACTATTAATGGGCATACTGATATTTCCAATGTCAATATTTTGAAGAATCGCATCCTCAGTCACCTTCCCGTTGAGATATTCAGAAACTCGATTTCCAGCAGCTAGTGGGTTTGTCGCCAATTGATTCGCAGTTTGTTGTAAACTTTTAATTTTTTGACGTGCCTGATTTAGAGTATTTTTTCCCTCATTAATCAGCCCTTTAACCTCATCTACTTTCTGCTGAACATCTCCAATTTTATTTTGTACATCATCAAATGCAGAACCCAATCTTCCAGGAAGCATACCTGGAATCACATCTTGAAGCTCAGACAATTGCGGAGGATTGAATTGTATTTTAACAAGGTTTTGGAAATCAAAGGTAGATTCAGTATCGTAATTGGCTGTTATCTGCAGGCGTTCTCCTATTCTCCCCAACAAACTCAAACTAATTCTCTGATCAAATTCAAAGCCTGGAGATCTGCGATTGATGACAGAGGCAATAGGATTGTCATTCCTCTGGTACCTGTACCCCAAATCAATTCCTATGGAGCCTTGAGGGGATATATCTATGGCATTACTCCCAAAAATAGACTCAAAAAACTTGTTGTTTATATACAATTCGGGAAGTAAGTTTTTTTGAGTCTCTTCCACATTAGCTCCTCTACCACTTAATGCTTGAACTTTTTCTTGGAAATAGTTTTGCATCTTCTCCTTAAGCACCAAACCTTCGTATTCCTTGACCGTTAAAACTAAAGGAACACTAATGGGATATCCTCCGATTTCTTGAGAAAAGATATATCGGTCTGTAGTAGGATCGTAGTTATACTGACTCTTGACACTGTTCGGGTTAGGGAGTTCAATAGTTCCTAAATCTGCACTGTCTTGTGCCATAACAAGCCCACAACTAAAAATCATCCATACAAGAAGGTGGATGAAGACCTGATATGATTTTAAAACTACTTTATGAGTCTTTTCAAACAAATGGTTTTACAATTTATTCAAAGCCGCTTTAATAAGCGCTTCCACTGTAATATCTGGAATGCTTTGAATCACGTTATCTATTACTTTCTCAGACTGCTTTCTTGAATAACCAAGAACCTCTAAAGCTGATAACGCTTCTTCTTTAATTGTATTGTTTGGAAATGCTTGAATTTGTTCACCTTCAAAGAGGTTTAACATTTTGTCTTTTAATTCGATTAATACCCTTTGAGCTGTTTTTAAACCAATTCCTTTTATGGATTTTATGGTAGCTAAATCTTCTGAAACTATAGCACGTTGAATTTGTTGAGGCTCAAGAGAGGAGAGCATGGTTCGAGCCGTGCTTGCTCCTATGCCTGAGACTGAAATCAACTGCTGAAAAACGGCCCTTTCAATAGTGGTGAAAAAACCAAATAAGGTATGGGAATCCTCTTTAACTTGAAGGTGGGTAAATAGCTTAATGTTTTCGTCACTACTCAATTGAGAGTAGGTGTGAAGTGAAATATGGACCAAATAGCCTACCCCATTGCAATCGATGACTACTTCAGTTGGAGATTTTTCTACTAAACGACCGATAAGCTGTGTAATCATTTTTCTATTTGTTTTTGGATTGGGCGTCTATAACTGCTATGGCAGACATATTGACAATTTCTTCAACAGAAGCACCCAGTTGCAATACGTGAATGGGTTCACTCAACCCCATTAGTATGGGGCCTATGGAAAGGGCTTCTTTCAACTCTTTCATCAGTTTATAGGTGATATTAGCAGCATCAAGATTGGGGAAAACTAAAACATTTACCTTCATTTTACTCAAACTAGAAAAAGGAAAACCTTTTTGAAGCATTTCCTTATTTAAGGCAAAATCAGACTGGACTGGACCGTCTACCATCAATTCTGGATTGCTTCTATGCAACATAGATACTGCCTGACTTACTTTTTTAGCTTGAGGGAAACGGGAAGATCCAAAATTTGAAAAAGACAATAAAGCGATGACCGGTTCTAAACCGAAAAGTTTAGAAGTATTTGCTGTCATTTGAGCGATTTTTGCCAGCTCTTTTGCAGTAGGATCAACATTGATTGTAGTATCAGAAAGTAAAAGAGGTCCTGATTTAGTCAACATCAAGTTGGTCGCAGCAACTCTTGAGACTCCTTTCGCCTTTGAAATGGTTTCTAAGATTGGTTTAACTACAGAACGATAATTTCTTGAATAACCTGAGATCATGGCATCTGCATCTCCGTTTTTAATCATCATTGAGGCGTAGTAATTACGTTCACGCATTAACCTTTGAGAGTCGTAGAGGGTATACCCATTTCTTCTTTGATCTTTCCAAAAAAGATCAGCATAAACATTTCTTTGGGCTTTATAAGTTTCTTCTTTTGGATCAATAATTTCAACTTCATTGTCAAAATCTATAGCAACTCTAAGGTCGTCAATGGTTGTTCTATTTCCCAATAAAATTGGAATTGCAATTCCTTCTTCATACACAATTTGAGCTGCCTTTAAAACGTCCATTTGATCTGCCTCTGCAAATACCAATCGCTTAGGAGCTGCCTTTGCACGATCGTGGAGAAGTCGAACCATTTTTTGACTGTTTCCAAGTCGGCCTGAAAGTTCTTCGGTATAACGCTCCCAATCTTCAATTGGTTCTGTTGCAACTCCTGATTCTATAGCAGCTTTTGCTACAGCAACAGGTATAGTTGAAATCAACCGGGGATCAAAAGGTTTTGGAATTATGTATTCTCTCCCAAATGTTAATCTTGTTTGGTCGTAAACAAGGTTGACCTTTTCAGGCACCGATTCTTTTGCTAAATCTGCAAGCGATTTTACAGCTGCCATTTTCATAGCTTCGTTAATAGTTGTTGCTCTCACATCTAATGCCCCTCTAAAAATAAAAGGAAAACCCAGGACATTATTTACCTGATTGGGATGATCTGAGCGTCCTGTAGCCATAATCACATCGTCTCTGGTTTTGCAAGCTAAACTGTATTCTATTTCAGGATTGGGATTGGCCATCGCAAAGACAATTGGATTTTTTGCCATCGATAAAAGCATTTCTTGGCTAAGTATATCCGCAAGTGATAGTCCAATAAATACATCTGCCCCTTTGATTGATTCATCTAAAGTATTGATATCCAGTATTGTAGCAAACTCCTCTTTTTCTGGACTGAGGGAATCACGATCTTTTCGAATTACCCCTTTGCTATCCAGCATCACTATGTTTTTAATATTTGCTCCAAAGGCTCGGTATAATTTTGTACAGGAAATTGCAGCTGCCCCAGCACCAGAGACCACAATTTTTACATCCTCAATTTTTTTATCAGCCAACTCGAGTGCATTTAACAAAGCTGCTGCCGAAATGATTGCGGTCCCGTGCTGATCGTCATGCATAACGGGAATGTCTAATTCTTCCTTCAACCTGCGCTCTATTTCAAAAGCCTCCGGAGATTTGATGTCCTCTAAATTGATTCCGCCAAAAGTCGGAGCTATGGCTTTAACCGCTTCGATAAATTTATCAGGATCTTTGGCGTCTACTTCTATATCAAATACATCAATATCAGCAAATATTTTAAAAAGTAGTGCTTTCCCTTCCATTACAGGCTTGGATGCTTCAGGACCAATATTACCTAAACCAAGAACTGCAGTTCCATTAGAAATTACTGCTACTAAATTTCCCTTGTTGGTATATTTATAAAGATTTGATATGTCCTCCTCTATTTCCTTACAAGGTATGGCAACCCCAGGTGAGTAGGCCAGTGCCAAATCTCTTTGAGTATCATAGCTTTTAGTCGGTACAACCTTAGTTTTCCCAGGTCTTGGCTTCGCATGATATACTAAAGCTGCTCTCCTTTGTCGTTCACTACTCATAAAAATATTTACCTAATACAAAGAAATGGTTTTTTTCTGAATCACTCTTGGGTTTTATCCTTGGGTTGACTGACAAAAAGTGAAAAGATTCCTCCAATAATCAGAAAAGCTCCTGCCAGTCTTATGATATTGATTGGGTTTTGCCCTAGCAAATCATAAACAAAGTACTGTACAGTAAAAATCTGGATGATCATTGGAATAACAATAAACATGTTAAAGATCCCCATATACACCCCAGTTTTTCCTTTTGGTATGGAGAAAGCAAGCATTTCATAGGGCATTGCCATCATCGACGCCCAAGTGATTCCCAATCCAAAAGAAAACAAATAGATCTGTGACACCACTATTCCACTGCCAATGGGTATGGTAAACAACACTTTTGTATCATTCAGCATAGGCATGCAAAGTAAAGCTATCCCTCCTATTGCAAGGCTGATAAAATGAAGTCTTTTTGCACCCAATTTTCTGGCTATTGGAATTAATGCAAAAGCAATAACAAAACAAATAATATTATATGTCCCATTTAAATTACCCGTCAACAATTGAGCCTGATTAAAATATACGGTACTCTGGTCCAATGTATCGTATAAAGAAAGAGATAAAGCGGAAGTAAGATATTGCCAATAGCAAAACATGGCATACCAAGGAAAAAACATTACGGGTATAAGTTGCTTCATCGGCAGAGGCATCACTTTAAAAGCCTCGGTAATGTCTTCGAGCGTTCTAGATACTAAATTCCTTTCTTCTTTTAACTTTTTAATTTCTTCCAACTCTTTTGGACTTGGTGGATATTCAGAAGTGGTAAATACCGAAATCAATATGGTAATGATAGATGCTGCTGCACCGATACCAAATGCCCAATAGGTAGATACTGGAATACCATTATCCATCTTATCGGAAAGAGCCAATATACCTAAGGAAACTAAAATTGCTGGGGTAAAATTAGCTAAAGTCGTTCCTAAGCCAGTAAAAAAACTTTGTACTAAAAACCCAAAAGAATATTGCTTTTCCGGGAGCTTATCCGAAATAAATGCTCGATAGGGCTCTAAGGCTATATTATTCGCCGCATCTAAAATCCATAACAACCCTGCTGCCATCCAAATTGAACTCGAATAGGGCATGATAACCAAACTGATACTAGCTATTATCGCCCCAATTAGAAAAAAGGGCTTTCTACGGCCAAATTTCGGAGACCAGGTCCCGTCACTAATGGCACCAATAATCGGTTGCACAATAAGTCCTGTCACAGGTCCAGCAAGCCACAATAAAGGTAATTCTGCTTCTTCAGCCCCTAAATATTTATAAATGGCGCTCATATTACTCTGTTGTAAACCGAAACTGAATTGGACTCCAAAAAACCCAAAATTCATCGTTAAGATTTGCCAAAAATTCAGCCGCTTTTTCTCCATAAATTTAGTTTGTTGAAGCCGTGGAGGGCCTCATTGTCTGCAAACGATCAACCACATAGCTTCCAACTGCATGACCTTGATTTACTCCCTCCTCTATTGCCATCATATAATGGATACCTCCATAGAGTCTAGAAATTGCTGCTTCCTCTGAAGCATGAAAAAATGAATTGTATTTACGTTCGGGTAGTCCATAGAGTAATTCTGTTGTATCGGTAAACGCAAAGTTATCGCCGTATAAATCTGTTAATGTAACTGCCGCTGCTCTTGAAATTACGGAATGACCACTGGTGTATTCAGGAAAAGGAGGTGTTTGCAGAAGCGGTAACCATTCCTCATCGTAATATTGATTAATCAAGGTTTCAGGTCGAACAATCAAAGTATCCCACTTTTCATCCCAACAACTGATAAATCCGTCAAACAAAGCAATTGAAACATTGGCATAGGCATTAACAGTTTCATCAAAAGTACTTTTTGCTTGCCTTGTTGCTATGGCTGTAATTCCTATCCAATGTCCACCAGGGGTAATTTTTTTTGTAGCAAACATCGCATGACCCCTGTGGTGGGTAACATAGGGATTGCAATCCCAAAATTTAGCGATCTCTACTTGTTCTTCATTCAATTGGTTGGTTACCTCAAATACTTCCATCAATTGCTTTTGAAAAAGGCTCCCTTTTGTCAAATTAAAAGGTAAAGGATCTTTTGGCGCAAATTGGTTTGATGAATCAATTACCATCGTTCTGATTTCTTTCCAATGGGGTTCGATACCATCCATATAATCAGGCGGGGTAGGTTTCCAATAACGATCCTCCTCTTTAATGGTATATTTTGGAAAGGTTCTGGTTTGATTGTACATATCTTTTGATGCCCATTCTAAAATAAAAGCAGCGACTTCATCAGCATAAATTTTTGATGCCTTCACAACGCGACTTGGAACATCAAATTCATCTAACTTTTCCTTAAACCCCTCCTGAAATTTATCCATTTTATCTTCTGAAAATATCAACGCCTTTCCCACAGTGTTGAATGCAAATAATGAGGCCAAGTGATGGTTGACATAATCATTACTAGCTCCTGGAATTGTCATCAGTTCTTTGACCTGACCTACTAAGGAATTGTATTTATCTGGATACCCCAATGCCATGATCTCATAGGCGGCAACAATCGGGTAGAGATATACTCGTGAGGCAACTGGTGGTGAAAAAATGTCATATACTACGATGTCCGTCAAGTTTTGCATGGCATTTCGAAAAAGCTCAGGGTCTTGAACCTTTTTCAAATAAACTGTGTTTTTTTCGCTTGAGCAGCAAAAAAGCAATAGTATTAAAATCGCATAAAAGATCGTTCTCATTTTCATATTCATTTCTATCCGCTTTTGGTTCAATAAGGGGTTTATAATAATCTCATTTTAACCTTCTCCTACTTTCACATTTTGAGAAACTAAGACAAAAGTAGTATTTTTAGATGAATGAATGATCTGGAAAAACTAAGCGTGTATTAGAAACCAAAAAAGCTACTTAACTTTCAGCTAAATGACTACCTCATGGGAAAATAGTATTCCAACTTTTTATCAACGATAAATAAAAAAGTCATGAGAAGAATCATTCCAAGAGAATCTAATACTCTTAGGATATAAACTTAATATTCCTTTTCAAACCATCAAATTTTGTTCTTTTTACAGCACTGTTTTTAAATACCTTGTCAAAAACTGAAGTCGTCATTTCTTGCCACTCACTATTAGTTAGGTTGAGTAATTCCTCGTGAGGCTCAAAAGCAGGTTCGTTATGTGGCTTTGCAAATCGGTTCCATGGGCATACCGTTTGACAAACATCACAGCCAAAAATCCAATTGTCCATTTGCCCTTTAAACTCAGTGGGAATATTTTCTTTAAGTTCAATGGTCAAATAGGATATACATTTGCTCCCGTCAATTTGATAGGGCTGAAGTAAAGCGTCTGTAGGACAAGCGTCAATACAAGCATTACAACTTCCACAGTGATCTGTGATGGGTGCGTCATAGTCTAATTCTAAATCAATGATCAATTCTGCAATAAAGAAAAAGGAACCCACTTTTTTTGAAATCAGATTGGTGTTTTTTCCAAGCCAGCCCAAACCACTTTTTGCAGCCCAAGCTTTATCCATTACAGGAGCTGAATCCACAAAAATACGTCCATTGACTTCACCTATTTCTCGGTGAATAATTTGCATCAATTCTTTCAGCTTTTCTTTAATCACAAAATGGTAGTCCGTACCATATGCATATCTCGAAATTTTGGGAGCTTTGGTATCAGTTTGTTTTTTATTGGTATGATAATTCAACAAAAGAGAGACCACGCTTTTAGCGCCAGGAACAAGTAACCTTGGATCCAATCTTTTATCAAAATGCCGCTCCATATAGCTCATACTTCCATTATGTCCATGGTTGAGCCATTGTTCTAAAAGTGGAGCCTCAGCCTCTAAAAAATCTGCTTTTGATATTCCACAAGAAAGAAAACCTAAAGTTTTAGCAGCTGATTTTATTTTGGCAGTGTCCTCTGATTTTAAACTCATGAGTAAGCCATTAAAATAAACCTTCTTGATTATTTTTGATTCTGCCTAAATGACTATAAGCTCGGGCAGTTACTTCTCTACCCCGAGGGGTTCGAACAATAAATCCCTGCTGAATCAAAAAGGGTTCATAAACCTCTTCTATGGTTTCGGAATTTTCAGATACCGCAGTAGCAAGTGTGGTTATACCTACTGGTCCTCCTTTAAATTTATCTATGAGTGTAGTTAAAATTTTATTATCCATTTCGTCTAGACCGTGTGCGTCAACTTGGAGCGCTTGGAGCGCAAATTGAGTAATTTTAATATCTATGGATCCGTTACCTTTGATTTGAGCAAAATCACGAACACGTCTTAACAAGCCATTAGAAATTCGAGGCGTCCCCCGGCTTCTTCCAGCAATTTCAATAGCTGCATTCTCATTAATAGGGACATTTAGAATTTCTGCACTTCTAGTCACTATGGTTGATAATAATTCGGTGGAATAATACTGCAATCGATTGCTGATCCCAAATCGAGCGCGCATGGGAGCAGTGAGTAAACCTGATCGAGTAGTGGCACCTACTAAGGTAAATGGTTCTAAATTAATTTGAACGGTTCTGGCATTAGGACCAGACTCAATCATAATATCAATTTTATAATCCTCCATGGCTGAATAAAGATATTCTTCTACGATAGGACTCAAACGGTGAATTTCATCGATGAATAAAATATCCTGAGCTTGAAGGTTGGTCAATAAACCTGCTAAATCACCTGGTTTATCAAGTACAGGCCCTGAGGTCATTTTTATTCCAACTTCGAGTTCGTTTGCTAAAATATGTGCCAAGGTGGTTTTCCCAAGACCTGGAGGACCGTGAAATAAGGTGTGATCCAAAGCTTCGCCTCGCTGTTTGGCTGCTTGAACAAATATCTTAAGGTTTTCAAGAATGGCATCCTGCCCGGCAAAATCATCAAAGTTTAAAGGCCTTAAAGCACGATCAATATCCTGTTCCTCGGGAGAAAATTGGTCGTCGGTAGGATCTAAGTATTCGTTCATCAAATCAAAGATAAATGAATTCCTTTGTTTTTTGTTATTTAATTAACTGAAGCGTGAAGATATTCGCAAAAGTTCCTGCTGATCAAGAATTCTGATTTTTCTCCTTTAGTATTTATCCATCCTCCTTTTTGAAATTATCCTAGCTTGCGAATAAAGGGATAATACCCCAATGGTTCATTGTTATTACTGCCAAAATTCAATAAGCACTTTTCCATCCATGCTTGATGTTCACTTTAAAACCAAGATAATTTATCTAATCCCACTACTGTCCGTACTCTTTCGCATTTGGATCATTATAAGAAGGTCAAATTTATCTGTACCATTTATTTCACCCACTTTCTTAGAAGCTTGAATTACAACTACACAAACCCTAAAGTGATTTTTAAAAAATAAAAAACCCAACATTTCAGTTGGGTTTTCATGTTTAATTCAATTGTTTAGTTTTAGTGTTGGAGTTCTTCTTCTCCTTTTTTAAGTGGGATATGCTGAGGAATAAAATCTTCTTCATGCCCTGGCTTTGAATAGTCGTATGCCCATCGGTGTACATGAGGGATTTCTCCTTCCCAGTTTCCGTGGAAATGCTCAACGGGCGCTGTCCACTCTAAGGTGTTCGATCTCCATGGATTTTGAACGGTTTTCTTACCGTAGAACATACTGTGAATGAAATTATACAAGAATACAATTTGAGCTGCACCTGCGATAAGTGCAAATACAGTAATCAATATATTGATGTCTGCAAGGTCATCAAAGTATGGGAATGCAGTATTGGTATAATATCTTCTCGGCAGACCAGCCATTCCAATAAAGTGCATTGGGAAAAAGACTCCATAAGCACAAACAGCTGTGACCCAAAAGTGGACATACCCTAGATTTTTATTCATCATACGCCCAAACATTTTAGGGAACCAATGGTATACCCCTGCAAACAATCCATATAGGGCAGATATTCCCATAACTAAGTGAAAGTGAGCCACCACAAAGTACGTGTCGTGAACATTAATGTCTAAAGTACTGTCTCCTAAAATAATTCCAGTTAAACCTCCAGTGATAAAAGTTGAAACCAAACCTATTGAAAATAGCATGGCTGGATTCAATTGAAGGTTCCCTTTCCATAGCGTTGTGATGTAGTTGAAAGCTTTAACCGCAGAAGGAATAGCAATCAATAAAGTTGTGAATGTAAATACAGAGCCCAAAAATGGATTCATCCCTGAGATAAACATATGGTGTCCCCATACTATAGTTGATAAAAAGGCAATTGCTAGGATTGAGGCCACCATGGCACGATAACCAAATATTGGTTTACGCGCATTAGTAGCAATAATTTCAGAAGTGATTCCCAAAGCAGGCAACAAGACTATATAAACTTCGGGGTGTCCTAGAAACCAAAAGAGGTGTTCATAAAGCACTGGTGAACCCCCTTGATAATGCAACACCTCTCCTTGAATAAAAATATCTGATAAAAAGAAAGAGGTTCCAAAACTTCGATCCATGATGAGTAGCAAGGCAGCAGATAATAATACTGGGAAAGAAACCACTCCAATAATGGCAGTTACAAAAAATGCCCAGATAGTCAATGGCAGTCGAGTCATACTCATTCCCTTAGTTCTAAGGTTAATAACCGTTACTATATAATTTAAAGAGCCCAATAACGAGGAAGCAATAAAAATAGCCATGGATACTAACCACAATGTCATTCCTGTTCCCGAACCAGGCTGTGCCTGAGGTAATGCGCTTAATGGAGGATAAATAGTCCAACCTGCTGCTGCCGGTCCGGCTTCAACAAACAGAGACATGACCATAATAGTACTTGAAAGGAAAAACAACCAAAACGAAATCATATTTAACAAGCCTGAAGCCATATCTCGAGCTCCAATTTGTAATGGAATTAAGAGGTTACTAAACGTACCACTTAATCCCGCTGTTAATACAAAAAAGACCATGATCGTTCCGTGGATGGTAACCAATGCTAAGTAAACATTAGGATCCATTACTCCATCGGGAGCCCACTTACCTAAAAGAACTTCAAAAATTCCAAAGGGCTGCTCTGGCCAAGCTAATTGTAAGCGAAATAAAAGTGACATTGCGATCCCAATGATTCCCATAAACAAACCTGTTATCAGGTATTGCTTAGAAATCATCTTATGGTCTTGACTAAAGATGTATTTCGTTACAAAAGTTTCTTTATGATGATGTCCGTGATCCTCTTCTGTGTGCACTGCTGCTGCTGCTGACATAATCCTTTATTTTAAGTATTAATTATTGGATGACTTCAGCAAATGTTTGCTGACTATTCATCCATTCTTCAAATTCTTGCTCTGTTTCTACTATTATTTTCATTTGCATATTGTAATGCGACGCACCACAAATTTTATTACAAAGTAAAAGAAAATCAAATTCATAAGGATCTAATGCCATGTCTCCACTTGCAACCAGCTCCTTACTTTTTTCAACTCTAATTTTATTAATCTTTTTAACCTTGGCTGTTATATCAGGGTCTTGACGCATTTCCTCTGTGGTTTTATTGGGTGTAAATGCAAACTCAGTAATCATTCCAGGAACACAGTTCATCTGAGCTCTAAAATGAGGCATATAAGCTGAGTGTAACACATCTTGAGAACGCATTTTAAAAATGACCTCTCTCCCTTCGGGCAAATGCAATTCTTGTACAACTACATCATCAAAGCCGTTGGGATCAGTAGCATCAATTCCAACTAAATTTCTTCCTTCGAAATCTTGAAGAAAACGCACATTTGCATCTCCTAGTACTCCATCCTCTCCTGCATATCTAGCTTTCCAATTGAATTGCTGTGCATAAAGTTCTACTACTAAGGCTTCATCATTTTCTTCAACAGTCATGATGTCTGTCCAGGTGTAAAGGCCGTATAGAATAAGTCCTGCTAAAGTGATTACTGGAATAATTGTCCATATCATCTCAAGTTTTTCATTGTCAGCGTAGAACAATGCTTTCTTACCTTTCTCCCCTCTATATTTATATGAAAAATAGTGAAGTAAAGCTTGAGTGATCGTTTGTACAAAGAAAATGATAGCAAATGAAATCCACATCAAGTTGTCGTAATCAGCTCCGTGTTCAGAGGCTGAGTTAGGCAAAAGTACATCGCCGTAAGACCAAAACGAAAAGATGGTAATTCCGTAGATAAAAATCAAAAATGCAAACATGAGTTTACCATTGAGATTGTTATCATCATCATCAGCTACCTGCGTATTGACTTTCTTTGCTTGAGAGAGTTCAAAAATCTTGGTGATTTGCCAAATTGATATGGCTATCAAAACAAGTACAGAAAGTATCAAAAATATATTCATTTATCTTTTCGATTAATTTTTAATAATGAAAGCGTTCACTCTCTCCCATATAGGGATCACCCTTGGCTAGCAAGGGGGCTTTTGTTAATTCTTTAAATACAATAAATATGAAAAGACCTAGGAAGAAGAAAAATCCTCCTATCTCTGCTGAACCAATAAACCATTGGTCACCAACTGCAGAGGGCATAATCATATTAAATACGTCCATATAATGTCCTAAAATAATTACAATCCCAGCCATCACTATAAAATAATTGATCCGTTTATAATCACTATTCATTAAGATAAGAAGTGGGAAAATAAAGTTCATTACCACCATTCCAAAAAATGGAAGGTTGTAATCTTCGATACGCGTGATGAAGTAAGTAACCTCCTCTGGAATGTTAGAATACCAGATCAACATAAACTGTGAAAACCATAAATAAGTCCAGAACACACTAATACCAAACATGAATTTTCCTAAATCGTGAATATGGCTGTCGTTAACAAACTCCAAATACCCTTTAGACTTTAGATAAATTGTAATGAGAGCGATGGCCGTAATTCCAGAGACAAACATACTGGCAAAAACATACCATCCGAACAAGGTACTGAACCAGTGAGGATCAATTGACATTACCCAATCCCATGACATGATGGATTCTGTGACGATATAAAATACCAAAAATGCAGCTGAGATTCTAAAGTTTTTTTTGTGATTGGAAATATCAGTAGCTGAATCTTGTGCCAAGGAGAATTTTCTTGAAAAATAACGATAGAGTGTCCATCCCGATAAGAAAAATACAGCTCTAATTAAGAAAAAAGGAATATTTAAGAAGCCTGTTTTCCCTGCTATTAGCTTATCGTGAGCCACTACCTCTGGATCCATCCAAATAAATAAATGGTTCAAATGCATACCAGAAAGTGCTAATATGACAATAACAATAATACCACCTGGAAGGAGATATGCTGTAATTCCTTCCATTACTCGATACAATACTGGAGACCAACCGGCTTGAGCAGCACGTTGAATCGCATAAAATGCCAATACTCCAAGAGATATCATAAAAAAGAAAAAGGCAGCGACATACAAAGCAGCCCAAGGTTTGTTACTCAACTGATGAAAGACATGTTCATCGTGCTCAGCATCATGTGAATCACCATGAGTTGAATCAGAGTGCGCTTCTTCTTGGTGATTATCATGCTGCACTGAATGCTGAGTTTCTTCATGATAGTCAGCGTCAGTTGCATGTGATACTTTATCTGCATGAGTGCTTTTTTCTGTTTGAGAGGCATCGGCATCATGAGTTGCATGCGCAGCTGTAGCCTCATGAGATGTTCCGTGTCCCTCTCCGTGATTTGCGGCGACTATAGCTTTAGCCTCTTCTATGGTTGCTGGTGCTGAAATAAACCCGTAGACTAGGCCTATAAAACCAACTGCCATAAAAACGATGGCTAAATTTCTAAGTTTGTTTGGAAAGGTGTACATCATTTATCTTCCTTGTTGTTATTTGACTAAGGTGTTTCTTAACTCCATCACATGCTGAGCAATTTGCCAGCGCTCTTCTGCGTTGACCTGTCCTGCATGAGATCCCATTGCATTTTTCCCGTACATCAACACGTGGTAAATACTTCCTGGTGTGATTTCTCTATCGGCATAACTAGGAACTCCAAGAAATTTTTCTCTTGTCATTAAAATTCCCTGTCCGTCTCCTTTACCTCCATGGCATACTGCACAATAAATTCCATAAAGCTCTTTTCCATTTGCCACGTTTTCATCCGTAAGAGCAAGTGGAGACATCAACTCAGCTTTAGCTGCTTCGTAGCCGTCGTTAGTGTCAGGGTAATCGTAAGGCTCCCATCCTCTTGCTACTGAACCTTCAACTGGAATCTGTGCTTCTATTCCATTAGCAAATGCATCTGTATCAGCATAAGTTTCATAACCGACAGGTTCATACATATTGGGAAAATACTGGTAATTGGGCTTTGCTGGATCAAAGCAAGATTGAAATCCCAGAGCAACAATTACACAAATCAATAGGCCTTTATAACTCATCTATTCTGACTTTTCTATTATTGAAACATCTATAGCTCCCGACTTTTTTAAGAGTTTTTGAAGTTCTTTTTCGTTATCGTGAATTCCAATTTCTACAAGAAATTTATCATCTGTAGTTAAAGGATTTGGATTTTCAGCTTTTTTAAATGGCCATAATTTACTTCTCATATAAAAAGTAATTACCATTAAGTGGGCTGCAAAAAATACGGTCATCTCAAACATGATAGGGACAAAAGCTGGCATATTTTCCAAATAAGAAAAACTTGGCTTTCCTCCAATATTCTGGGGCCAATCTTCAATCATGATATAGTTCATCATGGCGACAGCAACAGCTAAACCAATACACCCATAGATGAATGACATTATAGCAATGCGAGTTTCCTCAAGTCCAAGGGCTTTGTCAAGACCATGAACTGGAAATGGGGTGTATACCTCTTGGATGTGGTGCTTCTCAGAACGAATCATTTTGACAGCACTTAAAAGTACATCATCATCGTCGTAAAGGGCATGTACTACTTTATCACTCATGATTTACCGTCTCTTAATTTTTTATACTTCTCTCCAGAAGATTTTAATATCGTTTTTACTTCAGCCTGAGCAATCACAGGGAAGGTTCTTGCGTACAACAAGAATAACACAAAGAAAAAGCCTATGGTTCCAATGAAAATTCCGATATCTACGAAAGTAGGAGAGAACATTGTCCATGAGGAAGGCAAGTAATCTCTATGCAATGAAGTCACAATAATTACAAAACGTTCAAACCACATTCCAATGTTTACTACAATCGAAATAATAAAGGAGAACATAATACTTGTACGCAGCTTTTTAAACCACATAAACTGCGGTGAAAATACGTTACAGGTCATCATTGACCAATACGCCCACCAATAAGGTCCGGTGGCTCTATTTAAAAATGCATATTGTTCGTATTCAACTCCAGAATACCAAGCAATAAAAAGTTCTGTGATGTAGGCTACTCCAACAATTGAACCAGTAATCATGATGACAATATTCATCAATTCAATATGTTGAACTGTGATATAATTTTCCAGATTGGATACCTTACGCATAATGATCAAGAGTGTATTTACCATCGCAAATCCTGAAAAAATAGCTCCTGCCACAAAATAAGGTGGGAAAATAGTAGTGTGCCACCCAGGAATTACCGATGTTGCAAAGTCAAAGGATACAATAGTATGCACTGAAAGTACAAGTGGTGTTGCGAGTCCTGCTAAAACCAATGAAACTTCTTCAAATCGTTGCCAATCTTTTGCTCTTCCAGACCAGCCAAAACTTAACAAACTGTATATTTTTTTCTGAAAAGGTAATACCGCACGATCGCGGATCATTGCAAAGTCAGGAAGTAATCCTGTCCACCAAAATACAAGGGATACTGATAGATAAGTTGAGATTGCAAATACATCCCAGAGAAGTGGGGAATTAAAATTCACCCAAAGCGAACCAAATCCGTTTGGAATTGGGAGTACCCAATAGGCCAACCATGGTCTTCCCATGTGGATAATTGGGAAAAGTCCAGCTTGGATTACAGAAAAAATAGTCATGGCCTCTGCAGAACGGTTAATCGCCATACGCCATTTTTGTCTGAATAATAAAAGTACTGCAGAAATAAGCGTTCCAGCGTGACCAATACCTACCCACCATACAAAGTTGGTAATATCCCAAGCCCAACCAACAGTTTTGTTCAATCCCCAGGTTCCAATACCTGTAGAAATGGTGTAAATGATACATCCAACTCCCCATAAAAAGGCAGTCAGTGCAATACCAAAAACAATCCACCACTGTTTGTTAGCTGTCCCCTCTACTGGTGCGGCTACATCTATAGTAACATCATGGTAAGTCTTGTCTCCTGTTACCAGTGGTTTTCTAATAGGTGCTTCGTAATGCGATGCCATAGGTTTTTATTTCTAAATTATACCTCGTCGGTATTTCTAACTTTTACTTGATACATTACGTTGGGCTTTGTACCGACATGTTCCAATAAATGATACATACGATCGTCTTCATGCAATGCAGCAACTTTACTTTCTTTATCATTCAGGTCTCCAAATACCATTGCGCCTGTGGTACAAGCATTAGAACAAGCTGTTTGGAAAGTCCCGTCTTTAATTTCTCCTCCTTTGAGTTTGGCGTCTAAAATTGTTTTTTGTGTCATCTGTATACACAAAGAACATTTTTCCATAACTCCTCTTGAACGAACAACGACATCAGGATTTAATACCATTCGACCTAAGTCGTTATTCATGTGGTAATCGAACTCATCATTTTTATTGTATAAGAACCAGTTAAAACGACGTACTTTATAAGGACAGTTATTCGCACAGTAACGGGTTCCAACACAGCGATTATAAGCCATGTGATTTTGACCTTGTCTTCCATGAGATGAGGCAGCCACTGGACAAACTGTTTCACACGGAGCGTGATTACAGTGCTGACACATAACTGGCTGGAATGCAACTTGTGGATTGGCAGCTGCTTGCTCCATTTCTCCAAAAGTATTTAAAGAATCTCCAATTCCTGAAATAGCTTCTTTTGTTTCATTATCTCCTTCAAAAGTAGATGCTGAAGAGTAATAGCGATCTATTCTCAACCAGTGCATATCTCTTGATTTACGAACTTCGCGTTTACCCACAACAGGGACATTATTTTCTGCATGACAAGCAACAACACAAGCGCCACAACCCGTACATGAATTTAAGTCAATGGAAAGGTTGAAGTGGTGTCCTATGCTTCTGTCGAATTCCTGCCACATGTCTACTTCTGCCGAGGTGACATCGAATTCAATATGATTTTTTGAAACCTGAGGCATTGGATTCCAAAACGCTTTATCTTTTGTGTTAAAGACTTCAAGAGTGGTTTCTTTAACTATATCACCACGACCCATTAAGGTGTTGTGCAACTGCACGCAGGCAAATTCGTGTTCTCCACTTGCTAGTTTAACATTAACACTTTGAATTCGATTAAAGCTTTGATAAAAAGTGTAAGCATTGACTCCTGTTTGCATTTCATCTTTGAGACCCATTCGCTCTCCGAAACCAAAAGAAAGACCAACAGTTCCTTTCGCTTGTCCTGGCTGAACAATCACGGGTACTTTCAGGGTCTGAGTACCAACCGTTACTTCGGCATAACTGCCATTCAAAGCTCCGTTAGCAGTATTGATATTTTTTAATCCAAGGGCATTTGCATCACTCACGGATACTGTAAGATAATTGTCCCAACTTACTCGTGTAATTGGGTCAGGAAACTCTTGTAACCAAGGATTATTGGCTTGCTGCCCGTCACCCATACCGGTTTTGCTGTACAATACTAAGCTCATTCCTTTTGAAGTAGCAGTTCTTAGTTGACTTACATCCAATGCAGAAAAATCTGGTATTGGATTTTCGACAGACTTTTCTGCAGAATAGTAGCCGTCATGTAAAACTTTACTCCAAGAATTTGATCCTAAAATGGATTCATTCCAATGGGCTTTAATTTCATCGTAGAATTTTGAGTTTTTACCCGCTAGTCTGAGTAAAACATCTTGAAATTGTTGGGTATCAAACAAAGGACGAATAGTTGGCTGAGCCAAAGCGTAATGTCCTGATTTTAATTCGTAGTCTCCCCATGATTCTAAATAATGAGGTGTCGCTGCAACAAATTGTGAAGAGGCTGCAGTCTCATCTATTTTGGAAGTAAAGCTCAATGAAAATTCTAACTTGCTTATTGCCTCAGCTAATGCATTTCCGTTGGCAGAAGAAAATACTGGATTAACTCCAACTGAAATCAAACCACTTACACTACCCGCTTCAATCGCTTGGAAGGCATCTTGAACTTCTTTTGAGTTGCCTTGTCTTATCAACTTAGGTTGTTGGGGTTGGAAAGCTTTACTACTCAAATGAGTATTTACAGCAAGAACTACAGCCTGAGCTGCATCATCATCCAATCCTGTAACCAAGACTCCTCGAGAACCAGAACTTTTAAGAGCTGAAATTGCTTTATCTGCAACCGCTTTTAAATCGGCTGATAATTGACCGGAAGATCCTCCAATTAGACGATCGTGGATATAAGCTAAAATATTTTTTTGATCTGCTGGAGTACAGGGAATTCGATGGTCTGCATTCGCTCCAGTCAGAGACATATTAGATTCAAAGTGAAAGTGCTGAGACATCTCTGCTTTTCCATGATCCCTGTAAGGTGTTTTAGAAAGGGCATAGCCTTTGGCGTAGCCACCACCTTGCCAATCTCCTAAGAAATCAGCGTCCACAGATACTATGGCTTTTGCTTTAGAAAAGTCATAGTCTGCTAAAGCTCTTTGCCCATAATACGTATTATATGCATTTAAAGCTGCATCGGAGGAAATAGTATCATATACTACAGGACTTACGTTTGGGTATACTGCAATAAAATCTGAAATGATTTTCTGTGTAGTTGGACTTGGTAAAGTCGGTGTTAAAAGAATGATTTCCTTATTGGTTGCTGCTAATGCTCTAAGCATGGCTCCAGCCTGAAGATAAAAATCATCCCAAGAAATATCTTGTCCATTTGCAGTTGGTCCTTGTAGTCGTAAAGTATCATATAATGAAAGTACTGAAGCATGCATTCTAGCATTTGCAATTCCTAAAGTCGGTGCTTCTGGATTACTTTCAACCTTAATGGGTCTTCCTTCTCGAGTCTTGATTAATACACTACCAAAATCAAAGCCGTCTGCAATGGTAGTTGCATAATAATTGGCAATACCAGGTCTGATTTGCTCAGGTTGTACGACATAAGGAACCGATTTAATAACTGGTCCTTCACAGGCAGCAATAGTAGCAGCTGCAGTACTAAAACCGACGTATTTTAAAAAATCTCTACGAGAGGTACTACTCTCCTCTAGAGTCTTTTCATCACTTAAAAAATCTTCAGGAAGCTTGGAAACAAATTCATTTTGCTCCAATTTTTTAACCGCCTCATTAGAAGGATCTAATTGAGCAATGTTTTTCCAGTAAGTTTTATTTGATGCCATATGCTTTTTTTGATCGCCTTTTAATAGTGACATTTTCCACATTCAAGTCCACCCATCTGGGCAACTGTTAGTTTTTCTACACCGTATTTTTTAGAAAGGGCTTCATGTATTTTAGCGTAATACTCGTTGCTCTCTACTTTTACGTTTGTTTCACGGTGGCAGTTGATACACCATCCCATTGTTAAGGGAGAATATTGATACATAATCTCCATTTCTTCAACTGGTCCATGGCAAGTTTCGCAGGCAATTTCTCCCACCTCAACATGCTGGGCGTGATTGAAATAAACAAAATCAGGAAGGTTGTGAATTCTAACCCACTTTACTGGTTGTGTTTCTCCTGTATAACGCTGATTGGTCTCATCCCATCCAACGGCTGTATATAATTTTTTAATCTCTTTGGTGTAAAAATCTTTAGTGTATCCGTTTTCAAGATCCTCCTCACCGTTATACTCAGCTATATTTCTATGGCAATTCATACAAACATTTAAGGAAGGAATTCCAGAGTGTTTTGATACCCGTGCAGAGGAGTGGCAATACTTACACTCAATTTGATTTGCCCCAGCGTGAATTTTATGTGAATAGTGTATTGGTTGAACTGGCATGTATCCTTGATCAACTCCAACTTGCATAAAGTAACCGTAAACAAAATATGCACTGCTCAATAACAAGAGTATGACACTTGCCATCACTAAAAATTGGTTTTGTACAAAAGCAAGCCAAATAGGTGTACCCTTCGGTTTAGCCTCAATGGTAATGTCAACACCACTCGCTACAGCAATTCTCAGTAAAGTTTTTTGCACTAAAAAGAGCATGACGATAAGGATTAGGAATACCAACGCTAAGGCTCCTAAAATAATATTGTTGTTCACTCCTGAAGAACCAGATTGGCTTGAAGCAGCACCTGGAATAGTATCTGAAACAGCAGGAGCAGGTGGAGTGTAATCGGTATAAGCAATAATGTTATCAATGTCCTCATTTGAAAGTTGAGGAAATGATGTCATTACCGATCCGTTGTACTCTTCGTAAATAGCAACTGCCTGAGCATCGCCAGACTTTACCATTGCGGTACTGTTTTTAATCCATGTGTACAACCACTCTTTGTCGTACTTTGCAGAGACTCCTTTAAGAGCCGGACCCACAGCTCTTTTATTTAGCTTATGACAAGCTGCACAATTTGCGTTGAATAATTTTTTCCCTGCCTGTACGGCTTTGTCATCTTGCGCAATAGCTGTAAACGAGGAGAAAAAACTCACTAAAACGATTAGGGGTGGAAAAAGGAGTTTTACATTATCCTTGATCTTTATTCTTTCAAATAAATATGTCTGTATGTCCAAATTTTTGTTCTAAAATCCACGACAAATTTAAGTCATAGCGCTCTTTTAAAATACCGAATAAAACAAGATTTTATTAATTTATAATGATTCTAAATAATTGATTAGGTTTGTTAAAAAAAGATAATTTAAAAAGAAAAGTTGTTGTTTTGCAGTATGAAAAATTCTACTTGGGAACCCCTATTGTTAGTGCTTATTTTCAGTATCAGTTCACTGAGCTTTTCGCAAACTGCAGAATTGAAAGTTAAACAAGATCCAAGGTTGGACAGTTTGTTAAACAAAAAAATTACTTTAGATCGAGAGCGTTATGCCAATGAATATTTTACGCTTCAATTGTACTACGGAAATCTTGAACTAGCTACAGAAACTTTAGACAATGCTAAGGTTACCTATCCCCATTTACCTGTAGAGTTGAGCTTTGAAACACCAAATTACAAAGTACAAACAGGTCGTTTTAAAGACAAGATACTAGGATTAAAAACACTAGACACTGTAAAAAGAGATTTCCCTTCTGCTTTTCTTTTGACTCGAAAAATTAAGTCCTTAGAGTGATTTTTTAACGGCTACTTCTTGGAAGCATTCCAATACATCTCCTACTTTAATATCGTTGTAATTTTTTACCTGTAAACCACAGTCGTATCCTTTGGCTACTTCCTTTACGTCGTCCTTAAAACGTTTTAGTGAAGTTAATTCACCTGTAAAGACAACTACCCCTTCTCGGATAATTCGTATACCGGAGTTTCTGTAAATTTTACCACTGGTTACCATACATCCTGCGATAGTTCCAATTTTAGAAATTTTGAAGGTTTCTCTAATTTCTGCATTCCCTGTAATCTCTTCACGCATTTCAGGAGAAAGCATTCCTTCCATTGCATCTTTGATATCATTTATGGCATCGTAAATAATGGAATAAGAACGGATATCAATTTCTTCTTTATCGGCAATAGCCCGGGCATTACCCATTGGTCTAACATTAAATCCAATTACTATAGCATCAGAAGCTGAGGCTAACAAAACGTCAGATTCTGTGATTGCACCAACCCCTTTATGGATAATATTGATCTCAATTTCACCAGTAGAAAGCTTTTGAAGTGAATCGGTTAAGGCTTCTACAGAGCCATCAACATCCCCTTTAAGAATGATATTCAGTTCTTTAAACTCACCCAAAGCAATTCGTCTTCCTATTTCGTCTAATGTTATATGACGTTGTGTTCGAACACTTTGTTCTCTCAATAATTGAGTTCTTTTCGCAGCAATTTGTTTGGCTTCACGTTCATCTTCCAAAACGTGAAACGCGTCACCTGCTTGGGGTGCACCGTCTAATCCTAAAATGGATACCGGTGTAGATGGTGGAGCTTCCTCTAGGCTCGCTCCTCGTTCGTTAAATATCGCTTTTACCTTTCCGCTGTGTTTTCCAGCTAAAAGGTAGTCTCCCATTTTCAGTGTCCCGTTCTGAACAAGTATGGTGGAAACATAGCCTCTACCTTTGTCTAGAAAGGCTTCTACAACTGTTCCTTTGGCAGCTCTGTCCGCATTTGCTTTTAGTTCAAGCAATTCAGCCTCAAGTAAAACTTTTTCTAGCAGTTCTTTGACACCTATTCCTTTTAATGCAGATACATCATGAGATTGAACTTTACCTCCCCAGTCTTCTACCATAAGGTTCATTCCAGCAAGGGCTTCTTTAATTTTATCTGGATTTGCATTTTCTTTATCAATCTTATTGATGGCAAAAACAATAGGAACACCTGCAGCTTGAGCATGACTTATCGCCTCCTTGGTCTGTGGCATGATGTCATCATCAGCAGCAACAACTATAATAGCAATATCGGTAACCTGAGCTCCTCTAGCTCTCATCGCAGTAAAAGCTTCGTGACCAGGAGTATCTAAAAAGGTTATTTTTTGACCGTTTTCAAGAGTAACACCGTATGCACCAATGTGCTGGGTGATTCCCCCTGATTCTCCTGCAATTACATTCTCCTCTCGAATGTAGTCAAGTAAAGAAGTTTTACCGTGGTCTACGTGACCCATTACAGTCACTATTGGCGCTCTAGCTGTTAAATCTTCTTCAAGATCTTCAAGATCTTCTATGTTTTCTTCGAGTTCAGCTTTTTCAAAAGTAACCTCATAGCCAAACTCGTCTGCAACAATACTCAAGGTCTCTGCATCCAATCTTTGGTTCATGGTTACCATGATTCCCAAGCTCATACAAGTAGAAATAATATCGGTTGATGTGATATTCATCATGGTGGCAACTTCGCCCACAGTAATAAACTCCGTGACCTTTAAAACTTTACTTTCCGCTTCGACCTGGGCCATTTCTTCCTCCGACTTTTGACGGTGTTGAACCCGTTTATCTCTTCTGTATTTGGCACCTTTAGATTTGTTTGATTTACCTTGCAGTTTTTCAAGAGTTTCGCGTATTTGCTTTTGAACTTCTTCTTCGCTAGGCTCCTCTTTTTTGACAACATTATTGGTTCTAACTCTTCGTTGTTGACTTTGATTGTTGTTTTTATTTTTATTGGCAGCAGGCTTAACGTCTTTACTAATTCGCTTACGTTTACGCTTGCGGGCATCTTCAACCGTTTTTTCTTTTTTATTAACCTCATCAAGATTGATTGTTTGACCTGTTTTCTTGGGTCCACTTAATTTGGTGTATTTGGTTTTAAGTGTTTCACTTTCAAGAGTATCAACTTTGTCTGCCTCCGTTGAAGGTTTTACTTCTGGATCTTGTGTTGAAATCGGGACGATCACTTCAGCCTTTTCAGTCTTTGTATCTGAATCAGTTGCAGAGGAGTCTTCAGCAGCTTCTGTTTCAGCTACTTTTTTTGGAGCTGGCGCAGGCTTTTTTATTGCAGTCAAATCAATTTTTCCTAGTGTCTTAGGCTTTTCAAGGGCAACCTTATTGGTTTTTAATGCCTCTCGTTGTGCGATTTGATCTAAGCGATCTTGCTCTTTCTTTTCCTGAATGATACGGAGATTTTCCTTTTCTTTTCGCTTTTCCTCACTAATCTCATGAGAAGCTACTTTTTTGGATTTGTCCGTTTCAAATTCGCCCAAAAGTGTGTTGTACACTTCTGTAGTGATTTTTGTAGTTGGACGCGCATCAACTTCAATTCCTTTTTGATTCAGAAATTCAACAGCACGGTCAAGGGAGATATTTAATTCCCTTAAGACTTTGTTTAGTCGAATACTGGGTTGGTCAGCCATATAATTATATCTATTTGCAAAAATAGGAATTATTTTTGCAGTCTATTCTTCAAATTCTGTTTTCAATATTTGTAAAACCTCTTGAATTGTTTCTTCCTCAAGGTCTGTTCTTTTGATCAAATCAGAATTATCAAGCTCCAAAATACTCTTGGCTGTATCTAAACCGACCTTTTTAAATTCATCGATGATCCATTGTTCAATTTCATCACTGAACTCCTTCAATTCAATATCTTCTTCGACACCTTCCCTAAAGACATCAATTTCATACCCCGTTAACTTTCCTGCCAAACGAATATTAGTACCTCCTTTACCGATGGCTTTGGAAACCTCTTCGGGATTTAAGATTACTTCAACTCTTTTGTTTTCCTCATCAATTTTGAGAGAGTTCACTTTTGCTGGACTCAAGGCTCTAGAGATAAAAAGTTGAAGATTATTAGTATAGTTGATTACATCAATATTTTCATTTCCTAATTCACGAACAATTCCGTGGATTCTAGATCCTTTCATTCCCACACAAGCCCCTACTGGATCAATACGGTCATCGTATGAATCTACAGCTACTTTAGCTTTTTCGCCTGGAATTCTTACCGCTTTTTTAACAGTGATAAGTCCATCAAATACTTCAGGAATTTCTTGTTCAAATAGTTTTTCTAGGTATTTGGGAGAAGTTCTTGATAGAATAATCCGAGGCTTATTCCCTCTAAGTTCTACCAGCTCAATGATTCCTCTTACATTATCTCCTTTTCTAAAAAAATCACTTGGTATCTGACGATCTTTTGGCAAGATAATCTCATTTCCATCATCGTCTAGCAAAATGATTTCACGACTTCGGATGTGGTGTACTTCAGCAGTGTACAAGTCACCTTCTCTATCCTTAAACTGTTTGAATATATTCGTACTGTCGTGCTCAAAAATCTTTGCAACTAAATTTTGTCTTAAATACTGTATCGAGCGTCTCCCTAGATCTACAAGTTTTACTTCCTCAGATACATCTTCCCCTACTTCAAAGTCAGGTTCAATTTTTCGAGCTTCACTAAGGGTGATTTCCTGATTTGAATCTTCAACTTTTCCGTCTTCAACCACCACACGATTTCTCCAAATCTCTAAGTCTCCTTTGTCGGGATTGATAATAATATCAAAATTTTCATCTGATCCAAACTTTCGTTGAAGAGTGTTTTTAAATACATCTTCGAGAATAACCATCAGGGTCACACGGTCAATGAGTTTGTCATCTTTAAACTCTGAAAAAGAATCAATTAAGGCTAAATTTTCCATTTTTCTTCAAATTAACTATTTCACTAATACTTTCGCAGTGATTATATCGCCATACGAAAGCGTTTCTTTTTTTGTTACTGTAACTTTCCCTTTACCAACTGGTTTGGGCTGTCTAATTTTCCATTCTAGAGTAAAATTGGTTTCAGTTGCGTTAACCAATGTTCCCTCTAGTGTAGGAGCAGCTTCTCGTTCAACACGAAGCTTGCGTCCCAAGTTTTTTGCATACTGTCTAGTTTTTTGAAGCGGACTTCCAACACCTGCCGAGGCAACTTCAAGTGAAAAGTCGTATTCATCTCGGTCTAAATTGTGTTCAATTTGTCTGCTTACTTCAACACAAGATTGTAAGTTAACACCATCATCTCCATCCAAAAGAATACTGATATGATTGTCTCCTGAAATTTTACATTCAATCAAAAACAAGTCATGCCTGCTGTCTAAAGCAGCTTGTAATAATTCGTTAACTTGTTCATTAAATGTCATCTAAAAAAAAAGGGGACTTAAAGTCTCCTCTGGTTTTTTGCTCAGTATGTGTGCAAATATAAATGAAATTGACCAATTATTTAAACCTACACTCATAAAATTCCTTTATTGTGCAGATTTTTGCTTAAACCCAAGAGATTTTGGTTTTAAAGAGTTCTGGGTTAGATAAGTGCTGGAATAAACAAAAGCTAACATTACAAAGTAAGATGCTAAAAAGTTCAGGTTTTTTTTAGAATAAAACTGAAATAAAACTTTTTAAAATTACGCCACCAGCATCATAACTTGAAAATAAAATAGACTATATTTTCAGTTTAAGAAGATTGGTTTTTTATATTAAATAATAAAAAGTAAGTATATTAGAAATTGAAACCAAATATTGATAGGTTATGCTATTGTAATTATATCCTAATCAGAAAGCAAGTTAGGTGAAAATGTTACTGTCATTTTAATTTAAACTAATGAAAAAAAGAATCGGTATTGGAGTTTTGGTAGTTGGAGTTTTAGCTTTCTTTTTCTTCACTCGTACTAAAATGCCCAAGTACAGTCCTGAGCGTGATTATATTGACATGGAAGCCCAGATTTTAGAGGCTTTTATACTAGCCAAAGACAGCAGTACCATCCAATTGCCTGAAGGACATTTTCTCTTTTCTCAATCCTTGAGTTTGGATGCTAAAAAACACATAACAATTAAAGGTATGGGAATGGATAAAACTATACTTTCATTCAAAGGCCAAACACAAGGTGCTGAGGGCATTAAAGTGACTAATTCGGAAAATGTTACTATAGAGGATTTAGCTGTTGAGGATGCCGCAGGTGATAATATTAAGATAAGTGATACCGATACCCTAATCCTCCGCAATATTCGTTCTGCATGGACAGGAAAAGTTTCAACTGAAAACGGAGCCTATGCCTTATACCCAGTATTGAGTACCCAAGTACTGATCGAAGGTTGTGAAGCTATAGGTTCATCAGATGCAGGAATTTACGTAGGGCAATCTCAAAATGTAATTATTAGAAATAATAAAGCCTATTACAATGTTGCAGGCATAGAAAGTGAAAACAGCTCAAATGTTGAAATTTATGGAAACGAAGCTTTTGAAAATACAAGCGGTCTGTTAATATTTAACCTCCCTGAACTTACCGTTTACGGTAAACAAGTCAAGGCCTATCAAAATAAAATTTACAACAATAACATCCCAAATTTTGGAGTCAAAGGATCCATCGTAAGTGCTGTCCCAAAAGGGACTGGAGTAGTGATTATGGCAACTCAAGATATCGCATTCTACGACAATACTGTAGAAGATCACAAGACCTCGAATCTATCCATAGTCAGCTACAAGGTGTTTGCGGCTGATGAAGACCCACAGAATAATTCTTTAGGTGATGCCGCAGAGGCTCGAGGCTTGAGGGCTATTCAAACGGATTACGAATCAGATCTTAAATACAATGCTTATCCAGGAAATATTTCGATTAGTGCAAACCGTTTTAACAACCAATTTTCCTTCCCTACCCTCTCCAACGACTTTGGAAAATTATGGTATTTTAAAAATGGTGCACGTATACCAGACATTGCCTACGACGGTATATTTCCAGAAGGGGTACAGCTTCAAGATCCCAGTGTAAGACTATGTATTGATGATAACGGGGCAGCATCTTTCGCTTTTTTAGATGCGGCAAATGACTTTGAAAACTTTTCAAATGATTTGACTCCGTTTAACTGTTTAGCTGACTGATGGAAAATGACATACGTCGATTTAGCATTTACTTTATTCTGTTGATCAACATACTTTTTAACCAATGCAGTAACAAACAAAATACAGCTCCCAAAGCAAAAAAAGTTTCCCTTCAAACTTCCTTAGTTGACTATAGCAGTAATTATAAACAAAAACTTTCCGAATACAACTTTTATAAAGGGGAGCTTGCCGATCTAATTCCTAATGAGAATGTATTCCCTTATACGCTAAATACGCCTCTTTTTACAAACTACGCTTTTAAAAAACGGTTTATCTTCCTCCCCCAAGGCAAAAAAATGACTTACAACAGTGAGGCTGTTTTTGATTTTGAAGAAGGGACCATCATTGCAAAAAACTTTTATTATCCAAAAGATTTTAGAATACCTGAGGGAGAAAATAAAATTATTGAAACACGCTTACTTATCCGCGAAAAAAATGTTTGGACTCCATTAAATTATGTTTGGAACGATAAACAAAATGAGGCATTTCTGAATTTTATAGGACAAAAAACTGAGGTGAGTTGGATTGATATCAACGGGACAGCTCAAAAAATTAACTACCATGTTCCCAACAACAACCAATGTAAAAATTGCCATATCAATGGCAAGGAAATTACACCCATTGGACCTACAGCAGCCCAATTGAACGGGAAATACAAAACGCTATCTGAACATATTACGCAGTTGGAATTTTTTGCCCAACACGACCGCCTAGAGGGATTACCTCCAAATCAATTAATTCCCCAATTTGCCGTTTGGGATGATCCTAAAACAGGCTCTCTTGAAGAAAGAGCAAAAGCTTATTTAGATATCAATTGTGCACATTGTCATCAACCAAAGGGAAGTGCAAAAAATTCAGGTCTTGATTTGCGCTTCACTCAAACAGACCTTAGAAAACGAGGTGTTTTTAAACCTCCTGTTGCTGCTGGAAAAGGATCGGGTAATTTGGAATACAATATTGTTCCAGGACATCCAGAGCAGTCTATTATATTATATAGAATGGATAATACCGAGCCTGATATCATGATGCCAGAAATTGGAAGATCTATCAACCACAACGAAGGAGTAGCCTTAATTTCTGAATATATCAAAAACCTTACTATTGTAAGATCTGATTGACTAAACTAATTCACAGTTTTAAATTTATAGCCGTGCTATTGAAAACAAAAATTCATATTTTTGAGTGCTATGAAATTTAATCATTCACAGACTGGTTTATATTTTTCCAAGTTTGTCAAAAAGGAGCAAACGCCCTTTGAGCGTTTATTCGAAATTTTTAAGGAACTGATCACCCATACCTCGGGCGATTTTGACGAAGCCATAGAATGGCTAAGAGAATTAGATAAAGAATATCAACTTACTGATGAAGGCTATACCATAGATGATTTTATTGAAGATCTTAAGCAAAAAGCTTATATCCAGCCAAAACCCAAGCAAGGTGGTGACGGTCAGGGTGAAGGATTTGCACTTACACCCAAAACCGAAAAATTACTCAGAGAATACGCACTCAAACAAATTTTTGGGAATTTAAAGAAAACAGCTGCTGGAAACCATAAAACTAAAAACACTGGTGCAGGACAAGAAAGTACAGGTGAATTTAAATCTTATCAATTCGGGGATCCTCTAGAAAAAATTGCCCTGACCGAAAGCATCAAAAATGCGCAAATTCGAAATCTAGATGGTGACTTTAGTCTCCAAGATCAAGACCTAGTTGTAGAGGACTCTTTTTACAAAACTCAAATGAGTACGGTTTTAATGATCGACATCAGTCACAGTATGATTTTATATGGAGAGGATCGGATCACACCAGCTAAAAAAGTTGCCATGGCACTGGCAGAGCTTATCACTACTCGTTACCCTAAAGATACTCTTGATATACTGGTCTTTGGGAATGATGCCTCTCAGATTTTACTTAAAGACTTGCCTTATTTGGAGGTAGGGCCTTACCATACCAATACAGTTGCAGGTTTAGAGTTGGCGATGGATTTACTCCGAAGAAAGAAAAATACTAACAAGCAAATTTTTATGATTACAGACGGTAAACCCAGCTGCCTAAAAATGCCCGATGGAACCTATTATAAAAACAGTGTCGGACTGGATGAAATGATTGTAGAGAAATGCTACAATATGGCACGTCAAGCAAAAAAATTACACATCCCCATTACTACCTTTATGATTGCTCAAGATCCTTATTTACAGCAATTCATACGCACATTTACAGAAGCTAATCGAGGAAAAGCCTTTTTTACCGGATTGAAAGGACTGGGAGAAATGATCTTTGAAGATTATAAAAAAAATAGAAAAAAACGCTTAGAATAAAACCATAAATGAAAAAAGAAAACATAAATACCCTCAGGGATTTGAAAAAATCAGGTTACCAACCTAAAACCATTCAGCAAGAACTCGCTCATAATTTAAAGACACGGCTGAAAAAAGGGCTTCCCAGTTTTGAAGGCTTGATTGGATATGAAAATACAGTCATCCCAGATGTTGAGCGCGCAATACTTTCAGGCCATAATATGAACTTACTCGGGTTGCGCGGACAAGCAAAAACCCGTCTTGCAAGACAACTTACTGCTTTACTTGATGAGTGGATTCCTGTAGTGGAGGGTTCTGAAATCAATGACGATCCTTTAGACCCCATCAGCAGGGAGGCCAAAGAGCTTATTGCTGAAAAAGGAGATAAAACGGCTATAAATTGGCTCCATCAAAGTGATCGTTTTTATGAAAAACTCGCTACACCTGATGTAACGGTAGCCGACTTAATTGGTGATGTAGATCCGATCAAAGCATCCAATCTTAAATTATCTTATGCTGATGAACGGGTTATTCATTTTGGAATGATACCACGTGCCCACCGTTGTATTTTTGTACTTAATGAATTACCTGACTTACAGGCTCGGATTCAAGTGGCACTGTTTTCAATTCTCCAAGAAAAGGAAATCCAAATAAGAGGTTTTAAGTTACGCTTTCCTGTTCAGCCTCTTCTGATCTTTACAGCTAATCCAGAAGACTATACAAATAGAGGAAGTATAGTGACCCCCTTAAAAGACCGTATAGGATCACAAATACTGACTCACTATCCCCATAATCGTCAGATTGCTAAAGAAATTACCAAACAAGAAGCTCAAGCTGCCGAAGAACAAACTCCGAATATCCATGTCCCTGAATTGGCTAGAGATGTTTTAGAACAAATTAGTTTTGAGGCTCGTAAAAGTGATTATGTCGATGCAAAAAGTGGTGTCAGTGCACGAATGAGTATTACCGCTTTTGAAAATTTACTCTCTACAGCGGAACGCAGAATGTTAATCAGTGGCGAAACAAAAACCAGTCTTCGTATGGCTGATTTTCTCGGGATAATTTCCGCAATCAATGGCAAGATCGAATTGGTATACGAAGGAGAACAAGAAGGTGCAGAACAAATCTCCTATTACCTCATTACACAAGCTGTTAAGACCTTGTTTCCTAGTTATTTCCCAGAAGTTAAAAAACTTGAAAAAGCAGATGAAGAAGGTCCTTATGATGATTTATTAGGATGGTTCTTTAAAGATAATGAGCTGTTTTTAGAGGATACCCTCAGTGACAAAGATTATATAAAATTACTGGATAATCTTCCAGGAGTGGATGCTGTAATTAAAATACATCAGCCAGACTGTAGCCTTGAAGATCGTTACTTTCTTATTGAATTTTTACTGTGGGGACTCGAAGCACATAAAAAATTGAATAAATATAGAACCTTAGAAGGGTTTCAATTTAAAGACACTCTAGGAAGTTATATTAGTAGGCTTTAAATTAATCTATTTCAAAACGCTCGATTGCTTTAAAATCTGAGAGCTCAACTGCCTCAATTTTTGCTTTTATAGCTTCCCAATATTCATCGTAAAAAGCATTGGTTTGCTGAAGAGCAGTCTGTAAATCATTTTTTAGGTGTTCCAAAAGTTTTTCTTCAGATGTTGTTATACCTTTTGGTCTAGATCGTACATATCGACTTGTACTATATATTCTTTTAAGTACACTGTTTTCCGAATTTCTGACGATTCCCTGACGTTTATCTTCCCTCCCAAGGTAGATATCAAGAATACTGTCAATTTGTTTTGTGTGTTCATCAATGGTTTCAATTAATTCTTTGTTGGCCTCCTTGTCCTTTTTTTCAATTCTCGATTTGTAACTAATCAAGGTTTTTTTACTAGCCTTCAATTGATTTACTGCTGCAGTAGTTTGCTCCGTATAGCCCTCAATTTTCTTGGAATAATTATAACGATCATCAATTGCTTTTTGAGAGATTTTCAATCGAGGGTCTGTCAGTACGGTTACCTCAGTTTCAGAACTGTTGTCCTTGCTTTCTAAAACAACTTTATAGCTTCCTGGTTTTACTATCACACCACTTGGCTCACTTTTTAGCTTAGACTCAGATCGAGTTGGTCGTTCAACCCCTTTTTCATTTAAGGACCAGTACCATCGGTGAAATCCTGTCTCCTTAGGTGCTTTTCGCTTTAAGGTTCTAATTTGTCTGTCACCGTCATATATTTTTAAGGTTAAGGAATCTTTCTCCTTGCCGCCCTTAGCATTATAAAAATAAGTTAACATACTGCCGTATTTTCTGTTCTCCGCATTGTAAAGTGCATCCCCTCCAAAACGAGAACCTGTCGGCTGCTGATAAGTAGCTAGATAGGCTGTGGGGGGATCAAAAAGATGTGATTCTTTTTCAACCAATTCTGGAGAATTAGCAACTGCCCTCAAGGGTCTGATGTCGTCCAGCACCCAAGCAGCTCGCCCAAATGTCCCAATGACTAAGTCATGTTCTCTTGGATGGATGACTAAGTCTTTAGTGGATACTGTTGGAAATACTTTGGCATCAAACTTGGTCCATTTGTCTCCTGCATCTAGAGTATAATACAAGCCATCATCAGTTCCCAAAAACAGTAAACGATCTGTTTCTATATCCTCAACTATACTCAAAGCATACCCAAAAACGTCTTCTTCATCTACTATTCGCGTCCATGTTTTACCATAATTGGTTGTCTTGTAAACATAGGGTCTGTAGTTGTATCTTCGATAATCGTTAGCCACCAACAATGCTGTTCCAGCATCTTTATTGGAAGCCTTGATCTGAGCAATCCAACTACCCTCTGGAAGCTGTTTTAGGTTTTTAGTAAGCTCTACCCAAGTCGATCCTCCGTCCTGAGTAATGTAAACCCTACCATCATCTGAACCGGTCCAGAGTAAATCTTTTTGCAAAGGGGAGGGTTCGATAACCAGTAATGTACAGTGATTTTCTGCACCCGTAGCATCCAAAGTGAGTCCTCCGCTTTCATTCTGTTTCTGTTTTTCAAGATCATTGGTAGTCAAGTCTGGAGATATAACCTCCCAGGTCAATCCCTTGTCTTTGCTTTTGTGTACAAATTGGCTTCCAAAATAAACCGTACTGTTGTCAAAAGGATCTTGACCTATAGCCGCATTCCAGTTGAACCGAAGCCTCATGTCAGGGCTTGGGTGGGTGGGGCGCACACCGTAATTATTACCTGTTTGCCAATCGTAACGAGAAACATTTCCTTGTTGACTCATCGCATAACCAAATCGAGAATTGTCCTTATCTGGGACGACATCAAAACCGTCTCCAAATGCAATTTCTTGCCAATATGAATTTCGAATCCCTTGGGCTTTCCACACATAGGCAGGACCCCTCCAAGAGCCGTTGTCTTGCATCCCACCATATACATTGTAAGGATATTCGTTATCAATACTAATATGATAAAATTGACCAACAGGAATATTCCCAACAAAACGCCAAGAAGCACCTCCGTCCCGGGTAATATTCAAACCACCATCATTTCCATCAATCATAAATGACCCATCCTCGGGATGAATCCACCATGCGTGATGATCAGGGTGCACACCATTATTAGCGTTGTAGGCTGGCATTAATTCTTTAAAGCTTCTTCCTCCATCTTCTGAAACATTGACATAGGTAAATACGGTATAGACTCTATTTTCATTTTGAGGGTCCACAAAGAGATCTGAATAATAGAAGGGCCTATCCCCTATTCCCCTCTTGTCATTTACTTTTACCCATTGATCCCCACCATCTGTAGATTTGTAAAGGGCATTCTTTTTTGCCTCTATCAGAGCGTAAATAATATTTGGTTTATTGTGTGCAATTGCCAAGCCAATTCTTCCCAGTTCTCCCTTTGGCAAACCGTCCTTCTCTGTTTTTTGAATCCAATTTTTTCCACCATCAACGCTAATGTAAAGTCCACTTCCTGTACCACCTGATTTAAAAAACCAAGGGTCGCGCTTATGTTCCCATAAAGCAGCAACCAATTTATTGGGATTTGAAGGATCAATTATCAAGTCTGCAGCCCCAGTTTTAGGGTTTGCGTATAATATTTTATTCCAGCTTGCTCCTCCATCAGTAGTTTTAAAAATTCCACGTTCTGGATGCTCCCCCCAAGGAGAGCCAATAGCAGCAACGTAGACTATATTTGGATTGGTCGGGTCAACTATAATTCTGTGGATGTGTCGGGTCTTTTCCAAACCCATAGCCTTCCATGTTTTTCCAGCATCTAACGAGCGGTATACCCCATAGCCTCCGTTTAAACTGTTTCTGGGGTTTCCTTCACCAGTACCTACCCAAATAACGTCAGGATTGGATTGTTGAATTGCTATTGCTCCGATAGAGGCAGTTACTTGATCTTCAAACAAAGGAGTCCAATTTACCCCACCGCTAGTAGACTTCCATATTCCACCAGAAGCAGTACCAACGTAAATAATATCATTTTGTTTATTTACCACATCTATAGTAGTAACCCGACCACTCATCCCACCAGGACCAATGTTTCTAGGCGCCATACCCTTCATCCACTTAGGATTTACCTGCTGTCCAATTGTCAGTTGAATAAACAATAAGGCAAGTGAAAAAATAAAATTTTTCATATTTTTGTTTTAAAGGATAATTTACAAATTTTAGAGTAATGGAAGCATAAAGAAATACTTTTCGTTTTCATCATTAAATTAAATAATAAACCCAAAAAAAACTTAGCCTGTAGCTTCCACTAATTATTTATCACATGTCAAATATTAAATCTTTTTCTCTTTGTTTTTTTGTTCTCTTGGTTATTGTTAACAGGTGTGAAAGAGAAACCTCAAATACACTTGAGGAATCAAATTCAACAGTGGTTAACAATACTCCCAATAACAATACAAATACTTCCAATACAAATAACACCTCTAACTTAGAAGAAGATACTGTAAAACCTAATCTAAATGAAAGCTCGCTTACTTTTGAAGAAATAGAAGTAACGTTTTTTGAAGAGGACCTACAACCTACAGATAGATCTTCTGGTAATTGGGGAAGGTTTGGCGGAATTGGTTCTGCTAATTTAACAGTAACCTATGCTGAAAATATAGATTCCTCTGGTGAAAATGAATCTCAACAAGTATTGAAAATAACAGAACCTTCTGGGGTTCAACCTTGGGCTGGCTTTTATTTTATTTTGGAGGAGAAGATTGTTTTTCCTGAAGGGAAAGAGGCCCTATCCCTACTATTCTATTCGCCTGGACCAGGGCATAAAGTGCTTTTAAAGTTGGAAGATGAACTCCCAAATGATAGTCCTGGAAAAAAAACTACAGGCGATTTGATTGTTCAAACCACCGGTACAGGATGGGAAAAATTAGTTTTCAATATCCCACAATTAGACGGGAGAAATAGTAATTATAATACTATCACTTTGATATTAGGATACGATTTAACAAATCAAACAGAAACGTATTACTATATAGATAACCTTGAATTTTCCGCTCGAGCTGATTTACAAATCGATCCCAAAAACATTGATGTCAGTGAAGATATAAATGTATATGATGACTATCAATTGGTTTGGAATGATGAATTTAATTATGAAGGGGCACCCTCACTAGAGAAATGGCACCATCAATACATCCCCTTATTTAATGGAGGTTGGGCAAACAATGAAAAGCAACATTATACGGCACGTTTAGATAATTCCTTTGTTAGTGAGGGTACACTTAAAATTGTTGCAAAAAAAGAAAATTACACCTATGAAGGGAGCAGAAAATCATTTACATCGGCACGATTAAATTCTAAATTTAGTTTTTTATATGGCCGAATTGATGTACGCGCTAAACTCCCGGCATCCCAAGGGACTTGGCCTGCTATATGGACTTTAGGAACCAATATTGGAGAGCTTGGAAATTATTACGGTACTACGGATGGAAATGTCGGCTGGCCTAGCTGTGGTGAAATTGATATTATGGAGCAAGAAGGTAAAAATAAACAAATTTTATACGGCACATTTCACTGGGCAGGTGGAGGGGGACAACCAGCTTCTTATGGAATTACCAAAGATATTTCATCTATTGGTATTACAAACGTTAATTCAACATTTCACTTGTATTCACTGATTTGGAATTCTGCTTCTATTAAAGTAATGGTAGATAATATACTAATTGCTGAGTTGGCAAATACTGGTGCAGTACCCTTTGACAACCCTCATTACCTTTTATTGAATATTGCAATGGGAGGAACTTTGGGCGGAACAGTTCCAGGCTCGTTTTCAGAGGACACAATGGAGATCGACTTTGTCCGCTTTTACCAATAAAACAACTCCTAAATCATTGAAATGAACTAAAAAAGGGGGAAAGTTATTAACTAACCCCCTATTGTTGGCCTACTAGGGCTCGAACCTAGACTCTTCTGAACCAAAATCAGACGTGTTGCCAGTTACACCATAGGCCAAAAGTGGTGCAAATTTAAACGAAAGTTTTTTGTAGAACAACTTTTCCTTAATTTTCTTCAAACCCTATTTGTTTAAGCTTTGTTAATGCTATAGTAAACGTTTTCTCTTACTTGATTTATGCTTACATTCGCTGTTCAAAATAAAAGCTTACTATGGACGATAAATTATTTCGTTTTTGGAATCACAGTATCGGTTGGATAGTTTTTGCCATTGCCCTTTTTACATTCGGCATTACTGTAGAACCCACTGCAAGCTTTTGGGATGCAGGTGAGTACATTTCTACTTCAGCCAAACTGCAAGTAGGACACCCCCCTGGAGCTCCATTATTTCAGATGATTGGTGCCTTTTTTGCACTTTTTGCGACCTCTGCTCAAAAAGTGGCATTGATGGTCAACTTTATGTCTGTATTTTCCTCTGCATTTACTGTATTGTTCCTCTTTTGGACCCTAACCCTTCTCCTTCAAAAATTACCCAACTTTAAAAATCTTGAAAATTTAACCGATAGAATTGGCTTTTTTGGAAGTGCTGCTGTGGGCGCATTAGCTTTTTGCTTTTCAGATAGTTTTTGGTTTAACGCAGTGGAAACAGAAGTTTACGCCATGGCAACTTTGATTTTATCATCACTGTTCTGGATGGGTCTTCGCTGGGAACAGGAAATGAATACACCCAGAGGTGATCGTTGGCTGTTAATGATTGCCTTTGTAATCGGACTGTCTTTTGGAGTTCATTTTATGGGCTTACTTACCATACCAGCGCTGGGGATGATTTACTATTTTAAAAATTATCAAAAGGTAACCGTGAAAGGTTTTTTTTACGCCAACCTTATTTCAGTAGCTATTCTACTTTTTATCTTTAAACTTTTACTCCCACTGACCCTCTCTTTTTTCGGTAATGCAGAAGTATTTTTTGTAAACAGAATAGGGCTCCCTTTTAACAGTGGAACGATAATCGCAGCTCTGGCTTTTATCTCTTTTTTCTATTTGAGTTTAAATTATTCTCGTAAGAAAAAATGGGTAAATCTCAATACCGGGGTACTCGTTGTCCTATTTGTCTTGGTTGGGTTTTCCTCTTGGATCATGATCCCTATACGTGCTAATGCCAATACAGTTATCAATGAGAATTCTCCATCTGATGCTCGTTTGCTTTTAGCCTATTACAATATGGAACAGTACCCAGAAACTAAGTTGTTTTACGGTCCCATGTTTTCTGATGTTTATGCAGGTCAAGATCCTCTAGAACCTTTTATTGACGACAAACCCAAATACGAACGGGATTACAAGACAGGACGCTATAAAATCGTAAATTATTGGAAAGATGCCCGATTCAATTCCAACAGTGCACAAAACGGATTTTTACCTCGACTCTGGAGTAGCGATCATGCAGGTAATTATATGAACTTTACCCAACCTCTTAAATTCAACATTAAGTCAAGTTATCGATCCAATCCACAACTCCAAAAACGCGTAAAAGAATTTAGAGAAGACATAGAGGATGGGGCAGTCTCTGGAGATCAATACCATGAATTCCTTAAGAATTTTAGTCCTTATTTGAACATTGAAAAACCGAGTTTTTTATCCAATCTGAAATTCTTTTTTGAATATCAAATCGGCTATATGTACTGGCGGTATTTGATGTGGAATTTTACCGGAAGACAAAATGATATTCAAGGAGAGTACAACGTGCTGAACGGAAATTGGATAAGTGGTATTCCTATTTTAGATGAGTTGCGTCTGGGAAATCAGTCGGAATTGACAGAGGATGCTTTAAAAAACAAGGCAAGGAATACCTATTATTTTCTTCCATTTTTACTTGGACTCATCGGTCTTTATTTTATTTATCAACAAGATCCTAAACGTTTTTGGGTTCTACTCCTCTTTTTTCTCTTTACAGGATTGGCACTAAAAGTTTATTTAAATGAGCGTCCTTTTGAGCCTAGAGAACGAGATTATGCTTTGGTTGGATCATTTTATGTTTTCGCCTTATGGATTGGATTAGGAAGTTGGGCAATAATTCAAAAATTACAAACTCTAATATCAAATAAAATTGCGGCACCACTCGCAGTTGGACTGTGTTTGGTTTGTGTACCTGTTCTGATGGCTTCACAAAATTGGGATGATCACGATCGCTCCAACCGATATACTGCACAGTCCATGGCAAAGTCTTATCTTCAATCCATCCAAAAGGATAAAGGTGCCATCATTTTTACCATAGGTGACAACGATACTTTTGCTCTTTGGTATGCACAAGAGATCGAAGGGTTCAGAACAGATGTTCGAACGATAAACTCAAGTCTTCTTGGTACGGATTGGTATATCGATCAAATGAAACGAAAAACTTATGAAAGTGATCCTTTACCGTCTCAAATGACACATGACCTTTACGCCTACGGTGTTCGAGATGTAATTCGTTACCAACCTGTTTTAGACTCTGTACGATGGGATATTAAAGATTTAATGAATTGGATCGCCAGTGATCATCCTCGAACAAAACTTAAAGATTTGCTTCAAAAAACAGGACAAAATCCCAACCAGCTTCCCGAAAGTCAGCAGGAAGGTGTCTTTTATCCTACAAGGAAAATCCGGGTGCCTGTGAACAAAGAAAATGTAATAAAAAGCGGAATCGTAAAAGCAGAAGATGCGGACAAAATTCTTCCGTATATCGATATTGATCTTCCTGAGAATGCTTTGTTAAAAAATCAGATGATGATGCTGGATATCCTTGCTAATAATGATTGGGAACGTCCAATTTATTTTACTGGTGGAAGCTATTCAGACTCTGAATACTTATGGATGAAAAAATACTTGCAACTGGAAGGGCTTGTCTATAAACTAGTTCCAATAGAAACAGACTTAGGTGATGAAAACCCCTATTTGATGGGGCGTATCGATAGCGATCTTATGTTTGACATTGTAATGCAATGGGAATGGGGGAATTCGGAACGCCTTGATATTTATCATGACCCTGAAACCCGTAAAAACAGTATCTCATTTAGGAGTAATATGGTTAGGCTTGCTGAAACACTTATCAACGAAGGCAAAGCAGAAAAAGCTAAAGACATCCTTGATTTAGCTATAGAAAAAATGCCGCTGGATTATTTTGGATATTACAGCCTGCTGGTCCCTTTTGTCGATGGTTACTATCGTATAGGCGAAATTGAAAAGGCTCGAGAATTATCTGATAAAATCGCTGCAAAATATAGTAGAAGATTGAATTATTTCAGCAGCTTAGATGCCGATTTACAATACAATTTAGGTGAAGAAATCATCACTGAAATTGAACGCTATCGCACGCTCGTAGAAGCCGATTTAAAGCATGGGGAAACCATTGAATTAACACCAGCACTAAATCAATTTATGGAATCTGTAGAACCCTTTAGATATCTTTACGGAGATTATGAATTCTTCACTGGTCTTATTGATGTGGCAGAGGGCTACTTCCTCGATGGTCAAATAGCATTGGCACAAGACTTGAGTACTAAAATCATTGCTGAATTTGATGAGCGTCTCGGTCTCTACAGTCAAATTTCTGAAGAAAGCCAACTTCAACTTAGTTCAAGGATACAAAGAGAGCTCAACAATTTTAATTATGTTGTCCAAATCGTAAAAGCCTACGACAGCACTGCTTTTGGAGATCAAATTGAAGACTTATTTAACAAAAATCTCAATTTATTTTCTGCAATACTGAATAAAGAGAAATAAGTAGCCTATTCGTTAATATGGTCTTGTAAAAGGCTGATTAAGGTATTAGCATCTTGGACCCCGCTTTGTCTCCAAACCATCTCACTAAACTTGTAAATCATAAAGGTAGGGAGAACCCGAACTCTAAGAGCTTCTGAGAGTTTTTGATTTTTATCGACGTCAATTTTGATTACTTTACCTTTATCACCAAGAGCCGCGGCAACACCTTTTAGGGTGCGATCAATATCGATCATACTGCTCTCCTCCTGCTGGTAAAAAGCTAAGAGTATTGGGGTTTTTTCGTCTAATAATTCGCCAAATTTGGACATAACTATAAGGAATTATACAGCAAATGTAACAGAAATTGCTTAAACCGTAGCTTTTGCCTTTTTTAAAGTGATGACACTGATCTCGGGCCAAATCCCTACCCTTCCGGGATAGGCTAAGTATCCAAATCCACGATTGACATTTAAACGTTGTTTTGCTTGTTCGTAAATACCAGCCCATTGTTTGTATCGCCACTTTACTGGACTCCATTTTATCCAGCCTGGAATTTCAATTCCAAACTGCATTCCGTGTGTATGACCACTTAGAGTTAAATGAACAGTGTAAGGATGAGGCAGTACTTTAGCCTCCCAATGCGATGGGTCATGAGAAAGTAATACTTTAAAGTCTTCAGCGGCAACATTTTCTAATGCTTTATCAAGATCTCCCGCCTTTTTAAAGCCACTCCCCCAATTTTCTACCCCAACAATTGCCAAACGCTGTCCCTCCTTTTCTATAATACGGGACTCGTTTAAAAGTAAGTCCCAGCCCATCTCCTTTTGTGCTCGATATAAAGCTTCAATATTCTGTGTTTTTTCTTCTGGAGTTTCCCATCGCGTATAATCTCCGTAATCGTGATTACCCAAGACCGAGTATACTCCATAAGGTGCATTGATTTTTCCAAAATAAGGTATCCAAGGAAGGACTTCTGAAGTTTTGTTGTTGACTAAATCTCCTGTAAAAAGTATGACATCGCTTTGTTGTTTGTTGATCAAATCAATGCCGTAATTGACCATATTCACATTGTCAAAGCTTCCACTGTGAATGTCTGAAATCTGTGTTATTGTAAAACCATCAAAGGCATCTGGTAAGTCATCGTATTTGAGTTCATAAGTCAAAACCTTAAAGTTATACTTTCCCTTATACATTCCATACAATAGAGAGGTCAATGGAATTGCCGCCAATCCTAAGGCAATTTTTGATATAAAAGAACGACGAGATGGAACGAATTGAACCTGGCCTGGGAGTTTGGTAAGGTAACTGTAAACTGCTTGTGGAATTCGAAAGACATCTTCAGTAACCAATACTATGGTAATTACAGCCTGAAAAATAAAAAGTGAAAGAAAAAATCCGATAGCATACATTAATCGAGGTTCTGTAGTAGGGGTTCTTTCTAAATAGAGGGTATGCAGTAAAAGGTTTCCAATAATAAGAACGACAAAAACGATATAAATAATCCAAATCCATTTATTGTTCGTAACAGTCTTGATGCCCTGAAAACTATACCATTGAAAAATAAGTAGGAGTCCTATGGTGATGATCCACCTCATATAATTTTTTATGTAAAGTTAAACAGTTCAAAGGGAAGAAACTAATGGTTTTAACTACCCATATCTTGTGCCATACGAAGTGCCTTACCATCAGATAGACTTGCAATAAAACAACTGACATTAAGCAAAGTCTCATAAAGCGTTTTTCCTTCTATAGGCGTACCTTCAGCTACTAGGGAGAGAATTAATTTATCAAATGTATGGGCATCCCCTCGCCATTTTTGAACAGCTGCATGGGTATAATGCTCAAGTAATACGTTTATGGCTCGATGTCCAATAACCTCTTTTTGAATGACTTCTTTAGACTGATAAATATTACGAACACTCAAACTGATAATATCTTCTATCTGTGCTTTGTATTGACTCTTATCTAAAAGAGCTGCATCAAAAGTACCTTCTAAAATACCAGCTTCATTTTCTATAAATATCTTAACAGCATCCTGAATCAAACTATTAATTGCCAAAGCTCTGAGGTAACTCAAGCGCTGGGGTTTGTATTCCAACTGAGCATACTTTTTAGAATCAATCCGATCACGAACCAAGTTGATTAAATATTCCAAAGCATAATCTTCTGAAATCCATCCCAGATTGATTCCGTCCTCAAAGTCAATGATGGTGTAACAGATATCATCAGCAGCCTCTACCAAATAAGCTAGAGGATGTCTCAAATACGCATCTCCATTATTAAGAGTCAACTCATCAGCAAGGCTTTTAAAAAAAGTTGCCTGAGCTTGAAAATAACCATACTTCTTATCGGCAACATGAGAAGAAGGCTTGATGGGTAAACTGGCCTTTGGATATTTGACAAAGGCACCAAGAGTAGCATAGCTCAATCTCAAACCTCCCTCTGCACCGGGCAAGGAATCTGTTAAAATTTTTAATCCGTTAGCATTTCCCTCAAAATCACATAAGTCCTGAAACTCTGTTTCTGAAAGTTCAGCTTTATATTCCAAGCCTTTGCTCGAAGAAAAAAAATGACCAATTGCCTTTTCTCCACTGTGCCCAAAAGGAGGATTTCCTATATCGTGAGCCAAAGATGCTGCTGCAGTAATGGCTCCAAAATCATTTGGTTGATATCCCAATGCACTTTGCAAATGAGGATGCTTTTCTAAAATTGCTTTACCCGCAAGCCTTCCAATACTTCTACCTACCACTGAGACCTCTAAACTGTGAGTCAAACGGGTATGAACAAAGTCTGTCTTTGAAAAAGGTATGACTTGAGTCTTGTCTTGTAAACTACGAAAAGGATTTGAAAAAACGATACGGTCATAATCAACCTCAAAACCCAATCGAAGATTGTCTTGCTCAGCCCTTAGCCGCTTATTTGTATCACCAAAACGCTTTAAAGACAATAAAGATTCCCAATTCATATAATTTGGACTAAATTGAAGACCCTAAATATAGGGCATCCTATCGAAACTGCTTTGCTCTCTAAACTTATATATTATTTTTTAAAACTACTGTAGTATTCATCAATCAAGTTAAAAATACTGGTGTTAAGGTCTTTCACTTCTAATAAAATATTAAAATAAAGTGTTGTATTTTTTGGGCTAGACTCTTCCGTACGCGTTCGTTCAATTTGTGATTTGATTTTTTCTTTAATGGAAGCCCTTATGGAGTCTTGTTTTGGAAAAATCATTGCGATACGATCTAGCTTTTTGCTTTCAAAGACTTCAATAATTTCTTTATTCAGGAGTTCCAATTCTGTAAAGATCTGTTGGATATCTTTAATTTGATTGTATTTTAATTTTAAATGCTGATTGTTTACATGCTTGTAACTTTTATTGGAAATAAATTCTAAAGATTGTGCGACATCTGTCAAATATGCTAAAATTGTAATGTAGAAATTACTACCACGCACACTCGTTTCATCTAGGTTCTTAATGAAGTAGAAAATGTTATCCCGTAAATCTTCTATTTCGTTATCCAATTTCACCACTCCTTTTTTACTTTTCTTGAGTAAGTCAGCATCATATTTAGACAAACCCTTTACAATGGCGGTTGAGATTTTATTAGTGCGCTCCACAACATTAACAATGTTTTCAGCACTTTCTGAAATGATTCCCTGTACGGTACTACTTTCAGACTTCCTTAATTTTTTAGGATCCAATGTAATGGATTGTTGCTTTTTATGTTTTATAAAGTTTTTAAAGAGTAGTAAAACCGTTAATAAAAGTAAAACGGGGATCATTACTTCTTTATTCCAACGAATAAGAAATACCACCATACCAGATGCAACTAGGGCTACCAATGCAGTCAAAAACCATCCTCCAATTACATTTATCACTCCTGCTACTCTGTAGACTGCACTTTCTCTTCCCCACGCTCTGTCAGCCAGTGAGGTTCCCATGGCTACCATAAATGTAACGTAAGTAGTCGATAGAGGCAGTTTCATTGAAGTAGCGATCGAGATTAAAACTCCCGAGACCATAAGATTAACTGAAGCTCGAATCACATCAAAAGCAGGAGCCTCTATACTCTGGTCTTTAGTTAAAATAACAGAATCTTTTTTAACAAAACTAGTTTCAATTTTAGTTTGTAGTTTCGAAGGAAGTAAGTGTTTTACGGCAGCAGATAGTCCAAAAGCCATTCCTACAATTCCTCTTGATAAAAAATTAGGTTTGAATTTTTCGTGAGTATCTAGCTGTCTCGAAAGACTAATTTCAGTTTCAGAAACGGTTCTCGCTTTTTTAGAAAACCAAAGGGTAAGAACCATAATCCCACCAGCTATAAAAAGTAAAATAGGTTCAGCAGGCACTTTTTTATCCAGCACTTCCATTGAAAAAGCTGTAGCATCTACTCCTGAAGCAATCCATGCTTCGTAGGAATGATAGGCTGCCATGGAAACCCCAATAAAATTAACCAAATCGTTTCCAGAAAAAGCCAATGCAAGTCCAAAAGTTCCTATCAGAATGACAACAAGTAAAACACTTTTTTGAGTCAATTTTTGAAACAAATAGGAGAAGAGCGTCAAAATTACAAACGCAAGAAGGACAATTAAAACCTCATTGTTTTTGAGTAGTACCGATAAATCGCTGTAGTATGGTGTACCCTTAAGTCCCTTGATAAAAATAAAATAGGTGATGGAAGTCAAAGCTACACCTCCAAAAAGTGCACCAAAATTTTTTATTTTTTGCTCAAATTGAAAAGAGAAAATGATTCTGGATATCCATTGCACCAATGCGCCTACTGAAAATGCAATCAAAACAGAGAGGAGTATTCCACTAATAATCGTAATCGCTTTATCTGAATTAATATAGTCTCCTAAATTCGAAAGTGTTTGAGTTTCTGATGATCCAATTTTGATCAGTGACATGATAATGGAAGCTCCTAACAAATTAAATACTATGGAAACTGTGGTTGAAGTGGGCATCCCCAAGGTGTTGAAAAAATCAAGAAGCAATATATCAGTAATAATTACCGCCATAAAAATGATCATGATTTCGTCAAAATAAAATGCACCTGGATTGAAAATACCCTTTCGAGCTACCTCCATCATACCACTAGAGAATACAGCCCCTATAAAAATTCCAAGACTGGCCACTATCATAATGGTACGAAAAGAAATGGCTTTTGACCCAATGGCTGAATTCAAAAAGTTAATCGCATCATTACTTACGCCTACAACAATGTCTGCTACAGCCAAGAGGGTAAGCGCAACAAGCATTAATAAATAGATATTGTCCATAGTGTATTATTTAATTGATCAAATTTGCTGATTTAGTCGTTATTTTATGTTATTAAATTATTAAAAATGTAAATCAAAACCTGTTCTAAATTGGACGAAGTCCTGATTTCCATTTTTTTGTGAAAAACTCAAATCTGATTGTATTTTTAATTTGTGTCCAACTACATATTTAGAAAGTCCAAAGGTAAGTTGACTCAGGTCAGAAATTTTTGTTTCACTTGAAAAGTTTAAGGTGGTATAGCGTAAGGTTAATTCTACATTTTTTTGAAATAAATAGCTGCTTTGTAAGTTAAGTGCTGAACCTACATTGACAACATCACCTGTTCGAGTTTGGCCATCCGTTTGAAGCGCAAAGAGTTCGTCAGCACTTCTTTTTGCATATTCCCCCATAAGTGCAAAGCCATTATATTTGATCATCGCATCAACAAACCACGTTGAAATATCGGTTTGGAATAAAGATCCATCAGCTCTAAACATATACGAACCCATATTGCTTCTTGTTTTTACCGCACTTTGGTTGTAGTCATAGGTAACACTCAACATTACTTTCAATGACTCTTCTCGGGACAAATCACTTTGCGAATAATCTCCTTTGGATTTAAATTCCCCAAATGGCAAGAGTTCAAGACGAGAAGTATATTGGAGCCCTCCCTCATTGCCCTCAGTTATATTGCGTCCTTCTCCTTGGGAAATCGCAAATTTTTCTCGACTAACAAAGGTTTTTCCCCATCGAGATTTATGACGCAATTGGATTCCCATATCGCGATCAATGTTAAATTTACTGTTCAATAAAGACCGGTCTATAAGTTGCAAGTTTCCTGACGAAATTACTCGCTCGATATTCCCAGGAAGCTTTGTTTGTCCTGCCCAAAGTTCAAATCCTTTATAAAAATTCCACATGACAACTGCATCTAAGATATAGCGAGGGGTATTGCGATTAAAATCACTCGCTCCTGAAATATCTCGATTAGACAATCCTAATTCAAGTTTGTATTTCAAGTTTTTAGTAAAGGCAAATCCATCAAATTTTAAACGCGCTCTACGAACTAAAAAATTAAGCTCTTTTGAATCATAAATTTGTCCGTCATAATTCCACTTGCTTTCAAATCGGGATTGCATTCGAGGTGCGAATTTTACACTAAAAGAACTGTCCTTTGCTGTAAAATTCAGCATTCCTTTTCCAAATTTAGTGTCAGAAATTTGTTGGGCTTGGATAGAATTGTAGAATCCTCCCAACAGGAGGATAAAAAGTAATCTTTTATATAACATTATAGAGTTTTTTACAAAAGAATATATTTTAACTTCTACCAAAGTTATCCAAACGTTAAGTAATTATAATTTTATTAAAATGCCTAATAAGTGAAGTTGTTTTCAAAAGCAAGTTAAATCAAGATCCACACATCAGACAGTCGTCATCTTCGTTGTCTTTCGCTTGTGCGAGCATCTGCTTGAGTTCCTGCGGACTTAAAGGTTCTACAGGTACAGATGAAGGAGCTGAACCTGCTGCAGTTACTGCAACAACGGTTGAAGCATCTGCTACTTCTTCAACCTTTGGGGTTTCTGCTTTAGTCTTGTTGTCTAGGGTAAACTTGATCGCATCCACCGCAGATTTTGTTCTGAGATAATACATTCCAGTTTTTAGTCCAGATTTCCATCCATAAAAATGCATCGAGGTCAATTTTGCCATAGTAGCACCCTCCATAAAGAGATTTAAAGACTGTGATTGGTCGATAAAGTATCCGCGTTGGCGTGACATATCAATAATGTCCTTCATACTCATCTCCCATACGGTACGGTAAAGTTCTTTTAAGTCTTCAGGAATACCCTCGATATTTTGAACAGATCCATTATTACGCATCAATTCTTGCTTCATATCCTCATTCCATAACCCACGATCTACTAGATCTTCGAGCAAGTGCTTGTTGACTACAATAAATTCACCAGAGAGTACTCTTCGGGTGTAGATATTCGAAGTGTAGGGTTCAAAACATTCGTTGTTTCCTAGAATTTGAGAGGTACTTGCTGTAGGCATAGGAGCCACCAGTAAAGAATTTCGAACTCCTTGCTTTTTGACTGTTTTACGCAACTTTGCCCAATCCCAACGTCCACTGAGTTCCTCATCTTTGATTCCCCAAAGATTGTGTTGGAATTCTCCTTTTGATATGGGAGATCCTTTATAGGTTTGGTAAGGCCCGTCTTTTTTAGCTTCCTCTGCAGATGCCGTTACAGCTGCAAAATAAAGGGTCTCAAAAATGTCTTGATTGAGCTGCTTTGCCTCATCAGAAGTAAACGGAAGTCTCAGCATGATAAAGGCATCCGCCAAACCTTGTACACCCAGTCCTATCGGTCGGTGTCTAAAGTTGGAGTTTTCAGCCTCCTTTACTGGATAAAAATTGCGATCAATTACTCGATTCAAGTTTTTAGTTACTCGAACAGTTACATCGAATAATGCTCGGTGATCAAAAGCTCCATCCTTTACAAACATGGGTAAAGCAATTGAGGCAAGATTACACACTGCAACCTCATCGGGTGAAGTATATTCAAGTATCTCTGTACAGAGATTAGAGGAACGTATGGTTCCCAGGTTTTTTTGATTCGACTTTCTATTGGCAGAATCTTTATACAACATATAGGGAGTTCCAGTCTCAATTTGAGACTCTAAGATTTTTTCCCAAAGCTCTCTTGCCTTGATTGTTTTGCGCCCTTTGCCTTCTTTTTCGTATTGATTGTAAAGTGCTTCAAACTCTTCACCGTGAACATTGAAAAGGTTTGGGCATTCGTTTGGACACATCAGCGTCCACTCTGCGTTTTCTTCAACCCTTTTCATAAAAAGATCAGGAGTCCACATAGCGTAAAACAAATCCCGTGCACGCATTTCCTCTTTACCGTGATTCTTTTTTAACTCCAAAAAGTCAAAGATATCAGCATGCCATGGCTCAACGTAAATTGCAAAGGATCCCTTGCGCTTTCCTCCTCCTTGGTCAACATAACGGGCTGTATCATTAAAGACACGTAACATAGGAACTATTCCGTTTGAAGTGCCATTGGTCCCTGCTATATAAGACCCAGTAGCTCTGACGTTGTGAATTGATAATCCAATCCCTCCTGCAGACTGCGAAATTTTTGCAGTTTGCTTTAAAGTATCGTAGATACCGTCTATACTATCGTCTTTCATGGTTAACAAAAAGCAAGAAGACATTTGTGGTTTGGGAGTACCTGAGTTGAACAATGTTGGTGTAGCATGAGTAAAATACCGCTTCGACATCAATTCATAAGTTTCTAATGCCGCATCAATATCGTCTAAATGAATTCCTATTGAGACACGCATCAACATATGCTGCGGACGTTCAACTATATTTCCGTTGAGCTTTAATAAGTAGGAACGCTCTAATGTCTTAAATCCAAAAAAGTCGTATCCAAAGTCACGGTTATAAATGATACTCGAGTCCAGCTTATCCGCATTTTTTTGTATGATTTTATAGACCTCATCAGAAAGTAGTGGCGCCTTTTTTCCTGTTCTAGGATTTACGTACTTGTAAAGGTCGGTCATAGTCTCTGAGAAGGACTTTTTTGTATTCTTATGTAGGTTAGAAACCGAAATCCTCGCTGCAAGTTTTGCATAATCTGGGTGTGTAGTAGTCATGGTCGCAGCAATTTCGGCTGCTAAATTATCCAACTCAGAGGTGGTTACACCATCGTACAATCCTTCAATTACGCGCATAGCTACCCTTACTGGATCAACCAGGGGGTTCAGTCCATAATTGAGCTTACGGATTCTAGCGGTAATTTTATCGAACATGATGGGTTCTTTCCTGCCATCTCTTTTTACTACAAACATACTTTTGACTTTAAATTTTTACTAATTCGGTTATTCTTGGTTTATGGTCTAATTCTGATTTTGACTAAAAGTCTGCGTCAAAACTAATTTTGGTCTCGTTATTCTCGTTGTTGAGAACCCCTGCTTTTTGGTATTCCCCAACTCTTTTCTCAAAGAAGTTAGTTTTTCCTTGCAAGGAAATCATGTCCATAAAATCAAATGGATTGGTGACATTAAATTCTTTCTCAAGACCCAACTCAACCAATAAGCGATCCGTTACAAACTCGAGGTATTGTGTCATCAATTTTGAATTCATTCCAATCAAACTAATAGGTAGAGATTCAGTGATGAACTCACGCTCAATGTTAAGTGCATCTAATAAAATTTCTTTAATTCGAGCTGGAGGAACTTTATTGACCAAGTGATTATTGTGAAGATGAACTGCGAAGTCACAGTGTACGCCCTCATCTCTTGAAATCAGTTCGTTTGAAAAAGTCAGTCCTGGCATAAGACCTCTTTTCTTCAACCAGTAGATTGAGCAAAATGCGCCAGAAAAGAAAATACCTTCTACAGCAGCAAAAGCGATTAGACGTTCTGCAAACGAATCGGAATCAATCCATTTCAAGGCCCAGTCTGCCTTTTTCTTAATTGCTGGAAAAACTTCTATTGCTTTAAATAATTTGTCTTTTTCGGCATCATCTTTTACATATGTATCAATCAATAATGAATAGGTTTCGGAGTGAATATTTTCCATCATAATCTGAAAGCCGTAGAAAAACTTAGCCTCAGAATACTGAACCTCATTGACAAAATTTTCTGCAAGATTTTCATTTACAATTCCATCAGACGCAGCAAAAAAGGCCAAGATATGCTTAATGAAATATCTTTCGTCATCATTTAACTTAGAATTCCAATCAGTAAGGTCTTGGTGCAAATCAATTTCTTCAGCCGTCCAAAAACTAGCCTCCATTTTTTTGTACCATTCCCATATGTCATGGTGTTGAATAGGAAAAATTACAAATCGGTTTTCATTTTCTTGGAGAATAGGTTCTACAGCTGCCATCGTTTTCGTGTTAATTTGATTAAATGTTGATTATTTATATGTCTTACAAAGATTCTAAAATGAAGTCAGATTTGAAAGGTGAACTTTTCCACAATGGACACTAGTTTTTAACAAAATGCTGTTTTTTTGTCCACAATACAAAAAATATGATTTTATATAAAAAACTTAAAATCAATGAGTTGCATAAGTAAATCAGCTTGAAACCCTTGAAAATACTAGGACGTCAATTGGAGGTCTTTTGCGCGTAAGCTTCTAAAGCGTCAAACCAATCTTGTCCAAATTTGCGAATTAAGGCTGTTTTGACGAATTGATAGACAGGGATTTTTAATGCATTACCAAAACTACAAGCATCAGAACAAATAGACCAACTGTGATAATTTACTGCTACCATTTTCTCATACGATTGAACTCTTACGGGATACAAATGACAAGAAATAGGCTTTTGAAAATCAATCACACCTTGTTTATAAGCATGTTCGATTCCGCATGACGCTACACCTGTATCAGAAAAAACAGTGTAAGCACATTCCTCTCCTTTTACGAGAGGGGTTTCAAAGTCGCCGTCAGCTCCTTTTACAAAAACTCCCTGTTCCTCTATAGATTTGATTCCTTTAGCATTGAGGAAAGGCTTTATTTTAACGAAGTTTTTTTGAAGGTAAGTTGTTTCCTCAGCTTCCAAGGGTGCGCCAGCTTCACCAGATACACAGCATTCGCCTTTACATTTTGAGATATTACATACAAATTTTTCTGTAATAAGCTCATCGGAGACTAGGGTTTTTTCAATAGACAGCATTTTGCGTTTTTCACTAAAATTACGGATAATTCGCTTTTCAGTAATCAGAATGAAATTACATTTGTAAAAAAAATGAATTGTGTTTGATTTTAAAGAATTAGTAACCGCCAGTCTCGTATTATTTGCCGTAATAGATATTATTGGCAATATTCCTTTAATTATCAACCTGCGATCAAAGGTGGGTCATATTCAATCTGAAAAAGCATCTCTAGTAGCTGCAGTGATCATGATAAGTTTTTTGTTCTTAGGGGAAGAAATTCTAAAACTGATTGGAATAGACATCAACTCTTTTGCAGTAGCTGGTTCTTTTGTAATTCTCTTCCTCGCTTTAGAGATGATTTTGGGAATAACACTTTATAAAGATGATATTCCTGAAACAGCATCTATTGTTCCGCTGGCTTTTCCCATGATAGCAGGTGCAGGAACCATGACCTCTTTACTTTCTTTACGAGCAGAATACCATGTACTTAATATCATATTGGCAATTCTGATCAATATATTGTTCGTTTATATAGTACTTAAGTCATCTAAACACATCGAGCGGTTTTTGGGAGCCTCAGGAATTAATATTATCAGAAAAGTCTTTGGAATAGTCTTACTGGCGATTGCGATAAAACTTTTTACCTCCAACATCGGTCAACTGATATAAATGTTTAATTTTATTTTATGAAAGTAGCCCTACCCATTTTAATGATTCTCGCTTTAGGAATGTGCATTTTTAATCTTATTCAAATGGATTGGAGTAATCCATTGGAAGGAAATAGCGGCATTGCACTTATCGGTACAATGGCTTCTGCTAGTGCGTTTTTATTGATCCTTATCCTGATCCTTTCTAAAAAAGTGCAAAAGAAATTAAATAAATAAATTATTTTTTATCAATTTCAGTTAATGCTCTTAAAATGAACGGATCCTCTTGATTCACTATTCGAGTATAAAGATTTTCACCAAAAATTTGAATGGCGATAAAGGCTTTGATCGAGTTGAATAAACTCTCTTCATTCTCAATTTCTATCGGGTAATTGTTTTGCTTGCAATATTCTTTAAAAGCAGCTCTAAAATCTTTCTTGTATGGCAATTCCTCATTGAAAAATTGAGCCACATTATCAAAGTTATATTTGTTGATGTTTTTATCTAGCTCTAAAAAAACAAACCGATCAACGAGGTTTGATTTCATAATATAGGAATTCCAAATTTCTTCAGGAGTCTCCTCGTTTGAAATGTAAATATCTGGTGTAATGCCACCTCCACCGTATACCTTTCTACCTTTTGGTGTAGTGAACTCAAGAGTATCGTTAGTAGGGATATTGGCTGGATCTTTCATTTCACCTGACTTAAAACGCCGCTGAACCTCAGAATAGTAATCGTCCCTACTTGCACTGTCATAAGGTCGTTGTATGGATCTCCCTGTTGGAGTAAAATAGCGCGCAGTTGTAAGTCGAATTTGGTCTCCTTGTCCTAAGGGCATTTGCTGCTGAACCAATCCCTTACCAAAAGTCCGTCTTCCAATAATCCAACCTCTATCGTTGTCTTGAATAGCGCCTGCAACTACTTCGCTGGCTGAAGCAGAATCTTCATCAACCAGTACATAAATATTTCCGCTTTCGAACATACCGTTAGACGAAGCTACTGTTCTTTCCCGCTTACCATTATTACCCTCAACAATTACTATAGGCTTGCCAGAGGACAAAAATTCATTCAAAATTTGTTTTGCTGGCAATAAATAACCTCCAGGATTCCCTCTTAAATCCAATATAAAGTTATCCATTCCCTGATTCGTTAGCTTTTGAAGTGCACTTTGAAATTCTTGATAAGTTGTCTGTGAAAATCGATTAATTTTAAGGTAGCCTACCCCCTCTTTCAAAATATAGGAGGAAGAGACACTAGGCAAAGGGACAGGGCCTCGCTCCAAATCAAATTTGTAGATAGAATCTGTTTTCTTTCTGTACACTGTCAATTGGACTTGATTACCAGAGGGTCCCTTAAGTCGGCTGATAATATCTTGGTTGGATTTCCCTTTAGCATGGAGCGTATCTTGATCGGCCATAAGAATCCGATCTCCAGATTTAAGTCCTGCCTTTTCACTTGGTCCATCTTCTAAAACTCGAACTACAGCTATAGTATCATTGTGCATAAAAAACTGAACCCCTATACCTTCAAAATTACCCTGCATACTTTCAGAGAGTGCTTGTTGCTGTTGGGCAGGGATGTAAACAGAATGTGGATCAAGTTCGTCAACAATATCCTCTATCACAGTGCCAACCAAACTGTCTGTATTGATTTTATCTACATAATCTTCTGTAAGATAAGTAATCAATTTATTGAGTTTTTGAATGCTGGGGCGGGCATTGCCAACAGTCACTCTCTCAGTCAATTGACGTGATCCAAAAAGAAAGCCTATGGCTCCTGAGAGCAATACAATTAAAAATAAAAAAAGGGTGTTTCGTTTCATTTTAACTTTTTTGAAGGGGAAAACATTCCAGTTCAACTCCTGCTTTTTCTAAAAAATCTAATCCACTGGTATCCTTGTAAGCTTTTGAATAAACTACCCTAACAATTCCAGATTGGTGTATCAATTTACTACATTCTTGACAAGGAGACAACGTAATATAAAGTGTAGCTCCTTTACACGATTGTGTAGAAGAAGCAACCTTTAAAATGGCATTGGCTTCGGCGTGAAGCACGTACCATTTGGTGTAATGGTCATCATCTTCACAAACATTTTCAAAACCTGAGGGAGTTCCATTATAACCGTCAGAGATAATCATCCTGTCTTTGACTATAAGTGCTCCTACTTTTTTTCGCTCACAATAAGACAATTGACCCCAGATCTGCGCCATTTGAAGATAGGCTTTGTCGTATTTAAATTGCTTGCTGTTTGCCATAGGGACTAAGATAGTATTTGTAGTGCTAACTCTTTATTTAAATTCTTTCAAATATCATTACCAATGCTTGAGAAAGCACAATGGCACCAACTAAAAATTCCCATTTAGGCTTTGATCTTTTCATTACACCTAGCACTAAAAAGTTAAAAATCAGTACGCCCAAAACAATAGCTAATTGGGCAAGCTCTAACCCAATAGCAAATGAAAAAAGAGAAAGACCTGCAGCTTCTTCTGGAACTAGCATACTAAAATAACGTCCAAACCCTAGTCCGTGTATAACGCCAAACAGAACAGTTAAGCTTGGATAAATAACTAAGCTATTCTTATCCAAAGAAGTACTTTTGTTATACAGGAGGGAGGCAGCACTAAGAGCGATTGTCATTGGAATAAGCAACTCGATCCAATAGAATGAAAAATGAAAAGCAACATAAAAATTACCAATAAGTGAAAGCGTATGTCCTAAAGTAAATAAGGTGACCCACCAAATCAACTTTTTGCTTTGTTTGAAGCCAAAGGGTGTTGCTAGTGTAATAATAAAAAAAAGATGGTCTAAGCCTGCAAGGTCCAATACATGCCAAAAACCCAAGTCAATATAAAACCATAACGTGTCCATCACAATCCTCTTTCTTTTTGAATAGCCTCATAGGCTTCTTGTACTTTTTGAAATTTCTCTTGAGCTCCCTTAATCAATGCAGGGTCTTTAGACTGTAATTTATCAGGGTGGTATTTTTTTGCCATTGTTCGGTATGCTTTTTTGACTTCCGCGTCAGTAACAGAGGAAGAAATTTCCAAAATTTTATAGGCACTGTCAGTAGCTTTAACAAACATGGCCTTAATACTTTCCATATCACTCGGACGTATACCCAAGGCAGCGGCAATTTGTTCTACTTTAATCAATTCAGTTTTTGAAATGGATCCATCAGCATTCGCAACTCCAAATAAAAAATGCAGAATCTGTAATCGGGTTTCATAAGGAGCGCGCTGATTAAAAATTTGCGTCAATTCAAGGATGTTTTGTTTTTCCTTTTTAACTTCTTCATTGAACTTTTCAAAAATTGTACTGGCCATTTGTGAACCATAATTCGTTATAAAAAAGTTGCGTACAAATTGAAGCTCTTGCTGCTTTACTGTTCCGTCAGCCTTTATTACTGTTGCAGCTAAAGCCAAAAGATTGAGTTGAAGAGCAGCAGTAGTGGATCTTTGAGAACCAACTTCTGACCAACTACTTGAAGAATTGAAAAAACGCTCTAATACTCGTCCAACTATAAACCCAACTAAAGCTCCAGGGAATCTGAAGAACGAATAACCTAAAAAAGCAGCAATCCATTTAATCATATGAAAATCTTTGCAGTTGCAAATTTGAAAAATAAAAACGGAGTGTCAAAACCTATTGAGATACCATTACTTTATTATATTTGAAAAAATTATTTAAAATGTATCCACCTGAATTAGTAAAACCTATGCGAGAAGAACTGACCAATATCGGTTTTGTAGAACTCCACTCCACAGAAGATGTTTCAAATGCCCTTGAAAAGTCAGGCACAACCTTGGTTGTTGTAAATTCAGTTTGTGGTTGTGCAGCTGCAAACGCACGTCCAGGAGTTTTTTATTCTCTCCAGAATGAAAAGACACCTGACCACTTAGTAACAGTCTTTGCAGGAGTTGATGCTGAAGCGACAAAAAGTGCTCGAGACATGATGGTTCCTTTTCCTCCTTCTTCTCCAAGTATTGCATTGTTTAAAGACGGTGAATTGGTTCACATGGTAGAGCGTCATCATATTGAAGGCCGACCAGCAGATCTAATTGCTGAAAATTTAAAAGCGGCGTATCAAGATCATTGCTAATTAGTAAACACCCCAAGATCAATGCATGAAAAAACTATTTGCCTACCCTCTAAGTGCATTGTATTATTTCATCTTTGGAAGTATCTTAGTGATTTTTCACGGCTTACAGTGGTTGTCTTTTTACGGACTTGGCTATACTGCACATAAGCTCACTTTAGATTTTCTAAACTATTTAATACTCAGATGTCTTAATCTTTTAGGTACTAGAGTGGTGTTTGACCTCATGGAGGAGCTTCCTGTCAAGCAATCCATAATCTTCGTAGTAAATCATCAAAGTACTTATGACATACCACCTATCATTTGGTATCTCAGAAAATTCCATCCAAAATTTATCAGTAAAAAAGAATTGGGCAAAGGAATTCCAAGTGTGTCCTTTAACCTGAGACATGGTGGCTCAGTCTTAATCGATAGAAAAAAAACCAAGTTAGCACTCAACCAAATTAAGGCATTTGGTAAACGTCTTCATAAAAAAAATTATAGTGCCGTTATATTCCCGGAGGGAACACGTAGTAGAAATGGCATACCAAAAAAATTTCAAAAATCAGGATTACTCTGCCTTTTTGAGAGTATGCCAGAGGCCGTTGTTGTTCCAATAAGTGTTGGAAATTCTTGGAAGTTTGGAAGAAATAACTATTTCCCGATGCCCCTGGGAGTAAAACTTCATCTTACTGTACATAGACCAAAGAAAATTGATCACGAAAACACTCTAGATTTTATAGAACGATTAGAAAAAGAAAATCATCAAGAAGTCGCAAAAAAACAATTGAACTAGGTCAATTTCTTTGGAAGTACAATCGAAAAAGTAGTTCCTTTATCTTGTGTAGAAACAAAGCTTATTTTACCACTGTGCGACTTAATGATGTTTTTAACTATGCCCAAACCGAGGCCCATTCCTGCTGTTTTTGTAGTAAATTTCGGTTCAAAAATCTTGCTTTTCAATTTATCTGGAATACCACTTCCGTTGTCTGTTATAGAAATGACGGTTTCCGTGGGTTCTGAAACTATCTGAACTCCAATTTGAGGTGTTTTCTTTTTGGAAACAGAATGTAACGCATTCTGTACAAGATTTGTAATTACTCTTATCCATTGGGTTCGATCCATTTTATGAAAGATATGAGCCTTATTTGAAGAAAATACGACATAATCATGTTGAAAAATATTTATTGCCATTTGAGTGACCTCAACTAAATCACAATCCCTCATAGTCGGCTTTGGCAATGCAGCAAAATTAGAAAAAGCCTCTGCAACCTCGCTCATGGTATCAATTTGTTGAATTAATAATTTTGAAAATTCTTTGAGTTTTTGATTGCTTTCGGGGTCGTCTGGATTAAAAGTATGTTCGAAGCTTTGAATGGCAAGTCGCATTGGAGTCAAAGGATTTTTGATTTCATGAGCAACTTGACGTGCCATCTCCTGCCAAGCGCTCTCTCTTTCACTTCTTGCGAGCTTTTCAGCACTTTCAGCTAGATCGTCAACCATCTTGTTGTAAGAGTTTACTAGGCTGTCTATTTCACGAGTAGCATTTTTTAGATGGATCTTTTCATTCTTTTTTTCCAATCCCATTTTCCCCATTTTTACGCGAATGGTTTCCAAAGAACGGGTTACAAATTTTGAAAGGAAGTAGGCGATAAAAATAACCCCTGCCAGAAGTAAAATATAAATCTGATAAAGGTTTTGTAAAAACGTATTCAACTCATTTTCAGAAAAAGAAACATCTTCAAAGTATGGGAAGAATAAAATGGCATAAGGTCGCTGGAAACGATCTTTTAATAATCGGTAAGAGGCATGGAACTTATCAATATCAGAGTCGTAATTTTCCAGATATCGCCCGTTTGGACTTGAAAATATTTTATTCAACAGTATAGGTTTTAGGATATAGTCATTGGCTATGATTTCTAGTGGGGAATGATAAATTAACAAAGGGCTACCGTCAATGGTAAAAAGTGAATATTGAACATTGTGTATGTCATTTATTTTTTCAAAATCTGAAGCATATCTTTCCCAAACACTATCCGGTTGATTAAGCAGTTCGTGTTTACTCACCAAATAATCAATATGTCGCTTTATTTGAATTTCCTTTCTGTTCAGACGTCCTAAGTGATAGTTTTCTCTTTGGGATTCGTACTGTATACTTGTCGTCCCCAGAATCAACAGTCCCGCAACAACTAGCATGACAATCATAACTACGAATAAACGGGTTCGGAATGAAAATTTCTTTGGAATTTTAAACGACTTTATCATTCTCCTTTACGTGTATTTTTATACAATTTAATACCCAGAAAAAGTACTGCACCCAAGCCAATAAAACCTAAAACTCCGGATATCCAATGAAGGCTATTTTTGAGGATCACAAGAAAAACAATCGCAAACAATAATAGCGTAGCGCCTTCATTCCATATTCGCATAAACATGCTGCTGTACTTTATCTCATCACGCTGAAATTGGAGTATCATTTTATGCGTTTTAAGGTGATAGATTATCAATAAAAAAACAAAAAAAAGCTTTAAATGCATCCAAGGCTGTGCCAACCATACAGGCGTCAACACCAATAACCAAACTGCAAATAAAACACTCAAAATGGCAGAGGGCCAAGTGATGATATACCACAGTCTTTTTTGCATGACTTTAAACTGGGTGGTTAAAATATCCGCCTCATTTTTTGGTTTCTTTAGCCCTTCGATATGATAAATAAAAAGCCTTGGAACATAAAACAGACCAGCAAACCATGTAATTACAAAAATAAGATGCAAAGCTTTAACAAAATTGTAATACAAAATCGCTCTATTTAAGGGTTAAATAATCCAGATTTAATTTAGCAAAAGCTGTGTTAAAAGCCTCCAAGTCTTCTGATATTAGTTTCTCGTAAAGTTCCATTTGTTTTTCTACTTCAGCTGTAAGCTCAATCAGGACTGCGATATCTTGTGATGTTGGAGGGAAATCATTAATCGTAACCAATCGATTTAAATATCCTAATTTATTGGTCAGACGAATTGGAAAGTTCAATGGATCTTGATTACTCCTGTTTTGGGTTTGATACAATGCTTTTTCTATATCGGATAACTCCTTTTTAAGTGCTTTTACCTCAGCCAACAATTCTTTGGTCTCTTCCAAATCACCATAATTTTTTTCAAAATCAGCAAGCTTAGTGTTAATGCTTCTGATGTTTTTTATGGCTTTGTGTGCTTCACCAACCGTCGTGTTGACTTTATTGACAAAGTCAAACTGCTGTTTAATTTCAGCGAGCTCAACCTCAGCTCTGGGGTCTTTTAGTATGGTAAACTCTTTTGATTGTTGCTGCCCATTGAATTGAAGTGAAACAATATAGTTTCCAGGTATTGCTTTCGCTCCTGAGAAAGAGGCTGACCAGAAAATCATACCATCGAGTGTTTCTGCCCCGTCATAACGTGTATTCCAAACAAACTTATTTCCTCCTTCAGTTACTGCTAGAGTATTGTTTTCAGGCGCTGTAGAGTAAGTTTTAATTAGGGTTCCATCTTTTTCTTTAAAGTGAAGCTGAACGGTGTCTTTTGCTTTTTCGTAGCTCTTA